>WNGE01006396.1_pt1 | contig 14656 bp, 12 predicted proteins | sample 5400651 | NCBI WGS metagenome assembly WNGE01 (sample SAMN13153370, study PRJNA577476) | soil metagenome | isolation source: 60 cm soil or saprolite under grassland replicate 2 | place: USA:California | collected 2016-06-15 | reverse complement strand
CTTTTTGCGACTTCGGGGTCACGCTTCTCCCGAAGCGCAGGATCTTGTCCAAGGTTTTTTTGCCCATCTGCTTGAGCAAAACACGTTGAGTCGCGCAGATCAGAAGAAAGGCCGGCTCCGCACATTTCTGCTCGGCTCACTGCAGAATTTTTTGTACAACGAGTACGATCGGGCTCACCGGCTCAAAAGAGGCGGCGGTCATCGAATTGTGTCGATGGACGAGCATCTGCCCGAAGCAGAAGCATCAATGATGGACGCTGCTCATCTCAGCGATTCGCGTGCCTATGATGTGGTGTGGGCTTCGAATATCGTGAAACGCGCCTGGCAAGATTTGCAAAATGCATTTGAGGCGGAAGGGAAAGCGGAATGGCTCGAGGTGTTAAGGCCGTTCGTTGACGGCACCGGCCGGACTCCACCAAATCAACAAGAGGCGGCAAAGAAACTTGGAGTTCCGATCGCGACGCTGCGTACCTGGCTTTGGCGTCTGCGCCAGCGTTATCGCGAAGCGCTGAGGATGGAAGTGGCGAGCACAGTTTCTGATCCGGCCGATGTCGATCAAGAGCTTCAGTATCTTTATCAGATTCTGACAACATGAGCGCCGAACCTGAAATTCTTAACCGCGAATCAGCGGTCATACGCGGATCAAGGCTCTCCCTCGAACGAGGTAGGACGGACCCCCTCTTCCGTAGCAGTTTAAAATCTAGCGGAAGGACAGCGGAGATTGCATCGGCTCTAAACGACAATGGGCGGGTGCAAGCACATTCCGGAAACCACTCGAACGGTACCGGTGTGATTGAAAACGGCATCGACCTGACGCGCAGTTCGGACTTAAATAGAGCGTTCGCATTTACCGGTATGGAACGCGAACCAACCGTTGGAACATGCGCAATCTCCGGACAACCGCTGACGCAACCAGGTCAGAAACATGAACGCCTTCGCCATCTCGTTAGTCTTGGTTTTCTAAACGACAGCCAACAACCGGAGAGATCGGAAGCCGGCCGACGATTGATACCCGGACCACTCAAGTACGATCACTTTGAAGTGGAAGTCGGTGCGGATGGCTTTCCCACCGAGCTTGGCGCGGGAGCGATGGCGATAACTTATCGCGCGCGCGACACAGTGTTGAATTCCGTCGTCGCACTTAAAGTAATCGACCGAACAGTCGCACAAAACCCCGGTGCGCGATCGCGCTTCTTGCGCGAAGCGCGCGCGGCTGCGCAAATTCGTCATCCTAACGTCGCGCGTGTCAGTCACTACGGCGAACAAGACGGTGAATGTTTTTACGTTATGGAAGTCGTCGAGGGCGAAACACTCGAGGCCAAAGTCCGGCGGGAAGGTCCACTGTCGCTTGCGCTCGCGTTGGAAATTATCGAGCAAGTTGCGCGCGCTCTGGCTGCCGCCGAAGCGTGCGGCGTCGTGCATCGCGACATTAAACCGTCGAACATCATGCTGGAGTCGGATCCGGGCGGCTGCGCTCCCATTGTTAAAGTAATTGATTATGGGGTCGCGAAAGTTTTGGCGCCTGAGGCGGAACGCGGTGCGGCACTCCTGCTTTTGCAAGTCCAGAGCAATTTGCTCAATCGGGAGAAACGCGGCTCGATACGCGTTCTGACATCTACTCCCTCGGCGTCACCTTTTGGTATTTGCTTTCTGGTCGAGTGCCGTTCGTCGGGCGCACGCTGGAAGAGATTCGTGAGAGACAAGCAGAGTCGTTACCAATTGACCAATTAAAGGGTCTCGACGTTCCGGCGCGAATTTTTGCGCTGCTCAAGTCAATGCTTGCCCCCGATCCAAAAGATCGGCCGCAATCTGCACGCGAACTACTTTCCGCGGTTCACCGCTGCTCCACAAAATTCAGCACCGAAGCACGTTCGCGTCGGAGACGATCCACCCTGGCTGCGGTAGGGGCCACGTTACTCATCCCGGCAATTGCATTGGGAGCTTGGTTATTTCAACGCAGCAAACCTTCCGCTGAGATGGAACGGTCGATCGCGGTTTTGCCATTCGAAAATCTAAGCGGTGACAAGGAAAACGCCTACTTGGCCGAGGGAATACAGGACGAAATCCTGACGCGCTTATCGAAGGTTGGAGGGCTAAAGGTGATATCGCGCAACTCGACGCAGCATTACAAGAACAAGCCTGAAAATCTGGGGGAGATAGCAAAGCAACTTGGTGTTGCCCACGTTCTGGAGGGAAGCGTGCAGAAGAGCGCCGGCACAGTGCGAGTGAACGTTCAACTGATCAAAGCCATCAATAATTCTCCCGTATGGGCCGATACAGTTGATCGCCCCCTCACCGAAATTCTTTCCCTGGAAAGCGAAGTGGCCATCACTGTTGCCGATCAATTACGTGCAAAACCCACCGATGAAGAAGCTCAAGCAATTGCGGCGAAGCCGACCGACGACCCTCAAGCCTACGATGCGTACTTGCGCGGTCTCGCTTATACATTGAGCAGTGGCGGCTTCGAACCGCGCAACGTTATCCCGGCACGCCAGTATCTTAAAGAAGCAGTGCGAATTGATCCGAAGTTCGCCCTTGGTTGGTCATTGCTATCGTCCGTCGATTCGGCCGGTTACATAACTCGTACTCTTCCACAAACGACCGCGCTCCGCGATGAGGCGGATAACGCAGCCGAAACGGCTCTTAGACTTCAGCCCAATCTTGGCGAGGCAGTATCGGCCAAAGCATTTTATCATTACGTCTTTCTGAAGGACTACGACACGGCCTTGCGTTACTTTGAGCGGGCGACCCGACTGTTACCCAGCGACAGCCGGATTCCTGAGGCGCTCGCATTTGTCGAACGCCGGCGAGGTCGGTGGGAGCAAAGTGATGCGTACTTCAACCGCGCCGAACGGTTAGACCCGCGCAACGTTCGCATCATCGGCCAACACGCAGTGTTATACAAAATTCTTCGGCGCTTTCCCGACGCCCTGCGCAAGTATGAAGAGGTTCTTAATATTACACCAGACGATCCTCAGACCCTTGGGTATGAGGCCGGTATCCTACAAGCAATGGGCGATCTTCCTCGTGCTTCGGCGCTTTTAACTCCACTTTATTCGAGAGCCGACGATGGCGGCACGATCGATACCCAAGCTTACCAGGCGATTTTGGAGCGTCGCACGGCACCAATTATTCCCCGGCTCAAAGAAATGCTTTCCAAGCCTGATTCAGCACCGGGCAATTACAAGGGCGAACTGCGCTTTTGGCTCGGCTGGGCACAGGACACTGCGGACGATCACGCCGGTGCCCGCGAAAGTTGGACGCAAGCTAAGAATGAACTGGAATCTTACATTAAAGAACAACCCGAAAATTACCTCCTCATCGGAGATCTCGCGCTCACTGAGATGAAACTTGGTGAAAACGCCTTGGCAATGACACTCGCCGATCGCGGGCTCGCCGTGAATCCAATTGAGAAAGACGCGATGACTGGACCCTTGTCACTTGAGGTGTTCGCCCGAGTGACTGCCGCAACCGGCGATCACGACCGCTCCATCGCCGCCTTAAAGAAGTTACTTTCAATTCCGTACGAGGGGCCGTTAGCTTCGCACATCCCACTAACACCAGCGCTACTCAGACTCGATCCGATGTTTGATCCCCTACGCAGCGATCCGCGTTTCAAGGCGCTGACTGAGAGCTCCACCGCTTCGGCTTATTGATCCGCATTTTTTGCGGCAATCGGAGACCGTTCCGGCCATATCGCGACCACGAGGAGGGCAACAATGATCCCGACTGAAACTTCTATGAATCGATGCAGGGCGACAATCCACGCGGGATTTGTCCGCGGAATCAAAACAATGATCGTCAGGGTGACACTGGCATAACGATAAGCCGTCTTCTCCAGACGAAAGCCAAACGAAAGCAGGCCGATGAAAAAGATCGCGAGCATGAAGGCGGCAAGATTTGCTCCGAAATAATTTGCCTCGACTGCGCCGACTGACGCGCCCAGGGCCGTAGCGACTACGCGTTCGATGGACAGCGCCAGCGTAGCGCCGAGACTGGATTGCATTACGACCAGAGTCGCGATTGCCGCCCAATAAGCTTCGGGCATCTGCACCAAGCGCGCGACGACGACTGACGCGGTCGCCGCGAGGGCCGTGCGAACGGAGTGCCCAATCGAAGGGAGATTCTCTTTCTGCCAGCTCCAGAGTTTCATGCGCGGCATGATCGTGCTCGCGAACCAGTCTTGGCAAGATCGCGTGCAGGAAAAATTCTCAATCCAATCATCTCGGATGTGCCGTCCATCTGTCGAGAGGCCATTCATTTTTTTCTGAAATGCCCGTCGACAAAGGCTTGAGAAACAAGTGATGCACAGTGAACCGGAAGGTGATTGTTCGCCCTTCAATGGCGCCAGTTTCATTTGCGGCGTAACGAATGTAGAAGACCTCATCCTGGTACCGAACACGAAGTGGGTGATCGGCAGCGGCTTCACCGACCAGGTCACCACGCAGAACTATCTGCATCTGTTCGACAGCGAGACAGAAACCGGCGCTGCGGTGCAACCGTTCGAAATCGCCATCCGGCCCGACACGAAGACCTATCCGGACTGCGCTCCGCCCGATTGGCAGACGTTCGGACCGCATGGGCTGGGGCTGGGCCTAACCGGTGGGACGCGCCTGGTGCTTTATGCCGTCAATCATGGCGGCCGGGAGGCGGTGGAAGTCTTCGAGGTCGATCTTTCGCAGGGTCGGCCGCGATTTACCTGGATCGGGTGTGTGATCGCTCCGCAAGGCTCCTGGCCGGATTCGGTTGCCTTGCTGCCGGACGGCGGGCTTGTAGTGACGTCCATGGCGGAGCCGGCCGATCCCGCTGGAACGAAAAACAAGCTACTCAAAGGCGAGCCGATCGGTTGGATCAAGGAATGGCATCCCGGCACAGGCTGGACGGACATCCCAGGGACCAAGGCTTTCTCAGCCCCCAACGGCGTGGTCGTTTCACCCGATGGCAAGTACATCTTTGTGAATTTGTCGACGGGAAGGCAGGTCGCGCGCATCACTCGTGGACAAAACCCTCCGAAGGTGGATTTCGCCCCTACCGGTATCCTGCCGGATAACGTGCGCTGGTCGGCGTCGGGCAAGTCCCTCCTGGTGGGTGGTCATGATGTCTCCACCGAGGAATTTTTCGCGCGCGTTGGGGCCAGTTATGCAAAGTCCAACGTGGGTGGCAACGTGAACATGCCGTTCAAGATCCTGCGAATGGATCCTGAGACGCTGGAGTTCACCGAATTGATCGGTAGCGGGGTTTACGGCGTGATGGGTGGCGGAACTGGGGCTATCGAGGTTGGTAACAAGCTCTGGGTAAGTTCCATGACGGCGGATCGGATTGCGATTTTTCCCCTGAAATGACGGTGAGGCGTACCAAGCGCAACAACCTCGTGCAATTAATTTTTAATTTATCCATTCGATAATGTATAAACAACCGAATCCGGATTTTCTTCTTCCCCGGTTTTATTGGCGTTATCTTTCCTAACAAATCCATATTTCTCTAAAAGCCTTACTGATTTCAGGTTACGCGGGCTGAGCTCAGCTTCAATTGCATTCAGCTTTAATGTTTCAAAACCATATTCAATAATCTTTGGAATCACTTCCTGCATAATGCCTTTCCCCTGGAAACGCGGAAGCACTTCATAACCTATTTCGGCAGTAGCATGCTCTTTGGAAATTTTCCATAGGCAAATAGTTGCTGCTAAAGCAGGGTTATCTTTAGAGGAGATTACCCAGAATATCGATTCATCTTGAGATATGCCTTCAATTATTTTGTAAATAAATTTTCTGGCATCATCAATTGAATTCGCTTTTGGACGGTCAAGATATTCGTTGATGCTGTCATCTGAGCGAAGCGCAAATATTTCGTTTTCATCTTCAATGGTAAGGGGTCGCAAATTGAAACGTTCAGTTGCAATGCTGGGAAATGGTGTAAAGCAGATTTTGTTCATAACCGTTGCGTTTATCTAATTAATAAGAGGCCGCGACGATCCGCAAGCGCAGGGGGAACTGGCCGCCGCCGAAGCCGGCGTTCGCGACATCCTGGCGGAGCTTGCCCTCTTGCAAAGAGCCATGCGGTTCTTCCTCATCAACAAACCGGCGGTTCAGGAAGACATGCGCCTGACCGCGGAGCAACGGGAGCGGCTCGATCAGCTCGCGCCGGCCTGGCCCGAGATGCCTGGGCCGGGGCCATTCAGCATGGCTCACTATCAGATGCAACCAGAGCGAGAATCGCGGAGGAGATCACAGGCATTCACACTGTTGTAATGAAGGTGCCAGGAGGCTTTGTCCGAGTCGTCTTTCTTTGCTATCCGAAAGGGTCCGGATATTCGGCCGGTGAGGATGCGCCCACTGCCGCGCTGAGTTGCATTTTGCGAAGCGGCCACAGTGTCGAAGAAAAGGCCACCTTGCTAAAGCAACTGGGGGCGATGTTCCAGGACTTGACGGGCTTTGCCACCGATCACGTGGCCATATCTCTTTGCGAGATCCCTTCGATCAATGCGATGGAAATGGGGCAGATCATGCCGGCCGTGGGCTTGCACGAGGGCTAGCTAAGCTAAAGCGATGGACAGTTGACAACAGTTTGTCACAATCGTGCTCGGTTCTATGACATCGCCGAATCGATCGATGAAGTCGTGGCGCAGTGTGAACCATCTGGCGCCGTGCATTCTCGTTTTGCTCTGGTCCGCTTCGGCAATTGCCACCGAGAATTTCGCGGGCTTTCGTCACATTGATGCCAGCGGTGAACCGCCGGGAGCTGCGCAGGCTGCACCCGACTGGGGACCCGTCCAAACAGACAAGGCCTCCATCGCCAATCTTTCCCCCGTTCTTCTACCCTTCTTTAACAACGGACCTGTATTCGGACTGCCCGGGACCGTTGTCGGCGACTTTTGGCAAAATACACAACTGACCGGTGATTGGGGCGGCTTCCGAACAAAGCTGGCGGAGCATGGCATCTTCTTTGATCTCTACTCAACAAGCGCCTACCAGGATGTCGCCTCAGGCGGTCTCAAAACCGGCGGTTCTTTCGTCGAGAATCTTCAGCTCTCTATTAATATAGATACTGGCCGCGCCGGGCTCTGGCCGGGCGGTCTTTTCCACTTTACCGTCGCGTCCCGATTTGGGGACTCGGCGGAAAATACTTTTACGGTTGGTTCCTCCACGCCGCAGAACACCGGACTCGCGTTTCCCGGTCCTTTCTTCGACCGCGATGTTTATCCGACCGAATATTTTCTGGTCCAGGCGCTGACGCCAAAATTCAGTCTTCTTTTGGGCAAGCTGGCGATCCTCGACATCGCCGACCAAACGCTGTTCGGCGACAGCGCGAAATACTATTTTGCGAACCTGAATTTCAACAAGAACCCGATCGCGCTTACTTTCTATAATACACTTACGATTGCGGCGGCTGGAGTGTGGACGCCAACCAAATGGCTAACCATTGCTGGAGGAGTGTTTGATCCGAACACGCAGGCAAACAACTTCGTCGCTCACGCCTTTGACACGGTAAACCTCTATACCGGGTGGGTATTCTCCTACATGGTCGGCGGTCTGCCGGGCCAGTTTGAGCCGCAGTACAATTGGACCAACAAGCCGAAGATCGACCTGGAGTCACCTTTCGGCTCGTTATCCCTGGCGCAGATTCCAAGCGCGATCGGCTTTCTCCTGGGCAGTCCGTCGAGTGGGAAGCTCCCGGTCAATCACAAGTCAACTACTTGGGGTACGATCGAGAACATTTCGCAGTACCTCTACGTAAGGGATGATCCAGCCACGATTGCCGGAAAACTGAAAAGTGGCCAGCCGCTTAATGGAGTTGGAATATTTGCGAGGTTTGGGTACTCGCCTCCGGAAGCCAGTACGGTCACTGTTCATGGTAGCGTGGCGCTGTTTGCGCACGGTCTCTGTGAGGCGAGGAAGTATGACAGCTTTGGCGTTGGCTATTACTACAACGCGATCAGCAATGACTTAAAGAACAGTATCAAGCGGCTGACATCCAACACGGCTTCAGTTAACGACGAAATGGGAATGGAAATTTTCTACGATTTCGCCATCACACCTGCGATCCGGTTCATTCCAAGCTATCAACACATCTGGGATCCGATTGCCGCTCAAGTGTCCAAACATGAAAACGGGGCGGATGTATTTCTTAGCCGGATAACTGTGGCCTTTTGACCAGCCTAGTCCCGACGCGACGATCCAGGTTCTCCTGAGTTCGTTCAACGTTCCGAAAGAAATTTCACGTTCCGTGAAATGTCGATCTTCGAACGCTTGAGAAAATAGCGTGAAGACAAACTCAATTGCTCAGGGATCAGGCTGGAACGTTTCCTTCTGGTTCGCAGTCTCGAGTCCGTTGCTCGGTGTTCTGCTCGGCATCCTGGCCGCGGCGATTTTTTGTCGATGATCGAGGAAACCATGAGCACAATGACAATCGTCTTCGTTTTGATCATCCTGCTGTTCGGCTTCGACTCATCCGTTTCATCCGCGCTATTCGCGGTGCGGCGATTTTTCCAAATTTTCTGAAATATCGGTCTTCGAAAGATTGAGGAAGAAATAGCAAATCAATTCACAACAACATGAACGCTGCCGACAATTACCAATTCGAAACGAGCCGGAAAGATTTGGCGGCCGGGATCCTAAAACAGGCCGGGCTGGATTTGCGACGGTTCCATGACGCCACGAGCGAAATCGAGCGGGAATTCTATCTCGATGCCTATCGCTGGGTCATATCCGATGATTGTTCCTGGCCCTTTTCGTTCTTAAACGTTTGCCAGGTGCTGAATCTCGCGCCGGAAACCGTTCGCGAGGAGGTGCTCGGCGACCTGTCGATAGGCGCTTTCGGTTATTGGAGCCGCCGCTGCGGACGCGCCGCACGCAAATTTCAAATGTTTCTTAACAACATTTTCGCGAACGAACGCTCCGCTGAGCCGGTCACGTAGGCGCATATCTTACACTCACATGAAACCACACGTCTTTGTTCAAAAGTTGCGTCGAATTTTGCGGTCCGTTGTTAGGGAGTCCAACTACAGACACAATCCGCTGCTCATCAACAGCCTGGCCGCATTCAATTTCCGTCCCCCAATCAGGCTCGAGTTTCCTGGGGAACGACTCGCGCGCACCCCCCGTTTCGCGCAATGAACGTCACCACGATAGTCCTCATCAATGGCCTTTGGATCAGTGCACTCAGTTGGGAGCTCTGGGTCCAACATTACACTGACAAGGGTTATTGTGTCATCGCCGCGGACTGGCCCGGCATGGAAGGCGATATTGAACAACTCCGGCGCGATCCGAGCACCTTTACGAGCCTTGGATTGCCCGAAGTTGTCGATCACTACGAGCAAATCATTCGCGAGCTCGAAACTCCGCCGATCATTATCGGACACGGCATCGGCGGCCTGGTGACTCAGGTTCTTCTCGATCGCGGCTGGGGCGCGGCTGGCGTCGCTATCGCTCCCGCTCCAGTCAAAGGCGTCTTCAGAATTCCGTTGTCGACTTTGAAGATCGCATTTTCGGTGCTCAGCAATCCCTCCAATGGGCATCGGACTGCTTCGCTGACTTCAAAACAATTTCGTTACGCGTTTGCTAACACGCTGACGGAAACGCAATCGCTGGCGGCCTTCGAACGTTATATGGTGCCGGCCCCGAACCGCATCTTGTTGCAAGCGGCGTTGGCAAATTTCACTCCACACGCGGCGGCTAGTGTCAACCTTCACAACGACACGCGCGCACCGCTTCTATTGGTCGCTGGCGGCAAGGATCGCGTCGCGCCGAGCTCGCTGGTCAAAGCGAACTTCGATCTCTATCGAGAATCGAAAGCCGAAACTGATTACAAAGAATATCCCGATCAATCGCACTTCACGCTCCTCCACGAAACAAAAATCGCGGACTACGTGCTCGGTTGGGCCCTCTGCCGCGTCAATGGGTCGAAGCTCACCGCATTTTCAAATCAGACCGACACCTGGTCGGTTCAACTCTGACAAACGATCCATGGCCACCATACACACGACGAAACGAGACCGAGTCGTTGCTCAACAAGAGTCATCGGATGCAAGGACCCACGCGCGCGCCGATTTGCTAACCGATGAAAGGTTTAAAGTAGAGGTTGCACACGAAGAAGCAACGCCTCTAGTGTACGTACTGCAAAGGCAGGGCAAAGATTATGACTGAGCCCAGCGCACGAGTCGTGATTGTCGGTGGAGGATTTGGCGGACTTGCTGCGGCCAAGGCTCTCGGGAAAGCGCCAACGCAGAATATCGTGATCGACCGAACGAATCATCACGTGTTTCAGCCGTTGCTTTATCAGGTGGCGACATCGGTGCTCGGCCCCGCGCAAATCAGTTCTCCCATCCGCTCAATACTGCGGAAACAGAAAAACACGACCGTCATCATGGGCGAGGTCACCGGGGTGGATAAGGAGCAGCGCTGCGTGTTTGTCAATGACGCCGATCGCGAACATGTGCCCGTGCCGTATGACTATCTCATCCTCGCTACCGGAGTGCGGCACAGCTACTTCGGGCACAATGAATTTGAACAATTCGCGCCAGGTCTAAAGAGCCTGGCTGATGCGGTTGATATTCGAAACAAGATTCTGAAGGCATTTGAAACAGCCGAGGCCGAAGAGGACGTTAGCCGTCATCGCGACCTGTTAACCTTTATCCTAGTCGGCGCTGGTCCTACCGGAGTAGAACTGGCCGCGGCGCTCGCAATTTTTGTTCGGACTACGCTGCGTTCGGATTTCCGGCGGATCGATCCTACGTCAGCCCGGATCGTCCTGCTTGACGCTGCACCGAAGGTTCTTGGATCCTTTGCGCCTGATCTTTCTGGTGCGGCCGAGGACCGTCTGCAGAAGCTAGGGGTCGAAGTTCGTCTCGGCCATGCCGTCGAGAAGATCGACGAAGAGGGTGTAATAGCCGGCGGCGAGCGCATTCCGAGCAAGGCTGTTATCTGGACTGCGGGCGTTGCGCCTTCACCGGCGGGGAAGTGGTTAGGCGTCGAGACTGATCGCGCCGGTCGAGTTCGCGTGCAAAAAGATCTTCGCGTTCCGGGTCATCCCGAAATCTTCGTCATAGGTGATACCGCTTCGCTCGACCAGGACGGCAAGCCTTTACCTGGTGTTGCTCAAGTAGCGATGCAGCAGGGACGCTACGTCGGGAAATTAATTAACCGGCATGTTGTTGGGAAGACTAGTCTCAAGCCTTTTCGTTATTTCGACAAGGGTAACATGGCGGTAGTTGGCAAAGGCTATGCCGTGCTGCAAAGCGGCAAGGTTCAAATGCATGGTCTTCTCGCTTGGTTCGCGTGGGCCGCTATCCATATCCTCTACCTGTCACAAAATAGCCTGAGGATCAGCGTCTTCTTGCAGTGGCTCTGGACTTTCTTCACCGGTCAACGCGGTTCGCGACTCATCGTTGAAAAGACAGCCGAAGAACCGAGTAAGGCGAACACACCTTCCGCAACAATTCCTCCCAACCAAACAAAACCCGAACTACAACCAACTCACTAAAACTATGGCAACAACATCAACACAACCAACCGAGCAACGCCCAACGGACTCTGAAGGTAAAACTAAGACTGCGCGCCTGTTCTTTCTCGACGCAAGCAGCGGACGCCTGCTTTCGTCGAATCCGGACGGCGCAGACAAGAAAGTCATCGCCACCGGCGGTCGCGTTCCCGACGGGATAGCTGTCGATACTGAGGCCGGCCACATCTACTGGACCAACATGGGCGTGCCTACCCAGAACGATGGCTCAATCGAGCGCGTCGATCTCGATGGGCAGAACCGCACCACGATTATTCCCAAAGGCGGAACTTTCACGGCCAAGCAGCTCACACTCGATAGGAAGAACCGGAAGCTTTATTGGTGCGATCGCGAGGGGATGCGCGTCATGCGCTCGAACCTGGATGGTTCGAAGATTGAGACCCTGGTGGATACAAGCCAGGGCGATCCGCGCCCAGGTCCTGACCTCAAAAAATGGTGCGTAGGAATAGCCGTCGATACCGATCGTGGTCAATTTTACTGGACGCAAAAAGGTCCCGATAACGCAGGGGTAGGTCGCATCTTTCGCGCGAACACCGAAATCCCAAAGGGCGAGACTGCGGCTAATCGCAGCGACATCGAAGTTCTTTTCGAAGGTTTGCCGGAGCCCATCGACCTTGAGCTCGATCTTAAGAACCGGCTGATTTACTGGACCGACCGCGGTAATCCCCCGACCGGTAACAGCGTCAGTCGCGCTCCTATGGATGCGGACTTTAAGAAGCGTCCGGCGCACGACATCGTCGTCACTGACTTGATGGAAGGGATCGGGATCGCGCTCGATCTCGCGGGCGACCGCATGTTCGTAACCGATCTCGCTGGTGACATCTATTCCGCAAGGCTGGATGGCTCCGGGAAGAAGGTCGTGCTCGCCGCGCAGGGAAACCTTACCGGCATTGCCTACGCAGAAACACCTAACAACAGAAAGTAAAACCTATGTCATACAACAAACCTATCCGCCGAATAGCCATTGTCGGGACTGGAGTCATCGGCGCCAGCTGGGCGGCTGAATATCTCGCTCGTGGATTCGACGTCGTCGCGACTGATCCCGCGCCTAACGCAGAAGCTAACTTACGCAAGTATGTCGATGAAGCCTGGCCCGACCTGACGAGCATCGGTCTCTCTTCGGCCGCATCGCGTGATCGCTTGAGCTTCACCACTGACATGAAGGAAGCGCTTTCGCACGCCGATCTCGTCCAGGAAAACGCACCGGAACGTCCGGACTTCAAGATGAAGCTGTACGCCCAGATGGACGAGGTTACTCCGGTTGATTCGCTTCTCGCTTCGAGTTCATCGGGGATAACGCCGAGTGTCATTCAATCGCAGTGCAAGCACCCAGAGCGTGTGGTCATCGGCCATCCTTTCAATCCTCCGCATATCATCCCGCTAGTCGAAGTAGTTGGAGGGACTAAGACATCGCCGGAAGCCATCCAACAGGCGATGGAGTTCTACGCCTCAATCGGCAAAAAACCTATTCATCTGAAGAAGGAGCTACCCGGGCATGTGGCTAACCGCTTCCAGGCCGCGCTCTATCGCGAGATGCTTTATCTCATTCAGGAAAACGTGCTCAGCGTCGAGGACACTGATGCAGCCGTTTGCTATGGGCCGGGACTTCGCTGGGGCGTGATGGGTCAAAGCCTGCAATGGCACCTGGGCGGGGGCGCCGGCGGAATCAAGCACTTCATGGATCACCTCATGGATCCATTGCAGGGCATGATGAAGGCCCTTGGCACTCCAAACATCACGCCTGAGCTAAAGCAAAAGGTCGTCGACGGAGTGATGCGCGAAGCGGGTGATGAGTCGGTCGATCAGCTCGCTCAAGATGAAAACCGAGTGTTAATCGGGCTGCTCAAGCTAAGGGGTATAGACAAGGCGTCAGGGGCGACGACAAAATCGGAGAAGCCTAAGTCACCCTCGCAGAAAGCAACGACGGGAGTCAGCGCATAAGCAAGCACGACTAAACCGAGCCATTAACTAACCAACTCAACGTTATTAAACTGAAGGAGAACTAAAATGCCAACCGTAACAAAAGATGTTAAGCCGCATAAGCCACTGCCAGCACCTAACACCGACTTCTATTATCTCTACGAAACCTTACCGGCCGAAGAGCTCGCCATCGTGAAGCGCGTGCGCGAGTTCATGGAAACAAAGGTCGAGCCCGTGATCACCGACTACTGGGTGAGGGATGAATTTCCATTCGAGCTACTGCCGGCAGTGAAGGAACTGGGCATCGGTGGCGTTGCCATGAAGGGTTATGGCTGTGCCGGCGGAAGTCTCGCGCTCTTAGGCTTTATCCAAATGGAGATCGCGCGCATCGACCCATCGTTCTCGACATTCCTCGGCGTGCACAACGGGCTCGCGATGGGCTCTATCTATATAGATGGATCGGAAGAGCAGAAGCAGAAGTGGCTGCCGCCGATGGCACGCTTCGAGAAGATCGGTTGTTTTGGATTAACTGAGCCTCTCGTAGGTTCCGGTGCGTCCGGTGGACTAATGACTACCGCCAAGCGCGATGGCGATACCTGGATACTCAACGGCGAGAAGCGCTGGATCGGCAATGCTCCCTGGTGCGATGTGTCGATCATCTGGGCGCGAGACGTTGCTGACAACCAGGTCAAAGGCTTCATCGTCGAGAACAAAACGACACCCGGTTTCAGCGTCGACAAGATCGAGAACAAGGTCGCGCTCAAGGTCGTGCAGAACGGCCACATCACGTTGAAGGATGTGCGAGTGCCCGAAGAAAATCGTCTTCAGGGCGGTAACTCCTTTCGCGATACTGCGCGAGTGCTGAAGATGACCCGCTACGCAGTGGCCTGGATGTCGACGGGCTGCGCGATGGGCGCGTACGAGGCTGCGCTTAAATATTCCCAGGAGCGTTTGCAGTTCGGAAAACCGATCGCCTCGTTCCAACTTGTTCAAGACCTTCTGGCTCGGATGATCGAAAACATCACGGCCTCACAGTGCCTGATCGTGCGCCAGGCGCAATTGCATGCCGAAGGCAAGCTCAGCGACGCCCATGCGGCCTTATCGAAGGCGTTCTGTACCTCCAAGTGTCGTGAGACGGTCGCGTGGGCCAGAGAGATTCTCGGCGGTAACGGCATCGTGGCCGACTACAAGGTCGCTCGCTTCTTCAACGATTGTGAAGCGC
>WNGE01005271.1_pt1 | contig 14658 bp, 19 predicted proteins | sample 5400651 | NCBI WGS metagenome assembly WNGE01 (sample SAMN13153370, study PRJNA577476) | soil metagenome | isolation source: 60 cm soil or saprolite under grassland replicate 2 | place: USA:California | collected 2016-06-15 | reverse complement strand
CAATATGGATCGTGCCACTCAGCGGCCACTCGTAAGCTGTTATGTTGCTGGGCATAGCGATACTCTTGCGCTCCTTCCTTCGCTGCTCTCTCAGTCTGTCTTTCTATGAATATTACGCACGCCAGTCGGAAAACGTGACTTACACCTCAACCAGCTTCCTCACCATACTCGTTTCTTCTTCTCGATGCGTCATGATATTCTCTTCCTGGACACGATGTCAACTTCTTGGTCCTCTGAAACTACCGCCCACTCGGAGAGGCGAGTCAACTATGACAGTCGAAGCATCATTAGGCACACAGCTGAGAAAATGGTGCCAGTGTACTCGTGGGAGGCCTTTGATAGGAAAACGCTGCATTGCGCTATCCACTTATCCACAATCTATCGACATTGTCGAGGCTCCAAATGAGCTTGGTGAAATCCGCCACGACTTCCCATTCTTCCAGCATTTCCGCTTTTGTTTGCTGATCTGAGAATACGAGAGTGTCTTCACTTGTAATTTGCAAGGAATATCTCGGACACCGGGAGAGGAGAACCACGTCTGAGAGGAGAGGGAGAAGCATGAGCATTTGCTATATCGAGGCGAGAACATGAAACACACACACCATAGACGTTCGGACTGCCCTATCAACTTTGCCTTAGAGATATTTGGCGATCCCTGGTCGCTGTTAATCATCCGTGATATCGTCTACTTTGGCAAGAAAACCTATGGGGAATTTTTAGCGTCGGAAGAAGGGATGGCGACCAACATTCTTGCCAGCCGTCTCGCTCATTTGGAACACCAGGGCATTCTGATGAAACAGCTCTTTGAGAAAGATAAGCGCAAAGAGGAGTATGTCCTGACGGAAAAAGGGCTCGATCTCATCCCTGTCCTGGTGGAAATGGCGAATTGGAGTGCACAGCACGATCCACACACCGCTGCCCCTGCAGCCTGGATTGCCCTGATGAACGCCGAGAGAGAGAAAATGATCCGACGCATTCGTGAAACGGTGAAAAGCGGCGGCTCTGTTTTTGTAGGCGAGAAGAGTCTTCTGAGTCAATTCGTCTAGCACTGCTCTCTTCCGCAAAACAGCAAGGTTCTCGTCATGAGCCCTGCTGTTTTTTTCTGGAACGTCTGAATTTGGCTCGCCTTTCTTGTGATTTCCGGTTTTGGGAAGGTCAGGAAGAAGAGATAGATAGGGATTACTTGCAATTTGCAAGTTATTATACGCGAAAAGGAAAGAGCACAACCAGCGTCAAGGATGGGAGAGGATACGCGCGCGAAGTGTTGTCGCTCCTTTCTCCGAGATCGGAAAGGATAAAACAGATGGCTACAAGTCTCCTCGAACATGAAACCGTCAACATCGCCTTAGGGGATGTTGTGAGAGCAAGACCTATTGCGGCTTCCCCTGTTAAACAATCGCGATCTACCACTGCCGCTCTGGTGTTCCTGATCGGTTGTGTCACTCTGATGATGACCGGCTTTGCCGTGATCCTTCCTGTCTTCCCGCAGCGCTTGCAAGCCCTGGGGCTAGGACCTGAGATGCTGGCGTTGATGGAAGGGGCCTTCGGCCTGGGAATGTTCCTCTTCAGCACGCCAATGGGCACCTGGTCTGGCCGCATTGGTCGCAAGCCGATCCTCTTCATCTCTCTAGCCGGTTTTATTGTGACCAACCTGCTACTTGCGTTCATCAATGTGCCGATGATGTTCATTCCCATCCGCTTTGTCGAGGGGATGTTGCTTTCTGGCTTGATACCTGCCGCGATGTCGATGGTGGGCGATACGATCCCGCTCTCGAAACAAGGGCGTTGGATAGGTTTTCTCACGACGGCACAGGCAGTTGGGTTCGCGCTGGGGCCTGGCATTGGAGGCTTCCTCTATCAAACCCTGGGTTTTAGCAGTCCTTTCCTGCTCTCGGCTGGTATCGCTCTGGCGGCTTCTCTGCTGGCAATCTTCATGGTGCCAGAAACCTTGCCAGAACATGTGCGGATAGAGGCGAGATCCCACAAAGCCAGACGCGGGGCAAAAGCTCAAAAGCCGAAGGAAATGCACTTTACTCGCCTGATCTGGCTCGTGGCTCCGTTCCTCATTATCGATTTCGGGATGATCTTCACCTACCCATTCGTGTTCCCGCAGTTTCCTTTCTTCCTTGAGAAGGTGCTTCATTACAGTACAACACAATATGGCATGTTGTTCAGTGTCTATGGCATGGCTCTAGCCATCTTCCCGCTCGTGCTAGGACGGCTCTCAGAGACCTTGCCGAAAAAGCCGCTCATCGTCATGGGCAGTCTGCTCTTCAGTGCCATGCTCGTGTTCATGTTAGCGGCCCCCCTCTATCCGCTGTTGATTGCGGGTGCGGCTCTAGCAGGACTGGGCAGCGCTTTCGTCGAACCGGCTATGGGCAGTATCTACCTCGGTACCACGACCGACGAAAATCGCGGCCAGGTCATGGGCATGCGTGGATCAGCCATCTCGCTTGCCGTCATGCTTGGCCCGCTTGCTCAGGCGCTCGTTGGCCTCTGGATCACGGCACAGATCACCTTCGCTATCGGTATTGTTCTGTCGTTAATGATGGCTCTAGTAGCCTTTCTCCTGTTGAAGAATCCTGCACGGGTGGAACATGACGCTCTCTCAGTGATTTTCTAGTACTCTCTTTTCATTCGAGGCCAGACCACCCAGGGCGACCGCAAGGGTACGCCCCTACTATAGACGATGAATCGGCTTGCCAGGCCCGTACATAGTAGGGGCTGGGCTTGGCCCAGTCCTCGCTTGATGCTTCTAGTGCCATTAGGGGTTCTGAAGAAGCCCGATGTTGTTCCCGTCTGCATCTTTGACCGATGCAATCAACTTTCCTCCACCAACGTCCTGGACAGCTTGCAGTGGTTGCGCGCCAGCCTCCAAGAGCTGCTTCAGACTGGACTGTATGTCGGCTACTGTCACATAAACGACAGGCCCCGTCATACCTTTGCGGTGGCCATGAGGATCTAACCCGATTTCCTGGTCTCCCACCCGAAAGCCAACATAATACGCATCATCCGCATACGGCTCAACCCCCAAAAGCGTGCGGAAGAGCGTCTTCGCTTGAGCGAGGTCGCTGACGGGATAGATGATCACTCCGATTCCTTGATCCATAAAAGAACTCCTTCTACTACTCACTAAACATACTGCTTTCGATTGAGACGGTTCAGCCCGACCTACGCTTCAACTGGAACCGATCTCCCTGTCACGACGGGTGGGTTTCGCTCGTCATTACTATGACGAAACGTAACGAGGGGATGTGACAGGTGAACGAAAATGTTCAAAGAGAGTGTAAAGCAATTGATCTGCTCTGTTGGTTCGCATCATGGCGCTACGCTCTCTTCCTCATCGATTCTTGGAAGCAGCCGCGTATTCCGTTGCCCGGACTGTTCAGGTTGGCGTAACCAGAGCGAAACATGTGCCGGCTGCATGGTCTCCTGAACGACTGCCAGCAACTGCTCACGCAATTGGTTCAGGTCCACCTCATTGCGCAAGGACGCACTGAAGGCTGCAAGGGTACGAGCGGCATCATACCTGGAGTGGTAGAACCTCCGGTCGATAATGGTCTGAAGACGTCGTCTCAATGGCTGGAACAGAGCAGCAATGCCAAGCGTAGAAGCGACAATCACCACGGGAGTTTGTGTTCCCGATGAGAGGTGTCCTGTGAACAGGCTCAATAGCGATTGCAAGGCAATGACGCTTGCGAAATAGATCAAGGCCAGGATTGCCGTCAACGAGCTATAAACCAGGGTGCGATTGATGATGATATCGATGTCCCAGAGCCGGGAACGTAGGATTGCAAAAGCGATGGAAATCGGGATGAGCAGGAGTAAGAGATGGTTGAAAGTGTTTAAGAGGATCTTAGCAAGTGGATTTTGTATTGCCGAAGGGAAAAACAATAAAAATAACAACACAAATAGTAAGTATCCTCCTACGGATATCGACACTCCGAAAACGACCCACTTGGTCTGCTGACGTTGCACACTGCTCGATACACGAAGATAGCGGTAGACCTGCGCAATGATCATTGCCCCTACGAACAGGAAAAATGCACTGTTCGTGAATATGGTATTCGTGTAAGGATTGAATGGGAAAGGGGGCAAGAAGTACTTGAAGCCCCAATAGAGGATGACTCCGATTGAGAGCCAGCGGGTCCAGCGCGGGACAAACCGTCCAGTTGGAAACAGATAGAAGAAGACGGCAATGCTGACTGCACCAAGAAAGATCACGAACTGAAACAACCAATAAGGCGTTGCTTCCAACGTGTCGGAAGAAAAAGTGATTGCAAAGGTCATCAGGAAAAATGCTGCAAAGAGTGCCATCCAGTCATCGGACCTGCGCCAGAAGAGCATGATGGCAACGATGAAGTAAGTACTGACGAAGATGATATTGATTATCATATTGTAAATGGCATAGGCTTGAACAGAGAGACCTAACGCCTGGAGTTGCTGAACAAACAGGACTGAGGCTTGTGTTGGATGATTGCACAAAGGCCTCGTGCAGTAGTGAGAGAGGATAGCCTCATAGGTTGCCGGGACACTTGCGACGAAGACTCCAAAGGAGAGTATACCTGCAACCAGGCATGCCGCGCGCGCGAGAATCAACCTCTTACCGTGCAGGCGAGTGTCACCTTGTTGTGGCTTATCGCGAGCTACTGCCGACGCTGACCGTGTAAACAGATGATTCATAGCGTTGTCTGCCTTTCATCTCTCTCTTTCACCTGGGAGCTGATGATGCATGCCCGTTCCTAATCGAGGGCTGATGTAAGCTCATGGAGCTTCCTCATCTTAAGATATATCGCCAATTAAAGCGCCACTTCCTTTGATACCTTTTCCCTCAGTGTATCGTACCATATTCGTATCTCACGATGGTGATGAACTGCCAGGCATGAGTAACGTTCGGATAGTTCAAATAGGTTCAACGAGCAGGGGTCTGGCCGTGCTCGATTTTCTGAACGGCTGTCCTACGTAGCCAGCACAGCCGACCTGGATTGTCTTCTACACGCTCTTATGTGGTATGATTCGCATATACTCGTATGTAAAAGGATAGGGTGATGTTTGCATCATTTCCTCTCGTCCTCCTGATTCCTCTGTTTGTTGCAGGAGCGGCAGCGGTCTGGCTTGCCGGTATCCAGCTCTCTGACACGACTGATGTCATCGACGCACGTTTTGGCCTGGGTGAAGCACTCGGTGGCCTCGTACTCCTGGCAATTGCCACTAATCTCCCCGAAATTGCTATCGTCGTCAGTGCTTCGCTCACGCACAATATCGGCATTGCTATCGGCAACATTCTGGGAGGAATTGCCATTCAAACAGTTGTGCTGGTTATCCTGGATGGCTTCGGGTTACGTCGAAGGGGAGCGCTGACCTACGAAGCTGCCTCCCTCCAACTCGTGCTGGAAGGTGTATTGGTCATTAGTGTTCTCGTAATCTCCATCATGGGGACACAGCTTCCTAGCTCGATCATCTTTGCACGTCTGGCCCCTGGTGATCTGTTGATCACTGCCCTGTGGCTCGTTGGTCTGTGGTTAATCAATCGGGCGCGTAAAGATCTCCCGTGGCAGGAAAAAGGTCGTGCTCCTGATACCTCACGCCCGACGAACAGCCATCGCCAGGAGAAGACGGAAAGGTGGAGCACAGCGCGTGTCTTGCTGGTCTTTGCTCTGGCAGCATTGGTCACGCTCGCTGCCGGTGTCGTCCTGGAAGAGAGCGGCAGCGCCATTGCCGCTCATGCCAACATGAGCGGTGTCCTCTTCGGTTCCACCATTTTAGCAGCAGCAACGTCGCTCCCTGAGGTTTCAACGGGACTCGCCTCGGTCAACATCGGCGACTATCAGCTGGCCGTCAGTGATATCTTTGGTGGCAATGCGTTTTTACCCGTCCTCTTTTTGCCGGCCACGCTGCTTTCAGGGCAGTCTGTTCTCCCACAAGCCAAAAACACGGATATCTACCTCGCTAGCCTGGGTGCTCTCTTGACTGCCGTCTACATCTACGGCTTAATCTTCCGCCCCAAACGTCAGTTCCTTGACCTGGGCATCGACTCGCAGGTGGTCCTTGTCTTGTATCTTGTTGGCGTCGTCGGGTTGTTCACCATTGTGGGAGGGAAATAAGAGTGAAAAGTAGACACCACGCCACATGAGCATTTACGTATATGGGTAGTATGATTGACGAAAAAATGAGAAGCTGCTACGGCTCGTATGGCACTACAAGCCGTTTCTCTTTTCTGGGAACCATGCTTTTTCCATCACGAGATCAGCCTGAATACGTAAACACTCATGTGACGGAGTGCCTTCATCTAAAAATTTATACATGGGGACGGGAGAAACTTGACCCAGGAGTCGAGGTAAAAGTCATGCTCCGATGAGTGTTCTCTGACAAGTTGAGTTCCAGCATCAACCCCTATTTTTGTACGATCCCGGTTGTGCAGCGCCGGTTTCTCAACCAAGGAGAGGCTCGAGGTACCGATGCAATGCAGTTTTGAGTTCCCGCACAAGCAGCCTTCGCTCAGCCTCCTCCGCCTGGAGAAGTAGCCGGAGGACCGCTTTGAAGAACTGGACAGTTATTGTAGCGCTGAGTCTGCATTGCGTTTGAGAGAGGTGTGGGGCACGGGCCCGAAAGCCGAGTTCAAAGCGGGTTTGCAGCTCTTTTGGTAAGGCATCAGCCAGACTCGCAAATTGCACAGATGGAGCGGGAATGGAGAGAAGGATGTGGAACGCGGGATGAGCAAAGTGAAACGCGAGCAGGGCGTCAATGATCTTATCCAGCCAGATGGAGAAAGGAAGCGAGGCTGCCTCGCTTGAGAAAACAGTGCCGTACACCTGTTGGAGTTCCTCGGTGTACCGGGCAGCCAGGGCTTGTGCAATCTCCTCTTTGTTGGAGAAGAATTGATACAGGGAGCCTGGCGAGATCCCCGACTGAGCGGCAATTCGATTGGTGTTGGCCTCGTCGTAGCCCACTTCGGCAAAGACCGTTTCAGCAGCATCAAGAATGGAAGCGATGCGCTTGATCCCTCGCGCTCGCCGCTGAACCACCTGTGCGTGTTTCTGCTGATCCATACGGTGCATCAAACCTTCGTTCCAGACAACGCCCGGTTGCACTGGTCTATCCGGCAAACCACTTGACAACATGAGTAAAAACTCGTATAATTGCTTGCGGGAGCGAATAAAAACTCGCTTATCTAGTATAGCAGAGCAGGACAGCTTTGTCCACGAGAACAAGAAAAGGATCCCAGATGATCATTACTACCAATCGGTATGTCGTGCAAGCAGCATACGCGGCACAGAACCAGGAGCATATTCGCCGGGTGATGGAGGAACTCCGAGCCCTGCACCGCACTGATCTCAAGTATAGCGTCTTTGTGGAAGACGACGGGAAAACATTTATTCACTTGCGTTTTTGTGCGAACGAAGAGGCGAGCAAGGTGTTTGACACGCTAGAATCCTTCCAGGCGTTTCAAGCAGCGCTTCTCGCAAGTCATCCTGAAGTGCCACCCACCACGGCGATCCATCTGACCCTGGTCGGTTCGACCTCAGACCTCCTCTGATGAGGACCATTGAGAAGACTCTTCTGTATTCGAAATCTGTGAGGAGTCTTTGTCTGGAGTGAGAAGCACATTCGGTTAGGACAGCCTGGAAGTCGGAGCGTCCCTGGTGGGCGAGTTCGGGCTTACGGTGGACTTCGTTGTCGAGTGTGCCACAGCTTTTTGCAAACCGTTAGCACACGAGCGTAGCAGGAAAATTGTTTGGCAAAGCCTAGGATCCGAGTACGATCCGACTGGATCGTACTCGGATCCTTACACCTGCAAGGGGCTACGCGCTCATCTTGAGGGAGCCATTTTCTCCTCCTTCCTGGTGGAACGATTGGGACTGAGCAATTGCAGGAAAATCAGCACGCTGCTCACCAGCAGCGCTGGCACATAAATGGACACAATCACCCAATTCACGCCGAGCGCATACGTGAACACACTGTCTCTCATTGATTGAATAATGGCATTCACTGTGTCCAACGTCCCAACAATGATGCAAAGCCAGACTAACGCAATAGCACCAGGGTAGCGGTAACGTAGAGCAATCAATGCCACCAGGGCCAGGACAGCTGTTGCCAGGTCACCAATTCCGATCATCGCTCGGAACTCCATTGGCACTCTGACGTCGACAGCACTGGGAGCCAGGATCGTCCCACCGGCAATGCGAAAGACTTGGATCCAGAGTAGTGGCATTAAGGCTCTCTCCCGTGGCAGCCCGGATAGACGAGGCACGACAGACCAGACTGCGATGAGAGTATACGCTACCAGGCTCAAGGTGAATTGAATTCCGAAGAGCACAATCGGTTCCAGGAATCATTCCTCCTCTAGGTCATACTCTTATGTATCTCCATGCTCCTTGTATGTGGCCTTTCTCGCTTGACGAGGCTTTCGTCTTCAACGGATGCGTTGTGCTAGCTCTCACCGTCAGATCGAGATGCCTGACCCGCTCATTCAGCTTGTAACAACCTGATTGTGCTAGAGAAGCGCGCAGGTCGACTCATTCGCAGTTGCATGGACTCTTATGAGACGATAGCAAAAGTCAAAACTGTGCGGTCCGACCATAGTTGTTTTAGGAATCAAGTCCAAATCGTCCTGGTCGGATGTATAATGATGAGACTGGGCCATGAGCAAAACGGAGCGATCAGACTGAAGCGATTTTACACGACCTTCTGCTCCTCGTACCGCTTGCCTGACCATCAGCAGTATCTAGAGAAATAGAGGAAGCATCATGACAGGTTGCCGGGCAGACTCGTCTCGCCATTAAGCGTGAGGCGCAACAATATCTGAATGTTGCGCTCATTTTCTGCCAGATGGGCAAAGTGATCTTTTGCTCGCCAAGCTGCTTCGCCCGAAACTCCGCTTGCCGTGCAGGGACGCTTAAGGTCTTCCGGGCTCAACCCCTGAAAATACGCAGTGACTTTTTCTTGCGAGGCAGCAAGAATGTCCAGGATCTCTGAACGAGTTGGCATCGTTCCCCTCCCCAATAATTTTGCCGGATGGCAATACTAAAAATTGTACGTGATCTTAAACAGGGTTGCAAATGTATCCTACTCAGATTGGGCGTGTTGTTTGTCAGTTTATTTGTCGCTCTGAGTGTAAATGTTGGACTGAAAACTACTGCCCTGTTCGCCTACTATGCAGAAATTAAAGCACATCTCGGCAAGCCAGGATAGGTATCGGGTCGGGGTAATATCAATGAGTGCAGAAAAGCACCGCATAGTCTGTGTGATGGGCAGATATTTGTGATAATTTGTGTCAAATTTTAGTGGCAATAGGCCAAATATTTACGAAAACCTACACCTACTGGTGATTGTCAAACATATTTGGCCAAAGCTCTGCTTTGATGAACACAAGTCAAGGCATACTGTCACAGATAATTGGCGGTTTTTTTCACAAATATCTGGCCAAACCATGCTTATTGTCATAAACATGTGGCCAAACCAAATAGTCCAGATTCCAATTGTCCTGATTGGAAAAGGTCGCTCTTGTGGAAAGTGAATCTTTTTGTCACACCAAGGGCACAATTACGGCTCGGCCCCTTCGAGCAGCACCTCTGTTGTTCGCTTAGTGAGCGACCAGTAATCTGGGGGCGAAAAATTGATTGCAAGCGACAAGGCCCGTTCCTCCCAACCATCTTCGCTCTTTTTATTGACAACATTATACATTGCGTGCATGCTGGGCACGATTCCCTCAGCAACTTTCTGTACAATAGTGTATTCTTGCCTGGGTGTGATGCGCCGCTGCAGAAGTGGGCGTGCCTCCCACTCACCAGCGTGAATGTCCTCGATGCCTGATTTGTTGCGCCAGTATGCGTTGATCAATCCGTTGGCAAGCCAGCGAGCAGGGTTAGGCAGGATATCCGCCCGTTTCTGTTCGAGCCACTCATCCCCATACTGTTCTTTGAGCATCGCAAAGAAGTTCTGGCGCGATTGAGCCGAGTTGATGAAGCTAATAGTTCGATACAGTTTGTTGTTAGTATTCTCGTCGAGGAGCGGCGGGAGCATGGGAAGAGTCTGTGCCGCTTTGACCATTTTCCGAAAGTGGCTATCATCTGCTTGCATCAGCTCTATCCACTGTGCAAGCGCCGCCGAGGCCTCGATATTGATCCGCGCCATTTCCTCATCGCCGATCATGCTGATCTCTTCCTGTTCCGTCTGCGACCAGATCGGTTTGGTCTGATCAGCAAGGACTGCAAAATATGTTCCCCAACGTAAGCAAACCGCGATGGTTGCCAGTGCTACCTCTCCAAAATTGAGTTGGGACTTTGGTGGAATCCTGGTCTCGCGAGAGATTGTTTCCAAATGGTGCAGCACCTGATCGTACATAGTTGGTTCAGGCGGGTGGATGAGGCGACAAGGAAGAGGTTTTCCCGAGGCAGTTTCCTCCATCGTTTCTTCCCACCATCCTGCATCGAGGGTAAGGGTATCACTAACGTTGACGGACAATTGGAGGTGTTGCATCGTTTTTCCTCTTCTCCAGTGTTCGTTCCACATTACTACTGCCATATGGTGGGGCAGGCGTACTTCTCTGACCTCGATTATAGCAGATCTGCCAAGTGCTAATATGTACCTGGCAATTGGTCGCGACCTTGCCTAGTCAGGCCGAGTTTCTCCATTCTTTAGCCTGGCGTTTGTTATATACTACTCAGTGGCGAAGAGTCAGATGAAAGCGTTTTGTAGATTCTTGATCTTTATGTATATTAGGAGGAAAGAGATGACTCGTCCCGACAAAGATGAAGAACGCGAACAGCGTATCCACATGGAAATTATCGTGGATGCGTATGGCCCGGAAGAGCAAGCAATGGGCTGGTATAGCTATCTCGACGACATCTTGCAGTTTCCGTTTTCTGCCCGCTGCGTTGTTCGCCGCACGATTTCGCCATTGGAACCGGGAGAGGAAGTCGAGGTCGTGGGAATGGCTCCCGCAGAGGAATGCGAACATGATATGTTTGTCTTGATCCGGTGGAAACAGCGCCAGCTTGCCGTTCCCTTGATGCAATTGGAGGGTATCGGGGTGGATGAGGAGACCCGGCAAGCTATTGAGGATTGGCACTATTGGGTAAACCGGGGATACGAATTGTAAAACTGGAGTTCGATCCAGGAGAAAATTGCTTTTCTTTCTTAGGATTTGCGTCGGCGTTTCCTTGCTGCGGCTTTCTGTACCGGCTTCTCCAGGTGTCGGAAAGGTTCTTGCTGTATTTGCGGGATACCCAGATTGAGCGGGCGTACAAGCTCTAGCAATACCTCCATACGGGTATCACTGAGTGCAGTGATCAACAAGATGTGGTTCTCCTGCAACTCGAAATCCCCGAAGCAAAGCGTTCCATAGGGGACATCCAATGCCGGCTCTCCCCAATAGACCCAAAACGCGCGATCTGGGGTATCCTCGACACAATAGAGTCGCTCATCATCTTGCAAGAAAGCGTAGACCGCATCCGCGGGGATATTCGTGAAGCGGGCTGATTGCGAGCGCATCAGGCTATATCCTTGCATACCTGGATTTGGGCAGACTGGTCGCCAATATGGCAGCGGTTGGCAACAGGCACCAAACTTTTTGCCGCTGCCACAAGGACAAAGAGCCTCAGCATCTGTTGGGAGATAGCTCATCATGAAGAGCTTCTCCCCTGGCTGCTCGGGATTCGGATCGCCTGGTCGTGGTCGCCAACAGGTCAGATGAGCCAAAACTCCCCCATTCGGATCCAGGCGACCGATATCATAGACGAGAGGGATATCATCTCTCGCCCTACCACTCTGCTGCATATATCCTCCTTAAAACCATCTCACTTTTTTGCAGAAAGCTTCCTCTCATCTCTCACCCAACCCCCTGTCAGCTTAAATGTGACGACTTCCTTGAAATCATGCAGTTCCTCTAGCATCTCTTGCAAGAATAACTGTTGTTGCGTCCCCCGCTTCCATGCTGGCCTGTCCAGCGTCCCAAGCACCAGGTAATCGTTGCCAACGACTTCTGGTTTCTGCTCGGTGAAGTAGGAGGCAAGAAAGTGTTCCACGTCGTCTTGATGTGCAATGAGCAGATCACAGAAGGGGCAGTAGCGACATGTCTTGTTGAGCGAGAGTATTTGCATTGGATCGACATGGATCACCAGTGGCAGCTTCCGTTGGTGCATCTTGTTGTCGCACTGCGGGCACCTCGTAAACCGCACGTCCTCATAGGGATTGAGAAAGAAGCGGTAACGCGGGGGCTGCTTGCCCAGCTGTGTGGTGGTTTTCTTTTTCCGATTGGCCATTCTTCTATTGTTACTCCTTGATAAAAGTGATAGATTGCTTGAGCTTGCTGTGCTTAAAAGGCTCGTTCAGCACGACCATAGCTGGCGGACCAGTTCGCCGGAATTCGGGCAGCGCTGCCAGGTTATTTTTGGCGAGGGTGTACTGGGGGTCGATCTCAAGCGCGTGTTTCAAAGCCGCCTCAGCCTCGTCGTAGCGTGCCTGCATCATCAAGCATATCCCCAGGTTACCCCAGGGCTGCGGCAAGCAATCACTCATGGCAATAGATGCCTGAAAAGCCTGTCCAGCTTCTTCCCACCTCTCAGCCTCCATCAATGTCAGGCCTTGCTGAAAGAGATTTTCCTGCTCGACCAGTTGATCCAGCGTGAAATGCGGCCCTCGCAGTTTTCTCGACTCTTCCGCAAGCTTCCGAGCGAACTGCAATTCCTTCTCGAACTTCTCAGCCAGCTCACTTCTCGTATTCAGTTCGATCGCACGCGCAATATCCTGTAGAGCTTGACCAAAGCGCGAAACGAAGCGGCTCGCCGTACTCCGATTGTACCAGAGCTCGGCATTCTTCGGCTCTAAAGCAAGCGCTTCGGTAAAAGCTTCATAGCTTTGCGGGAAATTCTGGAGCATGGCCTGTGCGGTTCCCAGTTGAGCCAGCACATCAACGCGCTGTGGTGCATACCGTGGAAGGTAGTTCAACAAGCGTTCACAGTTACTTACCGCCTCAGAGTAGTTTCCTTGAAAGATTTGATGCCCAATCAGGTCGAGATATTTGTCGACTGGCGGCAAGCTAGCAGTAAATTTTTTCTTGTGTTTGGATTGTTTTGATTTTCTTGACATATTCTCCTCACTTTACACTTCTAACGCTGCAACGATCGAGCAACGCTTCAGCACCGCGACAGAGATCACCGCTTGACCCTGGTCCAGGTTGACCGTTAGTAAAACATTTCCTGGATATCTATCCCTTTCTCTGAGGCCACGATACGAAAATGCCTCGCGTTTGGAAACTTTTTTCTCTTTTTTGCAATCACTCGATCAAGCCTCTTGATGATCTTTTGATCGATTACGTGAGGTTGTCCACGACAGCCATTCAAATGAGCTTGCCAGCCAAAAATGGTGGCTCCATGAGACGCTGCATACTCTTCGCCCCTTGTGTTAGCCGGAGGCACAGCAGCACCGCCAGCATATGCTTCATGCCAATAATCAGCAGGTCTCAAGCCGCTGGCCTTTTCAAAAGCTTTTCGTGTGGAGGCAACAAAGCGCTGATCTATGCAGGTTCTTAAAAATCCATATCTATAGCCTTCTTCTAGTACTGAAGTCATGGCAATCCCTCCCATAAGTAGCTCATGATATTCACACCCCAAATGGCAACTTCTGATAAACTTTCTCCGTATATATGGTAGCATTTTCCAATTTCTGGCATTTTTATCATGCACTGAGGAAGTGAACATGCAGCACCAGCAGGAATTTGACCATACGTCCAATACATCAGAGGAGACGCCAGCGCCACTCAAAGAGCGCCAGATCAATACCGACTCTCGCGAACAGCCACCATCGCATGAGTCTACGTACCGTTCCTATGAAGAAGGCTATACTGATCAGAGCGAACGAGATTACTGGCCGTTCGAGGGTGAGAAGCTACAGCCAGAGCCGAAAAACCAGAAAAGTATGGGTGGACTGCTGGCATTGGTCGTTCTGCTGTGCGCGGTCTTTATCGCCGGAAGCTTCTTCGGCGTGATTCTGAGCTGGCTCACCTGGGCGGTGGTGATTGTGCTGATCATAGCCGGGCTGGCCGCGCTAGCTACAAACTGGCGTGTCGTGACTATCCCCATGCCCACACGCACTTTCCAGATCATGGAACATGCACGGCTGGTGATCAACACTGGCGCGGGGGCCGTGGCTATTCGCCGGGGAGAAGAGGGCATGGTGAGGGTGACCGCGACCAAACGAGCCAGCGGCATTGGCATCGACATCGAGCATATGCAGATACATTACAACCAGTATGGCGACGTGCTGGACATCTCAAGCCGCATGGCCTGGAGCCTCCTCCAGTTTGGTCTGCGCACTGTCGATTTCGAGATCTCTGTGCCGTCCAGTTGCGATATACACCTGCAGAATAGCTCGGGACGAGTCGCGCTTCAGGGCACGAGTGGGGTGATTCGCGTACGCACTGGTGGCGGCAGCGTGCACGCGCAAGATCTTCAGGGGCAGATCGCGATGAAAACAGGCGGTGGGCGCATCGAAGCCGATAACCTGCAAGGTTTGATCGATCTGCGTACCGGCGGTGGGCGCATCGAGGCCCAGCATCTCCAGGGCCAGATCAACCTGCACACCGGTGGTTCCCCCATTATCCTTGGAAACACGCGCGGCTAGCTCACAACAGAGACTGGAGGTGGGCGCATCGAAGTC
>WNGE01005269.1_pt1 | contig 14661 bp, 10 predicted proteins | sample 5400651 | NCBI WGS metagenome assembly WNGE01 (sample SAMN13153370, study PRJNA577476) | soil metagenome | isolation source: 60 cm soil or saprolite under grassland replicate 2 | place: USA:California | collected 2016-06-15 | reverse complement strand
TTACCAACAACGGGGCCGCCTTCTCGATCGACTCCATCGACATGCGCTCCGTGGGAACTGATGCGTGCACGGTGTGGAACTGCGCTGGCCCCGACGTGAGCGTCCTGCAGACTTCGACATGCGGCACTCCGATCGCGGCGGGCGGCACGTGCTCCATCCAGATGGTTGTGTCGCCGCTCAAGCAGGATCAGTTCACGCTGTCCATGGATGCTGCCGTCGTTGGCGATTCGGCCAGCTTCGGCGGCACCGACTACTCCGACTCGCTGCGTTTTCAGGGCAGTATCCGTGGCATTTCGCCCGCTTCAACGACCGCCAAGAGCGTGCAGTTCGGCACCGTGCCCCTGCGCCAACAGGTGCATCAAACGGTTGACGTCGTCAACCTCGCCAGCTCGTACAGCATCTCAATCTCCAACGCGCATATCGTGAGCCCGCTGCTGCAGGACGCTGGCGATTTCTCAATCGTCAGCGCCAATCCAGCGGGCTGTACCGGCAACCACACCATCGGGCCCAAAGGCGTGTGCACGTTTGACGTCGTCTTCGCCCCCGACGATGCGGGCAATCGAAAACGCTGGCTGGCGGTCGACGTGAAGGACTTCCCAACCGTCACCGTGGAGCTCGACGGCACGGGCATCTCAGCCGGTGCGCCGAGCTTCTCGCCCGCGAGCCTCGACTTCGGTCAGCGGCGGGTCGGCACCGTCAGCGCCGCCACGCCGGTCACGTTGACCAATGTCGGCGACATCGACCTGAACATCGGCAGCATCACCCTCGGGGGGACCTACATCCCGTTCTCGCACACGCACAACTGCCCCAGCACGCTCGCGTCGGGAGCCAGCTGCACCGTCAACGTGACGTACCACCCGGGTAGCCGAGGCGCGCACAGCAGCACGCTCAACGTGTACAGCGACGCTCCCGGTAGCCCGCACACGGTCGCACTGACTGGTATCGGTATGCAGCCAGTGGCCTCAGTCAGCCCCACTAGCCTGTGGTTTGGCACAGTCGCCGTGGGTGCAACCGTTCCGCCGCAAACGCTGACGCTGAGCAATTCGGGCAACGACGCCCTGGCAATCGGCGGCATCAGTCTTCCAGGCGGCTTCACGCAAGCCAACAACTGCGGCAACAGCCTGGCGGCTGCGGCCACCTGTTCGATCGCGGTCACGTTCTCGGCAGCCACCGACGGCACGTACGGCGGAGTGATCAGCATCACCACCGATGCACCGGGCAGCCCGCATCAGCCCACGGTCGAAGGGAAGGCGCAGGGTCCGAAGCTGACCCTCAGCGCAACGACGCTCGACTTTGGGCCGGTCGCGGTGAACACCACGAGCGCTGCCAGAACGCTGACCCTGACCAACGATGGGCTGTCGCCACTGACGTTCAGCCAGGCCACGTTCCTCACGTTCTTCTCGTCGCCGAGGAACACGTGCTCGAGCGCGATCGCTCCTGGCGCGAGCTGCACCGTCGACATCGAGTTCAAACCGACCACCGCGACGAGCTACTCGGAGAGCGCGTGGATCGTTACCAATGCGCCGGGCAGTCCGCACGAGCTCACGCTCAAGGGCGCAGGTAGCACGCCATCGTTCGCGCTCAGTCGCGCCAGCCTGGGCTTCGCAACCCAGGCGCTGGGCACGACCAGCGCGGCGCAGACCGTCAGCCTGAGCAACACCGGCGCTGTGCCGCTCACCATCGGCAGCATCACGTCGAGCAGCCTCGACTTCGGCAAATCCTCAACGTGTCCGATCGCCCCCGCAACGCTCAGTGCAGGCGCCAGCTGCGCGATTGACGTCACGTTCAGCCCGCAGGGCGGCGGCCTTCGCTCCGGCCAGATTGTGGTAGCGAGCAATGCGCAGCCCGCGTCGCAATGGGTCGAGGTGAGCGGCATTGCGCCCGCGCTTGCCGCCGCTCCTAGCAGTCTGAGTTTCGGTACCCAATCGCTGAACACCACCGGTGCGGCGCAACCGGTGACCCTGACGAACCGCGGCGGCTCGCCGATCACGATTGGGAGCGTCTCACTGGCCGGGATGCAGCCTGCGGACTTCGGTGTCGCGAGCCAGACGTGCACCAGTGCGCCCGTGCAGCCGGAGCAGACCTGCACGGTCCTCGTGACGTTCCGGCCGACCGCCACCGGCAGCCGCGCTGCCAGCCTGGACGTTGCGCACAACGATCCCGCTGGCGGCAGCCCGAGCCGCATAGCGCTGTCCGGCAGCGGTGTTGCGACAGCGGTCGCGCTCGATCCCAGCAGCGTCGATTTTGGCAATCAGGCGGTCGGTGGGACCAGCGACCCGCCGCGGACCGTCACATTCATCAACAACGACCTGGCCGCGCTGACGCTCAAGCCTGTCAGCATCAGCGGCGCCAACCCGAGTGACTTCGTGACGGCGTCTGATACGTGCAGCGGCGCCACGGTGGGTGTCGGCGCCTCGTGCACCGTCGCGCTCCGCTTCCGCCCAACCACGGGTGGCAGCCGCGGCGCCAACCTCGTGTTCGGGGAGGCACGCAGAGGCGGCGCGTCCTTCACGACCGCACTGAGCGGGACGGGGCTGGCGGCAGCCATCAGCCTGATGCCGTCGACCGTGGATTTCGGCACGTGGCCGGTCGGCGTCCTGAGTCAGCCGGCGCAAGTCGAGGTTCGCAATACCGGGAACGCGTCGGCCACAGGCCTGAGTGTTTCGATCGGTGGTGCGAACGCGAGCGATTTCCTGCAGGGCACTACCTGCCCGACGACGTTGCTCCCCAATGGGTTCTGCACGATTACCGTTCGGGTGCAGCCGCAGGCCACGGGCACGCGAAGCGCCACGCTCAGCGTCACTTCCTCGGCGCCAACCCGAAGTGTCTCGCTCAGCGAAGGTGGCGGGCCGTAAAGTGGGCGTCAACACCCATGACCCAGGACTTGCCGTCGACGATCGTAGAGGCCGGTGCGTGGCTGCGGAGCGGCCGGCTGAGCTCGGTCGAGCTGACGCGGCAGCTGCTCGACCGCATCCATGCCACACAGGACACGTTCGCTGCGTTCAATACCGTGACCGCGGAAGCTGCGTTAGCGGCGGCCGAGCGGGCTGATACCGAGCTCGGCGGCGGCCAGGATCGTGGTCCGCTGCATGGCATCCCGCTCGCGGTCAAGGACATCATCGCCACCGCCGACGCGCCGACCACCGCCAACAGCCGCATCCTCGATCCAGCCTGGGGCCAGCGCGACGACGCAACGGTTGTGCGCAAGTTGCGCGAGGCGGGCGCGGTCATGCTTGGCAAGCTCGGGCTGAGCGAATTTGCGATCGGGTTTCCCGACCCCGCCACCGGCTTTCGTATTCCCAGGAATCCGTGGGACCTCACACGCTGGCCAGGTGGCTCGAGCTCGGGAACCGCGGTTGCCGTGGCGGGCGGCCTGATTCTCGGTGGCCTGGGAACCGACACCGGCGGCTCGATCCGCGGTCCATCGGCGCTGTGTGGGATCAGCGGCATCAAACCCACATTTGGTCGCGTAAGCAAGGATGGCTGCGTGCCGCTCGGCTACAGCCTGGACAACATCGGGCCGATGGCGCGGACCGCGCGCGACTGTGCGCTGCTGCTGCAAGTCCTGGCTGGCTTCGATCCCGCCGACCCGAGCACCGCCAACGTCCCTGTGCCCGATATGCTGGCGCCGCTGGACGGTTCGGTGTCTGGGCTACGGCTCGGCGTGCCGCGCGAGTACTTCTTCGATGAGCTGAACCCCGAGGTGAAGCAGGCGGTTCTGAAGGCGATCGACGATCTGGCGGCAGCGGGCGCGACCGTGCGCGAGGTGTCATTCCCGCACGCGGCAAGCGCCCGCGCGGCGCAGCGGGTGATCATGTTCGGCGAGGCCTTCGCGTATCACGAGAACGACCTGCGCACGCGGCCCGAGCTTTACGGCAAGTGGACGCGCTGGCAATTGCAGCAGGGTGCGTTGTTCAGCGCCGGTGACTACGTGCAAGCACAACGCGTGCGCAGCGTGATCACCGACGAGGCGACCCGCGCGCTGGAGGAGGTGGATGTTCTGCTCACGCCGAGCGAGTGGAACGTCGCGCCAACCTTCGAGAGCTACAACCCCGAGGGCAGAATGCGGCTACCCGACCTCACCGGCGTCTGGAATCTCACTGGTAAGCCGGCGATGAGCATCTGTTGTGGCTTCTCTGACTCCGGGCTGCCGCTCGGCATGCAGATCATCGGGCGCGCGTTCGACGAGCCGATGGTGTTCAAGGTTGCCGACGCGTACCAGCGGCTTACTTCGTGGCATACGCGCATCGCCGCGGTTCCTACGGAGGTGCCGGTTGGATGAGTGACACGCTTGAAGCGATTCTGGCCCGCGCGAATCTGCCAATGACGCCCGAAGAGGTCAAGCGCTTGCGGCGCAACTGGCCGCTCATCGAATCCTGGCTGGCCGAGCTGCACCTGCCTGAAGCGCAGAGTGCCGAGCCGGCGATGGTGTTCCCCGCGGCCCGAACACCTGCGTAACTTAGAGGCGGCCCTCGCGCATCGCTTCGGCGTTGGGGGTGCTGACGCGCCAGAAGTCTGCTTCCGCCGCCGCGCCGATCGGCTCCGCCAGGCGTTGTGCATCGTCCAGGATCGCGTCTTCGTCTACCGTCTGGACGCGGCCGTGCTCCACGACCACCTGCCCATCGATGACGACGGTGTCGACCTCGTCGCCGCGCGCCGCATACACCAGGTTGGGGACGAGGTTGCGCATCGGGTGCGTATGCACGGGGGCAAGGGTCGGGCGCCGTAGATCCACGAGCAGGACGTCGGCGCGCTTGCCGACCCGCAGCGAGCCGATCTCGTCGGCCCAGCCGATCGCCGCCGCGCCCTCGACCGTGGCCATCCGCGCAGCACCCGCCAGGCAGGCAGCACTTCTGGATCTGCAAAGCGGATCTTGTTGAACAGCGCGGTCAGCTTCATCTCACTAAATATTAAACTTACAGTATTATGATGGGGGCAGAAGACGAGGGGAGCCTCTACACATGAAGCGCCGATCCGCACCAGTTGCCACTGATCAGAGCGGCATCACCCGAGCGCTGCTGTACCGCCGTGTCTCGGGCGCCAAGCATCAACGGGACGGCGTCAGCCTCGAAACCCAACAACTCACCTTGCGTGCCTACGTGGTGCGGCAGGAGGGTTGGGTGGTCGACAGCGAATACGTCGACATCATGAGCGGCAAGCGCGCGGATCGACCCGGGTATGTCGCGATGCTCGCGCGAGCTCGCGAGTTGCGAACCACTGGCGTCCGCGTCGTGGTCGTGCTTGTTCGACTCGATCGTTTCGGCCGCCGCGTCCTCGAGTACCTCAATCGTGCCGAGGAGCTGACGAAGGCTGGGGTCGTGATCCACACCACGGAAACGGGTGCCGAACTGGATGAAGAGTGGACCACGATGAAAATGCTCTGGGCGCAGAAAGAAGGAAAGCTGATCGGCAAGCGCGTTGCAGAGAACCGCCGAACGGTCGTCGACAAGGGCTGGCCGTATGGTCGCATCGCGTTCGGATACCGCCCGAGGCGCCCGACGGATGCGGAGATCGCGGCGGGCTGCCGTCCGACCATGAACATGATCGAGCCAGAGCCAGGCGCTCGAGAGGTCGTGGGCGAGATCTTCGATCGTGTCGCTCGCGGCGACAGCATTGGTTCTGCCGTGAGCTGGCTAGCATCACTGTCGCCCGAGCGACGGGGCTACCGAAGCTGGGCGCAACAGTCGTTGATGAAGCTCTTGGAATCGCCCACGTATGTCGCCCGACCTACTGCTGGCGACGACGACGTGCTAGCTAGGCCGCCCGCGCGATGGAAGCCGCTGGTGACGGATGCAACCTGGGCGGGAGTGCAGGAGCGCCTCGAGTTGCACGACCGGCGTCCACATCCAGGCATGGGGCGGGTGCTCCTGACTGGATTCATGCGATGCGACCGCTGCGGCTATCGCATGGCAGGCGTCAGCTATCTCGGCGGCAAGCATGCGTACCGCTGCACCTCAAAGGCCCTCGGGGCTAATGCTCCCGTCGCTGACTGCTACTACACGGTGCCGATGCACACGTCTGACAGCGCTGTGTTGGACGTGGTCGCGGGGATCCTGGAAGTCTTCGAGCGTTCTGCACGGCCGCGGTTGCGGGATGCGTGGCAGCGGATGCAGCAGCGCTCAACTTCTACGGACGGGAACGGCCGACGACTCGCACAGCTCGATCGGGAGGAAAGCACGGCCAAGCACGAGCTGGCGAAGGCCGGGCGACTGCTCGTCAACGGCGTAGATCGGGTCGTGTTCGAGGCCTTGCGCGACGAGCAGCTCCAGCACCTGGAGCGGATCGCTGCCGAACGTGAACGCCTCGGCGCAGCGCGCATGGCGCCGAGTCCGCGGCTGCCGTCGCTGGACACAGTGCTCTCGTCAGCGGGTGGCTGGTCGGCTGTCCTGCGTGGTGTCGACTTGCAACTGCAGCGCCAGGTGCTCGATCCACTCGTGGCGAGCGTGCGGATGCGTCGAGTTGGCTTTGGCGCGTATGAGGTCGAAGTCAGCTGGACGGAAGTGGGCCAGTGGCTCGTCGATTTGAACGCTCAGGTCACGCAAGACGCCGCATGAATGTGTGCGCAATCACTTGCGTCTGACGCGGTCAACGACTTACATTGCAGTCAGTGGATAGCGGATTCCCGCTATCGGCGCCCAATCCCCAGGGGTTGGGCGCTTTCAATCTCCTCGAGCTTCGCGGCACTGCTCTCTGTGCGCCATGATCGCTTCTCGAATGTCGGCGTCAGGGTAGACCTTCGCGCCGAACTTTCCCATCATGCCGTCGGCGCGACAGTAGATCTTCGGGCTCCATAGCCGCCACCGACGTGGCTCTACGGCGCAGTCGTCACGGATCCACTCGTATAGGTCGCGCGAGAACATGTCGGCGAGTTCGAGCGGATGGGAGAAGCACTTCGGGAGGAATCGCGCGCCCGTCTCGAGCCAGTTTCTGAAGCTCGCGTCAGGTACCCACTGCGACCCGTACAGGAGCAGGCGCGCGTACTCCAGTTGGTGGTAGGCGTCTTCCTTGGGATCTTGGCTTTCGAAGACGAGCCGCCCGGGCATGGGTTCCGCCGCCGTCGCCAGAGCGTCGACGTATCGCTCGAGGAGCAGCATGATGGCCACAGCGTAGGCGTCGGCTGGGAAGTAAGGACTGAGCCCGGCCTCAGCGAGCTCACGCTCAAACGCCGCCTTTCGCACGCCAACACCAAACGCGACCAGGTCAGCGTCGCTGACGAGTTGATCGACTGCCGTCTCGAACGCTGCCTGCCGAGACGTGTCTCCCGCGAAGTAATACGGGCCTTTCCGATGCCGCATGAGCGGTTCGTGGAATGTCATATCGGTCGTGCCGAAGAAATCCTTCTTCACCCGGTCGGCCGCGGCGACGTACGTGGTCGCAGCTGACTCTGGCATTGCCACGGCACCGAGTGCGAAGAACGGCGGTGCAGGGCTAGGCGCGCGTTCCGCATGCGACTTGCCGCACTCGTCGATGTACAGGATCGACGTCTGTCGTTTCTCGAGTAGTGGGTGCGTGGTGTGCTTGAAACGCTTCCTGCTCTCGATTCGGCCGTAGCCAGGCGTCAGCTCGATCTGCTCGTGCGAGGCCAGCTAGGCGAGCAGTTGCTCGGCCAGTGACTGGTCAAAGTCTGCCTGCCTCAACAGGACCTGCAAGGCCACGAGCCACGAGGCTGGCCTGCGCTAACAGGCCCGACCGCCGTTGAGCGATACGGCGTCCCGACGGATCGCCGAGTCCAATCTCCCCCATTTTCGAAACCGATGTGTACGGGCACCCAAGAGGTGTGAGGCCGGGCACGCGTTGACAGGCTCTCCCGGAACGCTTCGGGAACGTCTCGGAGACGGCTCAGGGACGCCTTACGCCCATGCTGGAGGGCATGGATAGGCGGTTGTCCGCGGTTGTCACGCTCGATTCACGCCAGTGGCCTGGCGCTGTCACGGTCGCTGATGAGAATGGCGGCATGCCGCGGTACGTGTGGCAGCATTGTTTCCGAAGGGCCGCCATCGGTGGGCGGCTTGTCCGTCTTTCAGGAGACGCGGGTAAGCAGGAAAAGCGGACAACTCGGCGTCTCCGAGACGTTCCGGAGGGCGGAAGAAGCCGCGGACTTCAGAGTTCCGCCCCTCGGGTCCGCACCTGGCACCAGCCTGACAATCTCACCGGCAGGGGCGCGGGACGACTGGGGGACGCTTCACAGCCGGCCCCCCACTGCACATCGTCCTATTCAGTCTGTACCCCTTCGCAGCTCGAGGCGCTGTCCGATGAGCAGTGCTGTTGGACTGGCACTCCGCGGCCACATGGTGCGCCGGTTGCCGACGGCGGTGGAGCTGTCGACCAGGTCGCCGATTGTGCTGACGCCACGCGACATGGAGATCCTCGCAGGCGTCCATCTGCATGGGTTCCTGACGACCGACCTGGTCGAGTTGGCGTTCTTTCCGCCGACGTCGATCGACAGGTGCTCGCCATCATCACGCGCGTACCAGCGGCTGCGCGAGCTGTGGATGTGGGGGTATCTCGAGCGCGTTGAACTGCCCGTGGCGCGCGTGCTCGGCGGACGTCGACCGTTCCTGTACGCGCTGGGTCGCCAGGCCTTGCCGTACCTCCGCCTGACCAGCGGCTTCCGACGTGATGTTTGCCTCTTTCTCCTTGTTCCCGAGGAGTACCAATGGTGCTGAGTTACCCGTGTTCGAAACGACAACGTACACCTTGGTGGCGTTGCCAACGTTGCCAGCCGCATCGCGTGCTCTGGCGCTCAGGGTGTGGCCGCCATTCGGCACGGCGGTCGTGTCCCAGGTGACGGTGAATGGCGCCGCCGTGTCGGGTGCGCCAAGCGGCAGGTCGTCAACCAGGAACTCGACTGCTGCCACGCCGACGGCATCCGAGCTGTTTGCTGACACGGACACGCTAGCGCCAGAAACTGTCTGCTCATTGGTCTGCGACGTGACGTCGACGGCTGGCGGTTGCGTGTCCAGCGAACTGTTGCTGACCTGACCAGCGAACATCGAAGCGAATCCGGTGGTCCAGGTCTGGCCAGTTGACCACAGCGCCGGTAGTGCACTCAGGTTTGCGAGACTGCTCGTCTCTGATGACCCGGTACCGGCCTTATCACGGAAGTTGATGGTTCCGCTGCCTGGAGGCGTCAGTACCACTAGCCAGTACTGAATTCCAGACGTGAGGTTGACAGACGGCACTGCTACCGAGTTCCAAGCGCCATTCGACGGATTGGCGATGGAACCGGCCGTTAGCAGCGTCTTCGGATGGCCGCCTACAGCGTCGTACACGCCGACCGAAACGGTGCTGGCGGTGTTGGTCGCATCCAGGTAGATGAACAGCTTGTTGATCGACCCGGTCGAAGCAGCGGTATACGGAAACGCTTGCGCGGTCCCAGCAGGATTGGAGTCCAAGCTGGTCTCAACGTTCGCGTCGCCGACTACTGCTGCCGGCAAAGTAGTAAATGTGAACGTCGACGAGGTGGTTTCGTTTCCGACGGCGTCCGTGCTCACCGCGGCAAAGTAGTAGGTTGTCGCTGGGTTCAGACCCGTGACCGCCTGGCCATGCGTCGTCACTAGCGCGGAATCCAGGATCGTCGTTGAGCCGAGCGCGGACGTCGTGCCGTACCGAACCTGCGACGTCGAAGAGCTAGTGCTCAGCCAACGGATGGTGCGCGTTAGTCGCTGCGAGTGGGCAACGGTCGACCACAGCCGACACGGCAAGGTGATCCTCGCGGTTTGGGATGCGCGAGACCTACTCCTCCACAGCGTGCCGAAGGTACCTCAATAATGTAGAACTCTGTGCGCAACCGTGTGCTCCCCGGTCAACGACACACATCCGGTTCTGGCGTCATCCGCGGCACGCATCCTGAAGAAAACGAAGGTACGCGCTTAAGCCTGCGCGCTCGCCTTAGAAAATTTGTGCGAGGATGGCGAAGAGGTGGGTGCTCGCATCGGGCTGATACCACGACGCCCTCGGTCCGCAACCGCTTAACGTTCTTGGTAACCTTTGCGTCCGTAAAATGGTCAGACTGCCTCGAGGACAGCCCCGCGGAAGCCGAGCAGGTCCTTGGCGCTCACGACACCCTGAACGCCTTGGTACAGGCTAAACCCCGATGGCCGTGTCGGGCCCAGGTTCACAAACACGGTGACCGTAATGTTTCCCTCAAGCGTGCCGTTAGCGTGTGTTTCTATTTCGCCATCGAGCAACTCCAACTGCAGCGACAAATCCGCCGGAACCCACACGCGCCGCGCAGGTCGTGAGTCCCCTCGCGCCTGCTCGCGTAGGTGCTGGTCGATCCAATCGCACAGCCGTATCAAGTCGGCCGTGGGAAAGTCGACCCTCAGACTGCTTGCGCTCTCGAGTTCGGGATCTCCAATCGAGATAATCGCATGGCCTACGAAGCGATCGGCGGATCTCCCTTCGGCCATGATGAGCCGAAGGGAGAAGCCGTGTCCGTTAAGAATCATGCTAGGGAACTTGCCCTGGGTAATACCATCCGTGGTTTTCTGCCAAGCGCTTCAGTTCATACCTGGTTTTGTTTCTCATTGCAGTCACAACGCCTTCCGCGTCCTCAACTATAACGTCGTACGCGTTTCGGCCGACCTTCTTGAAGTAGACACTTGCTCCGTCGGCCTGCTTGAGAGCCTCGCCTGCCCTTGTAGCCAGGTATCTTGCGTACGTGAAGCCGGCCTCAATAAGGCGTTCACGGCCATGGATAGTGGCTGGTATTTCGTCCTGACTAGCGTCCTTGCTGCTGCCGGCCCCTCCGCCACTTGGTGGCTGCGCCGCGAGGACTATCTCTTGCACCATCGCGAATGGAGAGCCGGCCGGACGGACAGTGACGTAGGCAATTGTCATCAGCGGGAAATCTAAACACGTTGCGTTTACGATGTAGCCGCTGACTATGCCAGAAGCCGTTGTAAAGCAGTCGCTCTCGAGCAGTTTCGAGATGGCATGCCCCGATGGGTCCCGGTATGTGGTTGGGTTGTTCTGCGCGTACGTATACCGGTTCAGGGACAGCGCCGCTCGCAACGTGCCCGCGGCAGTGTCGCGTTGTAGGAACCTGCCGATCGTTGGGTCGTATACCCTCGCGCGAAGGTAAATCAGAAGGTCCTCGGCATCACGCTGCTCCCCCGCAAAGTCGAACGGTTGGGTGCTCGTGCCCTGACTCAAAGTCGGGATGCCAAACTCGTCGGTCTGGTACGTCTCGACAACGTCTCCATTGCTGGCCGTGATCGCCCGCACCGACCCCAGTCCGTCAGTGTGATAGACCGACAACCCGGCCCCGGGATTCTTGTCCACACTGAACGCCAGGCCGCTGGCGCCCCACACGTACTTCCGCGTGCCGTCGTCGAGTACCACGGGCAGGCCGCCACCTACGTCATATACGTAGTTTGTCGTATTGGCACCGACGGCCTTGGCCTTGCGTTTCCCGTCACCGTCATAACTAAATGAGCTGTTGACGCCACCTACCGTTGCCTGCACCAGCCGATTAGCCTGGTCGTAGACAAAACTGTCGGTGTCGCGCACCGTTAGATTGCCGTCGGGATTGACGGAGTATGTCGTGCTGCCGGCAGTCAGAATCCGGTCTGCGCGATCGTAGGTGTAACTCGTCGGTGCACCGGCCTGCGTCTTGGTTAGCCGATTGCCGCGCGCGTCGTAGTCATAGCCCGTCGTTCCGGACGGTCCAATCACGGTCTTCAGGCGATACAGGTTGTCATATACGTAGTTCGTCGTCGCCGTCGAGGCATTCATGCCAGCGAAGCTGTGGCTGGCACCAGCCGCCAAGACGACCGCACCGCTCAAGCCGCTGATCTGTGCGGGAGTGGTGTGCGGAGTGTCCGAGCCATTTCCCAGCTCACCCGAGTCGTTCTCACCCCAACTCCATACTGTCCCATTCGACTTGGCCGCCAGGTTATGGCCACTGCCGGCCGCAGCGATGCTGACCACGCCGGTAAGGGCACTGATCTGTAGTGGTACCAGGCTGCACACGTAGTTCTGCCCGTTCATGGAGCAGTTGCCGCTCGACGTCATACCGAGTTGACCCCACTCATTGCGACCCCATGACCACAGCGTGCCATCGTTCTTCAGCGCCAAATTGTGGAACTCCCCACCGCTAACGGCGTTGATCGCGGTAAGGCCGTTGACCTGGACGGGTGTGGTGCTACTGGTAGATGAGTTGTTGCCGAGTTGGCCTGCGTCGTTGTTGCCCCACGCCCAAACCGTCCCGTCGGTCTTTCGCGCAACGGTGTGGAGTTCACCCGTTGACACGTCGGCAACCCCTGTCAAACCGGTCACCTGGACGGGAGTTGGACTGCATGCGCGGCTTGCGCACGTCGCGCCCGTGCTGGCGCCAAGCTGGCCGGAGTCGTTAGCGCCCCATGACCAGACTGTGCCGTCACTCTTGACCGCCACACTGTGGTCCCAGCTCGTGGCGATACTCACAACATCGGTCAAGCCAGCGACCTGGATCGGTACCAGGCTGCAGGATATCGTAACGCTGTCGAAATCGGTGCATGTGCTGGTGCTGGTCGTGCCGAGTTGACCGTAGCGGTTCGAACCCCATGCCCACACAGTGCCATCGCTCTTGAGCGCCAGGCTATGGCTTTTGCCCGCTGCGACTGCCGAAACGCCAGTCAGTGCGCTCACCTGCACAGGAGTCGTGCTGAGCGCGGTCGAGTTGTTTCCGAGTTGGCCCACGGCGTTCTTTCCCCACGCCCACACAGTCTTGTCAGGCTTGATGGCGATGCTGTGGCCGTAACCACCCGACATGCTGTCCACAGCAGTGAGACCGCTGATCAAGGACGGGCTCCACGTCAATCCCTGGCCGCCATTGCCAACCTGGCCGAACGTGTTGGCACCCCAGCCGTACGAGGTTGCGGCGCCAGTATGAGGATGACCGATCTGCGGCAGCACCTCGGCGTTTTGCATACGATTGCCTACACGGTCCAGGGTGTACGAATGCTGGCTGATCGTGTTGACGCCTTCCTTGTTGGACACAGTGGTCAGTCGTCTGGCGTCGTCGTAACTGAACTCGGTTGATGTGCTGTTGGGATTTGTGAGCGTCTGCAGCAGGCCGTCCGCGAAGTAGCTGAAAGTCGTGCTGTGGCTCGCCCAGTCCTGCACCTTTTGGAGCCTGCTTGCCTTGTCGAAGGTGTACGCGGCCTCAGTTAGATCAGGATAGATGACTGCCGTGCGGTTTCCATCGAGGTCATAGCGGTAGCCCACGGTGCCACCAGGAGCACCCACGTTCAGTAATCGGTCGAGCTCATCGTACGAATACGCCGTAGTCGTGCCGTCCTGCATGACGTGTGCGTTAGCACGGTCGAGTACCACGTTGGCAATGTGTTAACGAAGCTTGGCGTGCGCTCCCGTTGGGAAATTATCGACGCGACGCGGCACGCCCGCATGCAGCACCCAGAGCAACATCCGCGCTGACCTCGCAATGTCATCGGCGTGAGTAGTTGACGCTGGATTGAGCCTCTTTCGCCGATGTCGGGCGAGGACAGTGCGCATGCCCGCGGTGCGTTGACTGTGATCGCTTGTCCGTGATCAGCGTGACGAAGTTGTGCCTGCGTCGCCGCCCCGACGCAGAATAGGCCACGAGTCAGCTGAACCAATGAGGCCCGCCCGCAAGCCGTGCGCGCATCCGCTTCTGCGTCAGTGAGTCGCTGCTCAGCGTCACCAATGGTTAGCTTGGTGTCGGCAAGACCGTCGCTTGCGCGCTGCCGACCAGTCAACTGGATGCGACGGCGCACCACATCATCCACGTCGCAACCCAAGCTTCGGCGCACGTGGCCCGACCTGACCATCGTTCGCGCGTTCGGTGCCAAGCCGCGCGCCAAAAGCAGACCCGATCGTACAGACGCCGACGAGATGGACTCACGGAGCCCGTTCGCGCCCTGCTCGTCTGCCAGCCAACGTTGGCACAGCTCGGAATCGGCGCCGTTTTATGAGAACTGCGGCGGCCATCTTGGGCATTCTTCGGCGATGTTTCGGGACTCGCTTACGCAAGTAGCCCGTCGGCGTCATCGAGATTGTCGCAAGCTACATGGAGGTTGTGTCGAATGTTGGACTAGCCGTGGTTCTACAGGTCATTGCCTTGATCCGCGTGCCCCCTTGCAGGGTGTAGGTTGGACCAGGGGGTTGGCCGCGGCGGCATGGAGCTGACCAAGACGGCGCTGACGTCTTGGCAAGCTCTGCAAAGCTCATCTACTGGCTTTGCGCGCCCTTGCTGATCCTCATGCTACTTCCTTGGCTCCGGGTGTGGCATTCCCTCGCGAGTCCGCTATTGCTGACGGTCCATTTCTCCGAACGAACCAGCTGAATCCACCACCACCTGGATGTCCCGCCAGTCTTGCGCACCGTCAGTATTCAACCGGCTGAAGCTTGCCCATCGAGCACTGCCTTCAAGTCTCAGCTGCGCGCTTGGTCACCTCAACTCGGACTAACTGACCTGTGGACAATCCATAGGAAAACCTGGGGTTTTTCCAGGGTGTGGACCAACGCAGCCGTAGATATCGTAGACGCTTCCGTGTCCGGGCGAGTGCTCGAACCCTGAGTGAAAACGCATGTGGAGGAATGCCCAGGATGTCAGTGTGGAAGCGAGCTCTCAGTTGGTGGCTGACGTTGTCAGTCCTGATCGCACCCGGCGGAGGAGCGCTTAACGCAGCGCAA
>WNGE01005268.1_pt1 | contig 14662 bp, 14 predicted proteins | sample 5400651 | NCBI WGS metagenome assembly WNGE01 (sample SAMN13153370, study PRJNA577476) | soil metagenome | isolation source: 60 cm soil or saprolite under grassland replicate 2 | place: USA:California | collected 2016-06-15 | reverse complement strand
TCCTTCACGCGCGGCGTTCTGAGCAAGCTGCCCGGTATAAAACGCAAGTCCAAAGTCTGCCGGTATCCACGCAATGATGAGAAAAAGTAGGAACGTAAGCGTGAACTCGACAAGAGCCTGCCCTGAGGCATGAGTAAAACTAGGCAAACGATTGCCCTTATGGGAGGTGCGGAATTTAAAACTGATCAATCGGCTCAAAGATACGTTAAGATTGCCCAAGAATGTCTTCATAAACTTAGGACTCCTCGCGTCACTATTCCCGAGGGCACGGTTCATGCCACTCTGCTGTCCTGTGACAACACGCGAAACGCAGTAAGGGTCAATGACAAAATCGCTTTGAAGTAATGCCGTTGTCGTGGGCAGGCGTCCATTTTCGTCTACTCTGACCGCGAGCAGCGGACAAAAATGGTGCTCTACCTCTATGACCGGTATTATGCTGAATGTGCGGGGTTCGTGCTAGATGCGGACAGAAGGAGGCATACATGGCCAACAATCATCTTGCAGCGTATTTGAGTGATCATTTGGCAGGATCGGTAATGGCTGTCGATTTCCTAACACAGCCCGACGCAACACATAAGCACACGAAAATAGCGGGTGTGTTAGAACCGATATTGAAGGGGATCGCGAGAAGGGCGTTTGCAGCAAAATCCCCCTTACTGCACGTTCTTGTTTACAGGATGTTCCAGACTTGTTTAAGGAGCCAGGCAACTGCCAGAACAATCCCCGCTAGTAGCACAAAAAGTCCAAAGATTAATACAATTACGAAAACCCAATCGCCAAGAGCAGCTCGTCTCGATTCCCTGCCCGCGTAGCGTTCGAGCAGCTCGACATTTTTCACATTACTGCGAAACCAAATCGATACAATATCGCCGAAAATGGGAACAGCGCCGAGGATCGTATTCGCAGCGATGTTCATGCCCATGCGTAGCAATACGACTTTGGGAAGACGATACTCCGCCGCGATAAGCATAATAAGCGAGCCCGTTAGATTGGCTATGAGGTCGCCGATGCCGGGAATGAGACTAACAATCGGATCCAGTCCAATCCGAATTGACGTTCCAGGAATCGTAAAACGTTGATCCAGTAGATCGGCGAGAAACCTGGCAAACCGCAGGAGATCCGCGGCGTGAAATGCGTGCGTGCTGATTGGGCGTTCCATCCTACCTCAGATCTTGTTGTTCCGGCCAATCTATTTCTTATGTGTAATAGCGGCCTTCAAAATTCGTGGCGCGAAAGCTCTGCCTGTGGATTCGACTTGGTCCATTGAGCACGCCTTCGGCGGCTTGTCAGGGCGCCGACGTAAAAATTTAGTGCCGTGTCTGAAGCGATTTCCCGTGAAATGAAGGCGAGGCAACGAAACCCATCCCATTTCGGTTCATAGCGCCAGGATCTTCCCGAAGGAATATTTTCGACGGACAGGGCTTCCGTAGGAGGATAGGGCGGCTTAATCAGTAGCGCCATAGAATGATGCTAATTTTGCTCGGCCTTTTCGTGCCAGCAAAGGCGCCCAGAGATCGCCGAGCTTCTTGATGCGCCGGCGAACATTGTCCATCCGGAAGTCTTCGATCCGAACTCCTTGTTCCAGTTCTTTCCAGGTGATCGGCGTAGAAACCGTGGCTTTGGGTTGAGGCCTGACCGAGTAGATAGACGCGAGAGTCCGGCCCCAAGCGTTTTGATTATAATCCACCAGTACGCGCTGGCGCGGTCGCTTGGCAATTCGATATTCGGCCGTCATCAAATCCGGGCGCAGCGCCGCTAAGCTCGTGGCCAGCTGTTTAGCAAACGTCCAGACCTCTTTTTGCGTCGGCCCGCGAACGATCGGGACATAAATATGAAACCCCCTGGAGCCTGTGGTCTTGATGAACGTCGGCAGTTTGAGCTGGGTCAACGCTTCGTGCACGACGGTAGCGGTTTCCAACATCTGTGGCCAACTCGCTCCCTTCACCGGATCGAGATCGAAGTGCAGGTAGTCGGGCCGATCGACATCGTCGCAGCGCGCATACCAGGGATTGAGATCGATGCAGCCTAGATTGACCACCCAAAGCAGTGAACCTAAATCGCCGATCACGGGAAAGTCGATGACGCTGCCTGAACCATGCTCGATGGGGCAGGTCTCGATCCATCCGGGCCGCGGCGTTGGAGCGCGCTTCATGAAAAAGAAATCGCCGCCGATGCCGTTGGGATAGCGCTTCATCACCATGGCGCGGTCGGCGAGATGCGGCAGCAGAACAGGGGCGACGTCAATATAGAATTGGAGCAGATCGGCCTTGGTCATTCCGAGATCCGGCCAGAAGACTTTGCGCAGATTGGTTAAGCGCACGGTTTTGCCGCCGGCGTCGAAGTCGACGGCATCCTGATCTTGGGAAATGCCGGCGCTTTCTTTGACTACGTATTGGCCAACCGTCCTTCGTCTGGAACTCATTTACCGAGATAGAGCTTGCGAGCGGTGCGTAGATGGGTGAAGGCTTCTTTCTTTTCGCCTAAAGAATCGAGCACGAGACCGAGGTTGTAATGAGCATCCGCGAAGGCAGGGTCTCGCTCGAGCGCTTCCTTGTAGCAGTGCGCGGCTTCCCGTGGTCGCTTCAAATCTTCGAGCAACACACCTAGATTAAAACATGGCGCGGGATCGCGAGGAGCATATTCCACCGCCGCGCGATAGTGTGTCTCACTTTCTTTGAGCATGCCGGTATCGTGATAGAGCTTGCCTAGATTGAGGTGGGCGTCGGCCAGCTTGGGGTCGAGTTCCAGTGCTCTAACGTAGGCTCGCTTAGCTTCCTCGGTCGAGGTGGCTTCTAACTCGGTGCCAAGGTTAAACCAGTGTTGCGCCGTCAAATTTGTTTTAACCGGCTTCGGCGCGGGCAACTTCACCGTACGCATGACACTGCGAGCGTCGAAATTGAATAAAAACTGGCCCGAGTCGGGCTGCCAGCGAGCCTTGCCGTCCCAAACCACGACCCGGCGACCGTCGGCATAAATCTTTAGACTGGAAAGATGTTGCTCATCCGGAAGTTGTCGCTTCAAGGAAGACAGTATGCGAAGAATTCTTTTTACCGGCACGCGCGATGCGAGTAGGCTCTTGGCGGTTTTCAAAAACAGCAGATCTTGAAAAGTAAACTGAAGGGTTTTTGTTTTGTTTCGCGCCGGGGCGAGAAATCCGGCGCGCACAAAAGAGCGGATCCGGCTATCCGGCAGATTTAAAATATTCGCCACCTCTGTCGTGGAGAAAAGTTTCATTTCTTCGATGAGGAGGCTCGCTTTCGTACTTTTTCAGCTTCGATCGGCTTCGCATGGACCGCCGGCTTTTTCTGTCGTGGTGCATTCTTGCCAAGACTCTCCTTCAGCGCTGCCATCAAATCGATCACCTGACCGCGCCGTGCTACCGGCTGGGTGAGGGTGATTTCTTTGCCTTCGGCTTTTTTATTGACCAGGTTCATGACGCGTTGCGAGTATTCGTCTTCGTACTTGTCCGGTTCGAATTCATCGTTCGACAATTCCTCGATCAGACGAATGGCCAGGCTCGTCTCGGCGTCGGTAATTTTCGCAGATTCCCCTTTGGAAATCTCATCGAAATTGCGCACCTCGCCGGCGAAATACATCGTGTGCATCATCAGGCCATTTCGCGCTGAGCGAACAATGACTAGGTTCTCTTTACCGCGCATAACAAATTTCGCCAACGCGACTTTGCCGACTTGGGTCATGGTATCGGCCAGGAGACGATAGGCCTTTTCACCGCCCTTATCCGGGCCGAGGTAGTAGCTTCGCTCGAAATAGATCGGATCCACTTTTGCAAGCGGAACGAACTCGGAGATCTCGATGGCCTCCGAAGCTTCACCCTCGAGCGCTTTGAGTTCCTCGTCGGTAACTTTAACGTACTGATCCTTGACGAATTCGTACCCCTTGATCAAGTCCTCGCGTTCGACGACCTTATTACATGCCGGACAAAAGCGCTGTTGCCGGATTCGATTGCCGCAGGCCGCATGGAGGAGATTGAAGCTGGGCGCTTCAGACGAAGTCGCCACATAAAGCTTTACCGGGATTGAAACCAAACCAAAGGAAATAGCGCCGGAGCCGATCGAACGTGGGGGCATCAGACCATCCTCCTTGTGTTAGAACGCATTAGAGCGTAGCAAATGGAAGCCTGCCAATCTATAAGTTTATTTAGATCAATTTTAAATCACCCGGATTGTCGGTTAACAATTCCCTTTAATCGTCACGGTCATACGCGACAGTAGCAAATGATGAATTTTTGATCAATCATCGGCACTCCCATTATAGATATCTAATATATATCTGTAATCCGGCCGATGATAAACAACAGGTATTTGCATCTGCACCCCTCGACGGGCCGTGATCCGATCGCCGTTGTCGTCCCAGCGCACGATCGGGCGATGGTACATCGCGATCGGCCTTGAGGTGTGGATTTGGCATGTGGCATAAGGATCTTATAATCTTTTAATCTTGGATCGGAAATTCGCGGCTAGCCTAGTCTGCCCCTCTTGTTCCTACTTTAACTTCTTCGCCCGCGTGTAAGGTCCGGCGTCGAATGCGCTGTCGGGCGCGTCCTTGGTGGCGCCGCCCGCGGCTTTGACGATATCGTACATTCTTTTCAGCGAAGCGATGTCAGCCGGTTCGAAGCTTGCGATGTACGCGCCGTCCCACTGGCTCGCGTAGGCGCGCGCATCTGTGGCGTTCATGTTGGCGGCTTTCTGCAGTATCTCGGCGACCCGCTGCTTGTTTTTGGAACCGTATTCGAGCGCGTTACGCGCGGCGGCAATAAATTTCGCCACCGGCTCCGGGTTCTTAGCGAGATAGTCGCCATACACGATGGTCACTGCGAGGATGGGCGGCGCATTTCCCTTGGTGAGTTTTTTCCACTCGTTGACCACGCTTGCCAACCGCCGGAGTTTGACCTCTTCCATCTGAGCCAGGGTCACGGAGCGGAGCACGCCGGCGTCGATTTCCTTCTGACTCAGAAATTGCGCCAGCTGCGTCTCGTTTCCCGGAGCGATGCTGTATTCATTGGGCTTCAGACCGAAGTTGTGGTCCAGGATGGCAGTGGCGATGGCATGGGTCGCGCTTCCCGCAGGCGACATGCCGATCTTTTTGCCCTTGAGATCACTGACGGCTTTGACCGGCGATCCGTCAAGCACGACGATTTGCGCTTCGGCGATCTGGGTTGCCAGCACGATCTTTACCGGCACGCCGTCGGCGGCGATGCCGATCGAGTTGGTCGACGGCGCGGCAAAGGCGATATCGATGGCGTTGGAGACGATCGCCCGCGTCGGTCCGTTGACCTCGGCAAATTTCACCCATTCAACATTTAGGCCCTGGCTTTCGGCAAACTTCATCTGTTCCATCACTGACCCGAACCCCAAGCTAAAACCGCTGGTCCAGTAGCCGACCTTCATTTTTTGCGCGAACAGTTGGCCGGGAATGAACACCGTCATAGCTAAAACAAATGCCACAACGATCGATTTTGTTGTTTTCATCTTTGCCTCCTGAAGTTAAATGAATGAATTATTCACTGCAGAGACGCAGAGTTCCCAGAGGGTTTGTTCAGGATTCAAATTAGCGCGCGAAGTCGTTGCATGTAGCTTGCCACTGCCGGCTGAGTAATATCCCGCGGCCGTGCCGGTGCGATGTTCACGACTTCTCGGATCGTTCCCGGCCGTGGCGACAGCACCGCTACCTGATCGGCCAGCAGCACCGCTTCCGCGACGTCGTGGGTCACGAAGACCACGGTCATGCGCTTGAGCTTGTATACACGAAGCAGCTCTTCATGCATGAGAGCGCGCGTTTGCGCATCGAGACGGGAGAACGGTTCGTCCATCAGTAGGATGCGCGGCTCGGTCACCAAGCTTCGAGCGAGCGCGACACGACTCCGCATGCCGCCGGAAAGCTGATACGGAAACGCCTCTTCAAAGCCTTCCAACTCGACCAACTGCAGCGCCTGGAGCGCGCGCTGCGCGCGATCCTTTTTGGCGATGGAGCCGGGTTCCAGGGCGAACTCGACGTTGCGAATGGCGCTGCGCCAAGGCAATAGACGATCGTCTTGGAACATGTAGCTGACGGAGCCCCAGTCGTTGAATTCTTCGCTGGCCGCACCGCAGATACAGACCTGGCCGCGGTCGGGCTTCAGAATCCCGGAAATAATGTTGAGCAGCGTGCTCTTGCCTGAGCCGGATGCGCCGATCAACCCGACGATCGCCTGCGGCGCGACCGTGAGATTTACGTTGTTTAGCACCTCGATCGTCTGGTTGCCATTGGCGAAGCTTTTGTCGACGCCGCTCAGCCGGATCGCCGGCGGCGTTTGTTCAGCGTCATTACAAGTTTGCTCGGTGAGTTCAATATGAGTCATCGCAGACCTTCCGAGTTGACTCTGAAGGAGTCATACGGTCGGAAGCCCCGTTGTCATAACTAATGAGTTGTTTTGCGATGCTGGCGCGCGATCATTGCGTTGCCGCATCCTTTTTCCATCGGAACAGATAATTTTCCAGCGGCTTCATCATGCCCATTTCGATGGTTGCCATCATGATCACCAAAGTCAAAGTCCAGGCGAATACCTGGTCGGTTCTGATCAAGTCTGCCGCTTGCCGAAGGCGATATCCGACGCCGCTGGAAGAACCGATCGTTTCGGCGACCAAGGACACGCGCCAGCCAAAACCGAACGCAAGCCTGGCGCCTGAGAAGAAGTAGGGGAGAATGGTCGGCAGGTAAATTTTTGTCATGACCTTCCAGTGCGGCATGCGCAACACCTGAGCGAGCTCGATAAAATCGGCGTTCACCGTGCGCGTCCCTTGCCAGACATTGGTGATGATCAAAGGCATGGCGGTCATGAAGACCACGAATATGGTGGTCGCGTTGGAAATACCGAACCAGATGATGGCGAAGATCGCCCAGATCGCCGACGAGACCGTATTCAGGACTGGAATCACGGGTTCGAAAAACTCGCCGGCGCGCTTGTTCGCTCCAAGCACGATGCCAAACGGCAGGCCGACCAGCGCGGCGACGACGAAACCGACGGCAACCCGCCACAGTGTGATGCCGAGATTGTTCCACAGGTCGCCGTTGCCAGCGATGAGATGAAGAGCGTCCCAGACGCGCCTGGGACCGGGCAATATGTAATGCGGCACCGATAGTGACGACAACCACCAGATAGCGATGACCACGACTACTAAAGCAAGTCGTTGGCCGATCAGATCCAGCCGCAGCCTGCGGGAAAAGTGCTGCGTCACTGACTTATTATCTATCACTTCACTCGAATTTTTCGCCACACAACGACGATACGACTGAAGTTGTAAAGGTTTGATTCATACACTAATTTCGCGGCGATGTCGCCAGTCCCGCTTTGATGTCGAAGTAGTAGCGTAATCTGGCACGATGTTCCTCTCGCTCCGCGGTCGACCAACACAAGAAAGAACGGATCAGTCAAGGAGGAATAATATTTGGTGAGATGGATAAGGAGCCGGTGGCGCACTTCCAGGCGGCTATGGCGGTGAAAACCGTTTCCGACCTCTATCAAAAGTTTTTGAAATTGTTGGATGAGTTAGCTTTCCTGCTTTGCGTATTCGCAGCGCGGGCAGACTTGGGGCGAAGTTCCGGCTAAGACCGGCCAGCCACATTCGGCACAGTTGACAACGGGTTCGCCCAACATGCCTCGGACCATCGTGCCGCAACGCCTGCCACCGCACGGGCCCGTGCCGACTCCGGTTCGTTTGCTTACCTGCTCGAAATTTTTCGCGCCAGCCTGAATGGCTTTGAGCACGGTGCCTTTGCGAATCTTGTTGCACAAGCAAGCGGGTTTGAGATTTTCGATGACCGCCTGCTCTCTGGCTTTTTGCTCTAGCTCGTCGATGGTAAAAATACCTTCCTTTGCGGCGAATTCCCGTCTAGTGTAGCACAAATTTTCCCGAAGCTAATTACTTGGTGCCGATTACCAGCGAAGAGGTGAACGGAAATGGTAGCTCGATTTGCTCGACCTTTGACAGGCCGGCGCCTTCCATCCAAGCTCGAAGTTCATTGAAGCTGTAACAGCGCCCGCCGTCGGTTGTGAGCAGCATGAGCAGGCTAAAGATTGCCCCCACGGCTGGGTTGGCACGGCCGTCGTCGAGGATGTGATCTTTGATAATCATTCGTCCCGATGACTTGAGATTATTGGCCAGCTTCCGGATGAGCGACCGATTATTGTCGTAATCTTCGCCGTGAATAATGTTCGACAGGAAAATGAGATCATAGTCTCCTGGGACGGCGTCTTTCCGATAGTCGCCGGCGATCAAGCGGATTCGGTCATCCATCCCGGCTTCGCGAACAAAGCGTTGGGTGATGTTTAGCGTTGCGGGTAAATCGATAATCGCGGCGCGAAGGTTGGGAAATCTTCTGCACAGCGCGATGGGGTAGGTGGCTGGTCCAGACCCGACGTCGAGCAGTTCGCTGACTGTTTCCCAATTAAGCGTGTTGGCCATCAGGTCCGCGTCACCGCGGGCGTTGACGAGTGAATCCATCGCCTTGATGAAGATCTCGGTTTCGTTGGCATCGTCCTGATACATATTGGGGGACCGCACCGGTTTGCCAGAGCGAATCGCGTCAGGAAGTTTCTCCCAGCAATTCCACAGCGAAGAGTCGAAACGGATCATGCCGCCAACGTAATTGGGCGAGCTAACAAGCAAAAAGCGCTTGGAGATATCTGGCAATGAAAAAATGTCCGATTGTTTGTTGAGCAGCTGCAGAGACGTCAGAGCATTGAGCAGCAACTCAGCGGCTTGCGAATTCAGCTTCCGCAATGTGGCGATTGCCTCGGCGCCCAAGGGTGAAGCTTCAAGCGTATCGAAGATGCCCAGTTCGACGGCCGTTTGCACGATCCGGGCTTCGACATGGCCGTTAGCCAGGCTCATGAGATCAGAAAAATTCATGTGAATCCTACGTCTGGTCTTAGGAGTTCGATGAATCGGCTGCCGCTAACGAGACATCGCCTTACCAATAGAAAGATTTCTCGCTCCGCTCGAAAGGATTTCTCCCTTTGGTCGAAATGACACTTTTAACTCGATGGTCTCAAGTGTCATCGCCCAAGAGCAGAGCGACCGAGGAATCAACTTCTTGGGCGGGCGGATTTAGGAACGTCCGCGCTAGAGTTTTTCGATGATGCGGTAACTGCGACTCTTGGGCTTGAGCGGCGCGACGATGCCGTTCTTAACCATCGAGCGAATTTCTCTGTAAGCCGTATCGCGGTCGACTTCGGCGAATTTTTCGTATTCTGCCGTCGAAAATGTCTTGCCGTGACAGTAAGCGTACGCCAGCAGCCGTCGTTGGCGCACGTTGATCTGCGACGTGCCGAATTGGTTCAGCCACCTGAGCGTTGCATCGTCGTAAATCGGCGAATTGCGCAGCGTGACGGAGAAAATAAAACCGTCGGCGGCCAGCTCGGGCGGATGAAGACCGTGGTTTTCCATCTCCTGAAACATGCGCGGTATGCCTTCGCCGATTTCGCGCAGGTAACCGAGATCGGCCAGCACTCGGACAATGAGCGGATTGCGCGAAAAATGAATAGTTTTTTGTTGTCTCAATTGTTCGAGCGTTACCGGCGCGGGCGGTAGACCGGGACTGCGCACGGTGATGTGATCATCGAACATCCACACCTCGATGGAGGTACCGGTCAAGCTATAATCCCGGTGCGCTACCGCGTTGACAAGCGCCTCCTGCCAAGCGAAGGTTGGGTACTCGAGCCGTTCGCGAAAGAAAAGATCGTGCAGTATCGTACGCTCGCGAATATGCTCTTTGATCCGGCCGACCGCTTCGTCAATCAGGCGTACCAGAGGCGCTTCGAAACGAATCCGCTTGACCACGTTGAGCGAGCTGCCGTGCTGCCGTTCCGTGCCTTCGTATTTGACGAAGTCGATGCCGGCGCGCGGGTGCCAGCGCGGCGGGTCTTTGGCGAATAAAAGTAACGCCGCCATATTGGGGCACGGGATCGCGCGGGAGTGATCGAGCAAATGATACGTCTGACTCAACACCGCCTGAGGCTCATGTCCCTGTTGCGCTTTGTCGACAAAACTCTGCATTAGATCGGTGTCGAGATCGAACCAGGTCGCGTTGAGCGCCTGTTGGCGTTCGTAGAAAACATTCTTCTTAGCCTCTTTGAGCGAGTGAATCTGCTCCCCTGCTAATGATGCGGTTTCTGCGGCGATCCGATAAAAGGATCGGCCACCGGCGATTCGATAAATCTCCAATCCGGATGCGACTTCGAACTTGAGGAGCTGCAAATTACCGAGCCGAACTTTTTCGCAAGACGCGCTAAGCTCGGGCCGAATCAGATGCTGCGGCGCTTGGATAAGAGTCTGAAGCTCGTCGTGATTATAGGGTATCCCGGTGACGCTTTTGTCTGGCTCGACGCCAACTAGAACGGTTCCGCCGTCGGCATTGGCCATTCCGGACAGTACCCGCACGATCTCGCGGGCAAGATCTTCTTCATGCTTCTTTTGCCCTAGCCCGCGGCGGTACTCATGCGCGCTGACAAAATCGAGAAATTGGCCGCGCTCCTGTTTGAGGAGCAGTCCGATTTCCTCTGCCTGCATAGCTTCAACTTACGGTCGAGAATTGTAATCTTGCGAAATACTGGCTTCTAGGTTCGGGTATTTTCAACATTACGTTTGCACGTTAGGGGTAAAGAGTAAGGGGTCAGCGGTTTCGGATTGGAAAACGCCTTGCTCCTTACGATATTCCCCCGCCGGCATTAAGCTTGACAATCTCGAGCACCATTTGCGCCGATTGATTAAGGTCTCTCAGATCGAGCCACTCGTTGACCGTATGAATATCGCGCATGCCGGTGGAAAGATTGGCTACCACCAGACCCTTCTGATTGAGCACATTGGCGTCGCAGCCGCCGCCCGTGGCGAGCGTTTTCACTTCCAGTTTCAGACTTCTCGCCGCGGCGTGCACGAGTTTCACAATGGGCGCGCTCTCCGGCACGTCCATGCGGTCATAGTCGCGTTCAATTTTCGCTTCGACCTTAGCACTGTGCCGCTTGCCGTCCAATTCCAGCACATGGCGCGCCGCAGCCTCTTCAAGACAGTGCTGCATATGCTCGGTCTGCCGATTAAGCTTCTCTTCGCTGTGGCTACGTGCTTCGCCTCGCAGAATCACGTGATTGGGTACGATATTCACTGCCATGCCGCCTTCGACGACGCCGATGTTGGCTGTAGTTTCATGATCGATGCGGCCGAGGCGCATCGGCACAATGCCTTCCGCAGCAACTTTGATCGCGTTGATGCCTTTTTCTGGACAGACGCCGGCATGGGCTTCAAGACCATGGACGCGAAATTCCATGCGATTGGCCGCCGGCGCTTTGGTGAATAGAAAACCGACGGAATCACTGTCGAGCACTAGACCCGTACGCGCGCGCAGTTTGCCGACGTCTAGACACTTGGCGCCGATCAGTCCTGCTTCCTCGCAGATCGTGAAAACCACGTCGATGTCACTGCACGGCAGCCGGTTCTCTTTCATCACCCGCATCACCTCGCAGATAATCGCCACGCCGCTCTTGTCATCGCCGCCGAGGACCGTGCGGCCGTTCGTACGCAGAATATCGCCGTCCAGTATCGGCACGATACCCTCACCGGGGACCACCGTGTCCATGTGCGCGGACAGCAGGAGCGCTTGAGCATTCTGGGCGTTCCCGGAAAAATGGGCGATTAGGTTACCGACATTGCCGCCGACTTTTTCACCGGCGTCATCGATCGAAACGGTGGCGCCGAGCGCTTCCATCTCACTCTTGAGCCGCATGGCCACGTCGTACTCTTTGCGCGAGAGGCTATCGATCTTGATGAGCTCGATCAACAAATTTTTGAGACGCTCTTGATTGATCAAAGAATCAACCTCGGAAATCTAACAGTTGCAGCTAGGTCTTTGCAGACTTCAATGCTCGTTTCGCCGAGGCGCGGATGTATTTGACACTGATCGGCGAAAGATCGCGGTATCCGGTCATGGCTTCGATAATGACGAAAGAAGAAGATTGGGCAGCGTTTTCCAACGCCCGGCGCAACTCTGCCACAGTTTGCACCCTAATGCCAACTCCGCCCCACAGAACCCCGAGATCGGCATAGCGCAGCGAAGGCAGAGCAAGAAGCTCCTGTGGTTTAGCGACGGGACGGAAGATTCCCCAGCCGCCGTTGTTGACTAAGATCACAATCGGGTTACAACCGTGGCGCGGCGCATGCACAATCTCAACGCCGGTCATCTGGAATCCGCCGTCGCCGGTAAGAATCAACGGGCGCAATCCCGTACCAATCTGTGCCCCGAGCGCACCGGGCACAGCAAAACCCATGGACGCGTAAAAGCCCTGTGCCAGGTAGAGGCCCTCATTGCCGACTTTGATATCGATGCCACCGAAGAGAGAGTCGCCCGATTCAGTCACGACCATGATTTTTTTATGACTGGTGAGAAAATGGTTGATCTCGCGCAGAATGTCGGCAACGCGAATCTGGCGATCGAGATTGGACGGGGGCTTGCCCAAGTTGTCGCTGTACATGACTTTCTCGCGGTGTGACTTTAGGTTCGCTTTCAAAAGACCGCCGACGAATTCTTTGAGCGTGATGTTGGTGTAGGTGTGGAAACTGACGTTGACGCGGTTTTCCGCCGCCCAGATGGTGCGATCACGCAGCGCCTCTGAGGGAGCGCGCCCGCCGATTTCGATATCCGTAAGGAGCATCCCAAGAGCGATGATCAGGTCCGCGCTTTCAACCCGCTTGCGGATGCGCGGCGGGCTGATCGCGCCAAGATAGACCCCCATGTATTGAGGGTGACTCATCGGGAACGCGCCTTTTGCCAGCACCGAGGCGCAACAAGGGACACCGGATTTTTCCACCAGCGTAACAATCTCTCTGGCCGCCTTAAAGCGATAACTTTCGATGCCGACCAAAATGATCGGGTTCTTGGCGCGATTCAACCGTTCCACGGTATCGCGCACCGCCTCGTCGAGTTTGCGCCGGTCCGATTGAGGCTGAGGTAACTCGCCGTCCCAATCGAGAATTTGTTTGGGCACCCGGATGTCGCGCTCCACCATGTCGCGGTGTATTTCCAAATAGCCCGGCTGGTGGTGCAACCAAATCGAGCGAATCACCTCATCGATGTCGGTTGCCGCTCTAAGCGGATCGTCGATAATTTTCGCGGCGCAAGTGACTTCGCGGTAGATGCGATATTGCGATTCGATTTCTTTCGCCTGATGATGAATCAGAACGCCGAGCTTTCGTTCCTCTTCCCCAGGACCGCCGCTGATGACGAGTATCGGCACGCGCTCGGCGAATGAGCCGGCGACGGGGTTGACCATGTTGTGCCCGCCGGCGCCGTAGGTCACGCAGATGACGCCGATGCGGCCGGTGGCGCGCGCGTAACCGTCCGCGGCGAAGCCTACTCCGGGCTCGTGCGAGAGGGTAACGATCTTAAGCCCGCGCCGGCGGCCGAACTTGAAGAAAAGATTGATAACCAGATCACCGGGAATGCCGAATAAATGGGAGACGCCGATCTTTTCAAGGTAGGCGATCAAGAAATCGCCGAGCTTCATGCGGCTTTGCATGGTGGCTTAGGCTGCCTGATGGAATTCGAGAATCTTTAGCAAATTGAAAAATCCCAGGTCGTTGAAAAGCACCCGGACCTTTTCCAGATCCGGCCCACGGGCACGCATATCGTTCAGGGCGATCTGAATCGGCACAGCGGCGTTGACGGTGGCGAGCGCACGGCTCAAAAACGCCATCTCTCTGCCATATTCCAAGATTTCCCGAATGCGCGCGGCGCCGCGCAGATTTAACTTTTCGACATCGTCCAAATGCGCGTAGAGATTCTCCAGCGTCTGGAACCGTTGGATCAGCCCCATCGCGGTTTTCTTACCGATGCCTTTCAGTCCGGGAATATTATCGACTGCGTCGCCCATGAGCCCCACGACTTCGATCACGAGTTCGGGCGCTACGCCGAATTTCTGCTTGACCTCGACAGCGCCGATCCAGCGCTCTTTCGAGCTGTCCAGCAATTTAGTGCCGTTGGTGACAAGCTGCATCAGATCCTTGTCGCCCGACACCACGGTCAGTTCGCAATCTTGGCCGGCCATGGTTCGACAAAGAGTGGCGATAATGTCGTCCGCTTCATATCCCGGAAGCTCGAGCAGCACCAAATTGAGCGCGTCGAGGACCTTGCGAAAGTAGGGAAATTGCCGAATCAAATCCGCCGGTGCCTCGGGTCGCTGGCTCTTGTAGGCAGCGAACATTTGATGGCGGAATGTCTCTCGCCCGGCATCCAGTGCCACAACGATGTACTCGGGCCGATGTTGCTTTATCAACTTGAGCAGCATGTTGGTAAAGCCCAAGATCGCATTGGTCGGCAAGCCGCTGGCATTGCTCAACGACGGGATCGCGAAAAAGGCGCGGAAAATATATGAGCTGCCATCGATCATAAATAATCGCGGACGGTGCTCTGTCATCGGTTCATTCGGCACTCATGCGACATGCGGGTTGGAAGTTTTTTCGCAGCGACTAAGAGTCGCGTCGCGAGAGCGTATGCGTTGCTGTGCCGTAATAGCTCTCCGCAGCTTCCATCAATGTTTCGGAGAGGGTGGGATGGGGATGCACGGAATCGGCAATGTCGCGCGCCGTCGCTCCCATCTCGACCGCCAGCACGCCTT
>WNGE01009919.1_pt1 | contig 14665 bp, 15 predicted proteins | sample 5400651 | NCBI WGS metagenome assembly WNGE01 (sample SAMN13153370, study PRJNA577476) | soil metagenome | isolation source: 60 cm soil or saprolite under grassland replicate 2 | place: USA:California | collected 2016-06-15 | reverse complement strand
GCCGCGGTCTCGCTGTACGACATGGTCTCGAAGCCGGTCGCGCTCGTGCTCGCTGCGGTGATCGCGTCCATCGCCGTCGCGGTCTCGCTCGTGTGGGAAACGGAGATGGTCGCCGGCTTCGGCTTGATCGGCGCGATGATCGTGCCGGCGACGCTCGTCTTCCAGGGCGGCTTGCGGGAGATCGGCACTGCGTTCGTCGCAGTCGTCTTCGCGGGAGCCACGATCGTCGCCGTCCGCCGGCGCTGGTGGATCCTGCTCCAGGTCTCAGCCCTGGTCAGCGTGCCTCAAGCGCTCGCGCAGGTGGCGGCCGCCGATTCTCCGCACACGAGCATCGTTTCGCTTGCCGTCGCTTTCTGGCTCCTTTATCTCGCGGCCGGTTTGGCGTTCCAGTTCGAGCTCGGCCCTGCGCTCGCCGCCGCGCCCGCATCGTTCTTGATGGGCAGCGCGGTCTTTGCGGGCGTGTCCGCCGGGCTTCTCTATGGCCAACGCGACGGAGGTCTCCAACAGGGCATCGCCGTGCTCGTCGCCGCCGCCGTCTACGTTGCACTCGCCGCCGCGCTGTACCGGCGTGCGCGCGAGTCCGCGACCCTGCTCGGGGCGCTCGGTCTTGCGCTTGCGGCGATCGGCCTCGCGGAAGCGCTGTCCGGATCGTCGCTGACCTATGCCTGGGCTGCCGAGGCTACGCTGCTCGTCTGGCTGTCGAGTCGTGTTCGCGACGCCCGCTTCCAGTTGCCGGCTCTTGCCTATCTGACGCTGGCGCTCGTCCATTCGGTCGCCACCGAAGCGAGGCCGGACCATTTCCTCGAGTCGATGCGTCATCCCGCGAGCGGCGCTCCCGCACTGCTCGCGATCGCGCTGGCGATGCTCGTCTTCGCGCGAGTCGAACGTTCGTGGCCCGACGGTCGGCCGACGACGGGGATCCTTCGCGCGCTCGACCCCGTCCTCGCCTGGCTGCGTGCGAACGAAGCCGCCGTGAACGTTGCCATGTATGCACTGGCCGGGCTCGCGACCACGTACGCGACGTCGCTCGGAATCCTCGAGCTGTGCCAGGACGTCTGGCCCGGAAACGGGATCGAGACGCCGTTCGAATGGGGCCACGTTGCGATCGCCTCGGCCTGGGCGCTCGCGGGTCTTGCCGTCGTCGTCGGCGCGGTGCAGCGGCGCTCCAATGCCTGGCTCGTGCTGGGGTTCGGCTGGCTCGGCCTCACCGTCACGAAGATCGTGGCATTCGACGCGGTTACGTTCGCTCAGACGCCTTACGGCATCTCGTTCCTCGTCGTCGGTGCCGCAGTGCTCGTGGCCGGCCTCGTCCGCGAGCTCTCGGTGCCCGGTTCCGTGACGGGTGAAGGTGTGAGCGCCCTCTTCGTCAGCCTCGCCCTGCTCCTTGCCGGCGCGCTCGTCCTCGTTCCGGATCGCGTCGGTGGAGCCGACGGCAACGGTCTCGTCGTCCTCGGAGTCGGCGTGCTCTACACCGCGCTCGCGGCCGGCGCGTTCGTACGCCGGAACCAGCGCGACCTGACGACGTTCCTGTGGATATCCGGCCTGGCGCTCTCGGCCGCAGGCGAAGAGATGCTGGTCGGCGGTGTGTGGCTGGTTCTGATCTACACGCTCACGGCCGCATTGCTCGCTTTCGTCGCCGTCACCGTCGGCGAGCGGCGCCTACAGGTCGCCTCGCTCGTCTACCTCGCCTTCGGTGCGCTGTTGGCGCTGGCGGAAGAAGCTCCGCCCACACACCTCCTGGTCTCGCGCGCTCACCCTGGACACGGCGTACCGAGCGTGCTGCTCGTCATCGGCGCGACGGCGGTGCTTGCCTGGTCTTTCTCGTGGAACGAGCGCTATCGCGTGCAGGCGATCTGGGTCGCGGGCGGTCTCTCGGTCTACGCCGCCTCGCTCCTGATCCTGGAAGCGATGCAGCGCATCTCGAACCAGGGCATCCAAACGGACTTTCAGCGCGGGCACACGGTCGTGAGTGCATTCTGGGGCCTGGTTGCGCTCGTCTCGCTCTACGTGGGGCTCAAGCGAAGGCAAGGCTTGCTGCGCGTCGGCGGGTTCATCCTCTTCGCCATCAGCCTCGGCAAGATTTTCCTCTACGACCTTCCGAGCCTCAGCTCGGTGCAGCGTGCGCTCTCGTTCCTCGCGGTCGGTGCAGTCCTGCTCCTCGGCGGCTTCTTCTACCAGCGCCTGAGCGCCCAGTTCGACGAGCGATAGCATCTCTGCGATGCCGCGCATGAACAAGGGCGCCCTCGAGCGGCTGCAAGAGCGAATTCGGACCGCCGACCGCGGCTGGTTCTTCGCCGCTGTGGCGGACAAGGTCGCCGAGCGGCGGCAAGACAGAGGACTGTCGCAGCGCGAGCTGGCCGAGCTGGTCGGCACGACTCAGTCGGCGATCGCGCGGTTGGAGCGGGGAGGCCGGCCGCCGCGGATCGACACGTTGCTCCGGATCGCGGATGCGCTCGAGTGCGACCTCGTGGTCGATCTGAAGCCGCGCCGGCACTAGACTTCTCAGTCTCTTGCCGGAAGGTGACATCGAGGTCGGCACGCTCCAGGACGCGTCAGCTGCCGTCGCTCGCCTGCTTGCGGTCACCCAGGCGTCCTACGAGCGCCGGGCCCAGCTCGAACACGCCCTCGAGTCTCGGATCTCCATCGAGCAGGCGAAGGGAATCGTCGCGGAACGGTACGGCCTCGATGTCGACGACGCCTTCGACCTGATCCGCCGAGCGGCGCGCTCGCACCGGATCAAGCTCTACGACCTGGTCGGCGCGATCCGCCCCGGTGAGGAGACACCGCCAGAGCTGGCGGCTGTGATCGCCGCCGAACGACCCGTTTAGCGGCATCGTGGAGAAGGACGAGGAAGTCCGGGTGCAGTAGCGTGTGGGCATGAGCTCACGCGAGGAGCGCATCGGCCTGAACGAGGCGGTCTTCCGGGAGGTCAACGAGCGGATCGAGAATCTCGCGGAGACGTTCGACCTCAAGACGCAGTCGCTCGACCTCATTTGCGAGTGCGGCGACGCCACGTGCGTGGAGCGTCTCAGCATGACGCAAGCTGAATACGAGAAGCTCCGCTCCGACGCACATCAGTTCGCCGTCCATCCCGGTCACGATAATCCGGACCTCGAAAGCGTCGTCGCGAGGCTGAAGGGCTACGACATCGTGGTGAAAAACAGGGGCGAGCCCGCGCGGATCGCAGAGCAGACCGATCCACGCGAAACCTGACGAACGGATTCTCGTCGCTGCGCTCGGCGACTCGATTACCGAGGGCTCGCCCCGCTACGACTCAGGCCGCGGCGGTGACGAGACGAGTCAGTGGCAATATTGGGCGGCTCGAATCGAGTCTCGGTTCGAGTTTCGCAACTGCGGGATCTACGGCCAGCGCACGGACGAGATCATGGCCCGGCTCGAGGGGTGTGTCTCCGGCGCCGATCTGCTCGTCGTCCAGGGCGGCATCAACGACATCGCGCAGGGGCGGTCGGTCGATGACGTGGCTGCCAACCTGCGCGCGATGGTGCGTCGCGGCAAGGAGCTCGGGCTGCGCGTCGTCATCGTCGACGTCCTGCCGTGGAACAACGGCTGGCCCGACGCCGAGCCGAAGATCCGGCGGCTGAACGCATTGATCGCCGAGCTCGCGCGCGCCGAGGGCATTCCACTGCTTCCGTTCCACGACACGCTCGAGGACCCCGATCGCCCGGGACGCATGCACGCCGAGTGGACCTCGGACGGCGACCATCCGTCTGTCGAGGGCTACCGTAGGCTCGGCGAAGTCGCCGCTCGGCTCGCGGACTACAGCTCGTAGACGTCGCCGTCGGCTGCGCGCTCGATGCCGTCGGGCAGAGAAAGCTCCTCGGGGCGATGGATGATCACGAGCCGCCGCGCGCCCGATTCCTCGAAAGCGGCAATTGCTTCCTCCGCCGACAGGTGACCTCGCAGGCCGTCGCCGCCTTCCCGGCTTTCCTTGAGCGTCGCCTCGCAGAGAAAGAGATCGGCATCGCGTCCGACCACGGCCAGCTGCGAGCTCGGCGCCGAGTCGCCCGAGTAGGCCAGTGTCACCTTCCCGTCGGTCACGCGCAGTGCGTATGTCTGCAGCTGATAGTGAGGCACCCGCACCGGCGTGATCGTCAGCCCGTCCGCCTCGAACGGTTCGCCCTCCACGTACTCGCACAGGTCGAACGCGTCGAACATGCCGGCGAAGCCCAGTTTCTCCCCGAAGCGGCCGAGCTCTTCCTTTCCGCCGGGCGGAAGCCAGAGCTGGGGTGGCTGGAAGTCACGGCCAGGACCGAACATCGAGCCGAACGTCCAGGGCACGAGGTCACCCCAGTGGTCGAGGTGGAAATGCGTGATCACGATCGCATCGACGCGGGGCCAGGCTTCCTGCTCGCGGAGGCGTGGGAGCACCCCCGGCCCGCAGTCCAGCAGGACGCGTCCAGAGCCTTCGACCAGGTATCCGGACTGGGCGCCGCCTGGGTTCGGCCAGGCCGGCGAGCACCCGACGATCGTGAGCCTCACTTGCTCAGTGTGGCATAGTCCTCGCGTGGCAGCGGGCGCGGCCGATCTCCTGAAGCGAGTCCCGATCTTCTCCGACCTCGACCGGAAGGAGCTGGACCGGATCGCTGCATCCATGAAGCAGCGGACGTTCAACGCGGGCGATACGGTCACTTCCGAGGGCTCGAGCGGCGTCGGCTTCTTCGTGATCGAAGACGGCGAGGCAACGGTGAGCGTCGGCGGGGAGGAGCGCCGGAGGCTCGGCCCGGGCGACTACTTCGGCGAGGTGGCGCTGCTGAACGAAAGCGCCAGAACGGCCACGATCACCGCCGATACCGATCTGCGCTGCTACGGGCTCACCTCGTGGGAGTTCCGCCCGCTCGTCGAGACTCACGGCTCCATCGCCTGGAAGCTGCTCCAGGCAATGTCGAAGACCTACCAGAGTCCCGCGTAGTCGATTCTTCGCGCGGCGCGCCTCCAAGGATCGGGGATGAGACGGCTTAAGTGTTACGCCGGCCGAGCAGCGAGCTTCACCTTGACGGTGTGGCTCTGTCCGGCGCGCGTGTACGTGACGGAAATCGTGTCACCGGGCCGGTGCGCGTTGATCACCGCACGAAGCTCGCTCGCCGAATTGATCCGCGTGCCTGCCGCTGCTGTGACGATGTCCCCTGCGCGTAGGCTCGCGCCTGCTGCCGGCGTGCCCGCCCGCACCTGACTGATCGCGGCGCCGGTCTGCGCAGAGGAATCGCGGAGGACGACGCCCAGGAACGCGTGCTCGGCCTTCCCGCTCGAGATCAGCTGCGAAACGATCGAGTTGACGGTGTTCGACGGAATCGCGAAGCCGACGCCTTCGTTGCCGCCGGAGTTGCTCTCGATCTGCGAGTTGACGCCGACGACCTTGCCCTGCGCGTTGAGGAGCGGCCCACCTGAGTTACCGTGATTGATCGCGGCATCGGTCTGGATCGAGTTGTCGATTGCGAAGTGGTTCGGCGAGGTCATCTCCCGGTGCAGTGCGCTGACGATTCCGGACGTGACCGTTCCTTCGAGGCCGAACGGGCTGCCGATGGCGACGACCGCGTCGCCGACTGCGAGCTTGCTCGAGTCGCCGAGCGAGAGAGGGAAGAGCTCAGACACGGGCGCATTGACCTTCAGGACGGCGAGATCCGTCGAGGCATCGGTCCCGACGACCTGGGCGTCGAAGGTCTTGCCGTTCCAGAATTTGACGGAGACGGAGGTCGCGCCCTCGACCACGTGCTGGTTCGTGACGATGTGTCCGTCACTGTCGTAGACGAAGCCCGAACCTTGGCCCTGGCCTGCGGTGATCTCGACCGCGCCCTTGTGAGCGAGTTGATAGATCGACTGCACGGAAAGGTTGCCGCTGCTCGATGCGGGCTGGGCATCGCTGACCGTGACCTGCCGCACAACTGTCTTGCCGTTTCCGCTCGACAGCGCGGCGTAGGTCGCCGCGCCGCCGCCGGCGCCGATGAGGGCGACGGCGGCAAGCGCAGCTGCCAGGGTGACGGAGGGAGTCGTCACGTGTCTCACGGCGTCCATCTCACCAGCGCACCTTAAGAGCCTGCTGAGACTCGGCTAAGAACTCCGTAAGACCTACGTCGACTCACAAACTCCTTACGGCCGTCTTAATCCGGTCTTAGGGGCGGGTGGCACCTTCGAACTCGTGGCTTCGCGGGAACTGGAACCCCTTCCAACCCTCCACTCGCGACGCCGAGGCCGGGCGGCATCTTCCCCCTCCGCTCGTTTGTCGGTGCTGTGTGCCGTCGCTGTCGCTACCGCCCTTGTGGCAGCGGCGGCCGCGCAGTCGGGTACCGCGCGACGATTGGACAACCCGCAGCGCACGCAGATCTCACTCGCCGCGACCCCGATCGTCGACAGGGAGGTGGCGGCCCCCAGCGTCAACGCCGTCGCTCCCGCCGGTTACTGGGGCGGCCAGTATCAGACCGCCGCCGGCGAATCGGTGACTATCTATGCCTCCAACAGCTATCCCGTCGATCCGGCCATGGGGCAGCGCTGGGCGGAGTTTCTCGGGTCGCTCGTCCACGGTTCGGAAATCTCGACGGTCACGGTGTTACTCGCGACGCCCGCGCAGATCTCGCGCGTCTGCGGTGCGGACGCGGTCGCCTGCTACAGCCCGCAAGGCGCGGTGCTCTACACCCCGGGCGAGGATCCGGGCACCGACCTTTCCGCAGAGGCGGTGATCACGCACGAGTACGGGCACCACGTCGCGGCGAATCGCTCCAATGCCCCCTGGTCGGCACTCGACTGGGGCCCGAAGCGTTGGGCGTCGGCAATGCAGGTGTGCGCGAGGACGCGGAGCGGCGAGCTCTTCCCCGGCGCCGAGGATTCTCGGCACTACACACAGAACCCGGGCGAAGGTTGGGCCGAGACGTACCGCGTGCTGAACGAGCGCAAGTCCGGCCTCGCGGAAGCGCCGTGGCAGATCGTCACCCAGGCCCTGTATCCCACGGCGGCCGCGCTCGCCGCAGCCGAGCAGGATGTCACCGCTCCGTGGCAGGCCGGGACGACGACCATGCAAACTGCGCCCTTGCGCACGAAGAAGAGCCGTACCTTCACGGTCGCAACGCCGCTCGACGGCGCGCTGAAGCTGACGCTGAAGCATTCGGCGGGCATGCGGCTCTCCGTCGACGTCTTCGCATCGTCCACTCGCGCCGTCCATGTTGTCTCGGCGGGGATCGTCTCACGCGCCTTCACGGCCTGCGGGACCCGGAGCTACCGCGTCCGGGTCACCGACCTGGCCGGACGTGGCTCCGTCAGCCTGCTTGTCGCGAAGCCCTGAGTCGTTAGCCTGACCATCGCGAAGCCCTGAGTCTGGCTTCTTAGCCGGCTCTCAGCTTCGGCGAGGACAATTGTGCTGTGAAGATCCTTGTCGTAGACGACGAACGCGCCGTGCGGGAATCCCTCCGTCGAGCGCTCGAGCTCGAGGGCTACGAGATCGAGCTGGCTGCCGACGGCCAGGAGGCGCTCCAGCTCCTCGAGACGAACGGCGCCGTTCAGCCCGACGCCGTCATCCTCGACGTGCTCATGCCGGGGGTCGACGGGCTCGAGGTGTGCCGTCGGCTTCGCCGCAGCGGCAACCGCGTGCCGGTGCTCATGCTCACGGCGCGGGACGAGATCGAGAACCGTGTTGCGGGGCTCGACGCCGGGGCCGACGACTACGTCACGAAGCCGTTCGCCCTCGAAGAGCTCGTCGCCCGTGTGCGCGCGCTGCTGCGAAGGGTCTCGGCCGGCGACGACGAATTGCTGCGGTTTGGCGATCTGGAGCTTGACCCGGGAACTCGGGAAGTTCGGCGCAGCGGCGACCCCATCGAGCTCACCCGGACCGAGTTCGCGCTGCTCGAGCTGTTCATGACGAACCCGCGCCAGGTGCTGACCCGATCGATCATCTTCGAACGGGTCTGGGGCTACGACTTCGGTTTCGCCTCCAATTCCCTCGACGTGTACATCGGCTACCTGCGCCGCAAGACCGAGGCAGGCGGCAAGCCGCGTTTGATCCAGACCGTGCGCGGGGTCGGTTACGCACTGCGCGAGCCGTGAGCTTTCGCGCCCGTCTCGCACTCGTCGCTGCTGCCGCGGTTGCGCTCGCTGTCCTGACCGCGTCGTTCGTGATCTATTTCGTCGTTCGGAACCAGCTGCGGGCCACCGTCGACGATTCGCTGCAGACGACCGCCGGGCAGCTGCTGACGTCCCCAGCCCATGATTTCGAGCATTTCGCGACACCGGCCGGCGAGCTCGGTGGCGCGAAGGTCTATCCGCAAGGTGTCGATGCAAACGGCAAGGTCTACCCGACCAGCCCGAATGCGGAAGTCAGACTGCCGGTGACCAACGCCGTGATCGCAGTCGCTCGCGGCGAGCGCGGTGCGTTCTTCAGCGACGTAGACGTACAGGAAACACACCTTCGCGTGCTGACCTTCCCGTACGGGCGTGGTGGCGCGGTTCAAGTCGCCCGCTCGTTGACCGAAGTCGATCACTCGCTCGGCCGCATCAAGAACCTCCTCATCCTCATTGCGGGAGGCGGAATCGCGATTGCGGCGGCCCTCGGATTGGCGGTGTCGCGTGCAGCGCTTGCTCCGGTGCGCCGCCTCACGGCCGCGACGGAGAACGTCACCGAGACCGGGGACCTCTCGGACCGCATCGAAGTAGGCGGTCGTGACGAGCTAAGCAGGCTCGCGGGCAGCTTCAACGCGATGCTCGGCGCTCTCGAGGAGTCCTCGCGCGCGCAGCGTCAGCTCGTCGCGGATGCATCGCACGAGCTGCGAACTCCGCTGACGAGTCTGCGGACGAACATCGAGGTGCTCGCGAGCGAGCGCACGCTTCCGGCGGGGGAACGCGAACGTCTGCTCACCGACGTCGTCGACCAGTTGAGCGAGATGACGACGCTGATCTCCGAGCTGATCGATCTCGCCCGAGGCGAGCAGCAGACGGAGGAACCGGTAGAGGTGCGACTCGATCTCGTTGCCTCAGAGGCAGTCGAGCGCGCACGGCGCAACCGCCCTGCAGTCACGTTCTCGACCGACTTTCAGGAGTCGACCGTGCAGGGAGTCCATTCGACGATCGAGCGTGCGGTCGCGAACCTGCTCGACAACGCCGCGAAGTGGAGTCCGCCGGGTGCTGATGTCGAGGTCGCAGTGCGAGACGGCGCGGTCACGGTGCGCGACCACGGTCCCGGAATCGACGAGGAAGACCTTCCGCATGTCTTCGATCGTTTCTATCGGTCTCGGTCCGCGCGCGGCCGGCCCGGCTCGGGGCTGGGGCTCGCGATCGTCCGCCAGGTTGCGGTTGCGCACGGCGGAGAGGTCATCGCAGAGCAGGCCGACGGTGGCGGCACGCGGATGACCCTTCGTCTCAACGGCAGTTCTTAGGAACTTCTTACCATGCTCTTAGAGCGGGCTGGTTCTCTTGGCTCATGAAACTCAATCGAAAAGCGAAGATCGCCGTCGGCGCCGCAGCCATACTGGCTGCAGCGGGAGGCGGCGTTGCGGTGGCCGCATCCCAGGCCGGTTCGCCGAGTGACGAGAGCAAGGCGGTCATAGACGACGCAGCAAAGCAACTGGGAATCCCTTCGAGCAAGTTGAGCGACGCGCTGAAGACGGCCCTCAGCGACCGCGTCGACGCGGCGGTCGCCGCGGGGCGAATCACGAAGGCACCGCATTTCCGTCGTTTCGGCCAAGGCTTCCGCCACTTCGACGGGCCACCCGCGTAGCCACTCCTACTCATCGCCGATCCCGGCTATCGTGCCGGGCGTTTCCGTGCAGACAACTGATCACATCCCAGTCGGGCTCGACAAGCCGAGGTTGCGGGGCGTGCTCCATCAGGCCGCGTTCGTGATCGCTGTCGTTCTGGCCCCGTTGTTGATCGTCGGCGCCCACGGCGAACGCGCGCGACTTGCCGCCGCAGTGTTTGCGGGCTCGGTCGCCGCCTGCTTCGGAGCCAGCGCGCTCTACCACCGCGTGACCTGGTCGCCGCGTGCGCGCCTGTGGATGCGGCGCGTCGATCACGCCGGCATCTACCTTCTCATCGCCGGGACGTATACGCCCGTCTCTTTGCTCGTGCTCCGCGGCGCGTGGCGACCGGTGGTGCTGACGATCGTCTGGGCCGGCGCTGCTGCCGCAATCATCCTCAAGTTCGTCTGGGTCGCTGCACCGAAGTGGCTCGCGGCGGCGATCGGGCTGGCGCTCGGCTGGATCGCCGTCATCGCGCTGCCACAGTTGATCGCGAAGGCGCATCCTGCTGCGGTGATCTTGCTCATAGCCGGAGGGCTTGCGTACACAGCGGGTGCCGTTGTCTATGCGCGTCGCCGTCCTGACCCGGCCCCCGCCGTGTTCGGCTATCACGAGCTGTTCCACGCACTGACGATCGTGGGAGTCGCTTGCCAGTACGTGGCGATCGCGTTCTTCATCGTTCGCTCCGGCTGACGCCCGAATCTCTGTCCCGTTGACCCCTTGACAGAGGACGTGCTCGTCTTCCTCGAGCAACCGGAGCAAATAACCCAGCGACTGACGGGGTCCCACATGTCCGGTTTGTCGATTGGCGTGGTACGGTGGGCATCTACAGAGCGTGTACCTGGTTGGCAATTGGGCCTCCACCTACCGTTCGTGAATTGGTAGAGGAGGTGTTTTTCAATGGCAACTGGAACCGTGAAGTGGTTCAACGACTCCAAGGGGTATGGCTTCATCTCCCCCGCGGACGAGGGTAAGGACCTCTTTGTTCACCACAGCTCGATCGTTGGTGACGGCTTCAAGTCGCTCCCCGAGGGAGCGAAGGTCGAGTTCGAAGCAGCCGAGGGCGCAAAAGGCCCCGAGGCGAAGAACGTCGTTCTTCAGTCCTAATCGGTGAAGCGGGCGCGCCCCACGGGGCGCGCCCGCGCTTCTTCGCCTTCGCCGCCGATGCCGGCTCAGTCGGCGTCGGCCGCTGCGGCAACGAATCGAAACGAGAAGCCGTCGAAGACCATCATGGCCGCGTTAGGGGCCGGATCTTCGACGGTATGATGCGTCGCGATTAGTCCGTCGGCGCCGATCGACCAAGGAGCAGAGATGCGCCAAGCGTTCATGTCAATCGAAGAGGGCTTTGCGACCTATTCGGAGGGTATGACGCGTGGCGAAGAAAGAGCTGAACCTTGGGATCCTGGCGCATGTAGACGCCGGTAAGACAACTCTCACCGAACGGCTGCTGTACGAGGCCGGTGCTATCGATGAGCTCGGCAGCGTCGATGCCGGCACTACGCAGACCGATTCGCTAACGCTGGAGCGGCAGCGTGGTATCACCATCAAGTCGGCCGTTGCGTCGTTCGCGCTGCAGGATGTGCACGTCAACCTGATCGACACGCCTGGCCATCCCGACTTCATTGCGGAGGTGGAGCGCGTGCTGAGGGTGCTCGACGGCGCAGTCCTGGTGATCTCTGGCGTCGAGGGTGTGCAGCCGCAGACACGCATCTTGATGCGTGCGCTGGAGCGGCTGCGCATTCCCACGCTCGTGTTTGTGAACAAGATCGACCGGCCCGGGGCCGGCGACGAGCGCGTGATGCAGGCGATCTCGGAGCGCCTGACGACGGCGGTCGTGCCGATGGGAACCACGCACGCGATCGGCACTCGCGCCGCCTACTTCGCTTTCTCGAGCGCGGAGGACACCGGTTTCCGGGCTCGGTTGGCCGAGATGCTCGCGGAACGCGACGAGGGGATCATGGCGGCGTACGTCGAGGACGAGTCGGATTTGCCATATCACCTGCTTCGCGACGCGCTCGCGGCCCAGACGAAGCAGGCGCTCGTGCACCCGGTCTTCTTCGGTTCCGCGGTCACGGGTGCGGGCCTGGACTCATTGATGACCGGAATCAGGGAGCTGCTGCCGGCAGCCGCAGGCGATCCCGCTGGCCCGGTATCGGGAACGGTCTTCAAGATTGAACGGGGCACGAGCGGAGAGAAGATCGCCTACGTCCGGATGTTCTCGGGAACGATTCACACGCGCGACCGGCTGGACTTCGGCCGCGGTTTCGAAGACAAGGTCACGGCGATCACCGTCTTCGAGCGCGGGCTCGCCGTACAACGTCCAGCGGTCTCCGCAGGCTCCGTCGCAAAGCTTTGGGGTCTCTCCAAGATCCAGATCGGCGACCGCATCGGCGAGACCGGAACCGACGCATCGGACCATCATTTCTCCCCGCCGACGCTGGAGTCCGTCGTGGTCGCCGGCAAGCCCGACGACCGCGCGCGGCTCCGTGTCGCGCTTGCACAGCTCGCCGAGCAGGACCCGCTGATCGACATTCGGCAGGACGACGCCCGCCACGAGCTCTCGCTCTCGCTCTACGGCGAGGTGCAGAAAGAAGTCATCCAGGCGACGCTCGCAAACGAGTTCGGCCTCGAGGTCACATTCCGCGAAACGACGCCGATCTACATCGAGCGGCCCATCGGCACCGGCGAGGCGATCGAGATCCTCCACGCGGAATCGAATCCGTTTCTCGCCACGATCGGGCTGCGCATTGATCCTGCACCTAATGGCTCTGGGGTCGATTTCCGACTGCGGGTCGATTCTCGCACCGTCCCGCTGTACCTCTACAAGACGGTCGAACGCTTTTCGGAGCGCATGGGTGAGTACGTCCGGCAGACGTTGCGGGAGGGTCTCTTCGGTTGGCAGGTCACCGACTGCATCGTGACGATGACCAAGTGCACCTACAGTGTCCCTGACGGTCCTCCATCGAAACGAGGACCGCTCAGCACGGCCCCCGACTTCCGAAAACTCACACCGCTTGTCCTCATCCAAGCGCTCCAGCAGGCAAGGACGATGGTCTGCGAGCCGATTGTCCGAGCCGGCGTCGAGATCCCGACGGGTGCGGTCGGCGCAGTCATGGCCGCGTTGGCGCGGCTCGACGCTGACGTCGAGCCGCCGTCGCTGCCGCACGGTCCGCTCTCGATGATCGAGACGGTGTTGCCCGCGGCCCGGGCGCAGGACCTCCAGAGGCAATTGCCGGGCCTGACGGGCGGCGAGGGCGTGCTCGATTCGACCTTCGCCGGTTACAAGCCGGTGAGCGGCGACCAACCGACGCGCCGGGGTGACGACGGCGAATGGTTGCGGCCAGGCCCACTGCCTGCGCAGCGTTGACTCACTGGTCAATCCGTTCGCATGGCGGCCTAAGCGGAAACACGCGCGGGCCGCACAGCCCGCTCGGGAACTCGGGCTAATCCACGAACGGTCCGTTGAAGACGGGCGTCTCGCCGTAGGGCTTCCCGGCCATGAGTATGAACCGCGTCCCCCGCGTGTGCTTCCTCCACTGAGAGCGCACCACCTGGTCCGAGAACCGCAATTTGCGAACGGCTTGCGCGTTGTCGGTTGGCGCCGAAGCTGGCCTCACCCTCGAGCATGTACGCAAAGGCGTTGAAACCGGACGGGATCGGGGTCGTGAAGCCTCCGCCCTCCGGCAGCTGGACGTCCAGGATGAGGCCGGGAGTCCCGAGCTCGACCGGCGAGCCCTCCCCGACCAGCACCCGGACGATCGCGTCGCTGTCATGCCGGACGGGCACGTCGTCCGGCTGAAGGAGCTGCGCGCTCGCTTCCGCGCCCTTGTCTTTGCGCGCCAGGTTCACCCAGAAGAGCAGGCCGTGCATCTCTGTGCCTTCCTGGCCTGCCTCGAGCTCGTCCCTACCGATTCCCTCCGCATGCCAGACGCCACGACCCGTTCGGAGCTTCAGAAGCGATCCGGCCTCCAGGCGCGCTCGCTCCATCGCGCCGCCGGGACCGGTGCTGTGACCTGTGCTCGAGGAGCCCGAGATCGCATACCAGAGGTTGTCGAATCCGCGGTGCTGATGCCTGGTATCGAGGCTCGCCTGCTCCCGCGTAATGCGAACGACGCCCTCGTGGACGAGGATGTACGGATCCACCATCCGATAAGGAATTCGCGAGGACGGCAGAGGCTCGAGGATATCCAGGCCCATTACCGGGCGGACGTGAGCATCCTCTACGAGGATGGCCTCGCGCTCTTCTGTGTCGACTTGGATGGCCATGATGCGTTGCTCCTTTCGGACTAGAACCCGAGCACCTCGTCGACGAAGACGACGGTGATGCGCCCGGGCATGTACTCCCGGTTGATGATGAGGACTTTGTTCACGAGCGACTGCGAGGCGCCGTTGTGGACCTGGGCTCCGGCCGGGACGAGCTCCAGGACGATCCGTTTCGCGTCCTCCGCATCTGTGGCGCGGACGACGCTGATTCCGTTGGCCTCGAGAGCGCCGGCGGTTCGCGTAACGCGGACATCGTCCGGCACGGCCGCGAACCGACGGCTGAGCGACCTCTCGAGATCGGGCTTGCTTTCGGTATCCAAGACGTTTTTTCGGCTGGTCAGTGGTATATTTGCGTCCGCAAATACTCTACGTGCTAGGTGATTGCGTATGCAAGTAGGTTCGAAACCCGAGCTCGCGGCTCTCCTCGATCGGCTCGTGGCGGAGGCGCTCCCGGACCGCAGCGGGCTCGAGGCCTGGAGCTCCCTACTCCGGGCCCACGCCACGCTCATGCGCCGCCTCGAGGTTGATCTCGCGCAGGAGACCGGACTGGCCCTGGCCGACTTCGATGCGCTTGCTCAGCTGGCCAACGCGGGGGGCGAGCTGCGCATGACGGACCTCGCGGCCCGCGCGCTCATCTCGCGGTCAGGCATGACCCGGCGTGTGGCCCG
>WNGE01005445.1_pt1 | contig 14667 bp, 12 predicted proteins | sample 5400651 | NCBI WGS metagenome assembly WNGE01 (sample SAMN13153370, study PRJNA577476) | soil metagenome | isolation source: 60 cm soil or saprolite under grassland replicate 2 | place: USA:California | collected 2016-06-15 | reverse complement strand
TCAAGATCGATCACGTTTCTTCGCTCAAAGACATCCACCAGCACGAGGTGGAGATCAGCTTTGCTGGCCCAGCCTCTCTCGCGTGGTTCAAGCAGGTCGCGGGCGTCGCCAGAGTGGCTCAGGGAGCGGATGAGCGTACCCTGCAATTGCACGTCCAGGGTGAAATGACGGAGATCATTCACATCGCGGGCGACCATCACGCGACGAATATGGCGACACGTGAGCCGACGCTGGAAGAAGTCTTCCTGCGCTTCTATGAGCCGGAGCAGTCACCGGCCACACTCGCCGGATAGGAGGTGTACGATGTTTCGCAGCATTTGGAGCAAATCGCTCCGAGATTACCGGGTAGCCATTCTAGCCTGGGGCCTCGGACTGGCATTGTTCGCCGCCATCGATTTCGCCGAGAGCACACCAACGATGCTTGCCGTCTTTGGCAGCCTCGCGCAGCTCTTCCGTTTTCTCGGCGATCCCTACCAGATTCAGACTCCTGAGGGGTTCATTACCTGGCGTATCATGGAACTCTTCGTGCCACTCCTGCTCAGCTTCTGGCCCATCCTGGCCGGAGCCCGCCTGGTGCGCGGGGAAGAGGAACGCGGCACAATGGATGTGCTGCTCGCCACGCCACAGTCACGCATGCGTCTGCTGCTCTCGAAGATTGGTGCGCTCGTGATCGCGCTGCTCCTGATCGCGATGCTCTTTGCGCTGGGCATCGTTGCGGGAGAAGCCCGTCTTGGAGCGCATGTCGATGGTGTCAGGGCGCTACTCGCGGGACTGAACCTGAGCCTGCTGGCCTTCTTCTTTAGCATGGTGGCGCTACTCATCTCCCAATTCACAACCAGCCGTGCCGTGTCAGCAGGCTGGGTCAGTGGCCTGCTGCTGCTCTCCGTGCTCCTGGATAGCACCGGACGCTTACTGAATGGGAGTTGGGTGCAGTACCTCTCGCCGTTCTACTACTACAATCTCAACCGCCCGCTCATACCCAGCTTCCCTGACCAGCCTCTGGCGGCTGTGCTCCTGGCGAGTCTCGCTGTGCTCTGCGCGGGGGTGAGTCTCGTCCTCTTCGCCAGGCGCGATATCGGCAGGGCGGCGTTCTCGTGGCAGCGAACTTACGTTCACGACAACCACCAGGCGATGCGCAGCCTGAGCCAGGCCGAGCGTGCTGTCTCAACGCGTGGCGTGGGCCTGCACGCCCTCGCCACAGGGGGGTGGTCTGCCTTCTGGTGGGGGCTTGGCGTCGTGTTCGTGTGTGTCTACTGCCTGGTGATCGCTCTGAGCACCCAGCAGGTGTTCTACAAACTCGTGCAAGAGACACCCTTGCTGCAACAACTCTTTTTCGACACCCCCACCAACACCAACGCCGCGTTGCTGGGCACCTTCCTCTTCACATTCATGCCCGCCCTCGTCGTGGCCTTTGCGCTGACCCTGGCTTTGAAGTGGTCCGCGGACCTGGAAAACGGACGGCTGGAACTGATTCTGAGCACCCCGAACTCGCGATCACGTATTCTGCTAGAACGCTTCGTCGCCAATGTCCTGGTGGTCCTGCTGGCTCCTATTCTGACCTGGATCGCTATCCTGATTGGGGCACAGCTCTCCCATCTCGCCGTTGACCAGGGCAGGATCTTTGCCGCCAGCTTCAACATGCTCCCTATGGCGCTGATTACCATAGGTCTGGTCTACGCGCTGGCCGGACGCCTGCGCTATGCCGCGCTGGTAAGCTTGCTCTCTGCATATATCGTCCTGTCCTACATGGAGGAATTGTTCGAGGGGGCCATTACGATGCCTGTCTGGCTCATGAATCTCTCAATCTTCCACCTGTACGGCAACCCGGTCTTCCTCGGCGTCAACTGGACGAACTTCCTGGGCATGACCGGTGTGGCCATTGTGCTGCTGGTCATTAGCCTTGTCCAGTTCCGCTATGCCGATATCGAGCTCGGCTAAACACGTGAAAAGGAAAGCCTACACAAAAAGACAGGGAAGTTGCTTTTTGTGTGGGCTTTTCTCCCCTGTGGCAATCTCGTCCAACTTTGTCTCAATTTAATTGGGTCGATAGCGCAAAAGCTCACTCCCTGTCGAAAAACCGGTGAAACTGTTGCGGGAAATATCGTAAAATGAAGAGCAGAAAGGCCAACACATGGCTGTTTCTCTGAATTCGCTCGGTCGTGTCGCGGTTTGAGCCGCATGCGTTTCACCGGTTCATTAGAGGATCAGTACAGAGATGGATAAGGGTAGAGTAATCAGCTTCCAGGAAGGAGGAGCGTTATGCCGGTATCTGAGCAACTGCACCTCGATCGTTTCACAGCATCAGCGCGACAAGTAGTCCAGAGCGCCCAACACCAGGCGGCACAGATGCAGGCGCAGGAAGTCTATCCAGAGCATCTGCTGCTTGCTGTTCTTGCACAGAATGACGACGAGGCAGCCGAGGTCCTGGGCCGTTTAGGGATGAACATGCAGGTGCTTCGTGCGCAAGCCGCTTCCATTTTTGACAGCAGCACTGTGGTCAGCTCAGAAGCGCACCCCGTCCTCCCCTTGACGCAAGAAGCGCACGCCTGTCTTGACTGGGCCATTGCTTATGCAGAGCAGCGGGATGCCTCGTTGGTTCCCTCGGCCTATGTGTTGCTCAGTGCCCTACGTCATCAGCGGGTACAACCGCTCCTTGCTCTTCTGCTGTCGTCAGCGGGGATATTGCTTTCCTCTCTGGAAGAAAGGACAGGGCTGGCGTACACCCATGCGATAGACCAACTCATACAAGCGAAGGTTGACGAACCGAGGAGAGGGGACCTCAATCAGGACGGCTGGACTTCCACTGGCGTTAAGGTTGAGCGTCCAACCATCACATTTGCGGATATTCTTGGAGCAGAGACGGCCAAAAATGAGTTACGCGCTGTGACCACCTTCCTGCGTTGGCCGCAGTTCTTCCGACCGGCAGAGAAAACGACGCCTGGGGGGATGCTCCATGGGGTGCTCATCGTGGGCCATCCCTGTACGGAGAGAACGCTGCTTGTGCATGCTACCGCGAGTGAAGCGATTGCTCCCCTGGTTTCCCTCCCATTGAAGACACTGGTTTGGACACTGCTTGGCGCAAGCGAGCGTGAGGGTGTCCATGAAGGCCGCAGGACCATCCGACAGGTCTTTGAGCTGGCGAAAAGAAGAGCACCCAGTCTCCTCTTTCTCAACGACCTTGATGCGCTGGAACGGTTGGAGGCGAAAGACGAACGCGAGTCCTTGCTGAACCAGGTGCTCGTCGAGCTTGACGGGCTGGAGCTCTACCCGCCTGTTGTGGTGATTGCCACGACTTACAAGCCTGATTTGCTTGCACCGGCACTGCTCTCTCCTGGCCGTTTTGACCGGAAGATTCACTTGAGTGAGAGTTTCAGCGTCCATCCAGCAGCTCAGACAAAACTCTGCCTTTCCTGTAAACGCGAGGCGCTTTCCAGCTGGAAATACTGCATCTACTGTGGGGCCCTGTTACTAAAAGCCTGTCCCACCTGTGGCGCTCCCCACATCGAGGTGGAGGGAGCCCGCTATTGCTTCGCGTGCGGAAGCGCATGGGAGTCTGGTTGAGTGGGAGCTCCACATCCGTAGGGGCGGGAGAGGAGAGGACGTGGGGAGGGGACGCTTGCGTCGCCCATGGGGGCAGGTGGGAAGCGACAGGGGAACAGGACGCGAGGCGAATCCTCCCTGGCTTTCGACTTGCAAAAATCCCACCCTCCCCCCCTTGACAAGTACCAAATTTTCGTATATACTTTGTGCAACCGGTTGCGCAATACACTCACGGTGGCCGTAGTGGCCCCATCGAGGTAGTGGTACCCGTACATGCAGGAGTTTGCCGACCATGTCTGTCTCAATTTATGATATCGCCAAAAAAGCTGGGGTTTCTCCTTCAACCGTTTCTCGTGCGCTCGAGGATCATCCTCGCATTGGCGCTACAACCAGAAAACGGATCCAGGAGTTGGCCAGAGAAATGGATTACGTTCCCAGCACGGTGGCGAAGAGTCTGGCTGCGAATAAGACCTGGACCATCGGCATGGTGTTGGCCACCATTTCTGATCCCTTCATGGGGCGAGTAATAGAAGGCGTGGAGCAGGCTGCAATTGAGGCGGGCTTCAATGTATTTATCAGTACCTCGCAAAATGATCGACAGCGAGAGATTGCTGCTATTAAGATGCTCCAAAAGCGTCGGGTGGATGGCATTATTGTCATTGCCTCCCACTTATTTGATCAATATCCCCGGTTCTTTGGTCACAGTAAGGTTCCCATCGTGATCATCAATGAGCAGGAGCCGTGGGAGACTATGCATTTTGTGACGGTTGATGATGTGCATGCGGCTCAATCGGCCGTTGAACACTTACTTGCTTCGGGGCATCGCCGCATTGGATATGTGGGGATTACCAATCGCCCTAAGTCAAACCAGTACCGCTTGAGAGGCTATCAAGATGCGCTTGAAGCAGTCGGCATTGCTCCAGACCCCGCCCTCATTTTTACTTCTCACACTATTGAGGACCATGCCAAAGTTGGTGAGGCCAGTTTAAAGCCCTTACTGGCTTGCGGGGCTACGGCTGTTTTTTGCTTCAACGATACGACAGCTATCGGCTTGTTATCTGCCTGCTATAAGCGCGGCCTCTCCGTTCCCGATAAATTTAGCATTATCGGTTTTGATGATATTGACATGGCTGCTTATACCATACCGCCTTTGACCACTATTCGCCAGCCCCGGTTTGAGCTGGGGCAGCGGGCCATGCACATGATGCTCGCTTTACTGGCTGGCCAGAAGCCGGAAAACCAGATTGTACCCGGTGAATTAGTAGTGCGACAGACAACCGCCCGATTATTGCCTGGCAATAATCGGGCGGCAGCCGGGTAAACGTTGATTTATTTTTTTTGAGCACCTGCGCAACCGATTGCACAACTGTCCTTTGGACAAGGAGGTCAACATGCAGTTAGCTTTTCACGACGTCATAACTGAACAACCGCCTCTGCTCCCAACACTTTCTGAGGCCCAGCGGGCACAAGCCCTTGAGCGCTTTGTCATCCTGCGTCCAGCTCTAGAGGAGGGCGTTCCGCAGACACAGATTGCCCGAACGTATCACCTCCCGCTTAGTACAGTGCAGCGATGGATAAAGCGCTACCGAGAGCATGGACTCATCGGACTCGCCCGCCAGCAACGATCGGATCGAGGAAAGCCTCGAGGCATGCCATCAAAACTGGTGCAGTTGATTGAGAGATTAGCATTACAAACGCCTCTACGTTCGGTCACGGCTATTCATCGCCAGATGACAGAGGTCGCGAAGCTAAAAGGCTGGAAGCCACCGAGCTATAGCCGTGTCTATCAGATCGTGTGCTTTGCCAGAGAAAGTTATGATACGCTTGACTTCATTTAATTGTAAAGGAATTACTTCATTTAATTATGAAAGTACAAAAATAGAGCTGATATTTCTTGACACTTTTTAAGAAAGAGAACATAATTTTAATAGTTACCTACAAATCTGTGAGGCTCGATCTGAATCCCGTTGCTGAGGTTCAGCCTCGCAAACATTATCTTGCGCGAAGAGGTTCGCGGTCTGACTTGCTACAAGGACCCGAAGATGGGGGAAGCATCAGATTGCACTACGGTCCTTTGGATAAGGAGGTCAACATGAAGTTAGGTTTTCACGGAGCAACGACCATGACCGCTGATTTACAAACCGATGTGGCTGCTTCGGCCCATGCTGGTTTTAAGGGTCTGGAAGTATGGGTGGCCAAGCCAAGCAAGCTTGATCGCTTCCTTGCCGACCATTCCCTGGCAGATTTAAAGGCGCTGTTTCAGGATAATCACGTTGCCCCAATGACCCTCAGTGCGATTTCATTTATTGCGTTTCGGGGTGACGAGTTTGGTGCCATCAAAGACCAGTGCCGCAAGTTGTGTGAGATTGCTCAAGCCATCGGCTGCCCGGCTGTTGAGGTGGTAGCCAGCCCAACCCCCACCTGGGAGACGACCTGGGAGGCGATTGTTGCGGAACACGTGGCGGCACTGCAGGAGCTGAGTGATATTGCCCGTGACTATGGGATCAAGCTGCCCTTTGAATTTTTGGGCTTCGGCTGGTGTTCAGTACGCACACCTCGCGGTGCCCAGGAAATCATCCAAAAAACCGGCCGTGACAATGTGGGCATGGTCTTCGATGCGGCACACTTCTACGCTGGCGGCGGCTTACTCAGTGAAATCGAGCACCTCGATCCCAATTCCATCTATATGTTTCACCTGGACGATCTTGAAGATACGTGCAAAGAGGCATGTACCGACGGAACCCGCTTCCTGCCAGGGTTAGGTGTGATTCCTCTTGATGAAATCTGCGCCCGTCTCAAGGGGATTGGCTATGATGGCCCCTGTACCGTCGAAACGTTCCGCCCCGAGTACTGGGAGTGGGATCCCATGCAATTGGCAGTCAAGGCGAGGGAGGCGGCCATCAAAGTTCTGTCCCCCTACTTTGAAATAGAAGAATGACAGGGTGTCAGGCCACTAACGCCATTGCACATCTAAAATGAGACAGATCCCTCGTAGTCTGTCAAGACTGCATTGCGAGATACACATACTTGAGCTTGATGCGGGCGTTGGCAGTCGTACAGCCCGCGACCTGTCGGCTCAAAGACATAGGAGGATAACCATGGAATTACGAGAGCAGTTCCCCACCAGGACGGACCACCCTGCCTGGGAGGCAGGTAATAGGCAGCTCGAGAAGATGGGTTTTTCGAGCGAGCAGATTGCTGGCCTCTGCAGAGTCAAAGCGCTCTATCAGCGTGGGGCCTATCACGAGGACAATCCTGAGCACAAGCGACAAGCGTTTGTCCGCTGGCTCTACCTCCAGGGTCGCCTGGAAAGCTAATCCGCGGTCACGACGCCTGTGCGAGAGAGGATGGGGAGTCTTTCAACAGTAGGTTTTTTGGGGCAGATCGTCCCATTCGTAGGGGCGGGAGAGGGGTGGAGTGGAGTGGGGACGCTTGCGTCGCCCATGGGGGGCAGGGGAACAGGACGCAGGGCGACTCTGCCTCCGTTGACCTGCGACAGCGACAGAATCCCATTTTAAATGTGTATCCAGAGGAATGGCCTGAGACCCTGAATGACCCGCTTAAGCAATAGGGAGGCCAGGGTTCTGGACCGACCACGAGTTACGCGAGAAAGGAGAGGCTTATATATAGAGACAAAAAGACAAGAGATACCAGGTGCAGTGGGTGTTCCAGGCCCTGGTTCACCGCGAGTGTCCACACGATCGTTTAACATCGACCAATCAGTTTAGTAAGGCTACACTTTAGCCATGATCCAACATTAAGGAGGGATCACTAGATGACACGACATCAGAACTTTTCAATATTTCCCGGACGAACACCGCGAGGGACCATCATGGGCGCGGTCTGCGTCGCCCTCATCGTATTGCTGGCGGCCTGTGCTGGCGGCAGTACCAGTCCCAGTTCCAGTTCCAGTAGCAGCACTACTACTGGTGGTGGTACTCTCAGCGGCGGTACCGACATTAGCGGAAAAACGATCCTGTTCGAGATTCAGAGCAGTCCCAGCGACAGCTTCTTTGTGCCGGTCGTCAACGGAGCAAAGGCTGCAGCCGCTATCGCGGGCCTCAAGCTTCAGATCCAGTATGCCAGTAACGATGACACGACGGAGGTCAATCAGGTCAACACAGCCTTGGCGAGCAACGTCGCCGGGGTCGCTTTGTCGATCCCCGATGCAGGTCTGAACAAAGCCGTCTGCGATGCGCGGGCGAAGGGCACCCCCGTGGTCGCGTTCAACATCGACGGGTCCACAGGTGCGGGAGCTAAGTGCGTGATGGGGTTCGTGGGTCAGGATTTCGTCCAGTCCGGAGCACTCATCGCCCAGAAGATGATCGACGCTGGCCAGATCAAACCCGGCGATCACGTGTTTTGCCCTGTTGAGTTCCCAGCTCAGGTCTATGCCGCCCAGCGATACGCAGGTGTCAAGCAGGCTCTCTCTGCCATTGGCGCGACGTGTGAGGAGTTAGGCACAGGCGTTGACTTCGGTCCAGCCAAAGCGACCATGGTTTCATATCTACTGGGTCATCCTAACACCACGGCGATCATTGGGCTCGGGCACACGCCACTTGACCAGGCTCCCGCTGCCGCCAAGCAGGTCGGTCGGAACATCCCCATCGGTGGCTTCGATGTCACGTCGGATATTCTGTCATCGATCAAGAGTGGTACTATCACCGCGACCGTCGATCAGCAGCCATATGTCCAGGGCTTCCAATCGGTCATGCAGCTCGCATTATATTTGAAGTACGCCATCGCGCCTTCAAACCTTAACACCAGCAACGGTGCTTTGATCGATAAGAACAACGTTGATAAGGTGGTTAGCCTGGTGCCTACCTACCGCTAGTTCCTCCTTCTTCGCTCGTCTTGTGGTAGGTTGTCACCCCGAGAGGTACAAGACGGAGACAGCCTACCGCACCAGGAGCTGAGGGCAAGCCGCTGCCCCATAGACGGCCTTTCAGAGAGAGTCCGTGCCGATAGAGCAGTCGTTGACGATGATGGCTTGCCCAGGCAAAGGGAACGTACAATGATAGCAAGATTGTTCCAATGCCTCTGCACGATGGCAGAGGGCAGAAAGGAATCGATATGAAACTCCAGCCGCAATCAGCTACCGGCGCGGCGGTCACAGCGGAACAACGCGCAAAGGCAGCCGGACGCCGCTATCGCCGCCAGCAGTCGGCTCTCGACATCCTCATTATCTTCTTGATCGTCATAGCCATTAGCGTGATCTATGGATTGATCAGTCCCTATACCTTCGCCTTTAACAGCTTCGCCAATATCCAGAATGCGCTCTATACTATTCCGATTGAGGTGGGCATTCCGGCACTGGGTGTGGGAGTCCTCATGATCGCCGGTGAGTTCGACCTCTCCGTCGGTGTCAATTTCGTCTTTAGCAGCATCGTGATGGCGCAGCTCGCGACCAATGGGCTGAACGTCTGGCTGGCAGCGCTCATTGGACTGCTGATCGGCACTGGCATCGGCCTCCTCAACGGGATAATCACGCTCCGACTGAATATCCCATCCTTCATCACCACGCTTGGGACGTCCTTCATCTGGGGTGCCGCAGTGCTCTTCGTTCACGGTGCCTCGTCCCAGCCCTTCTCTCCCACCCCAGTGTTCGCGGCACTCACTGCCGGAAGCATAGGCCCGATTCCGGCGACATTTCTGTGGTGGGTTGCACTCGCGCTCGCCTTCTATGCACTGCTGCAGCGGAATCGGATCGGCAACCATATCTTCGCGGCAGGCGGCAACAAACAGGCGGCAATAGCAACCGGGGTGCGGGTGGACAGGACGAAGCTGCTTGCCTTCAGCTTAGCCGGGGCCACCGCCGCCTTGGGCGGCATTCTGGCCGCATCCTACATCGGTAACATCGCGCCCACTACTGGTGAAGCCCTGGCACTGGAGGCCATCGCCGCCTGCGTCATTGGCGGACTGGCCCTTACCGGGGGCCGTGGCACGATCCTGGGCATCGTCCTGGGCTCCGCGCTCATCTACTGGATTCGAGACGTCCTGCTGTTGGTGGGAGCACCAGGCTTCTATATCACGGCACCCATTGGCATACTCATCATCGGTGCCGCGGCAACTTACGAAATACTGCGAGCCCGTCGAGCTTGATCTACCAACGAAAGGAGAAAGTACATGAGCATGGATAGAATGGAAACAACACCAGCCGAACAGCCGGTGCAAAGTGGGGATGCAGCCACACCGCTGCTGGAGCTCCGCGATGTCAACAAGCAATACGGTCTGAACAGGGTGCTCAATAACGTGTGCTTCCACGTAGGGAAAGCGGAGATCCTGGCACTCCTGGGCGACAACGGAGCCGGGAAGTCGACTACGGTCAAGGCCATTTCGGGCGTCGTCCAACCAGACTCCGGCGCGCTGCTCTGGAATGGCAAACCTGTTGAGCTGAACTCCCACACGGATGCGGCAGAACTGGGCATTGAGACGATTTACCAGGACTCGGCACTCGTCGACTCCATGACGATCGCGCGCAACATCTTCATGGGGCGAGAGATGATAGGGCCCCTTGGTTTCATGCGTATGAGAGAGATGCGAGAAATTGCTGCCCATGTCTTGAAGACGATTGTAGCAATCGAAGGCATCGACAGTCCTGACAAGCTGGTGGGCAGTCTTTCCGGCGGTCAGAAGCAGGCGGTAGCCATCGCTCGTGCGGTGCATTTCAAGCGCACGCTCCTGGTCCTTGACGAGCCGACCAGCGCGCTAGCGGTGCGGGCTACCGAGGCCCTCTTCGAGTACCTCCGGTCGCTACGTACACAGGGCCTGTCGAGTGTGCTGGTCACACATAACCTGTATGACGCCTACCGCATCTGTGATCGCTTTGTCGTGATGGCGCGCGGACTGGTCATCTTCCAGGCGACGCAAAGGGAGACCTCAGTCGAGGAACTGACCGAGCACGTCAGCCGCGGCTAGACCTGCTGTAGGGGCCGATTTATCGCGCCCACCGCCGATTTATCGGCCCCTACACCTTTCGAGGATGATGTTATGCCTGAAACAACGAATCAACCAAAACGAAAAGTACGACTCGGCGTAGTCGGCGGGGGACCGGGGTCGAATATCGGTGAGACCCATCGTTATGCTGCCCGGCTTGACGACCGCTATGCGCTGGTGACCGGCGTTTTTGCCTCGGATGCCCAGCGCAGCCGGGACTTCGCTGCTACCCTCGACATTGCGCCCGACCGTCGCTACGGCTCGTGGCAGGAGATGGCCGAGCAAGAGGCCCAGCGGGAAGATGGTCTTGAGGTGGTCAGCATTATGACCCCCAACAACAGCCATTACGCTATTGCCAAAGCCTTTCTGGAACAGGGCATTGATGTCATCTGCGACAAGCCCTTGACCATCGATGTTGAGCAGGCTCTAGAGTTGATGCGCCTGGTACGTCAGACCGGTCTGGTTTTCGGTGTGACCTATTGCTATAGTGGCTATCCGATGGTGCGTCAGGCCCGCGAAATGATTCGCAACGGGGAGCTGGGCGAAATCAGGCTGGTGCAGGTCGAGCACGCTTCCGGCTGGGCTTCCACCCTGCTGGAGGCGGAAGGACATAAGCAAGCCGTCTGGCGCACCACTCCCAGCATTGCCGGGAAATCCAGCGTGGTCGGTGACCTGGGCACGCACGCCCATCACCTGGCTCGCTTTATCACTGGCCTGGAAATCACCGAAGTGTCCGCCGAGCTGTCCAGTATTGTGCCGGGCCGCCAGGTTGACGACAACGCCCACATCCTGCTACGTTTCAATAACGGGGCAAAAGGGATGATGTGGGCCAGCATGGTCGCGACAGGACATTTGCAGGGACTGCGCATTCGGGTGTATGCTGAGAAAGGTAGCCTGGAGTGGGTACAGGAGCAGCCCAATGAGCTGCTCCTGCGCCCCATCGACGGCCCCCATCAAATCCTCTCACGTGGGTTCGGTTGGTTGTCCCCGGCGGCACAGCGGGCCTCGCGCCTGTGGCCCGGTCACCCGGAGGGTTATTTAGAGGCATTCGCCAATATGTATTCTGATATCGCCGACGCCATTCTCGCCCGCCGGGACGGTGTTGCCGCCGACCCACTGGCCTACCTGTTTCCCACAGTTGAGGATGGTGTGCTGGGCGTGAAGTTTGTCGACGCCGCCGTTGCGTCCCATCAGCAGGATGGTCGCTGGGTTGATGCGACCATCGACGTTCGGTAGCTGCTGTTGGGTCATCAGTCCGCATTGAATCTGTGCAAAGAGGTGAACACTATGACGAGATTTGCTCTATTTGGCGCCGGTTTTATTGGCAAAGTCCATGCCAACAATATTGCCGCTCATCCCCGCGCCGAACTACGGTATGTGTATGATGTCAATACTGAAGCAGCAGAACAAGTAGCGTCCCGTCTCGGCGCACACGTTGCTTCGAGCCAGGAGGAAATCTGGGCGGCGGATCATGTGGATGCCGTGCTCATCGCTTCATCCACCAACACCCACGCCGATTTGTTGAGCAGGGCCATCCAGGCTCGCAAACCGGCCTATTGTGAAAAGCCGATTGATTTGAACATGGAGCGGGTTAAAGCTGTGGTACAGGAAGCGTATCACTCGAATGTTCCGATCATGATCGGCTTCAGTCGTCGTTTTGACTCCAATCACCTGGGTGTCCGAGAAGCCATCCAGGATGGCGCGATCGGCAAGGTGGAGATGATGCACCTCACCTCGCGTGCCCAGGAGCCGCCCCCCATCAGCTACGTCAAAGTGTCGGGGGGACAATTGCGCGACCAGACCATCCATTTTTTTGATCTGGCCTGCTGGCTTGCCGGTGAAGCTCCGGTCGAGGTGTATGCTACAGGCGCAGCTTTGATTGACCCGGCCATTGGTGAAGCGGGGGACGTCGATACTTCCATGGTCATCCTGAAAATGGCAAGCGGAGCGCTCTGTCACATTGACAGCAGCCGCCGCACCGCATATGGCTACGATGAGCGCATCGAGGCCTTTGGCTCCAAAGGGATGGTGCAATCTATGCGCAAACCGACGCGCGAGGTGGCTCTGTACACCGGCACAAAGGTGATCTCTGATGGGCTGCACCCTGGTTGGTTTGAGCGGTTCGAACCCAGCTTTGCCCTGGCGTTGGATGCCTTCATCTCCGCGCTTGAGGGCAAGGCGACTCCTTACCCATCGCTGATGGATGGCTTACGCGCACAGATTATTGCGGAAGCGGCAGTCGAATCTTTGCACAAGAATCAACCCGTAAAGATTACCTACTGGCAACCTGAGTAACCCTGGTTTTTCACGACAGTGGAGGTAGCACAATGACATCTACAATCGGTATCGGGATGATTGGCATGGGCTGGATGGGCGAAGTTCACAGCCGCTCGTATCGCGCCATTCCCGATCGGTTTCATGAGAGCGGGATTTCCCCCCGACTTGTTGTCTGCGCCGATGCGGTAGAGGCGCGCGCGCAGGCTGCCCAGCAGCGCTTTGGCTTCGAGCGCTACACAACTGACTGGCGCGCGGTCATCGCCGATCCTGAGGTTGAGGTCGTCAACGTAGCTGCCCCCAACGGCATGCACCTGGAAATCATCCGGGAGGCAGCAAGGGCCGGGAAACACATCTTGTGTGAGAAACCGGTCGGCAAGGACCCGCAGGAAACCATCCAGAGCGTCGCCGCAGCCCGTGAAGCTGGGGTACTCACCTTCGTCGGCTACAACTATCGCTGGGCGCCGCTCGTCCAGTATGCCCGACAGCTCATCGCCGAGGGGAAACTGGGACAAGTGACCCATTATCACGGTCGCTTTCTCAATGGCTACGCGGGCGATCCCAATGGCTTCCTCTCCTGGCGCTTTGAGCAGGAGCAGGGCCTGGGTACCCTGGGCGACTTGCTGTCGCACGTGATTGATATGGCCCACATGCTGGCTGGCCCCATCACGCGCGTCACCAGCGACAAAGCAATCTTTATCCGTCGACGCCCCATTCCTCAACCAGGTAGCGGCACCCATTACGATGTCGGCAGCAGCGATGGCCCAATGGGAGATGTGACCAACGAGGATTACGTGAGTACACTGGTGCATTTTGAAAACGGTACACGCGGTATGTTGGAAGCGTGCCGGGTCATCAATGGGGCCAAATGTGATATGTCCTTTGAAGTTCATGGAACCAAAGGTGCCATCAAGTGGAACATGGAGCGCATGAATGAACTCCAACTCCAATGGCGTAACGATGCCAATCCCGCAGAGGACGGTTACACCACGCTCTTGAGTGGACCGGCGCATCCGTACCACCGTCACTTCAATCCGGCCTGGGGACTCAATTTGGGCTATGATGACCTGAAGGTAATCGAAGCCTACAATTTCTTGCACTCCATCGCTATTGGTCAACAGGGAGAGCCAGGCTTTGCTGAGGCACTCGCCGTAGCCAATGTTCAGCAGGCGATCATGCGCTCCTGGGAAAGCGAACGTTGGGAGGATGTGGAGCAGTAGAAAGGGCGCACCATAAGCAACGTGGTGAATGCGCCTTGCCTGTGGGGTGTTTTTTGAGCATGTTGAAGCTGTGCTGCGCGGCGGCCAGTAGCGCATGGCCGAGGTGTAGTAATATGGTATAGTGCTGAAGTGTCGTGGCGTGTAGGCTGAAGGAGATCAGTACGGGCGTCAGACTTGTTACTAAAGAACGATGAAGGAAGGAGACCATCTTGATTAGAGTTGCCGAGCGCGAGGGATATGCCTGGGTGCTCGATGAAATGCATGAGACTGGCTATCAGGGCACCGAGCTGGGGGATTGGGGGTTCATGCCCACCGATCCCGATATGCTGCGGCAGGAACTGAAGGCACGTGACCTCAACCTGTTGGCGTCCTGGGTCAGCGTCTATTTGCACGATCCGAGCCGCCTGGCCGAAAGCGAAGCGGCCGCGGTTCGCACTGCTCGACTGCTCGCTGAAGTAGGCGGACCAAAAGCCTTGATCGTGCTCGGCAATGATCCCTATACCGATCCCATGCGCACCAAATATGCCGGGCGCATCAAACCGGAACAGGGTATGAGTGACACGCAGTGGCAGAGCTTTGCGGCAGGAGCAAATCAGATCGCCCACGCTGTACAACGCGAGACCGGCTTACGAACGGTGTTTCATCACCACATTGGCACCTGGGTGGAAACGCCGGAGGAAACGGCCAAATTCCTGAG
>WNGE01011416.1_pt1 | contig 14669 bp, 8 predicted proteins | sample 5400651 | NCBI WGS metagenome assembly WNGE01 (sample SAMN13153370, study PRJNA577476) | soil metagenome | isolation source: 60 cm soil or saprolite under grassland replicate 2 | place: USA:California | collected 2016-06-15 | reverse complement strand
GAACGTTCCGCTGCGCGCAATGACACCCGCGCCGGAACAAAGGCGCGCATTCGACTCGGCAATTTCCGAGATCGCTGCGAAGTTCACGCCCGATCTTATCATCATTTCGGCCGGCTTTGACGCCCACGAAGGTGATCCGCTTGGTCAGTTGCAACTCGAGGATCCGGATTTTGTGCAGATGACTCGGGTAATTAAGCAGTGGGCGAATGAAGCGTGCAATGGCCGCGTCGTATCCTGCATGGAAGGCGGTTACAATCTGGAAACTCTCGGCAATACCGTGCTGGCAGGCGAAATTGAAAGGAGAACCGATGATAGATCGCAATCCAGATCGAATTTCTCGACGACGTTTTGGCAGGCTCCTCGGAGCCGGAGCGGCTTTGGTCGCGGCAAGACCTTTCGTTTCACTCGCCGGCCCTGTTCACAACGATGCCGAGGTTATGGGCAGTGGCAGTCGATTGTTATCGAAGACCGCTTCGCCCATCGTCCGCTTGAGTGCTAATGAAAATCCCTATGGGCCATCGGCGCTGGCGCTCAAGGCGATGACCGAATGTTTCGACGTCGCCTGTCGCTATCCTGACGAGCAGGTCGATCTCCTCGTTGAGACGCTGGCGAAAATCAACAATGTCAATCGCGATCAGGTTTTGCTCGGCGCCGGCTCAGGCGAGATTTTGAAATTGGCAGCAGCTGCCTTTACCGGGCCGATGACGATGGGTCCAAACCGTCCGGTCGAACTGGCGCCGCGCTCGCGGGGAGGCGCCATGCCCGCCTTCATGGCTGGCCGCGGAAGAATGATCGTCGCGGATCCGACCTTCGAGGCGATCTTAAATCACGCGCGCGTAAACCGGGCTGAAGTGGTTAAGATCCCGTTGACGAAAACTTTCAGTCACGATGTTTCGAAGATGCTCGATGCGGCGCAGGAAGGCCTGATCTATATCTGCAATCCCAACAATCCCACGGCGAGCATCACACCGAAAAACGATATTCGCGAGCTGGTGACAAAAGCTGCGCCAGGCACCATGATTCTTATCGACGAGGCCTACCATCATTACGCAGAAAGTTCGGATTACGAGAGTGTGATTCCGCTGGTCAAAGATCACCCGAACCTGATTGTCGCGCGGACATTTTCAAAGATCTATGGCATGGCCGGCCTACGGCTCGGCTATTGTGTCGCGCAACACGCGACGATCGAGCGGATGCGGCCGCATCAAACCTGGGACAGCGTCAACATCATGGCATTGGCAGCTGGGATAGCGAGCCTCAAAGATGAAGATCAGGTCACCAACGGCCGGCGGATGAACACTGAAACAAAAAGGTTCATTCTCGTCGAGTTGGACGCGATGGGTTACAAGTCGATTCCGTCACAGGCTAATTTCATCATGATCGATCTCCGGCGGCCGGTACTGCCTATGATTGCCGGCCTGCGCCAGCGCAACGTGCAGGTGGGCCGACTGTTCCCGTCGCTTCCTAATCACATGCGCGTCACGATCGGCAAACGGCCCGAGATGGAGACCTTCCTGACAGCATTTCGTGAAGTGAAGGCTTGATCTGCGAATGGTGCCGACAAACTTCAGTTTTGCCGCAGAGGATCGACATCGAAAGCTTGTCAGACATCGGGCGTGTTGACAGGCTGAGGGTTCGATGTTTCAATAGCCCATGTAACGTGGTGAGTTAAAGCGACTTGCGGCCACGAAAAACAATCCGCTAAACAGCTCGGCGAGTCCCTTCAACCGCTGTTTCGAAAAAGGTTTGAAGCAAGGCCCCGCGTTGTTGGCAGCGCGGGGCCTTTGTTATTGCCGATTTTCAATTGCCGATTTCCGATTGAAACCGAAATCGTGCTTCGGCGCTTGAATCGGCAATTGGCAATTGGAAATTGGCAATCCTTAAATGAGTACATTCCTCGAGACATTAAAGGATCGCATCGTCATCTTTGATGGCGCGATGGGCACTAACCTGCACGCACAGGACCTGACCGTCGACGATTACGGGGGCCCCCAATTCGAAGGCTGCCCTGAACATCTATTGATTAGCAAACCTGAAGCAGTCGAAAGAGTTCACGCTGGATTCCTGGAAGTCGGCTGCGACGTGCTCGAAACAAATTCTTTCGGCGGCGCTTCGATCGTGCTCGCTGAATATGGCATTGCGGATCTTGCTTATGAGTTGAACCTCAAGGCTGCCCAACTCGCTAAACGCGTCGCCTCAGATTTTTCCACGAATGAGAAACCCCGCTGGGTGGCCGGTTCAATGGGGCCGACGACAAAGCTGCCGACCCTTGGCCATATTTCATTCAATAACATGAAAGCGTCCTATCGCGAGCAAGCCCGCGGACTGCTCGACGGCGGCGCCGACCTTCTGATCGTCGAAACCTGCCAGGATCTTTTGCAGACGAAATCAGCGCTCGCGGCCATCTTCGAAGAGTTTACGTCTTCAAAGCGACGCGTTCCTGTGATTGCCCAGGTAACGATTGAAGCATTCGGCACGATGTTGATGGGAACCGAGATTGCTGCCGCGCTGACGGCGGTCGAGCCCTTTCCCATCGACGTTTTCGGAATGAACTGCGCTACCGGACCACAGCAGATGGCTGAGAACGTTCGCCATCTTTGTCAGAATTCAAAGTTTGCAGTTTCTGTAATTCCAAATGCCGGCATCCCTGAGAATGTCGGCGGTCACGCGGTTTTCAAAGAGACACCGGAATCCCTTTCGAAGGAATTGAGTCATTTCGCTCGCGACCTGGGCGTCAACATCGTCGGCGGTTGCTGCGGGACAACGCCTGCACATCTGCGCGCGGTGGTCGAATCGGTCAAAGACGTAACACCTTTGAAGCGCGACGTCCCTCGCATCGCGGCGAGCTCTTCGATCTTCATCCAACAGCCTTACCGGCAGGACACTTCGTTTCTGATTGTAGGCGAGCGGGTTAACGCCAGCGGTTCAAGGAAAATGCGTGACCTGCTCAACGGCGAAGACTGGGACGGTCTGGTCTCGCTGGCGCGCGAGCAGGAACGCGAAGGCGCGCACGTGCTGGACGTCAATGTCGATTTCGTCGGGCGCGACGGTGAAAAGGACATGCACGAATTGGCGTCGCGGCTGGTGACCAACGTCAAGATTCCACTGATGTTCGATTCCACCGAATGGCAAAAGATGGAAGCCGGGCTGCAGCATGCGGGCGGCAAGTGCATTCTGAACTCGACCAACTACGAAGATGGCGAGCCGCGTTTTGCAAAAGTTCTTGACCTGGCAAAGAAGTACGGCGCCGGCGTGGTTATCGGCACGATTGATGAACAGGGAATGGCGCGAACGGCGGCTGGAAAATTCCAAATTGCCAAGCGGGCTTACGAACAGGCGACGGGGCAGTACGGCATTCCCGCGGATGACATTTTCTTTGATGCCCTGGCATTGCCGATTTCAACGGGCATTGAAGAGGATCGCCGCAACGCGCTCGAAACCATCGCCGGCATTCGGCAAATCAAAACGGAACTTCCGGGAGCGTTTACTATTCTGGGGGTGTCAAATATTTCTTTTGGGCTGACTCCCGCCTCGCGGATCGTCCTGAACTCAGTTTTCCTTCACGAGGCAGTCGCCGCCGGATTGGATTCGGCAATCGTCAATGCCAGCAAGATCGAGCCGCTTAACCGGATTGAAGAACGACAATTAAGAGTTGCTCTCGATCTTATCTACGACCGGCGTGAGTTTGACGGCGACGTCTGCACCTATGATCCGCTGACGGAATTCACCAAACTTTTCGCAGGCGTCACCACCAAATCAAAGAAGAAAGAAGCGCGCGGCGCTACGGTCGAAGAGCGGCTGAAAAATCACATCATTGACGGCGAAAAGCCTGGCCTGGAAAAAAACCTCACGCTGGCATTGGAAAAATATTCGGCGCTGGAAATCATCAATAACATCCTGCTGGACGGCATGAAGGTCGTTGGCGATCTCTTCGGCAGCGGCCAAATGCAGCTTCCTTTCGTTTTGCAGTCCGCCGAAGCCATGAAAGCCGCGGTGCGTTTTCTCGAACCGTTTATGGAAAAGAAGGGAGGCGCCACGAGTAAGGGCACAATGGTCCTCGCCACGGTTAAGGGCGACGTGCACGATATCGGTAAGAACCTGGTGGACATTATCCTGACGAATAACGGCTATCGGGTAATCAATCTCGGCATCAAGCAAACGATTGACACGATTCTCAACGCCTATCAGGAACACCAGGCGGACGCGGTCGGCATGAGTGGTCTGCTGGTGAAATCCACGCTCATCATGAAAGAAAATCTTGAAGTCATGAATGAGCGCGACATTAAAGTGCCGGTCGTTCTCGGCGGCGCCGCATTGACGCGGCGGTATGTCGAAGACGATTTGAAATCGCTTTACAAAGGGACTTTGTTCTATGCCCGCGACGCCTTTGCCGGTCTACATACCATGGACAAGTTGATGAATGGACGTGGCGAGGAGCGGCCGGCGGGCGGTGCGCAGGCTTCCAGCCTGCTGACTGATGTCGCCGGCGAAGAAGATAGTGAAGAGCTGATTGGCGAAGAAGCGAAGCTCGGCGTGCGTAGATCTGCGAGACCACGCGGCATTGCGAAAATCTCTGGTGATACAACTCACACTCTTCGCTCAGATGTACGCACCGACATTCCAATCCCGCAGGCGCCGTTCTATGGCTCGCGCGTAGTCGATGATATTTCCCTTGATGACGTCTTCGCCTACATCAACGAAACGGCGTTGTTCAAAGGCCAGTGGCAGTTCAAACAGGGCAGAAAGTCCGCTGAGGAGTACAAAACCCTGGTGGCCGAAAACGTGCGGCCGGTATTCGATGAGCTCAAGGAACGATGCAAGCGCGAAGAACTGTTAACGCCGCGCGTCGTCTATGGATACTTTCGCTGCCAATCTGCCGGGAACGACTTGATTGTTTATGACGCGGACGAACGAGTCGAGCGTGTTCGTTTCACGTTTCCGCGCCAGCCGGCAGGCAAGCGGCTTTGTCTCGCTGACTATTTCGCTTCCGTGCAATCTGAGCGACTGGATGTCGTTGCTTTTCACCTGGTCACCGTCGGTCGCCGGGCCAGTGAATATTCGCAGGAATTGTTCAAGCGAGATAACTACGCTGATTATCTATACTTTCATGGACTGAGTGTCGAAAGCGCTGAGGCGCTGGCCGAGCTTTGGCACAAAAGGATTCGCCAGGAATTCGGCATTGTCGGAAACGACGCGAAGAACCTGAACGAACTGTTTCGCCAGGGATATCAGGGTTCGCGTTTCAGCTTTGGCTATCCGGCTTGTCCGAATCTTGAGGATCAAACAAAGCTATTTGAGCTGCTCGATCCGTCGAGGATTGGCGTGTCTCTGACTGAGGAATTCCAGCTGGAGCCGGAGCAATCGACATCTGCTATCATCATTCATCATCCGGAAGCACGATACTTTTCCATTGAATGAGTTTGATGTCCAAAGTCCAAGGTCCAACGCCCAACGTCGGCGCCCAGGTTCCTTCGGACTCGGACGTTGGGCATTCGACCCTGGACATTGGACGACCGCTTGAACCTAATCCCGATGAGCTCGCCGTCCTTTCCAGCTTCGAACGTTTCACCTTTGGCTTAACTCATCGGATGAACCTTGGTCGCTGGAAGCGTTTCTGGACCTGGTGTCAGAGTTTTTTCGGCGCGGGATGGATTCATATTTCGACTTACAACTTAATGCGGGTGTATGGGCTTGAAAACCTTGAACTGGTGTCCAAAACTCGACCGATCCTGCTGGTCGCTAATCATCGTTCGTTCTTTGACATGTATGTAGTCTCGACCACGCTGTTTCGGAAAACGAAATGGCGCAAGCAACTCTTCTTTCCCGTTCGCGGCCGATTTTTCTATCAATCGATCGCCGGTGTGTTCGTGAACTTGATTATGGGCTGGTGGTCGATGTATCCACCATTCTTTGCCGCGGGTGATACGCCGGCGAAGCGCGATTTCGACAAGTACTCAATACGCCGGCTGGCCCAACTTTGTCGCGAAGGCCCGGGCAACGTCATCGGTTTTCATCCGGAAGGCACGCGCAACCTGAACAATGATCCGTATTCATACCTGCGCGCCCAGCCGGGTGTCGGCAAATTGATCAAGGACGCCAATCCGCAAGTCGTCCCCGTCTTTATCGCCGGACTGCGAAACAATTTGTCGAAGCAGGTATTGGGAAATTGGTTCGGCGGAGAGAAGGTTAGAATCCATTTTGGCCCGGAGATCGATCTCAGTGAATTCATGACTAAGAAGGACCATGTGCGCACCTACAAAGAGATCGCAGAATTCATAATGATTAAGATTAGCAAACTTGGTGAAGAAGATCGCAAAGAGTTTGGAGTGCGGCGGCAAGCGTAGCGCGACGCCGCTTTGGATCGCCTGGAGTACCGCCTTCAGGAGGAATCATTCGTGAAGTCAACTCCGCATAAATGCGGTACTCCGAACCAAAGCGCCGTCGTCGCTTCGCTCTGCCGGCGCACTCCAAAATTGTTGAATGACATTACCCCTGATCATTGTTAACCCCGCCTCCGCCGATGGCGAAACAGAAAAGAACTGGCCCAGGATGGCCAGCGACTTGCGCACGCATTTCGGTCCGTTCTCAGTTTCCTTCACCGAGACAGTCGGACACGCAAGAGTTCTCGCGGCGGAAGCGGCACAGCAAGGGACGAAACTAATCATCGCCTGTGGTGGCGACGGCACCATCTCGGAAGTTGCAAACGGCATCATCGAATCAAATCAAGAAACAGAGTTGGGGATTCTGCCGAGCGGCACGGGCGGCGATTTCCGGCGCAGTCTCAGGCTTTCGGCCGACGTGGCCACAGCCGCTCGCGCACTGCGCGACGGCCGGCCGCGCGCGATTGATGCCGGTCGCGTGACTTTCGTGAACGATGCCGGAGAGCGCGAGAATCGTTATTTCATCAACGTTGCTTCTTTCGGCATGAGCACGGCGGTGCTGGAACGCCAGAAGGCCACCGACCTCAAGAAGTGGTTTCCCACGGGCGCTTCGCGCAAGCTGGGAAACAAATTGTCTTACGCAGCCGCCACGGTGCAGACCACATTAGCGGCGGTCGCGACCGAGGTGCAGATACAATTAGATGATGAGAGCGAGCGGCGATTGCGCGTGGCTGAATTCTGTGTGGCAAATGCTCGTTACTATGGCGGCGCGATGAAAATAGCGCCCGACGCAAAACTTGATGACGGATTATTCGATTGTATTACTATCGGTGACGCGGGCGCGTTTCGGATTCTGGCGAATTCGCCGCGGCTATACTTTGGAACGCATCTGCGCATGGATGAAGTCAGCCACGTGCTGGCTAAGCGAGTTGTGGCACGTCCGGCTAAAAAGGACGACCAAATCGCGGTTGAGCTGGATGGAGAAATCGTGGGGCGTTTACCAGTTACCTTTCAGATCGTACCGAAAGCGCTGCGCGTGCGGTGCTGATTTTGGAGTGCGGCGGCAAGCGCCAGCGCGACGCCGCTTTGGATCGAGAAGATTGTAATCATCGACAATGTTCGAACACCGCCACGAAAAACTCGCCCCCTTCAACGTATTCGTCAAGCGAGTTCTCGCGTCACTCGGGATCGGGATTGGGCTGATCGCAATTGTTCTTCTGATTGGAGTACTCTGTTACCACTGGCTGGCTGGATTTGGCTGGGTCGATTCACTCCTGGAAGCGTCAATGATTCTGGGCGGCATGGGACCGGTGAATCCCCTGTCAACGGACAGCGCCAAGATATTCGCTTCAATTTACGCTCTCTTCAGCGGGTTGGTCTTTATCGCGGTTCTGGGCGTTGTCCTTTCGCCGATCGTGCACCGCTTTCTGCACAAGTTTCACATCGACGAAGATGACGAGAATGGGGGCGGGCAAGAAACGAATACGCGAAAGCATCAGCGCAAATAGTAAGCTCTATTGAGTGGGCAAATTTCACTTCCCACCCAGAAACGTCTCCCGCACGTATCGCACAGTATCGTTAAGAGTGTCGCCGGGATCCCGCGGCACAAATCCCAGTTCGCGGCGAGCTCTGGCGTGATTCAGGTACCAGAAATACTCGGCCATCTCGATCTCTTCGGCTTGCAGCGGCGAAGTCAGATTCCACTGGCGAAAGAGAGAATCGATCACCTGCGCGCCGGTCACCGTAAATTTGGTGGGAAGAGCGAGGCGTGGCGATGACACCTTCGTCAATCTCTCCAACCGATCGAAAAATTTCACGAATGTCCAGTTTACCGCGCCAAGCAAATAGCGTTGGCCGTGCCGGCCTTTCTTCATTGCCGCGATAAATGCCTGGGCTGTGTCGCGCACGTCGACGAAACTCAGCCCGCCGTTAGGCACCGCCGCGATCTTGCGCGCCATAAAATCGAGCACGACTTTTGTGGAACTCAGACGATCGTCGCCGGGCCCGAGCAACAAACTCGGGTTCAGAATTACCAAACGCAATCCCTGCCCGTTGAATCTCTCAAGCGCCGCCATCTCCTGATAAGCTTTGCTGGCGTAATACGGCCAGCGCGCGATGATGTCGAGCGGCGGCGGGTAAGTTTCGTCGGGTGTTATATCGCCTTTTTCGGTTACCGCGATGGTGCCGCTACTCGACGACATGACGATGGTCTTCACCCCGGCTTTCTTCGCCGCATCGCAGAGCAAGCGCGTGCCCTCGACATGCAGTTTGTACATCTCGCGCGCGTCGTCGCGATCGCGCGAAACTCTGCCGGCCAGATGATAGATCTCCTGAATATCTTCGACGGCCCGGGCCACGTCGTCTGCGTTGGTGACGGATCCTTCGATCGTGTCAACCCCGAGACCGGTGAGCCACTCAGGAATCGAAGTGGCCATGACGCGAATGTCCTTCGCGCCGGATTCGACGAGCTGGCGAACAAGATGGGCGCCAAGAAAGCCAGTGCCGCCCGTCACCAGGATAGTCGGGGGAATTTTTTTTACGATCGACGCGTGCTTCTTCGTGCTCGCCTGACGGGGCACAATTTGCGCGGTGCGTTTTTTTGGTGTCTTCGGCATTCCAGAGATCTAATTAACCACAGAGGACACAGAGAAGATCAAAAAGTAGAACGAGACACATCATGCAATGTCCATCGACGAGATCGCGGCAGGAACGTTCGACCAGTGCGCGGAGCGCACGACAGCATAAAGCCCGGGGTGTAAGCCCCGGGGAACCGATCACATCGGAGCTAGAGCCCGCGGAGCGGGCGGCAGATCTCAAACCTATTGCTAGTCGTACTCCAATTCCGTTCGCCTGCAGAAATTCGATGAACTCGTCCCGAGCCGAAACCTTCGGTTCCTTCAGTCTATCGCCCGCGCCGCGGGCTTCTTGTGTTTTTGTGGTTCTGGTTCCTGGGGTTCCGCTCGCTTCACTCGCTCCACGCCAGGCTTTATGCTGCCGTCCGCTCCGCGGACGGTGTCCTCTGTCGTTGATAGTCTTACGCTTCCGCTGATGCAAACTCTTCTTCATTCGCATCGATCCGCAAACGCCCCGCGCGGCGCTCCGCCTTCCACTGTTCGCGAATGGCTTTCGCATCGAAGGACGTGCGCGTCCGGTCGCGCAGATTTACAACTTCGTTGCGTACGTACTCAGCAATTAGGCGGTAGGCTTCAGAGCGCGCCATCCCCTTTGTCATCTCTTCCAATTCTTCGGCCGGTACAAAGCGGCCGATTCGTGCGCCGACACTGCGACTCTTTAAAACTGTCGAACCCTTGGGAAAGGCCTCATACGTTCCGACCAGATACATCGGCAGGATGCCTACTCGCGAAGCGAGAGCGAGATAACCAATCACCGGTTTGAAGTCGGCCATTTGCCCGGTCATCGAACGCGTGCCCTCCGGAAAGATCAGCGCGTTATAGCCGCGATCGAGAAACGAGCGCGCGTGGCGGAGCGATTGGCGCAGCGAGCCTGTCCGTTCCATCGGCACGAGATTCGTAAAATTCTCCATGTAGGCGCGCTTGTATTTCGTGTCAAAGAAATAATCGGCTGCCGCCAGGGCCACCAGGTCTTCACCGGCGTCGTCGAGCGCCATCTTCACCAGCCCCATATCGAGATGCGAAGCGTGGTTCGCCGCCACGATGAAGTTGCTGTGAAAAGGAATGTTGGCGCGGCCTTCGTACTTTGTCCGCAATAGACGTTCGTAAAGAGCGCGCTGGGCAAAATCGACAGTCTTATTTCCAATCGCTTTCAAAAATTGTGGAATCTGAATCTCTTCATCTTTCCGATCTGAGTCCAGGCGCAGCCTGGTTGCGTCGCGCCGCGCCCCGGAAGGCGCCTGGCGACTGACCGAGCTCAGGAGTTCACGCATATCCTGGACCTCATTCAGACGATCAGGCGCAATCAATGATCCACCGGCGTTTTCAATTGCGGTCGCCAGTTCGACAAACATCAGGCTGTCAAAACCGAGATCGCTGAGGCGGGTTTTGATCGACACTTCATCAAGCGAGCGATTCGTCACGCTGGCAACGATCTCCATGAGCCACAACGCATCCCGGTCGACTTCTTCGCGACCTGCGTCGATCGATGATCGCGTGCTCTCTTCCATCATTAAGATTGCCTTCACGACTTCGCGGCGCTTGACCTTACGGGTCGCCGTGCGCGGCAACTCCTGATCGGTGAAATGCAGGACCTTCACGCGTTTATAGTAAGGGAGCCGCGCCGATACTTCGCGAAAATGTTCTTCAATTTTTCGGCGCAGTTCGGTGCGTGGCAGGGCGATGTCATATTCTTCATCGGGCACCACCATGCATGCGACTTTTTCACCAATGCCTTCAGGCAAGCCGACCACGCTCAGCTCTTTGATGTAAGGCGAGTCCTGATACTGTTCTTCGACCTCATCGGGATAGACATTCTTTCCGTTGGTGTCGACGATGATGTCTTTCGACCGGCCGACCAAATAGAGATTTCCTTCATCATCGACGCGCCCGAGATCTCCGGTATAAAGCCAGCGATCCACCAGCGTTTCCCGCGTGGCTTCTTCATTTCCAAAATAGCCAACCATGACGTTCGGCCCGCGCGCGATCACTTCCCCGACGCCGGCAGCATCCGGATCTTTGATTTGAACCTGAACGCCAGGCAGAGGCTTGCCGACAGTTCCGGCGAGCATTCGATTCTCCGGCCGCGTCACCGTCAGAACCGGAGAAGCTTCGGTCAGGCCATAGCCTTCGAGAATGGTGAAACCCAGACCCTGAAAGTCACGCTGCACTTTTTGATCCAGAGCCGAACCGCCGCTGATGAAGTAACGAATTCGCCCGCCCATCCCTTCATGAATCGGATAGAAAAGCAGCTGGCCAAAATTGAGCGGCGTTTTATCTCGCAGCCAGGCGTTGAAGTTGATGAGCAAATCGACGCCTTCGCCGACCCACTTGCCACGTTCATGCAGGCGATTCTTGATGCGCCGGTGCAGCAGTTCCCAGAGCGCCGGTACCCCAACCATGCCGGTGACGTGACCGTTCTTAATCGCTTTGGCGAGATGCTCGCTGGTTAGCTCAGGCAGGTAAGTAATCTGCGCGCCCCGGCTGAGGGGTGTCAGAAATCCGGTTGAGAATTCAAAGGTGTGATGCAGAGGCAGCACCGATAACACCCCGTCGCTGGTGTCCATGTCGAAGATCGAAGCCAGCATCGACACCATGCTGGTAAGGTTACGATGGGACAGCATCACTCCTTTCGGACGTCCCGTCGTGCCGGAGGTGAAAATCAAGGATGCCACGGACTGGGCCTGCACCCGTTGAGGCAATAGTGCGATTCGATCGTCTTCAGTTTGCTGGTCGGGCATCTCAAAGACTTCATCGAACCTCCACAGCTTAATCGAATCCAAACCGGCGGCTTTCAACTTCGGGCGCAAATCGGAATGCTCTTCAAGAAGTTTGGCACTGATAGCGATCCCCGATGCTTCACCCGCGCGCGCGAAATTAACAACTTCGTCGGTTGAACTTTCCGGATCGACCGGAATGCAGGTCGCTCCGGCCTTAAGCACGCCAAAATAAGTCATTCCCCACTCAGGCGCGTTATGGCTGAACAGCATCACCCGATCACCCGGCTTGATTCCGTGGCTGACAAGAAATGTCGCGGCGCGGGTCGCGAGTTCGCCTAAATCTGCGTACGTGTATTGTTCTTTGTGCCCGTCGCGTTCGATGCGCATCGCCACCCGCGCCGCGTGGCGCTTCGTCGTCGTTTCGAACATCTCCAGCAGATCGCGATAGGTGTAGATGCGCCTGGGCTGCTTGCGCAAATCTTCTTCGAGCGTCGGCAGCACCCACTTTTTCAATCCGGGCAGATGGGTGTCGAGCCAATAGCTGTACCAATCGAAGGTTTCGGGATTCCAGGTGAGTAACGGCCGTTCGTCTTCGCTCATTCGATCAAACAGAGCGCGCACGTTGTCGCTGCGAAAGATATAGGCGTTTTCAACCGTGAACGGATGAAACATTTCGAAGGCTTCTTTCGCCTCGCGCGTGGACTCTTCGATTTGATCCACAGCGTTCTTCATGCGATTGATGACGCCTTCATAACGGCCGCCGCCCCATCGCGGCTTCGCCTGGTCCAGGAACGACGACACCTTTTTGGCCGTTTTGCTAATCATCGGTATCGAAGTCGAATCAAAGCGTTCGGGTGAAACCGGGCGAGGTTCGATGCGCGCCGAGATTTCGCGAAAGATACGAAGGCCGTCTTTCTTTTCCAATAACTGCTGCCGCCGAAATAGGCCGACAAGTTCGACAATCCGTTTCATGGTATTCGGATTCGAATCACCGGTGGCCGCTTGATAAACCAGCTTCGGTTCAACGACACAGGCTTCGGCCGCCACGGCCAGCATGACCGACGCTATTTGATCTACGGGCGTGATATCGAGAATCAATTTTCCGTTCGCCGGGATCTGGCGCTGGCCTTTCAACGCCATGAAAATGATTGGCGCCGTGGTCGTAAAGCCTTCGTTCCAACCGGGGAACGGATAATTGATTGCCGATTCGACAATGCTCGGCCGCACAATGCTGCGGACGAGTCCGTTTTCAGCCGCGACTAATTGTTCGCCGAGCGACTTGGTATAGGTGTAAATATTTGGCCAACCCCAGAACCTGGCGCGCTCGATGCCGAGGTCGGTGAGCCGATTGCGGATCCATAGTTTTCTTTCGCGTGCGACGGCGAGCCCGAGAGCGTCAGGATCGTCAGGGTCGCGAAGTTCTTCGTTCAAACGCTTCCGCGCCTGCTCGCGAAAGTGGGCGACCATCATTGCGTCCTTGGCTTCTTCGCGGGCCCGCTCGGAAAGTTTCGCGCAATCCTGGATCTCCTTCTCGGCAGAAAATTCAGCGCCTCTCAACTCGTCTTTGCGCGGAAAATAACCGATAACGTCGTCATTTTCCCAGACACCTCCTGAGCGATTGCCGGCCACAAAACAGGTTGAAATATGGATTAGACACGGCCGCTTCATGCGCTTCGCAAACGCAATGACGTTTTGCGTGCCGACGACATTCGTGCGCAGCGCGCTCTCGAGCGTGGGATTGAAGGTCACGTTGCCGGCTGAATTAATGATGACGTCGACATCGGCGGCGATTTGTTCCGCTTCTTCCTCGGTAAAGCCGAGATCGTTTTCGCCGATATCGCCACCGACAATCTTCACCTTGTCGCGGATGAATCCGTCGAGGGCGTCTCCATACCTTTCGCGCAGGGGGTCGAAGGGCGGCGCCGTGATCACATGGTCCCAGAAACGCGTTTCTGATTCTTCCTGCGAGCGCGCGCGCACCGTCACATAAACGCGGCGAATGTTCGGAAAACGATGCAGCAGCATGCTCAGGCATACTTTCCCGAGAAAGCCGGTGCTGCCGATCAGAAAAATTCGGCGGCCGTTGTAAATTTCCGTTGGCGAAAACTTCGTCATTAATTTGAAATTTGAAATTTCAGTTATGGGCTCAATTACATTTGCGAATCTCGCACGCTCGCTTAGCTCCGCGATGTTTCAGCAGATCGGCTATCTCCGCGTATCTCTTTTTAGTCGCGATATCCAGCGCCGTGCCTTCGTCCCCGATTGCGTTAACGTCGGCGCCTCGAAACAAGAGCTCCTTAACTACATCGAGGTGCCCGTAGTAGGTCGCCTCGGTGAGCGCCGTATCCGCGAGCTTCTCACGCGCATTTATGTCAGCGCCTTGGTCAAGTAAGTAACGAACCGCCTCGAGTCTTCCCTCCCCTGCCGCCAGGAAAAGCGGCAGGCAACAGTGACTGCGCGCGTTGACGCTCGCTCCCGCTGCCTGCAGGGATCGCATCCGTCGCACGTCCCCGTCCGTTGCCGCCGCCGTGAAGAGCCGCTGCGTCACAATTCGCCTTTGCTCTCTCACTCTCGGCAGGGCATTAACGATTGCCAGCGACAGCATAAGCGTGCTGGCAAATGCGTAAATCTTCGGCAAGTATTTAGTGATCTTCTCTTTCACTGTTTTCGACTGTCACTCCATATCCGCAATCCCGATCATCGGTTGATGCAGCATTGTGATCTCGGCAGAGTTCCCCATGTAACTACGTGCCATGGCAATCGCTTCAGTCAGGTTATCGGCGCGTTCCCAGCCAAGCATCGCCGGAACATGCGCGTTCTCAGCGCCGGCAGCGATTACCTTCCCGACATGTTGGCGGCCGTTTTCGCCCCAGTACCACATGAAAAATGGGTGCGCGCCATGATAAGCATTGCCGCGGCGATACATCTCGATGTAGCTG
>WNGE01009619.1_pt1 | contig 14671 bp, 14 predicted proteins | sample 5400651 | NCBI WGS metagenome assembly WNGE01 (sample SAMN13153370, study PRJNA577476) | soil metagenome | isolation source: 60 cm soil or saprolite under grassland replicate 2 | place: USA:California | collected 2016-06-15 | reverse complement strand
CGGCGGGGCGCCTGCCGTCACGATCGGGCCCGAAACCTCCCGCGTCGCCCGCTCGCTCGGGCTCGACGTCGCCGCAGAGGCTGCGACCCACGACCTCGACGGTCTCGTCGCGGCCGTGCGCTCGGTGCTGTAAGACACCGCCTCGGATGGTGATCACGTTCCTCACGGACTTCGGGCTGCAGGACGATTTCGTCGGCACGTGCCACGGAGTGATCGCGCAGATCGCGCCCGACGTGCGCGTGATCGACGTCACGCACGGCATCGCCCCGCAGGCGGTGCTCCAGGGAGCGCTGGTGTTGAAGAACACGACCGCGTTCATGCCCGTCGGCGTGCACCTCGCCGTCGTCGATCCTGACGTCGGCGGCAACCGGCGCGCGATCGGCATAGGGACAAGGGATGGGCGCACCTTCGTCGGGCCGGACAACGGCCTCTTGCTGATCGCCGCCGACGAGCTCGGGATCGATTCGGCGCACGAGCTCTCCGAGCCCCGCTACCGGCTGCCGGAGGTGTCGCGGACGTTTCACGCGCGCGACGTCTTTGCGCCTGCAGCTGCCCACCTGGCGACCGGAGTCGCGCTGGATGAGCTCGGCCAGGCGATCGACCCTGCAGAGCTCGTGCGGGTCGAGGTGCCGGAGCCTCGTGTTGGTGCGGCGCAGATCGGTGCGACCGTGCTCGCCGTCGATCGCTTCGGCAACATCGCGACGAATGTTCGCCGGGAGCACGTCGACGCGCTCGGCGTCCAGGACGGCGACCAGATCGAGATCCGGCTCGCACTCGACCGCTACTTCGCTGTCGTCGCCGGCACGTTCGCCGACGCGCCCCCCGGCGAGCTGATCCTGTACGAGGACTCGTACGCGCTGGTCACGCTCGCGATCAGCCGTGGTAACGCGGCGCGACTGACCGGCGTCACGGTGGGCGACGAGCTCAGGATCGCACGCACGTGACCGATCTGCGCGCACGCCAGCGCTTCGCGCGCTTCGTCACCGACGTGGTCGTGCGCCGCCCGCGCCTGTGGGCGCTCTTCCGCCGCCCGCTCGCCTGGACGTTCGACGGGATTGCCGCCGACTGGGACGCCAAGCGCGTCACGCCGCAGCACCTGCTGCCGCTCGAGGCGGCGCTCGAGCAGGTCGCGCCGCCGCGGCGTGTGCTCGACCTCGGCACCGGCAGCGGCGCAGCCGCGCGCGCGGTTGCCAGGCGCTGGCCGGAGGCCACGGTTACCGGCGTCGACGTCTCGAAGGGGATGATCCGCGAGGCCCAGGCGCATGCGTCGACCGACCGCGAGGCGTATCTGGTGGCCGACGCATCCCGGCTTCCCTTCGCTGAGGGCGAGTTCGAGCTCGTGACGCTGATGAACATGATCCCGTTCTTCGACGAGCTCGCCCGGGTGACGGCGCCCGGTGGCTCGGTTGCGATCGCCTTCTCGCGCGGGCCCGAGACGCCCATCTGGGTTCCGCTCGAGCGTCTCCGCGAGGAGCTCGGCCGGCGCGGGTTCGGGGAGGTCGAGGAGTTCTCTGCAGGGAGCGGCATTTCCCTCCTTGCCCGCAAGGCCGAGGCGTCGTAAGCTCCACCCACAGGACGTTCGCGACGCGGTAGCACCGGTCCGGACGTCCTTTTTTCGCGGCTAGACTCATCGGCGCGGCGAGGTAGCTCAGTTGGTAGAGCACACGGCTGAAAACCGTGGTGTCGCCGGTTCAAGTCCGGCCCTCGCCATTCAGGCGGGTTCCAAGAACAGTTCCGATCCATGAGCCGGTCCGCCTTTTCATGCGGCTCCGCACCGCTGCGCGAATTCCGTCGGCAGGGCTTCACCAAGGGACATTCGTGAACTCAACGTCAGGGTGCGCGTGTGGCGTCCGGTGAGCGACGCAGACTCGGGCCAGCGCCCGGGCGAGTTCGTCGTCCGGCCCCGGCGGCCCCGGCTCGAGAGCTCGATTAGCGGTTTGTTAGCGCCCCCTTCGAGTATGCACGCCGACAATCGGACGCCCATTGGGGGAGACCATGACGCGAAAGTCAGACTGTGCGAGGGGGAGTGACGGCCCGAGGCACCGCCTGCCAAGCCCGGGAACGGTGCTGGCATCCGTGGCTCTAGTCGTTGCTCTCGGAGGGACGGCATACGCAGCCGGCGTCCTGCCGGCCGACAGCGTGGGGACCGCGCAACTGAAGGCGAACGCCGTGACCTCGAGCAAGGTGAAGAACGGTTCGCTGCTCGGCGTCGACTTCAAGGCGGGCCAGCTGCGAAGGGGACCGGCGGGCGCACGCGGGGCAGCAGGCTCGGCGGGGCCGCAGGGTCTCGCGGGCGTGACGGGGCCCCAGGGTTCCCAGGGCCCGCAGGGGGCGCCGGGAGTACAGGGGGTGCAGGGGGCCAAGGGTGACACCGGCCCAGCCGGCTTCGCAAGCCTCAGCTACGTCTCAGCTGACTTTGGGCCGTTTCCAGCCGGGACCCAGTACGGCGGGGAGGCCAACTGCGCGGGCGGCCTGCACGCCGTTGGCGGGGGCGTGGTGAGCGAGAGCGCTACTGCGGGTGGTCAGACAGTGAACAGCACGTACCCGTCGGACGGAAGCGGCAGCGGGGACCCCGGGACGACGGCCTGGAGCGCCTACGTCGACAACGCATCGTCAAACTCCCTCGGGTTCACCGTGTACGCGATCTGCGCCCCGGCGGGGAGCGTGACGGGGCCATAGAGCGGCGATGATCGTCGTGAGCGGCCAGGGTCGGCGCATGCCGACCCTGGCCCAGTCCGCTCTCCGGGTTGATGCACGGGCGGCGCTGGGCTGCGCACTTCCGTCGGCGCTCGTATTCGCACTCGCGAGCTTCCACGGAGGCTATTACCCAAGGGCGTGGGGCTGGGGTGCGCTCGCAGCACTGGTCGTAGCGGTTGTTGCCCTGCTCAAGGGAGGGCGCGTCGGCCTCTCGCAGCGCGAGTGGCTGACCCTGGTCGCTCTGGCAATGTTGCTCGCGTGGATCGCCGCGACTGCGGTTCGCCCGAACATCGCGACCCGCGCCGTTCCCGAGCTCGAACGTGGCTTCCTGTACCTCGCCGTGCTCTGGGCGGCCCTGCTCATGCTCCGGGGTCAAACCGTAGATGCCTGCGTGAGAGGGCTCGTCGCCGGCATCGCCGCCGTCTCTTGCGCCGGGCTTGGTAGGTACTTGTTCCCGGGCGGCGCGGCGCCTGACCCGTTTGAGGGGCGGCTCCTCTTCCAGCCGCTTGGCTATGCGAACGCGGCGGGAATCGTGGCCGCGATGGGCGTGCTGCTCGCGCTTGGACTGGCAGCCCACGGCCGCTCCTTGGCCGAGCGAGCGCTCGCGGCGGGAGTGCTCGTGCCGCTGGTCGCGACCGTCGCATTCACGGGGAGCCGAGGCACAGCGGGGGCGCTTGCTCTTGCGGTCGGCGTCGTGCTCGCGCTCGATCCGGCGCGGCGGCGGTTCGCCGCGACGATGGCCGCGACGCTTCCACTGCCGCTCCTCGCTGGTTGGGTCGGCTCACGCTCGCACGTCGGGGATTCGCAAGCCGATGCGGCCGTCGTTGCGCACGACGGGCACGTGATGGCGGCGCTTCTCACGCTGCTCGCCGTTGCTGTCACCTTGATCGCCCGAGTCTTGCTGCGGGACGGCGGCAGAGTTCGCGCCAACGGGCGGCTCGGCCTGGTCGTGCTTTTCGCGCTGCCACCGCTCGGCCTCGCCGTCGGCGCCGCTGCCGCAAGCCGCGCCGTCGGCGCCCTGGGTGACCGACCGGCGTACTGGCGTGCCGCGTGGCTCGATTATCTGGCGCACCCGCTGTTCGGTTCGGGCGCAGGAAGCTTTGGGGCCGCCTGGCTGCGTTACCGGACGACGCCGGCCGTGACACTCGACGCGCACAACCTCTACCTGGAGACGCTTGCTGAACTCGGACCACTCGGCCTTGTTCTCCTCCTCGCGATGCTCGTGATGCCGCTGCTAGCCGTCGCGGCTGCGCGCCGACAGCCACTCGGCGTGCCAGCCGCAGGCGCGTATGCCGCCTTCCTCGTCCACGCCGCCGTCGACTGGGATTGGGAGATGCCTGCCGTGACAGTGGTCGCACTGTTGACATCCGCCGTTCTCCTTGCCGGCGACCGGCGACCGAGGCGTTCAATGCCAGTTGCTCTCTGTGTCGCTGCATCGCTCGCGCTCACGGGGGTGACCGCCGTCGGTCTCGTCGGGAACAGCGCCTTGGCCGCGGCCGCCACGAAGGCGAATGCTGGCTCGTGGCCCCAGGCGCAACGCCTCGCGCGCACCGCGGCTCGCTGGGCGCCGTGGTCCGCCGAGTCCTACGTCGTACTCGGCGACGCGCAACTCGCCCAGGGCGATCGTGCCTCCGCCCGGATGAGCTTTGCTCGCGCGGTCGAGCTGGACGGGCAGGATTGGCGCAGCTGGTACGAGCTTGCGAGCGTGTCGCCCAGGGGCGCTCAGCGCACCTCGTTCGAGCAGATCGCCCGGCTCAATCCGCTGGTGGTGCAGTCCCGACTGTGGCCTCGCTGACGCGATCGCCAGAAGATCGAGAACCAGGACTGCAGGACGCAGGCCGCTGACGACTAGTCGATCGAGTGCGCTCAGAATCGCGCGGAGGCGCGGTGCTCGAGCGCCTCCTTGAGCGGCCCTTCGGCCATGGTCGCACTAGGCTTGCCCGCATGGAACCTCGGGAAACGCCCCGTCCGGTCGCCATCATCGGCGCGGGCCTCGATCTGGGCGCAGGGCGGCGCGGCGTCGACATGGGACCGTCCGCGATCCGCTACGCGGAGCTCGAGGCTCGCATCCGCGCGCTCGGCGTCGAGATCTCGGACTGGGGCGACGTGCGGTCGGCGATCCCGGAGGCGACCGAGGAAGGGGAGGCGACCGCCCGGTACCTGGCGCCGATCATGCAGGCCTGCGAGCGTGTCGCGAAGCTGGTCGACGAGGCGGCAGGGCAAGGGTTGCTCCCGCTCGTGCTCGGCGGCGACCACTCGATCGCGATGGGAACGCTCGGCGGCATGGCGAAGGCGCGCGGTGCCGGCGGAGTCCTCTGGATCGACGCGCACGGCGATCTCAACCGGCCGGAGACGTCGCCGAGCGGCAACGTGCACGGCATGCCGCTCGCGGCTGCGCTGGGCGCGGCCGGCGACGCATTCGCGACCGAGGCGTACCCCGTGCCGTCGGTGGAGCGAGCTGCGCTCGTCGGCGTGCGCGAGCTCGATCCGGGCGAACGCGAGCTCGTCGACGAGCTCGACGTCCGCGTGTTCACGATGAGCGAAATCGACCGGCACGGCCTCGAGCGTGCCGTTCGCGAGGCGCTGACCTTCCTTGCCGGCTCGGTCTTCGTCCACGTCAGCCTCGACCTGGACGCGGTCGATCCGATGTTCGCGCCGGGCGTCGGCACGCCGGTGCGCGGCGGCCTGTCCTACCGCGAGGCGCACCTCGCCCTCGAGCTAGTGGCCGAGTCCGGGCTCCTCGACTCGCTCGACGTCGTCGAGGTGAACCCGGTGCTCGACCGCGCGAACGAGACGGCGCAGCTTGCCGTCGAGCTCGTCGCGAGCGCGCTCGGCAAGAAAATCCTCTAGCCCTCCTAGTCCTCGGGCTCCGCCTTCGCCGACCGTTCGACGGGCTGCTCCTCGCCGATCCCGGACGCCTCGAAGTAGACGCGCCCGGCGAGCTGCTCGGGCAGACAGTCGAGCTCGAAGCCGCGCGGGTCGTCGTGCGGATAGAGGTAGCCCTGGCCCCGGCCGAGCTTGCGCGCGCCGGGATACGCCGCCGAGCGAAGCGCGGCGGGCGGCGTCAGGTTGCCGTGCTCGCGCACGTCCTGCGTGGCCCGCCCGAGCGCCACGTACGACGCGTTCGACTTCGGTGCACGCGCCAGGTAGACGGCGGCCTGGGCGAGGTTCAGCCGCGCCTCGGGCAGGCCGACGTGCTCGACCGCCTGCGCCGCTGCCACGGCGATCAGCAGTGCGCGCGGGTCGGCGTTGCCGACGTCCTCGGACGCGAGCACGATCATCCGGCGCGCGATGAAGCGCGCGTCCTCGCCCGCCTCCAGCATCGCGGCGAGGTAGTAGACCGATGCCTGGACGTCGCCCGCGCGCGTCGACTTGATCCAAGCCGAGATGAAGTCGTAGTGCGCGTCGCCGCTCTTGTCGTAGACGAGCGGCCGCTTGCGCGATGCGTCTTCGACGTGCCGCGGTTCGAGGTCGACGCCCTCCGCGCTTGCTGTGTCGACCGAAAGCTCGAGGATGTTGAGGGCGTTTCGGGCGTCGCCGCCAGCATGCCGGGCGATCAGCTCTTCGAGCTCGGGCGTCACCGTCGCCTCGAGCGCCGCCGCTCCGCGTCGCACGACCTCTTGCAGCGACTCGGGCGAAAGAGGCTCGAGCTCGTAGATCTGCGTGCGCGACAGCAGCGCCGAGTTGACCTCGAAGTACGGGTTCTCGGTGGTCGCGCCGATCAGCGTGACGAGGCCGGCCTCGACGCCGGGCAGCAGAGCGTCCTGCTGCGCCTTGTTGAAGCGGTGGATCTCGTCGAGGAAGAGGATCGTCCGCGTGCCGCTCGAGCCGAGCCGCTCGCGCGCCCGCGCCAGCACCTCGCGCACGTTCGACACCGTCGCCGAGACCGCCGAGAGCTCCTCGAAGTCGGCGCCGGTCGTCTGGGCGACGATGCGCGCGAGCGTCGTCTTCCCCGAGCCCGGCGGCCCGTAGAGGATCAGCGACGGGACGCGGTCCTGTTCGATCGCGAGGCGGAGAGCGCGGCCAGGGCCGACGACATGCTCCTGACCGACGAAGTCGTCGAGCGTGCGTGGTCGCAGCCGCTGCGCCAGCGGTGCGGTGGCATCGAGTCGGCGATTCGCGGCCTCGCTGAAGAGGTCACCCACGGCGGAAGTATGCTCTCGACCGGGATGAGCGACGTCTGGAGCGTCGGTACATACGAGCGGCTGGCGGCGCGGTTCGCGCCCGTCCAGGACCAGCTGATCGAAGTCCTGCGTCCGGGGCTCGGCGAGCGGGTGCTCGATCTGGCGACGGGAACCGGCGAGGTCGCGATCCGGGCGGCGCGTTCGGGCGCCGTCGTCGCGGCGATCGACATCGCCGAGCCGATGCTCGAGAAGGCGCGGCAGCGGGCGGAGGAGAGCGGCGCCGACGTCACCTTCGACCTCGGCGACGCGGAGTACCTGCCCTACGACGACGAGTCCTTCGACGTCGTCCTTTCGAACTTCGGGCTGATCTTCGCGCCGGACCATGCGAACGTCGCGTCGGAGCTCTCGCGCGTGACCTGCGCCGGTGGCCGCATCGGCTTCACGGCCTGGAAGCCGAACCCGAAGCTCGGCGAGCTCTACCGCCGCTTCACCGACGATCCGATCGAGGGCCGCGAGCTCTACGAGTGGGGCCGCGAGGACCACGTCGAGGACATGCTCGGCGACGACTTCGAGCTCGAGTTCGAGGATGGCACCCTGTGGCTCGAGGCCGAGTCCGGGGAGGAGATCTGGGAGCTGTTCTCGCAGTCGGCGCCGCCGGTGATCGCGCTTGTCAGCCGCCTCGACCCGGAGCGCGCGGAGCAGTTCCACCAGGCGTTCGTCGAGCTTTACGAGAGCTACCGCGTCGCCGACGGTGGCGTGCGCGCGCCGCGGCGCTACCTGCTCGTCCTCGGCCGTCGCAAGTGAACGACGTCACGACGCTCCTGCAGGAGCTGATCCGGCTCGACACGACGAACCCGCCGGGCAACGAGACGCTTGCGGCCGAGCTTCTGCGCGACTACCTCGAGGCGGCCGGGGTCGAGTGCGAGCTCTATGCACGCGTGCCCGAGCGGGCGAACCTCGTGGCCCGCATCCGCGGCCGCGGCGACGGCCCGTCGCTCGTATTTCTTTCGCACACGGACGTCGTCCTCGCGAACCCGGCGGAGTGGCAGCGCGACCCGTTCGCAGGTGATCTGGTGGAAGGCCATGTGTGGGGGCGTGGCGCGCTCGACATGAAGGGTCAGGTCGCGGCGAGCGCTGTCGCCGTCGCGACGCTCGCGCGAGAAGGGTGGCGGGGCGCAGGCGACCTGATCTTCGTCGCGGCGGCAGACGAGGAGGTCGGCGACGGCTTCGGGCTGCAGTGGCTGGTCGACGCGCACCCCGACGCGGTGCGCGCGGACTTCTCGGTCAACGAGGGCGCCGGCGACCGCGTCGAGCTCGGCGGCAAGGTTCTGTACCTGTGCGCGACGGCAGAGAAGATGAGCTCGCCGTTCTTGCTGCGCGTGCGCGGGCGCAGCGGGCACGCCTCGATGCCGTCGATCGCCGACAACGCGCTCGTGAAGGCGGCGCGTCACATCGAGCGGCTGGGCGAGTTCGCGGTCGAGCCGCAGCTGATTCCAGAGATGGAAGGCTTTCTGAGCGCGCTGCTCGGCGAGACGCCCGCCGCCGGGGATGCGCTCTCCGCTGCGCGGCAGGTCGCGCCCCTTGCCGGCGAGCTGATCGAGCCGCTGCTCGGCATGACGGTTGCACCGACGATGGTGCACGCCTCCGACAAGCGCAACGTGATCCCTGCGCTCTGCGAGATCATGGTCGACACCCGCCTGCTCCCCGGGCAGACGCCCGAGCAGGCCGAGGCGACGATCCGCGCCTGGCTCGGAGACGGCGACTACGCGCTCGTGAACACGGAGCGCTATGGCGGGACGCGTTCACCGATCGGCGGTCCGCTCTGGGACGCCGTCGAATCGTTCGTCGCAGCCGAGGAGCCCGGCGCCGCCGCGGCGCCGATGTGCGTTGCCGGCTTCACCGATTCGCACTGGCTGCGCGACGCGTTCGGCACGGTCGCGTACGGGTTCTTCCCGTCGCGTGCACTCGACGCGCAGACCGCTGCGCGGCTGATCCACTCGGCGGACGAGCGCGTGCCCGTCGCCGACCTCGAGCTCGGCGTCCGCTGGCTGCGTCATGCGGCTCAGACGGTCTGCGGCTGATGCTCGAGCTGTACGAGGCGGCCGGCGCGTTCGAGACGCTCGAGGCCTACCTCGACAAGCACCTGCGCCCGGGGCTTACCGCCGACGTCTACCTCGGCTACGGGCTCTCGCAGATCCTCCGTCGCGAGCCCGGGCCGTCACCGCCCGAGCCGTGCCCGCTGCCGCTCCTCGCCTGCCGGGTCCGCCCGGTGGCCGAAGCCCCTGCCGGCTCGGCACGAGCTCCCTTTCGTATCGGTGAATGGGAGGCGAGCTGGACGGCAGACGAGTATGCCGCCGCCGTCGACGCCGTCCGCGCCGCGATCGCGCGCGGCGACGTCTACCAGGTGAACCTCGTCCAGCACCTTTCCGCACCGTTCGAGGGCGACCCGCGCGAGCTGGCGACACGGCTGGCGCCGCTGCGGCCGCTCTGCCCGCGGCCGCTCGCCGGCAGCGGCTGGGCGATCGTGTCGGCGTCCCCCGAGCTGTTCCTCGCGCGGCGCGGCGACCGGCTCGTCACGAAGCCGATCAAGGGCACGGCGCCGATCGGCGCTGACGTGGAGGGCGCCAAGGACGCTGCCGAGCACGTGATGATCGTCGACCTCGAGCGGAACGACCTCTCCCGCGTCTGCGAGGTCGGCTCGATCCGATGGCCGGAGCTGATTGCGCAGCACGAGCTCGCCGGTGTCACCCACCTCGTCTCCATGGTCGAGGGACGCCTCCGGCCCGACACCGGCCTGGCCGAGATCCTGCGGGCGACGTTCCCAGGCGGCTCGGTCACAGGCGCCCCCAAGATCTCCGCCGTCGACCAGATCGCCCGCATCGAGCCGGTTGGCCGCGGCGCGTCGATGGGTGCGCTGGGGACGATCCACGCAAACGGCGACTTCGAGCTCGCTCTGACGATCCGGACGTTCGCAGCCGCGGAGGGGCGGCTGCATCTCTGGGCCGGCGGCGGCATCGTCTGGGACTCCGAGCCTGCGGCCGAGGTCGAGGAGTCGTGGCTCAAGGCGCGGCCGCTGTTGCAGACGCTGGGCGATCCGATACCGGCATGAGGCTGCTCGCCGTTGCGATCGCCGGCAGTGGTCTCGTCGATCCGGCACAGCCGGTCTTCGGCGCGGGCGACGAGGCGTTGCTTCTGGACGACGGCGCTGCGGGTGAGCTCGCGGCACTCGTCGCAGGGGCGGCCGGCGCCGACCACGTGCTGCGCATCTACGTCACGTCGGCGACCGTCGTCGCCACCGCAGAAGCGCTGCCGGCCGACCTCGACGACCGGCGCCGCGAAGGCATTCGCCTGCGCTGCGTCGAGGCCGGCGAGCCACCCGCGCTGCTCGCAGGTGTCAAGTCGACGAGCTACGCGCTGCCGTTCGCTGCGCGCCGCGAGGCCGAGCTTGCAGGGGACGACGATGCTCTGCTCGTCGCTCAGGGCCGCGTGCTCGACGCGGTCACCGCGAACATGTGGTGGCGCACGGGCGAGACGCTCTACACGCCCGCCGTGGGGCCCGGCGTGCTCCCGGGTGTCACCCGCGAGCTCGTCGTCGAGCTGGCCGCGGCAGACGGAGTCGCCGTGCGGGAGGGAGCCTTCCCGGTCAGGGCCGTGACCGCTGCGGACGAGGCGTTCACGACGTCGTCGATCCGCGAGGTGATGCCCGTCGTCGCACTCGACGGCGAGGCGATCGGAAGCGGCGTGCCCGGGCCCGCGGCGGCGCGGCTGCAGGGGTCGATCCGGCTACGCTCCCGTGCGTGAGCGGCAAGGTGCGGCTCGGTGGAATGGCTCTCGCGAACGGCGTGCTCGTGCACGGTCCGAGCGCCTGGGCCTGTGCGATTCGCACCGGTGACGGCCGCCTGAAGGTGGTCGCCCGCCGGAAGCGCCTGCGCGCCGCCGACGTCCGCAACCCACTGCTGCGTGGCCCCGCGCGCCTCGCCGAGGCGTTTTCCCTGCTGCCGCAAGTCAAGCGCGCGTTGCCGGAGGCGCAGTTGCCCTTCGAGCGGCCGCGTGTGCTCGCGTCGATGCTTGGCAGCGCGGTCGCCGCCCAGGGTCTGCGCCGCGCGAACGTACGGCCCGCGGCGCGCGAGCTCGTCACCGGACTCTTGTCGTTGGTCCCCGCGGTCCTCGCGCTCCGCGGCGGGGAGCTGGCCTCCTACCACGGCGCCGAGCACGTCTCGATCGGCAGCTACGAGCACGGGGAGGCACGGCCGAAGGAGCACGAGCGCTGCGGCTCGCATCTGGTCGGGCCCCTTCTGCTCACCGGCGCCGCCGGCAACCTCGCCGCCGACCGCGTCCCGGAGCGCTACCGTAGCTCGGCGAAGGCAGTCGCCACGCTCGGAGCGGTCGCCGCGTCGACGGAGATCTTCGGCTGGATGACCCGTCATCCGGAGCATCCGATCGCCCGCGCACTGGCGAAGCCGGGCCACCAGCTTCAGCACCGGGTCGGCACGGACGAGCCGACACCGGAGCAGCTCGAGGTCGCCGAGGCGGCGCTTAGGGCGTGTTTGCAGTTGGAAGAGACAGCGCTCGTGCAGCATGATCACGACGCGTAAGCGGCTCGACCCGGCCGTCTTCGACCTGCCGGTCGAGAAGATGCGCGCCGGCTGGTACACGGACGCGTACTTCAACCACACGCGCTCGACGCTCAACGAGGCAGGCCGCCGGCCGCAGGTGGTGATGCAGGTCTTCCAGAAGCGGCACGCCTACCTGGGCGGCATGGACGAGGCGCTCGCGATCCTCAAGCTCTGCGCGGACGACTGGGACGCGCTCAAGGTGCACGCGCTCTACGACGGCGACATGATCGAGCCCTACGAGACGGTGCTCACGATCGAGGGCGACTACACGACGTTCGCCCATCTCGAGACCGTCTATCTGGGCACGCTCGCCCGGCGCACGCTGATCACGACGAACGTCGTGAGCGTGCTCGAGGCGACGGGCGGGAAGCCGCTGATCTTCATGCCCGCGCGGCACGACCATCACCGGGTGCAGACCGGCGACGGCTACGCGGCCTACGTCGCGGGCGAGGTGGTCGGGGTGCCGATCGGCGTCACCACGGACGAACAGGCGTCGTGGTGGGGCGGCCAGGGTCTCGGCACCGTGCCGCACGCGCTGATCTCCTCGTTCGGCGGCGACACCGTTGCGGCGGCGCAGCAGTTCGCCGACTGGGCGCCGCCCGAGATGAACGTGACGGTGCTGGTCGACTTCGACAACGACTCGGTGACGACGGCGCTCGCAGTCGCCCGTGCGCTGGGCCCGCGGCTCTGGGGCGTGCGCCTCGACACGTCCGAAGCGCTCGTCGACCGCTCCCTCTGGGACGAGCTCGGCGACTTCAAGCCGACGGGTGTCAACCCCCGGCTGGTCTGGAAGGTGCGGGCCGCGCTCGACGAGGCGGGCTTCGGCGACGTCAAGATCGTCGTCTCGGGCGGCTTCACCGTCGACAAGATCCGCGAGTTCGAGTCGCTCGGCGTTCCGGTCGACGCGTACGGCGTCGGCTCATCCCTGATCCGCGGCTCGAACGACTTCACGGCGGACATCGTGCTCGCCGACGGGCAGCGGTCGGCGAAGGTTGGGCGCCGCCTGCGTCCGAACCCGCGCCTGGAGCTCGTCGAATGAAGCGCATCCTTTGGGACGTCGACACGCAGCACGACTTCATGGCCCCGGACGGTGCTCTCTACTTCGAGGGCGCGCACGAGGCCGCGCCGACGATGGCGCGCCTGGTCGCCGCGGCGCGCGCGGCCGGCATCCCGCATGTCGCGTCCGCCGACGACCACGAGCTGATCGACCCGGAGATCTCGGACGAGCCGGATTGGCAGTCGACGTATCCGCCGCACTGTCTCCGGGGCACGCGCGGGGCAGAGAAGATCCGCGAGACGCGCCAGGAGGCGCCCGTGCCGCTCGCGCTGGCCGAAGTGCCGGATAAATGGCTCAAGGGGCGCGAGTTTCTGTTGCTGAAGAAGAGCGTCGACGTATTCACCAACCCGCACGCCGACCGGTTGTTGCGGCTGCTCGATCCGGACGAGATCGTCCTCTTCGGTGTCGCCACGGACATCTGTGACGACTACGCCGTTCGCGGGCTCCTCGAGCGTGGGCGCGCCGTGACATTCGTCGAGGAAGCCGCGCGCGGCCTCGATCCTGCACGCTCCCGCGCGTGCGTCGCCGCCTGGCGCGAGGGCGGGGCACGCGTCGCGACCGTCGACGAGGTGGTTGGCAGTCTTTAGGCTGCCGGGGAGGGTGCCGATGACGGGGGAGATGCCACTCGGGTTCGATTTCGGGCACGCCGCGTCCAGCTTCGCCCTGACGTGGCTGCCGGTCATGTTCTTCCTGCTGATGTGCGTGGTCGTCTGGCTGCTCTGGCGGACGGTGAAGCTGATGCCGCGCGTGAAGCCGATGGAGATCACGCCCGGCTCTGCGTCTGCGATCACCTGGAAGGACGTTGCGGGTCTCGACGAGGCGAAGAACGAGCTTCAGGAGATCGTCGACTTCCTCCGAGATCCGAAGAAGTTCCAGTCGCTGGGAGCCCGCGTGCCGAAGGGCATCCTCTTCCACGGGCCGCCCGGGACCGGCAAGACGCTCGCGGCGAAGGCGGTCGCGAACGAGTCCGGGGCGCGCTTCTACGCGCAGAGCGCGTCGGCGTTCGTCGAGATGTTCGCTGGCCTCGGGGCCGCGCGGATCCGCAAGCTGTTCGATGAGGCGCGCAAGAACGCGCCGTCGATCGTCTTCATCGACGAGCTCGACGCGGTCGGCATGGCGCGCAGCGGCAACTCCTTCAACCGCGAGCAGGACCAGACGCTCAACCAGCTGCTGGTGGAGCTCGACGGCTTCGGCCCGAGCGAGCAGGTCGTTGTCATGGGCGCCAGCAACCGCTTGCAGGACCTCGACCCGGCACTCCTGCGTCCCGGGCGCTTCGATCGGCAGATCCTGATCAACCCACCCGACCTGAAGGGCCGTCTGGCGATCCTCGAGGTGCACACACGTGGGAAACCGCTCGCTGCGGACGCCGACCTCGATGCGATCGCGCGCCAGACATCCGGCCTCACAGGCGCCGATCTCGCAAACATCTGCAACGAAGCAGCGATCGGCGCCGGCCGCCGCGGCAACTCGCGCATCGAGCAGGAGGACTTCGACTACGCACTCGAGCGCGTCGTCGCCGGACTGCAGCAGCGCCGTGTCGTCACCGACAAGGAGAAGCGGATCCTCGCGTACCACGAGGGTGGACATGCGCTGATGTCCCATCTCGTCGGCAACGAGCCGCAGAAGGCGACGATCATCGCCCGCGGCGCAGCCCTCGGCTACGTCCTCCACCTGCCGGCCGAGGAGCGCTACCTCGAGACAAGGGAGGAGCTGCTCGACTGGATGGTCATGGCCCTCGCCGGCCGCGCCGCCGAGGAGATCGTCTTCGGCCGCGTCACGAACGGCGCGGCGAACGACCTCGAGAAGGTGACCCAGATCGCGCGCGCGATGGTGTTCGAGTGGGGCATGGGCGAGTCGGTCACGTCCCGCACGATGCGGGCGGACAACTACGCGCTGTCGGAGGAGACGAAGCGGCTCCGGGACAGCGAGCAGGCCCGCCTCACCGATCAGGCCTACTCGGAGGCGGTGCGGCTGCTCTCGAAGCACCGCGCGGCGCTCGACCGCGTCGCGGCATCGCTCCTCGAGAAGGAGACCCTGAGCCGGGACGAGCTGGTCGCGCTCTTCACTGGCGTCGACTCCGAGTCGCGCTCCGCCGACTCCGTCGGCGTCGTCCGCGTGCTCGGCGCCGAGCCGACCGGGTAGCCTCGCCGCATGAGCCCCGATTGGCCGCTCGAGAC
>WNGE01005264.1_pt1 | contig 14673 bp, 18 predicted proteins | sample 5400651 | NCBI WGS metagenome assembly WNGE01 (sample SAMN13153370, study PRJNA577476) | soil metagenome | isolation source: 60 cm soil or saprolite under grassland replicate 2 | place: USA:California | collected 2016-06-15 | reverse complement strand
TGCCGCCCCCGGCGCCGTCTGGGCATCCGCCCTGGCCTGAGGTCAAGCAGCATCCCGCCCTCCATTCCGGTTCAGGCGTGGAATTAGCTGAACCGTAGTTGAAGCTGTCCGAACTCCTGGCAGGCCAGAGCAGTCAGGCCCTTCTTCCGCTCCTGGTCTGTCGTCACTGCAAACCCGCCATCTCATGTAATGCCGGAGGGCCTCGACAGTGCGTTCTTGGGGAGAGCGGCGCTTTTACGCCGCCCGCTCCCGGCGACGGCGCTACTGCGCCTTCGCCTCCGCCGCTGAGATGGCGAAGCCGAGCGCCTCAGCCATGCTGGCCGCCGCCGACACCACCCGGGCCGTTCCGACGATTGGGGCGACGGCCACCAGGACATTCTGCACGTCTTCCAGCGTCACCCCCGCGTCAGCCGCCGGGCCGATGTGCGCCAGGTAGGACACCGGGCGGGCATCGACCGCGGCCAGGGCCGCGATCCGGACCAGCAGCAGGGCATCCGGCGGCAGGGCGCATCGCTCCAGCGAAGCGGCGGTCATCGCGCCGAGGGTTTCGAGCACGGGCCCATCTTCGGTCTCATCAGGCATGGTCAGACTCCTTGAGTAGCGCGGGAAACAGCTCCCGGCGGCCGGACTGCGGCTCAAGCCGGGCTGGGCAGATGACGGGCATGGCGTATCCTCTCCGCGTTCGCACGGAACGCTGATACCTGCTGCCGGACGGCAGCGTCGGCACCAGCGACGTTGCCGCACCGGGCCGTTCTACGCACCACCCGGGCATCACCCCAGGAGGGGTGATCCGTGCATTCCCGGCGTCCGCGGCTGCGTCAGGCAATCCACTGGCACCCTCCAGCGCAGCCCTGGTGCGCTCTCAGGGATGTACGTTCACCTTACCGGCGAGCCGCTAGCTCGGCATGGTGATGCTGGGGAGGCGCCGGGTGCTGGGGAGGGCGTCACCTGGCGGCCGGGCCGTCGCCGTCGACGGTGTCGGATCGTCGCTGCTGGCCGCGGCGCACCGCCCCCAGCAGCACCCGGGCGCCGGCGCCCAGCAGTGCGAGGTCGGCGAGCATCTGGACGATGAGCACGACCCGGGCGGTCTCGGATTTGGCGGTGATGTCCCCGAAACCCACCGTGGTGAAGACGGTCACGCTGAAGTACAGGGCATCGGTGCGGGTCAGCGGCTGGGTGAAGTTCGCCGCGGAGGCCCGTTCCATCACGAAATACGTCGAGGCGAACAGCAGCAGGTAGAAGGGAACGATCAGCCCCAGCGTCTCGAATGCCCGCATCGCCGGGTAGCGCGAGCCGGTGATCGCCCTGACCTGCCAGACCGTGAGGCCCGCGAAGACGAGCAGGCCAATCAGCAGGCGCACCGCTGTGCCGGTATCCCACGGCTGGTCCAGCGGCAGCAGATAGTAAAGAACCACCAGCACCGTGGTGACCAGCAGGCCGCGCAGCACCGCCCCGATGATGAGCCGCCTTCGCTTGGCCGGCGGCAGTTCCTGGTGACGCTGATCGGTCATGTCCGCTCCCGCGAAGGGTAGTGAGGGCTCAAGGCTGGCACGCCAGCCGCCAGCCCCTGGGCTAGTCAGTTCCTTCCCCACGCGGGCAGGGCTTGCCCTGCATGCTCGGTGTCCGTCAGCCGCCAGTTCCGGGCCCGAGGTGGTTCTCATACGCTGCAAGGCCCGCCTCCAGCGGGTACGGCCCGCGGATCCGCTGCAGCCACGGGGGGATCTGGGAGTAATCCCGGTAGGGATGATCGCCGCGCCGGCCGCAGATCAGCTCGAACGCGCCGGTGCAGCTGCCTTCCATCCGGCCGTCCACGATGCGGGCCGGCTGGCGCCGGAGGCTCGCGGTCCTGCCGTGGCCGGGCTGGCCAGCAACAAGGAGCGTCGCGCCAGCCTCGGCGTCAAGGCGCAGCCACGGGTCACGGGCCATGGCGCGCTCCGCGCGGTACATGGACGGCACGCGAACGGCCAGGCAACTGGTCCCTGGTCACGCGTCGTCTCCGGCGTGTTCTGCCGTGATCCCGACCGGCCATTTCACCCCCCGCTGCCGCCGGGCGTTCCGTGCCCGCTGGTGGTGATCGCTTACGCGCTGGCGCCGGGCGCGGCGCCGTGGTGCTGGCCTTACTGCCGCTGCACCTCGCCCATCGCCTCCGCCTCCTGCCTGTCCCGGCCATGCGCCGTCAGCGCCCCGACGATGGCGATGCCGGGGCGGCGATGAGGTGCCACCATCCCCACGTTTGGGCACCTTGGTGGGAAAGCGAATCGGTGCCGGGGAACGCATGGGGATCGATGATCCCACCCAGACCCGCGAGCGTCGAGAATGCCCCGCCGATGATCATGATGAACCCGGCGAACGTGATCCAGCCGATCGCTGTACCGCTTGGCTGCCTCTCATAGGGTCATGTGAGTCCGCGTTCCTCTCGGTCAGGTCGGCGAAGCTCTCCACGAGCTGCTGAGCCCCGCGCCCGGGCCTCCGTCTGGTTCCGTGTGTCCCCTGCCGGCCCGGCCCCGCGGCAGCGAGGTCGGCCAGCTGCTCAGGGCGGCCACCCGGGCGTGCTGCAGAGCCTCATCGGACGCGGCGTGGATCTCGGACCTGCCGCCCAGATCGGCCAGTTCCGCCGAAACCGCGGCGGCGTCCTCAGCCGGCGCCAGCACGCCGACCCCCGCCCTGCCGCCCCAAAGCTCCGCCGCGATCCGGTACCGGTCATTCTCGTTCAGCCCGAGACCCTTGTGGTGAAGAAATCCCAGGATGGTCCCGCCGAGCACGCCGATCCCGACACCCGCAGGCCCGAGGAGGAACAGCACCGCCCCGATCCCGGCGCCCTCGCCGGTACTCCGGGCGCCGACCTTGTCTAGCTTGAGCTGGCCGTCGCCGTCGAGGACCAGCACGCCGATTTCATCTCCGGGCACCAGACCCGAGTCCTTCAAGGCAACGGCCGCGCTGTCGGCGGCGGCCTCGGAGTCGAAAATTGCGAGCACTACCGTCTTGTCTGACATGACAAACCTCCTTTCACGATGGCTGCGCCAGGCAGCGGCCCGGCAGCCGGCTTGACTACCGGGAGCATCAGGTGACAGGCGCGGCATCGGCGGGCGGTAGCCGCGCAGGCCGGTCACCACCGGAAGCGCGGCACCGGCGCACCCGGCACCTGCCACCTCTGATCGCCCCCTTTGCTGCACCCCGCTGGCAGGGCCGCCGCAAGGATGCGGTTATCCGTGTCATCGACGTTGCCGCACCAGGCCGTTCTGCGCACCACCCAGGCATCACCCCAGCGGGGGTGATCTGCGGTGATCGTGATAACAGCCCGGTGGGCCGCGCCGTTCGCGTGGCGGCCCACGCGTGCCTGCGAGCACGTTGATGCGCGCCGCGGACGCGGCACCCGGGGTGATCACGCCCGGCGTTGTCATCAGCTCGGCCGTCAAGCTCCACCCTGGGCCGGTGGGCCGGTGGGCCGGGGCATAACGATCAGCTGGCTCTGGACGGACATGCTCTCTTCGGTCCCGATGGCACGGCTCCCCGGCGGGCCGGGACATGGCACCCCACGCGGGCGAGCGCAGCCAGATTCACCCCGCCGCGGGTGATCGGTGGGTGATGCCCGGGCGCCACCCCATAGCCGACAGTGGGCGTCAGTGCCACGCAACGGAAAGGCAGGTGAGGTGACGAAAAGTCCCCGCGTATACGAGCTCAAGATCCGGGGAGTCGCGAGCGACGTCGTACGGGCCGAGTTCGATGACGTGGAGCTGTGGGAGGTCCCGGGGGCTACCTGCTTGCGAACCGGTGAGGCCGATATCGCGACGCTGTATGGGCTGATCAAGCGGATCGAGACGCTCGGGCTGGTCCTGCTCAAGGTGGACGAGGTCGGCGCCGGTGAATCAGACCACCCGGCCCCGTCGTAGCCTCCCGGCCAGGTCACGGAGGGTGAGCAGCCGGGCGCCAGGTGGAGGGAGACCTGGCATGGGCGAGATCGCCGGCCAGAACCAGCCGGTCAGCCATCCCGTGTTGCTGACGTGCGGGCTGTGCGTCCGGGCAGGGCAGCGGGCGGCAGCCGGGCAGGCGGCCCGTGCCGGGGCCGGGCTGGTGACCCATCGCGTGTCCGGGCCGGCGTCGTCGCGCGGCCCGCTGGGCCGCGCGGCGGCCCGGTGTTGCCGGCAGTGTTCACCGGCGCGGCCGGGAGCCTGCTCGCCGCGCGCCTCGCGGGGTTTCCCGATGCCCTGGCCGTGGCCGTGCTGATGGCGGCCATGGCGGGGTCGACGGTGACGGTGATGTCGGGGCGGCCGGACCCCGGGCTGGATCCGGAGTCGCGGGGGTGGATGGGCGGGCTGCAATCTCCTGCCTCCGAGCGCGGCGCAGTCCTCGCCCGGCTGCATGGACTACTGCTGCACGTGGCATCCCACGAGGCGGGCCGCCGGAATGGGTGGCTGCGCCTGAGCGGACCTGACCTTGACCATCTGGCCCGCAAGCGGCCGCTGATGCACTGGAGGCGATCAACGCGCAGCCCGGCGGCTTCGGCGGCCAGAGCAGGTTCAGCAGCTGGGCATCCAGGTTCGCGGTGTTTGGCGTGTCGGCGGCGGTCGGCCGCCGGTTCTGGCAGACCAGGAGGACTGGGACCGGCTTTCCTCTGGCCTCCAGCCAGACGAGCGCGCAGAACGGAGCGAGCTGCTCTCGGCGCTGCGCCGGGCCGTCGATGAGGGCCTCAGCGGCGAGCAGCGCACGGTGTTCACCGCCGTCACGCTCCACGGCGTGCCCGCCGCCGCGCTGGCCACCGCGCTGGGATCCAACCGCAACGCGATCTACAATGCACTATTCGAAGCGCGCCGCATCCTGCGCGCCCGCCTGGCAGCTACCGGGACAGATCTTGCGCACTGTCCGGGAGCCCCCTGGACCGGTCCGCCCTGGCTGGATGATCTGCTCGGCGCAGACCCGGGGGATGCGGGGTGCGATCTAGCGTTCCACGTACTGGACCGCTACGCCGAAGCAGAACTCAACGAAATGGGCCCGGACAACCGGTTCCCGGGAGTAGCCGCGCACCTGCGCCGCTGCGAAGCCTGCCACCAGGACTACCGGGGGCTGCTGGCCGCCGTGGAAGGGCTGCACGCCCAGCGCTTTTGCGAGGTGACCGGCGTGCGGACGCCGGCTGCTTGCGAAGGCTGTGGCCGTGGCCCCTGCACGGCCTGAAGATGGTCAAAGACCACCCGTGGCGGGCGGGGGCGGGAGATGGCTGGACCGGCCGATATCGGGGATCGCTGATCCGGCCGGCCAGGCCGGCAGAACGCGACGCTCGCGCCGGATGACGTGGCCCAGACCGTGCGCCTACGAGTTTCGGGTCGTCGGGCACGGTGGGATCACCCAGCGGCGCAGCCGAGCCGGCTTGTCCGCAGACCTGCGGGAACCGAACCAAGAAAAGACCCATAACCGACTCATCGGTCATACAAAATTGGCGTGCAGGGCAATCGGACTTGCTGCAGTGATGTTTCAGGCGCACGACACTAGCCGCGCGACCGGAAGCGCTTGGTCCACTGGGGGCCGACGGCGGCCCATGCCGCTTCCCAGTCGGCGAGCCGGCGTCGGTCAAGCACACGCCGCCCGGCCCGCGCCAGGCACGACAGCACGATCCCCAGCGCGAGGGTGGCAGCGACCGCCGCGGCGGCCTCGCGGGCCGCCACCACACCGGGGTTCAGCGGAGGACCGGCCGGCGAGCCTGCCGCGTCCACCCACAGCGGCACCACATGGCCCGCAGCCGAGCGGGCGCTGACCGGGATCTGGCCGGTCCGCGCCCGCCCGTCCGGTGCCGTCCACCGGGCCCGGGAATAGCCGGCAACCCCTTTGGCGAAGGCGGCGGGCGCCGGCGCGGCCTGCAGCAAGACGGCGGGAACCTGACGCCAGGAACGCTCCGCCCGCAGCTCGGCGGCCCCGGCACGGCCGACCCAGCCGGCGACCGCCAGCGACAGCAAGGGCGCGCCGATCAAGAACACTGCCAGCAGCAGGACCGCGGCGCAGGCCGCGGTTTTGTCGGTGCGCCGCCGCAGCGGGTTACCGTCCAGGCCCAGCCTGCGCGCAAGCCGCTTCGTCTTCATGCGGGCACCCCCTTGCCGGATAGTTCTCCCCTCGATGAAGCTGCCGGCCTGCTCACCGGGCTTGCTGACGGTGTTGCGGTGCAGCAATTGGCGGAACCACTCCTCCATCCCGGCGGCGCCGATCTGGCGCTGCGTTCCTTCGCTGTCGTCCTCTGGCTGTCGTCCTCGCGAGCGGCGGCGCGTTGGCGATGGAGGCGGCGCCGCCGGGCAGGACGCTCGCCGCGAGCCTCTACCGGCGGCGGCGGGAGACGCGGCGGGCGGTGCGCCGCCCGGTCCGCCGGGCGACCCTGCGTGATCCGAACATCTCATCCCTCCCTTGCGGTCCGATTGCTTGTCCTGATCAGCTGGCCGCGGCCGTGGTCTCCATGGCGTGAAGTTCCCTGGCCTCCGCGGCTGACATCAGCCCGATCTCGACCAGGTCAAGGGGGCTGATGAACCCGTCGCTGATGCGGAAGCCGCCGGCGCGGGCGATCGCGTCCCGCAGCGGAACGGCCCAATGATGTTCCAGCAGGATCAGCGCCGCCGCGGAGTCGTTCGGGATGTCCTCGAGCACATCCCACTCCTCCGCCCCGCCGAGCACGTTGATGCCCTCGGCCGCGGCCTCCTTGGCGCCCGCGGCCGCGCCGGCCTCCACGCCCCCTTCGCCCTCGATGCCCAGGCCGATGAGCGCGCCGATCTTGGTGCCGAGTTCGATGGCCTCCTGCTGGGACAGGTTGCTGAGGTGCTCGACCTCCAGTGCGCCATCGGCGTCCTTGTAGACAGCTAGCGAATCGATCACGCGAACCGTGTCGGTTTCGCGCAGCCGCTCAAGCTCTTCGATGATCTCGCCGTGGAAGCGGGGGTGGTTGAATCCCAGAACGATGAGCTGCACTGGTCCAATTGCCACCGTCTTCTCCTTTCACCTTGATTGTTCGGCCGGGCTCAGCCAGGCCGCCCACGCGCGGGGGGCGGGCGTCAGTCAGGTCGGCCATCTCTTCTGGCAGCGTCTCGCGGCAGCGGTCGCAGCACCTGTCAAGTGGATGCCTGTTCTCGGCGCCGGGCCGGGTTTTGCGGAGCTATCCCTCCGCCAGCGCTTTTCCATGGGCCGCCAGCGCCCAGATGACGAAGATGTCGAGCGTGATGACGATGATTGCCCAGAACGGGTAGAAGGGGATGAAGAAGAAGTGCGCCAGTGCCTGCAGCGACGCGAGCGTGATCCCCACGATCCTGGCCCACAGCGCTCCGGTCATCACGTAGAGCCCCGCTAGGAAGACGATGATGCCGGCGATGAGGGCGATCCACCCCCATGTCGTGACGTTCCCTCCGTAGGGGTAATTGGCCGCCGTAGTGTAGAACCTCCCGCCTTTCAGCAGGGCGGCCAGGCCCTCGAAGAACGCGAAGAACCCTGCCACCATCATCATGATCGCTGCGAAGAGGACCCATCCGGCCCCCACCCCCGCACGTTCCTCTGTCATTGCTCCTCTTTCTCCAGCCTGTGTCATAACTCCTCCCTTGAATCCTTTCCGCGTTCGCACGAACGCTCACACCTGCTGCCGGACGGCAGCCTCCGCATCGAACGACCTTGCCGCACGGGGCCGTTCTGCGCACCACCCAGGCATCACCCCAGAAAGGGTGATCTGCGGTGATCGCACATAACAGCTCGATCGGCCGCGGCGTTCGCGTGGCTGGCCCCCACATGCTGCAAGCGTGGTGATTCGCACGCGGACGCGGCGCCGGGGATCATCGCGCCCGGTCGGTGCCTGGGTAATCCGCGCCAGGGCCGTCTGCGCGGCGATCAGATGCTGGCGGGTGTAACGGGCCAGTTCGGTGGCGGTCGCCACGACAAGGGGCGGCCAGGGCGGCCAGTCCTGGAGATCGGACACAGGATGATCTGCGACGTTAGCCGCAGCCCTCCGTCTGCCATTACCGAGCGCTCTTGCCACCGTCAAGCGGCAATGCGCCGCCCTGGGCCGCTTCCCGCCTTGTTTGTCCGGCATTCCCCGCACGGCGGTGATGATGACGACGGCGATGGCTGCGCCGATCACCGGGCCGGCGATATATACCCACCATCCCGTGTAGTTGTTGCCCACGATGTCAGGGCCCAGGCTGCGGGCCGGGTTCATCGACGCGCCGCTGATCGGGCTCGCGAACAGGCCCAGCAGCGCGACGGTCGAGCCAACCGCGATCGCGGCATTGTGGCCGATGCTCCGGTGCCCGGTCGCCGTGTGGAGGATGATGCTGACCAGGATCGTGGTGAGCACGATCTCCATCACCAGCGACTTCCAGTCCCCACCAGGCTTGTCGATCGGGTAGTTCCCGCCCGCGCTCACGTCCCCGAACATGGCCCCGAAGGAACAGCGCGGCCGCGATGGCCCCGGCGAACTGGACCGCCCAGTACGGCACCACCCACCGGGCGGGGAACACCCCGCGGTTGCATCATCCGGGTCACCCTGTCGGAACGGTCTGGGCTGCCGACCATGATGGCGGTGTCGGCGAGGTAGAGGCGGCCCTCCGGCCCGCATCGACGCCGACTCGTTCCGCGGGACCCGCGTCGGGTCCTGCGGGGCTTCCACGAGAAGGCGTTGAAGGTGCCGATGGCGGCGGGCGAACGGTAGTAGCCCGCTGTACCTGCGTGATGCCTACTCTGGCCCGGTGCCGTAGTTGATGGCGTTGCCGAACGTGGCGCCTTGGGCGGTCGCGCCCGGTGCGGATGCGGTGATGTTCTGGAGGCGTGTCTGCTCGCCAGCCGGCAGCAACGGCGCGAGCTCTTCCTTCAGCACCCGCCGCAGCTCGATACCTAGATCCGGGTCGGCGTCCAGCAAGCGCTTACGTTGCCAATCAGCCACGAGTCCCTCTTCAGCCGCGCGGTCACCAGCGGTACGGGCGGCGACCACCTCGGCATGGGTGTCGTCCAGGTCAGTCTCGATCGCAGGTGCATGATCAGGGCGGCTGCGCCGCCACAGTTCCACCACGGCTGCCCGGGCCTGCTGCCAGCCATCGGTAGCCATGGCCGTCACCACCATGCTCGCCGCCGCCAGCACCAACGGACCCATTACGTACCCCCTGCAGAGAGGTCAACAGATAGCTATCAGGCTAATCAATAGGACACCACGCCAAATGGAAGTTCTGACGCGATCCGGGGCCCTTTGCGCCTTCCGGTGCGTACCCGCTGCACTGGCAGAATACGACCCCGGTCGGCCGCTAGTGCGGCTGACCGACAGCCCGTCCCTTGAGCTGCTGCAGGACTGGATGTCATCTGCGGCGTGGGCCTCGGCATCGGCGGGTTCATGGTGGCAAGCCTGTCAGGCCGTTCTGCGGACGGTGTCCGTGGCTGTCAGCGCGATGGACCGCCCGGATGCCCGCGTTCACGGACATATAGATGGACGGCGTCGGCCTCGAACGGCGTATGCGCTGGTCAGCGGCGCCCGCATCGGCTAGGAGCGAAGGGCTGTAAAACCGTCGGCTCGTAACCGCCGAGCTCGCTCGCGCGGACGTAGTCGGGGCGCTGTTACGTACAGTAGCAGGACAAGAGGATCGGGCGCCGCGGCCATGGACCGGTTCGTGGACCGGCGCGCCGGATAATCCCAGCGCAGCGAGAGCCGTCAATGCGATGATCCGTGTCATCTGTGCAGCTAGCGCGTACGGTGTTCGAGGCCGTACTTCTCATAATCCGCCGGTCGTGGGTTCGAGCCCCACCCGCCCCACTCCGCGGAACTGCCGGTAAGGCGCTATGAGCTGCGGAGATGCTCTATTATCCGGCTCTTGTGACTGGCCAGCGGGCTCGCTTTCGAGGCCCGACGGACGCAGAATGACGGCACCGGCTCGCCAGCGTGAGCGCGGGCGGCCCTCAGCGGCGTCCGCCTGGCCAGATGCCCGGCTGGATGCGCTTGAGCCGGTCCCTGATGATGGCCAGCTGATCGGCGCTGCAGCGAGCTCGGCGGGCGATGCCCACGGCGTTCAGCCGCAGGCTGTGGGAAGCGGTCCGGGTGTTCACGGGCGCGATGGACAGCCGCGGTTGCGATCGTGGAGACCGCAGGTGCTTCCGGCTCAGTTGTCGTGGTCCGCCCCGGACGAGCGCCACCGGATGCTGACTCCATCCGGTCGGCCATTGACTTCGGCCAGCATGGCCAGAGTCGCAGCCGTCAGCGCCCGGGCCATCCACCAATAGATGCCACGTAGAGGATCAGATGGCTAGCGATCGTAGATCTGGCTTCGGTGACCGATCTGGATGACAAGCACTACCAGTTCGCTGTCACGCACTTCGTATACGATGCGGTAGTCGCCAACGCGGATACGCAGCCAGCCGCGCTGGCCAGTCAGTGCTTTGACGCCGGGCGGTCGGGGCTCAGTGCGCAGAGTCTCGGTGGTGCTCTTGATACGACGCGCTATCTGGCTGTCAAGCTTGCGGAGCTGTCGCAGCGCTGCCGGGCGGAATCTCAGCTCGTAGCGAGGGCCGGTCACTCGTCGTCGGTGATGCCTAGTTCGGCCCAGACCGCTTCGGCCGGGATGTCCTCGCCTGGCTCAGCCATGGCCGCCTCGGCGGCGGCAATGTCGGCGGCATCCTCGCCTGCCTCGATTTCCGCGGCAAGCTCGACAGGCACGATCGCGGCCAGGCGGCGGCCGTCGCGGGTCAGGTAAATGACCTCACCCGTCGCAGCGCTCTCGTCGGCGACCTCGTCCAGGTGACCACTGGCCTCCGAGATCGGCATCTCGCTCATGTGCCCAGAGTACGGCGCGGCTGGTGTGACAGCCACTGACCGGATGCTTGATCATGCCCGATACGTGCCGAATCAGCGTGGACGGCATCGCGGCTGCCCACATTTGCCCAGGTCAGCTATGGTAACGGCACCTGTCGGCGGACTGGTGTCATAATCCGCCGGTCGTGGTTCGAGCCCCACCCGCCCCATCTGATCTGAGCTGCGACGATAGCACTTATCGCTTCTTGTGACCCTGCAGCGAAGGCGCTTTCAGGGCCCGACGGACGCAGAATGTACGCACGCGGTCATGGCGCTGTCTTGCCGGTCTCCCGGATCAGCGCTACCGTCTGCTCGGCGGCGGCTAAGTGCGCCTCGATCAGCACGTGAGTGTACCTGTCGTTGATGTCGCGGTCAGCGTGGCCGACCTCGCGGACGCGGGCCTCCCAACGTGCTGCCAGGGGAGCGGGCCGTCTACATCAAGCCCGACGTGATCGTCCGGGCGGCCGATGAGATCAGGAAGCGCGGACTGGCCTAGTCATGGGCAGGCGCATCACCGATGTCACCAGCGCGGAGTTCGATGCGCTGTTCACCGGCTTCGAGCACACCGCCTACCGGCTGGAGACCCTCCAGGCCTACGACGTCAGCTACGAGGAAGAGCCGTACCGTGCCTTCCTGGCCGGCCACCCGCAGCCCCATGATCCGGCGAAAAACCAGTGGGTCAGCATGATCGGCGACGCGGTGAGGGCCGGGAAGGTTTTCCAGCGTGTGCACGTTGTCCGCGAGCCGCTGACGGACTATCTCCGGTACGAGCTCGGGTGGAGCTATCCGCCGAACGTCGAGGCCGGTGAGGACATCCGGATCCTCGTCGCCCAAGCCGGTAGCTGGCCGATGTCGGCCAGCGGCGAGATCCTCCCCGAACTCAAGGACTACTGGCTATTCGATTCCAGCGACCTGTGGGTCATGGAGTACGCCGACGACGGCGCGTTTCTGTCCATCGAGCAGGTAACCGAGCCTGCGATGATCGTCACGGCCGCGCGCCGGCGTGACGCCGCCCTGCACCAGGCCATCTCGTACCACGACTACATGCGCCGCGCTGAGCTGCTGGCCGCATCCTGAGAGGACACGGTTGACGACACCGGCTTACCAGCGCGAGCGCGGGCGGCTCGCTGAGGCCCTGAAGGCGCTCCGGGTCGGGGCGGGCCTCAGCGGCGCCCGCCTGGCCGAGATGCTCGGCTGGCAGCAGTCGAAAGTGTCGAAAATAGAGACGCGCAAGCAGCTCCCCAGCGAAGACGACATAACCGCATGGGCCGGAGCAGTCGGTGCCGCGCCCGAGACGGCAAGCGATCTGCTCGCGATGCTCCCGGGCGCGCGGGTCGAATACGCAGCATGGAAGGACGCCTACCGCGACTCCGGAGCCGGCGGTGTCCAGGCGGACATCCTGGAACTCGAAGCGCAGACGACCAGAATCGCCGAGTTCCAACCTGCATTCGTCCCTGGATTGCTGCAGACCTCCGAATACGCCCGGGAGTACCTGCACCTGCCGTGCGGGCCGCTCAGCTTCGGTGCCGACGAGGACGCTGTCGATCAGATGGTCGCGAAGCGGATGCAACGCCAGCAGGTGCTCTACCAGCACGACAAGCAGGTCACGGTGGTCATGCTCGAGGCCGCACTGCGCGCCCGTGTCGTGTCAGCCCCGACGCTGGCCGGCCAGCTCGACCGGCTCATGGCCGTCTCGGGGCTGGCGTCCCTAGAGCTTTGCATCATCCCGTTCGAGGCCCCAGTCCCAGTGTTTCCGCTCAGCGGGTTCCGGCTGTACGACGACTTGGTCATCGTGGAGTCAATCGTGGGGGAGCAGCAGCTTGCCGAGGCGGATGACGTTGCACGCTATGAGAAGTACCTGGAGTTGCTGCGAGATGCGGCAAGTACTGGCACAGAGGCCGCAGCGGTGATCCGGCGGTCCCTGGAGAGCTTGCGGTGATCTGCGGCGCGGGAATGCTGTTAGCGACCTCGTTATGTCGGTGATGGAGAGACGATTAGCGCTACGAGCCGAGCTGGTGCCGCGAGTCAGCATCACTGGGAGACGGGAATGGCGCCGCCACTCTCACGGCATAAAGAATGTGCTGTCCACCTGGGCGCCACCCAACGTGTACGGCGACATCTCCGCATACTTCCCCAAGTCGCTGGACTCGGAGCTGGTGCGCGCGATAGATCGGCAGATCCGGCACAGGGTCATGATCGGGGGCAACGGCCTGGACCTCAAGCGGTGCGTCGAGGAACTAAGCGAGCTCCTGCTGCGGCACGCCAGCAAGGAACACATCCTGCGGCAGAACGCCATCGAGTTCCTCGGCCTTTGAGCGGGTCAGGAGGCCTAGCGGCGCTGGTATTCCTCTGCGGCGTTGTCGGGCTAGGTGGTTGTCAGGTCGACGGCCGGGTCACGGCGAGGGAGGTGGTGGCGTGGCCAACGAGATCTCCGTTCTGGTTCCGGGCGTGCGCTTCGGCGAACGCGACGCGGCCACCGACGCGTAGCGCGTGCCCGTGGACTTCGATCTGGCCCGAATCGGCGCGGAGAGGCTTGAGGAAGCTGACCTTGATCTCGATCGACCCGTAGCCGACGCCGACGGGTAGCATCGTGTGCACGGCGCATCCGGCGGCGGAGTCCAGCAGCGTGCACAGCAGTCCTCCGTGGATGACCCCGATCGGGTTGCAGGCCGATTCGTCGGGTGTGCAGCGGAACACCGCCTCGCCCTCGCCGACGGAGACCAGTTCGGCGCCGATGAGCGTCGCGATTGGTGGCGGCGGCAGGCGGCCGTCGATGATCGCCTGCAGGAACTCGCGGCCGGACAGTTCGGCACCTGCGACGGCAAGGGCCAGCGGGTCATGCCAGCTGACCGGCTTGCTCCGCGGCGCTCCCCAGGGGTCGGCCGACCGCCCAGCCTGCCCGGGCTGCGCGGCGGGCATCATGAGCGCTCTTCTGCGTCGATGTTCTGCAGGCGCACGTGGCCGCGTGCCACCAGCTTGCCGTCTTCGGGGCTACTTATCTCCACCTGCCACAGCTGCTGGGTGCGGCCTTGGCGGACCGGGACGGCGACGACCTGCAGGCGGCCGTTCCGGTGTGGGCGCAGGAAGTCGGTGACGTTGGCGACGCCGACGGGTTGCTGACCGCGATCTTTGACCGCCTCGAAGGCGCCGGCCGAGGCGAAGGTCTCGATCACCGTGGTGTACAGCCCGCCGTGAACGATGCCCCACGGCTGGTGGTGGCGCTCGTCGGCGGCGACCGATCCGGCGACGCGGGCCGGTCCGATTTCCTCGACGTCGATCTCGAGCAGCTGCATCAGCTCGCTGGACCGGACCAACGCCGTCATCTCATCGCGGGCGCTCATACTCGTACTCGTTCAGGGATCGTGCTGGTGCCAGCGCCGCTGGCGGTGCGCACTCGACGAGTCCGGGCTCGATCACCGCGCGCTGGAGCGCCGCCTTGTACCCGGCGCCGAGCCGTTGGCTGGGGTCGACGCCGCGGAACCACTTCCCGGCCGGAGGACCGCGGCCGGGCGGTGTGCGCGCCGCTTCCGCTATCACGGCCTATCGATCGTGACGGCGCGCGCTTGTGCGTTGGCATACCGTTTCTCCAGTCGGTCCTTAGTTAGTAGTTCTCGCTCGGGGCGGGGACCGGTATCGCTCCCGCTCCCGTCTGGGTGGGGGCGGCGGCGGGCTGGCGCCTGGCGGCCAGTAGCACCAGCCCCGCGACGGCGCTGGCGAGCGCGATCGCTGCGATCACCCAGGAAGCCCGCTGGTAGGCGGCGAGCGCATCCGCGGGGGAGCGGGGAGTGCCGAGCACCGCGATCAGGACGGCTACGCCGATCGCGAGCCCGATCTGGCGCAGCATGTTGACCACTGCCGAGCCGGTGGCGAACGCGTGCGGAGGCAGCGAT
>WNGE01005262.1_pt1 | contig 14674 bp, 7 predicted proteins | sample 5400651 | NCBI WGS metagenome assembly WNGE01 (sample SAMN13153370, study PRJNA577476) | soil metagenome | isolation source: 60 cm soil or saprolite under grassland replicate 2 | place: USA:California | collected 2016-06-15 | reverse complement strand
CCGCCGTAGCCGGTAACGAACAGATCGAGGTTGCCGTCGTTGTCGAAGTCGGCGACGGCCACGCCCATGCCCCAGCCTTTGCGCGCGAGTCCGGCCTTCTGCGTAATATCGGTGAACTTGAGATCGGTGTCCTGATGCCAGAGCCTGACCAGAGGATCGCCGCCTTGCTTGTAGCGATCGACACTAGAGCCATTGACCATGACGATGTCGAGTTTGCCGTCGTTGTCGCAGTCGAACAGGCCGATGCCGCCGCTCATGGATTCGACGACATAGTGCTTCTCGGCCGATGAGATGTGGGAAGCCGTGAGCCCCGATTGAGGTGCGATGTCTCGGAACATGGGAACGGGGTCGGTGTGCTTGGGTAGCGGCGATTTTTTCTCGATGGGTGCGGTGCGAATCTTGGCCGCAGGTCCCATCGGCCCGGGCGGCCCGATCTGCGCTGACAGCAGGCCGGGGAAGGCGATCAACAAAACAGCAGTCTGGCCACCCCGCATGCAGAGTGATTGTAACGCGATCAACATTTGTCATCCTGAGCGCAGCCGTACGATCCGCGAAGCGGATCGTACGGCGGAGTCGAAGGACCCCTACTTGACCAAGAACTCCTGTGGGCCGATCACTGTCCATGAAACTCATACTGCGAAGGCACCAGCCCGTGTAGGATCCTTCGACTCCGCATGTTCTTCGCGGAAACACGAAGAACATGTTTCGCTCAGGAAGACAGACGATAGGATTCAACGCCCCTCTGGATAGTGGAAAGAATACCCGCTCGCCTCATTTCCCGACATGAACCTCGTGTTGTATTCGAGCTGGTAGTTGATGTGCTCTGCATCCGCTGGAAATGATTTGCCGGGATACGGATATGTCCCCATGTCGCGGTATGGCAGCGGTTCAACCGTGTCGCCGCGATAGGCGTAGAAATCCATGTCTTTTTCGTAGCCGTGCGCGGCAAAGAAATAGTCACGCACCCAGCCTTGCGGTAGAAACGGAAGCTTCGCGGGATCGAAGTCGAGCGCCACTTCATCGCCCGATCCAAGCACCGCAAACTTGTCGTCGGTTGCGGCCAGTAGAGGCCGGACGTCGCCATAGCGGGTATAGGCTCCGGCAGGCCGCGTGTAGGGGCCAGTCGCGCTGGTTTTTTCGTAGATGTATTTCACGTTGCCCGGAGGATGACCTTCGATCTTCAGCGGAAAGCCATGGAAACTCAGGTCGGCGCGAATTAGCGGCACGGACGTCAGGCGCGAGCTTTGGTCCTGGCTGGTGCGGTTCACCAGGATATTGTCCCAGTAGATCTGCAGGTTGCTTGTGAGGCGGATGCGCTGCGTGCCTTCCGGCAGTTTGCCGGTCAGATCGGCGGTCATGGTGCGCTCACCGCCAGCGGGGAAGCCGAGATCGTCGATCACGCGCACCCACTTCCCGTTTCTCTTGCTTCCGTCTGCTACGAGCGCCTCGACGTAAGGCGCGAACGGCTGCAAGTGCGCCTGGTCGGCGGCGTACATGCTGGTCGCGGTGAAGTATTCGATCTCGCCGTGCATCAGCAGCCAGAGTGGGCCGCCGCTATAGGGCTCGCCCAGATCGAGTTCCAGGCTATGCGGATCGGTGAATCCGGCAAACGACAAAACTTTGAAATCGCCAAAATAGCGGTGCGCGAGCAAGTCGGGAAGTACGTCGTGGCCATGCTCGTCCCAGGCGCCGGCAGGTGGCCGCGCGTCACGGGCGAAAACGACTTTGAAGGGCGGGTACGGAGGATTGGAAGCGAAGTATTCGTTGGGATAGACGTCGACATTCGCCGGATGGTCGACAGCCAATAACTCGACCTGATCCAGGTAGACCGACTCCTCCAGGGGCTCCATGAAGCGGAAACTCAACAGTGGATGGGAATTATCAGGCAGAGGGTGCCCCACGTTTCCCCGGTTTTGGGAAACGTGGGCATCATACTTTTCGCGAAGCATGCTTCGGTCAATCTTGATGTACTCCACCGGTCGCGCAATGTTTCGTTCATTCGGACCGACCCAATGCCCGACCACGCCAGCGCCCAGCATGTCGCCGACCAGCGCGTAGTGCGCGCCGTCCCATGCGAACAGCGTGGGGCACGAACTGCCGCGGCGGTCGATTTCGAGGAACTCCTGCCGCTTGTTGGCAGCGACTTCGATTTCATCCTGCAGAACGCCGGTCGGCCACAGCATGCGCACGACGTCGGCTTCCTTCGCCTGTCCCAAGCCGATCGTGAGATAAGGCGAGTTCTGCCCGAGATAGCCCGACGATCCGTAAACTTCGAATTTCTGCCGCAGCCCGGCGGAGAAAACTTCGACTTTCGTCCCGATGGCGCTCTTGTTGTCGTTCAGCCCCTTGAGCGCCAGCCGCAGCGAGTTGTTCTTGTTGCCGCCTTCGTTGCGCAGCAGCACTGCGGGGCCATGGTTCTGCGTGATCAGCAGATCGACAGCGCCATCATTGTCGTAGTCACCCGCGATAATGGCGCGCGGCTCTTTGAGTTGAATCTTGTCGAGGCCTACCTCGGCGGTAACGTCCTTGAAACCGTCAGGACCGAGATTGCGGAAGAGACGGACTTCGCCCTTCCCTTCTTTGGTCTCGCCGACAGCGACTAGATCGACCCAGCCGTCGTTGTCGTAGTCGATGGCGGCGAGGCCGTAGCTGCGGACCCAGTTGGTTTGCGAAAGCTTCACGGGCTCAAAGTCTTTCCCGAGAACGTTGCGCCAAAGCACCAGCCCAGGCTCGCCCGACTGCGTAAACGCAATGTCCATCCAACCGTCGTGATCGAAGTCGAGTACAGCCAAGCCGTGCGCGCCGCCGGTCTGGGCGGCCCGTGGGGTCTTTAGGGGAATAAACTTCCCTTCGCGGGGATTTAGGTACACGACGGGGTTGAGGGTCACCTGGGCGGTTACCAGATCGACTGCGCGATCATTGTTAACATCGCTGCCGATCGCATTGAGACCACCCATTCCTTGGGAACCGCTACGATATTCGCCCGTTAACCCAAGATCCACACGTGTGAAGGAACCGTCACCGTTGTTACGGAACACCAGATTGCCAGGTTCACAGGAGCCAAGAGGAGCATCTTCGGATGGGATCTCTGGCTTCGATCTGGCCTTCTCTTTTTCCGCTTCCTCCGTCTCCTCGATAGTGGGTACATGTTCTGCCTGTGTTCGCTGATGCCAACAATCCGCCCGAGCACCACCCACATACAGGTCCAAGTCTCCGTCATGATCGTAGTCCACGAATGTGAGGCTGTAGACACGTACTCCATAACTCTCTATTAGTTCGAGTCTGGACTGATTGACATCCAGTTGCTCATTCACATCCTTGAATTTCCCGTCCCTCTCGTTGTGGTACAGCTTGATTCCGTTTAAGAAACCCAGCGCTAGGTCCTCGAAGCCGTCATTGTCATAGTCACCTGCCGTACAGCCGACTACGCTATTCTTCGGATCAAATCCCGCCTCAGCCGTAACATCTACGAACTTCCCATTGCCGACGTTGTGATACAGCGTCATGCCGCCTTGCGCGCCATTGTTGGCAACGAAGACATCGATGCGACCATCATTGTCGTAGTCGAGGAAACACGCTCCTGGCCCCAAATAGCCGGGTCCATCACCCGTCGGAGGACTTGGACGCCCAAAATACGGGCCTGCTCGCGAGGGCAGGGACGCGTCCACAAACCTCACCGAAATCTGCGGCAGAACCTTCTGCACCGCCCCCGGCGACTCTTCCGCGCGCGAATACTTTCCCTGCTCGCCATACGCCAGGCTGATCGGAGAGCCCAGTTTGTTCTGCGTGATGTACTGGAATTTCTTCATCGCCTCATGCGCGGGACCGGATTGGCCGGACTGCTGGTAGGCGCGGGCCAGTCCGAAGTGGGCCGAAGCGTGCAGCGGTTCAAGCTTGAGCGCATGCTCAAACGCGCTGATCGCTGCCGGAAATTGCTTGAGCTGCGCGTAGGTGGAACCGAGAAAATACCAGGTGTCGGCGTCGTTGGGATCGATTTCGGTGACGCGGCGGAAGGCAACGACAGCCGCTTCGGGATCGGAGGAATTCTTGTAATAGAGCCCGAGACTGTAAAACGCGTGAGGGTCGCTCGGATCTTCTTTGGACGCCTTTTCGAGCAGCGCTTTCGATTCGTCGATGCGCTGCAGGTTCAGCAGTCCCACGCCGCGATTCAGGGTCGTCACTTTCAGGTTCGGATCTTTGGCAGCGGCTTCCTCGAAGGCTTTCAGTCCCTTTTCAAACAACTGCTGGTTCATGTAGGCGACGCCGATGTTGTTGAGGCGGGCCGCTTCAACAGGGTCCTTTGCGGGAGCAAATGCTGCAACGAAGGCGAGCAGGGAGATGGAAGTAACGGCTATCGCAAGCGTCTTAATCATTCGGTTAGGAGACTTGTGCCGTGCTGCTGATCGAGATTCTACATTGAACCAACACGACCCAACCAATTGTCATCCTGAGCGAAGCGAAGGATCTGTGTACTCGCGGCGGGGAATACACAGGTCCTTCGCTTCGCTCAGGATGACACGGGAAAAACGGATGCTATGGGAAAAACGCGGGATCTACTTCTTGCCATATGCTCGCGAACTGCTCACGCCCTTCCCCTCTTCGATTGTGACCGTCTGTCCGGCATTGATGTTCGATACCTTGTCCACCTGACCGCTGGGCCACTGGATTTCCACGGTATCGGCTCTCGTCTTCGAGCCCAGGCCGAAGGTCAGCACGAGTTCGCTTTGTGAGAGGTAGCTGGAGCCCGACTTCATCATCTGCCATTGCTTGTCGCTGCCGGCAATCACGCGGACGATCGCCCCAATGCCGTCGCGATTGGATTTCGTTCCCACCAGCTTCACGCGCAGGCTTTGATTCGTTCCGCCTTCCCTGCGGTAGAGATGCGCGGGGCCGCCGTTGGTCGTGACCAGGATGTCGAGCGCGCCGTCGTTGTTGATGTCGGCATAGGCGGCGCCACGGGCAACCTTAGGAGCCGCAAAACGCGCGCCCATTTTTGTGGTCACCTCTTCGAATTTTCCGTTGCCCAGGTTGCGGAACAGGTGCGGCGGCTCGGCGTAACTGACGCGCTTCTGCACGCGTTCGATTTCGTTTTCGATGTGGCCGTCGGCAATGAAGATGTCGGGCCAGCCGTCGTTGTCGTAATCGAAAAAGAAGCAGCCAAAGCCGAGCGTGACGAGCGTGGCGCGGCCCACTTCGGAGCGCGGCGCTTCGTCCACGAACAGGCCGTTGCCCTCGTTGTGGTAGAGCGAGAGCATCTGGTTGGAAAAATTCGTGATGATCAGGCTGGCGCTGCCGGAGCGGTCGTAATCGGCGGCATCCACGCCCATGCCCGCGCGGGCGATGCCATCCTCGCTGAAGGCCACACCGGCACTCACTGCGTGCTCTTCGAACGCGCCGTTCTTCTTGTTCAGGTAGAGCTTGTTGGGCTGGGTGTCGTTGGCGATCAGGAGGTCGGGCCAGCCATCGTTGTCGTAGTCGAGGATCGCGACGCCCAGGCTCTTAGACGTCGGGTCGCTGAGCCCGGCTTTGTGTGTGGCGTCTTCGAACCTGCCGCCGAGATTGTGCCAGAGGCGAACCGAAGTCCCCTTGTAGGACTCGGGCGTGCAATACGATTTGTGCGTGCCGTCGAGCGTGCAGTAGAGGTCGCCTTGCTCCGACCACTGCACGTAATTGGATACTACGAGATCGAGCTTGCCGTCGCGGTCGTAGTCGAACCAGGCGGCACTGGTGGAGAATTCGTTCGGGCCCCAGAGTCCGGCGGACTTGGTCACGTCGGTGAAAGTGCCGTTGCCGTTGTTGTGGAAGAGATGGCTTTGTCCGACGGCGGTGATGAAGATGTCGTCGAAGCCGTCGTTGTCGTAGTCGCCGACGGCGGCACCCAGGCCGAAGAGTGAGATGCCGAGGCCGGATTTCGCGGTCACGTCGGTGAACGTGCCGTCGTGATTATTGTGGTAGAGCTTCGGGGTGGTGGCGCCGCTTTTGGCGTGGCCAGGCCAGTCCTGACCGTTGATGAGAAGGATGTCGGGCCAGCCGTCGTTGTCGTAGTCGACGAAGGCGCAGCCCGGGCCCATGGTTTCCGGCAGCCACTTTTTCCCGAAGGCGCCGTTGTTGTGGGTGAAGTGGATGCCGGCCTGGGCCGTGATATCGCGGAAGGTAATGGTTTGGGCGCGGGCTACGACCGTCGTCAAAAGAAGGATTAACCACAGAGACTTAGAGACACGGAGGAACCTTGGGAATTGATCTGGTTTTTCTCTGTGACTCTGTGTCTCTGTGGTGAAATGTGAGGTGAAGCGACGGATCACTTGGAGGCTCCGGCTGAGATGGCGGCTTTCTTCGCTGCCGAGCTGCGCTCGGCTTGGACGGGCGAGACGCCCGTCCCTCCACGGGCCCCTAGAATCGGCAGCGGTACCGACGCGTGTTCGTGGATGGACTGACGCTCGTTGTTGTCTTCGGGGTTGAGCTGGCGGTAGGGGCCGGTGATGGCCTGCGATGCTTCGTCGGCCTTGAAACGCAGATAACGCGCCTGGTGTTCTTTTGCCATATTCTCGTCGCCCAGCCCGTTGTAGCAGAGCATCAAGTTGTAATGAGCCTGCAGATCTTCGGGATCAATGGCGAGCACCTGCCGCAGAACCTTGACGGCGTCTGCATATTTCCGTTCGAGGAAGAACACGCGGCCGAGGTTGTTGAGCGCTACGCGGTCGCGCGGATACTGGGCCAGCACAACCTGCAAGTGTTCCGCAGCTTGGGCGTAATCCCCGGTCGCCTTCATCAGGGTACCGTAGAAGAAATTCGTGCGCGCGAGTTTCGAGTTGATGGCCAGCGCCTTATCAAGGACCACGCGTGCGCGCGCTACATCGCCTTCCTGCAAGGCGGCGCGGCCGACGTTGACCCAGCCATCGGGATTCTGGGGATCGATCTCCGTCACCTTTTCGAAGGCGGCCTGCGCGCCTTTCAGGTCCCCTTGCAGGAACAAGCCGATGCCGTAGTCGTTCCAGCGCTGCCAGTCTTCCTTGCGCAGCTGCACTTTGGGCCGGGGCGCCGGGGCGTTCGGGGACAACACGTTCAGAGCAACTTCGTTTTCCGCCACGGTCACGATGGGCAAATCGGGAACCTTCGCTTCTTTGGCCGACACATCGGGTTGGACCACGTTGGTCAGAATATAGCGGCTGTCGTCATGATCGGGCGTCACTTCGTGCCGAGGCTGGGTGGAATCGGGGATCCCGCGGAAAGAGAACTGCGTACCCCACCACGCAAACTTCCGGTAGCACAAGCGCGCGGTCAAGGTGACTTTGCCGCCCGTCTTCTCGGGGACTTTCATGCGGAAGTGCACGGTGTCAGCGGCGCCGGGAGGGATCAAACGCACGTACACGACCGCCCGGGTCGCCCAGGCATTGCGCTTGTTGATGGGATGGCCGTGGCCGTCCACCTGAAGCGAGCGATAGAAGTGCGCTCCCTTCTCGACTGGGCCCTTGCCACCGTCCTCCGCCCGGCCGCTCCAGAAAATGGTCTGGCCCTGGTCGTCGACGCCCTTGAGTTCGAGCCAGGTATCGTAGGCGTCCACGGTGCCGCCAGGAAAGAAATGGCCGACGCGCTTGGTGCGCACGACCACGTCGACCCGCACGGTATCGCCGCGGCGGACGGTGGGCTGCAAGCGATCGAGCGGCGCGGTGACGGGGGCGACTTCACCGGCTTCTCCAGGCGTGATTTTCGCTTCCGCCTCTTCTCCCACCGCAAACGTGGTGGACATTTCGTGCTGTGCGACCGCTCCGGCTTTCACTTCACGTTCCGGAGAAAGCGCGAAAATATCCACCGTCAGCGCGCCACTGGTCAGAAAGTTTTCCGTCACTTTCAACTGCTCGGCATCTTCGTTGGCGGTCGGCAAGGCTGTGTTGGCTGCGGGAAAGCGATGCGAGTGCACCTTGCCGGCGACGTTGCCAAAGTCGTTGGAAGGTTCGAGTGGCATATGGCAATCGGCACACCCTTGCGGCTTCGGCGGATAGTAAAACGAGCGCGCGCCTTGTCCCGAAACGCCGCTGGCCTGCCAGTTGTCGTATTCGTTGAAGCCGCGAATCCAGCGGTAGTGGTTGACCGGCACGTCGAGATGCACCTTGTGGCAGGAAGAGCAGAACTCGGCCGTCTGGCCGCGCATGAAGGGCTTGAGGAAGACGCGCCGGTGCGGCTCGGGATTCAACTTCGTTAAGGTGTCGTGCAAGTAGCGCACGACCGGATTCTTGGTGGCGGCGAGTTCGTGGAGTTTGGGATATTCGAGGTGGAAATCCCCCTGCCCCATGGTGCTCTTCACGTCGGCGATGGCGTGGCACATCATGCAGCCCAGGCCGGCCTGCGCTTCGGGGGTATGGACAATCCGCCTGATCGGCGTGTCCATTTTGCCGGCATAGAGCACGGCGGGGTCGTGGCAGCCGCCGCACCACTTGGAAGGCTTCGTGCCCACCACGTCCTGCATGTATTCGATCGATTTGCGATACCACTGATTATTGAAGGACGAGAAATGGTGCGCCGAGCTGTTCCATTGTTTGTAAATGTCTTCATGGCAGCGCTTGCAGGACTCGGACTCCATGAAAAATTTGCTGGGAATTTTCTGGCCACCGTAAACCTGGGCCGAACTGGGAAAGAATGGGCCTTTGGGGCCGTCACCCTCGCCATCCATGCTGGCGGGAGGCAGGGTGGGGTTGTTGATTACGGAGCGGCTCAGCCACCGGGATTCGCGCTGGTAACGCGCGGCCCCACCAAGTGCGCCGAGCAAGGCAAGACAGGCCACCACTCGCATGGCCGCGCTTGAACTCAGCCAGCCGCGGCGCCCGAGAAATTCGGCTAGCAAGCAGCCGATTCCGATCACACTTACAACGATGTGCGCATAGAGCCAGCGGTACTCGCTGTGTGGAGTCCCCTTGAACATGAGCACTACGCCGAGAGCAGCCCCTGCCGCGATCAGCATCCACCCTGCTTTCCAAATAGAGTTCCCTTCTGTGAGCAGACGCCAGAGCAGAAGCGCAAGCAGAGCGGTGGCCAGGATTCCACCCAACACGTGAATCACCACGCCTGCCGGATAAAGAAGGTTCGCTTGCGGAAAGGGGTATAGATAGGCCGCCGAGACCAACAGGACGAGCATCAGCCCACAAAGCAGTTTGCGTGTGAATGAAAGATTGAAAGCCGCCATCCCGTTGCCTCACCCTAGAAAGCGCACGTCGAAATCCCCACGAGTCCGACGGTGCGTGAGTTTAATTCATCGGGTTCGGAGTGTTAATAGTACAAAACTACTAGTGTCGCGCACCCGTGCGGCAGCACAGCTTATCCGTGTAGAGGTCGACGGCAAGGCGTGCGTATGCCCCGGTTGCCCGCCCCTCCCTAATCAATAACTTACGAAACTATATCTTATAGATATTGTATTTGCGGCTGAAATGGTCGGCCCAACCCTCCGATGACCGGTTCGACCGTCGCCAGGAATACCCCGCAAACTGCGTTAGGAAGCTCGTACGCGACCGTCCGGCCCTTCGGGTAGGCCAGAGGTCGTCCCCGGAGCCCGAGCGCGCTGGCGTCGCCTCCTATGCGTTCTCCTATCGCTTCGGGCTATCGACGAAATATGACCGTCGGTTCGACTCCGCCTATTTCGGCGGCGGTTTCTTTTTGCCGAACAGTCCGGTCAGTCCCCCGAGAGGATTGTTCTTGTCGTTCCCCTGCAGCAAACCCTTCAGTTGGCTGCCCGCCATCCCCTTAAGGTCGGGTACGAAGCTCGGGTTCGAGGTGGTGCCTTGAATCGCAAATGGAATCGCACCCGTCCCTTTTCCTCCCAGGCCGGCCATCTGTGTCAGGCCGGTGACCGCTCCTCCGCTCAAGTTCGCTGACATCTTGAAGGCGAGCGCTCCGCTGGGGCTGATCGTGCCTGTACCCGTCAACTCTCCAATCGCCGGGACGACCAGGCTGATCTTGTCGAGGCGCGTTCCTTCCGGCGCGACCCGCACGTCAGAACTCAGGTTCTGGATGTTGGTGTCATTGCCAGTCTGCTTGCCCGAAAGCGCTGAGATCGCCGAAAGCTTCGAGCCCAGATTGAAGCCTGAGAGTTGCGCGTTGCTCAATTTCACCGGGCCTGCAGTGATGAGGCGGTCGACCGGCCCCACGGACTCAAGATCGACGGAGAGCGTTCCGCCCTTGAGCCGCGAGCCCGAGGGCAGCACGACGCCGACCGCGGGCAGCGCCGCTTCCAGATCGTCGACCGGCAGCGCTTGTCCGTTGAGCCGGGTGCGGATGGAAGTGGTCTCGCCCTTCATGTCGTAGGTGCCGGTGAGTCTGGCCAGCGCCTTGCCCACGGAGACGTCACCCTGCAGCAGCTTTCCCGATTCGCTCTGCAGATGGTGCTCGAGCGTGTAGACGAGTTGAATGGGCTGTGCGGCCGGCGATCCCTTGGGAACAAGTTTCAGCGCGGTGGCCTTTATGGTTCCGTTGGTCTTGGCAAGGTGGCCGTCGGAAGAGACCGAGCCGTCGAAATCGGCGGACCCGGTGATCCCGAGAGTCGGATCGACCAGCGCCGACTGCGAAAGATCGAGCTTTTTGATGTTCAGCTTGGCCTGGAGCGGCGTCAGCGAAGTGTCGGCTGCATTGATCGGCCCAGCGGTTCCATCGAGCTTCAGGCTGCCGCCGCCCGGAAGACCGGCGGAGGCAGTCACAGGGAAGACGCTGGCGAACGAGAAATCGCGCATCGTGAGCTCGACCTTGTCATAGACGAGCGGTTGACGCTTGGCGGGAAGGGTGCCGAAGGAGAGTTTTCCATCCGTCAGTGCCAGCTTGGCTACATTCAGGTTGCCGCGTGCGCCGGGCGACTTCGCAGCGGGTGAGGCCGCAGGAGCCGAGGGCGCCGCGGGCTGATTCTTCGCCGCTTCGTTTCCGCCTCCAAGGGAAGAAAAGTTCCAAACGCCCGCCGGGTTGCGGAGCAGCATGATTTCCGGCTGATCGATGACGATGTGCGTGACGTTGAGCTGCTTCGAGAAAATCAGCGGCATCAGTTCTACGCCGACCTTGAGCGACTTCGCCTGGATGAACGGGGCCTGGCTGAATTTCGGGTCGTCGGCGATGGAGAGTCGGTCGGCGCCCACGCTGCCGGAAAGGATGCCGAGGCTCAAGTTGCCGACCTTTACCGGCCGTCCGAGGGCCGAACTCAGCTTCGACTCGATCTGCGGACGGAAGCTGTTCACATTCACCAGAAACGGGAGTGCGATGGCGGCCCCGATCAGCACCGCAATCACAATGCCGATCACTTTGAGAGCGGTTTTCACGAAGGCACCTCCGTAGGATGGAATGCAGAGACGAGGTGGCAGGGAAATCGAAGACAGTTTACCAAAACACTCCGTACCTGGTCTGCTGCATGCGCTGCTCTCGCGTGTCACCAACCACTCCAACTACCCGAGCATGCAGCGTCAATTGTCGGTATCGCACTCATTGACGGGTTGTGAGCGCTATCGCCTGGTTTCGTCAATAATCCGATAAACTGATGGCGCATGTCACGACGCAGGGACCAATTGATTCCTCGGTTGCGGTACTTGAACCTTCACCGGGGCCTCACCGAACTCCTGTATCGTCACGACCCTGTCGGCTTAGCAGCTGCTGGCGCTCCCAAAGACGAATACGAACCAGAGGTCGGCACCATCATTCCGCGCCTTAAAGATGCGAATTGCCCGGACGACGTGCGCCGAATTGTGCATCAGGAGTTCCTACATTGGTTTGAGGCGGAAGAAACGACCGGGCCGGAGCCCTCTTACAACGGCATCGCCCAAGAAATCTGGGACAAGTTTATCAAGCCTGCGGATTAGCATCGGGGGCGCCCGTTCCGCTACTTCAGACAAGCAAGCTCCATGCGCCATGTCTGATAGTTGACGGAACATCCCCTTCTCGCTCAGTGACCGGATCGTGGCCGCTACGACCTGATTTCTTCTGGATGCGGAGCAGCCCTCTGGAATTCAGACCCGTTTCGGCGTAGAGTGCTGCCCGTATGAGCATTTGGCTGACAATTCGCAGCTTCATCGCTTTCTTCTTCCTGCTGTTCGGCCTCGCCTTCATGTTCAATATCCCTCAGGAGAGGGCCCTGCTCGGAGCCCTCTTCGCTGCCGTCGGGCTGGCTTTCTTCTGGCGATTGTGGCTGGCGGTAGTAACAGGCAAGTAGTCGGTTAACCATCGTTGCCTAGTGAAACGCTAGGTGGCGAGACCGCGATCACGCCCACAGGCCGCCCGATTGTGCAGCGCGCCGGTCCGATCTGACGGCCGGCGTTATAAGATAAGCGCCAGCATGGAGTTGACCCCGCCCATCGAAATGTCGGCTTCGTATCCCCCGGTGCAGGAGGAAGTCGCGCGCCTCGCGGGTTTGCCCGAGGTGCGGGCGGCGTTTGACTGGTTCCGCTCCCAGGAGCCACTGTTCGCGCTTTGGCAGATGGAATCCACGCGGATTGCGGCGCCTCCGTTCGGAGAAGCGGCGCGCGGAGCGTGGCTGGCCAAACGTTTTCGCGAACTCGGACTCAGTGAAGTGCAGGCCGATGAAATTGGCAACGTGTTCGGCGTGCATCCGGGCGGCGGCAGCCGTTCGGTGGCGGTTAGCGCCCACATTGACACGGTGTTTCCGGCGACGACCCCGCTGAACATCCGGCAACAGGGCAGCCGCCTGTACGGTCCGGGAGTTGCCGACAACGGGGCTGGCATCGCGGCCATACTGGCGGTGGCAGGCGCCATCCGGGCCGCGCGAATTCCGCATACCCTGCCGTTTATCTTCATTGGGGATGTGGGCGAGGAGGGCGAAGGCGATCTGCGCGGAATGCGGCATGTATTCGCCACGCCGCGCTGGCGCGATTCGATTGCCTACAGCGTAATCGTGGATGGCGCGGGATCGGACACGGTGGTGGCGGAAGCGCTCGGCAGCCGCCGGTTTGAGGTAATTGTGCGGGGTCCAGGCGGCCACTCCTGGAGCGATTTCGGAACGCCCAATCCGATCTTTGTGCTCGCGCGCGCGATTGAAGCTTTCCGTCAGACGCCAGTGCCAGCATTGCCGAAAACTACGTTCAATGTGGGAGTGATCCGCGGCGGCACTTCGGTGAATTCGATTCCCGAATCGGCCAGCATGCGGATCGATCTTCGTTCCACTTCAATGGCGGAGATTGACCGGCTGGAGCGCGTGCTGCGCATGGCCGCGGATCAAGCCATCGACGCGGAGAATCGGGCCGCGGCCGGACATGGAACGCGACGGCCGCAAGCGGTGCAGTCGGAAGTAGCGGCGATTGGGAACCGTCCGGCGGGCGAACTGGCGGCGGACGCGCGCATCCTGAAGGTGATCCGCGCGGTGGATGCGCAGCTAGGCAACGCGGCGCAGGTGCAGCGTGCCTCGACCGACGCGAACATCCCGCTTTCCCTTGGGCTCGAAGCCATCGCCATCGGGGGTGGCGGATCGGGCGGGGGCGCGCACACGTTGCAAGAATGGTTCGACGCCAGCGCACGGGACCTCGGACTCAGGCGCATCCTGCTTACAATGCTGGCATTGTCGGGAGTGGGAGAATAATGAAGCGAGCCGCTCTGATACTTTTCATGGCCATGACCTCGCATATGCCGGCACAGAACGCGGCCCCGAAGCCAAAAGCGGACGTGATCTTCACGCACGGCAACGTGTACACGGGCGTGGTGGACTCCACGTCGTTGGGTGCAGGCAAACGATCCGAGGCGATCGCGGTGCGCGGGGACCGGATTCTCGTCGTGGGAACGCGCGACGAAGTCATGAAGACAAAAGGGCCGGACACCAAAATCGTGGATCTGGACGGGCACTTCGTCATGCCCGGGTTCAACGATGCTCATCTGCATCTGGCCAGCGCGGGGTTTGAGAAGCTGAATGTCGACTTGGTTGGAGTGAAGACGCTCGACGAGTTTCGCGAGCGGTTGCGCGCCCAAGTCGATGCCGTAGGCCCCGCGGAGTGGGTGGTGGGCGGAGGCTGGGACGAGACGCTCTGGCCGGTGAAGGTTCTCCCGACGCGCTGGGACCTGGACGAAGTGAGCAAGGATCACCCGGTTTACCTCGACCGGGTAGATGGGCATATCGGCGTGGCCAACACACGCGCGTTGCAGTTGGCCAGTGTTACGGTGGCCAGCCGCGATCCGGAAGGTGGGAAGATCGATCGCGACGACGCGGGAACGCCCAACGGAATTCTGCGCGAAACCGCGCGCGGCGCGGTCAGGGCGGTAATCCCCAAGCCCACTCACGACAAGCGCCGTCAGGCCATCGAAGGAGCGTTGGCCGATCTCGCCAGTCACGGGATCACATCCGCGCAGGACAATTCTACGTGGGAAGATTTTCAGGTTTACGAGGAACTGGAGCACGAGGGCAAACTGACCGCGCGCATTTCCGAGTGGCTGCCGTTCGATGATTCGATCGACGATCTCAACCGCAAGCACAACGCTCATCCCGCTTCCGACAACCTGCTGCATACCACCATGCTGAAGGGCTTCATGGATGGTTCGCTCGGATCGAAGACGGCGGCCCTGCTCGAACCGTACAGCGACGATCCGAAGAACTCCGGACTCCCGCAGTACGAGGCTGCCAAGCTGAACGCGATGACGCGCGAGCGAGTGCTGGCCGGATATCAGATCGGCTTCCATGCCATCGGGGACAAAGGCGTGCAGTTGGCGCTCG
>WNGE01010750.1_pt1 | contig 14677 bp, 11 predicted proteins | sample 5400651 | NCBI WGS metagenome assembly WNGE01 (sample SAMN13153370, study PRJNA577476) | soil metagenome | isolation source: 60 cm soil or saprolite under grassland replicate 2 | place: USA:California | collected 2016-06-15 | reverse complement strand
GAAGCGCGTGATTGGGGCACGAATTTGCGCAACATCAACGTGCAAATTGGCGATGCGCGGCAGGTCGAGGCAGCCCAGCAGCAGATTATCTCGTTGCTTCGACAACGGCATAATATCCGGCCCGGACGCGACGATGATTTCACGGTGCGCAACCAACAGGAAATCGCTGAAGCCGCCACGGCAACCTCGCGCGTCATGACGCTTTTGCTGGGCACAATTGCCGGCGTCTCGCTGGTGGTCGGCGGTATTGGTATCATGAACATCATGCTTGTGAGCGTGACTGAGCGAACGCGCGAGATCGGTGTGCGCATGGCCGTCGGCGCTCACGGCAACGATATCCTCACGCAATTCTTGATCGAAGCCGTGACGCTCAGTTCCGTCGGTGGTGTGATTGGGATCATCTGCGGTATCGGCGTATCAAGGATTTTGTCGGCTTATGCGCAGTGGCCGACGCTTATTTCTTTTGGCTCCATCCTGATTGCGTTTTTATTCAGCGCCGCGGTTGGCGTGTTTTTTGGATTTTATCCGGCGCGCCAGGCCGCCCGACTCGACCCGATCGAAGCACTACGCTACGAATAGCTGTAGCCACGCCGCTGTGCAGCGTCCTGTGATGGGCGTAGGTTTTCTGACGGGCCACAGACCCGTGGCTGCAACTTGATCTTTCGCTATCGCGATGGACGCTTCTACAAAATGGCAGAGCACACACGTTTCGAAAGACTGGTCGCGGACGCGAAGAAAAGGATTACAGAAATTTCACCGCAAGATGCGGCATTAAAATCGCAAAGCGGCGAAGCGGTGATTGTCGATGTACGAGAGAAAGATGAATGGGACGAGGAACATATCCCAAATGTAACGCACCTGTGTCGCGGCACGATCGAGTTGGATATCGAGGAAAAAGTTTCCGATCCGAATACGTTGATCATTTGTCACTGCGGCGGTGGCGGCCGTTCCGCACTTGCCGCCGAAAGCCTGCAAAGAATGGGCTACAAAAACGTGCGCTCGATGGCTGGCGGCTTCAAAGCGTGGAAAGCCGCCGGACTACCGACAGAAAATAGCTAACCGCCGACGGCTTGATAATGGCCGAGCCCGCGTTTCCACATGGCGCGCGCGGCGGCCCACGTGAGCACAAGCCAGCTGGTTTGAATCGCGAGTGCTTGTGCGAGTGCCGCGCCTTGTAACCTCCCAAGAAAAATGGCGACCGGGCAAAACAATTCGTAATAGAACGGCAACCATTTCATCACGGCCTGTACCGCGTTCGGCATGATGTCGATGGGAAACATTTGGCCGCCGAGGAAGTACTCGAACGAATAAACGATGAAAACGATGGTCGATATTTCGAGGATCCAGAACGCCATCATGGCCAGGCTGTAGGTGATGAAAAATTGCATGAGCGCAGCCATCAACATCGAGATGCACGCAAACACGTACGTCATTACTTGATCGGGCAGCGCGATGTAGTGCCGGAAATAAAGGAAGATCAGCGCAATCGGTGGCAACGTGACGAATGTGTAAACAAGACGTCCGCTTAAAAAAATGCTGAACCGATAAGCGAGATAACTGATCGGTTTCGTCAGGAACGAATTGATTTGCCCCTCTCGAATGTCGGCGGCGATTTGCCATTCGTCTTCCGTGGGCGTGACGAGGTTGCTCACCAGGATCGTCAGCAAATAATAGTAAATCATCGACCCGTAATCATAGCCGTGCAGGCCGCCGCCTCGCTCTTTGAAGATGGCGCGCCAGAGAAAGACCGTGCCGGCCAACGGAATCAGCGCGAAGAGCGCGCGCAGAAAATAATTCCAGCGATAAACAAATGTGTTTTGTAGCCCGAGGTTGAAGACCGAAATGTACTTGTCGATCTTCACGGGGCGAAAATTCGATTGCTCATGAAAGCGGGAATGCAGGAAATTCGAACATTAATTAGCTGTAGCGGCGGTCTATGACGGTCGCAATTTTTTCGCACGATCCTCCAAGCAAAACTCACGCAGGCTGGGAAGCCCGCGCGCCGCACAGGCAGGATGCCTATGTTCCGTCTGCAAGTTCCGTCGCGAGCGTGATCGCGGCGATCATGCTGTCAGGTCGCGCGATTCCTGTGCCGGCAATCTCAAACGCCGTGCCGTGATCAGGACTGGTGCGAGGGAAGGGGAGACCCAGCGTCACGTTCACGCCGCTGTGAAACGCGTGCATTTTCAGCGGGATCAAACCTTGATCGTGATACATGCAGAGAACGGCCTCGAATTCGCCCTCAACGGCGCGATGAAAAACCGTATCGGGCGAGACTGGGCCGATGAAGAGCAGATGTGAATGGCGATCAGTGACTAGTACTTGGTGATTCAATTCGTTTACCGCCGGGCTGATGATTTCGATTTCTTCGCGGCCGAGTTTTCCCGATTCGCCCGCGTGTGGATTTAAGCCAGCAACGGCAATGTGCGGCGCGGTCTTGGATCGAGAACGAAGAAAATCCACGAGCAATAAACCAACGCGAACAATCTCCGATTGCTTGAGGGCATTTGAAACGTCGCGCAACGGGAGGTGCGTGGTAACTAACGCCACGGTGATTTTTCCGCCGGTCAAACACATTGCGAAATTCTTCACGCCGCAGCGCTCGGCAAAAAATTCGGTTTGTCCGGGGAACTTAAAACCGGCTTCGTACATGCGGGCCTTGTGAATCGGACCCGTTACGATGGCATCGATTTCGCCGCGCCGTGCGAGCGTGACCACTTCTTCAAGTGCGGCCGCAGCCGTGCGAGCGGTTTCAAGCGTCGGTTTGCCTAACGCGCAATCGGGGTGTTTCCCGATGATTTGATATTCAGCCGAACCGGGCAGCCGACCGGACTTCAGTGCAAGATCGACGATCTCCGGTCCGATGCCGGCGCAATCACCCAGTGTGATGCCGATGCGCGGTTGCATCGCAGATTGTCACGGAAGTTATGCGTCTCCGCAACGAGCATGACAGAGCGAACATTCAACATCGAAGTTCGAACTTCAGAAAGTCCGGATGTAAGCCTTGGAGCGCAGGCTGGCGATCCAGCGTTCCTGAAGACCTTGCGCTTCCAGTTGGATCAGTTTCTTCTCGATTTCGGGCCGAACTTCACGGAGCGAACGGGTCGTTCCGCCATGCTTATCCTCGACTTTGAGGATGTAATAATTGCCACTGAAATCAATAATGTTGCTAATTCTCCCGACGGGGATGTTGAAGGCGATCTTTTCGAGCGGGGCCGCAAGGGTTTTGCGTTCGATCCAGCCCCAATCGCCACCAAGATCGCGCGTGCTATCCTCAGAATAAATCTGCGCCATGCGATCGAACTCGGCGCCGCTCACCACTTTGCCGAGCACCTCTTCGGCCATCGCTTTTTGTGCCGCGGAGTTTCCGGTATCGGCATGGCCGGGAATCATGATCATGCGCAGCTTGATCTGTTCTTTGGTGGTGAATTCGTCGCGATGCTTCTTGTAATAGTCTTCGACTTTCGGCGGTGAGATAACCAGGCTCATCTTGACATTCTTACCGCGCATCGCCTGCACGATCATTCTTTCGGTCTCCTTTTGTTTGAACTCGCCCAGCGTGTAATTCTGCGCCTCGAGCGTCTTGATAAAGGTGTTGCGGTCGCCACCGAACGACTCGCGGATGATCTCGTGCATCCGCTCATCCACAAAATGATCCGGGATTTCGTAGCTTTCTTTCTTAAACGCCTGAATGATGAGTCGTCGATCGACCAAGTCCTTGAGGGCTGCGTCCCGCGCCTCCCTCAGTTGTTTTTCCAATTCCTGGCCGGTGTATTGCGAACGCAGCAACTTCTCCCGTGGCGCAGACAACATTCGGATTTGCGAATAGGTGATCACATCCCCATTTACAATCGCAGCGATGCCGTCTACTACTTCGGGCTCTGCCCCGAATGCGGCACAGCAAAGCGGTGACAGAGCAAGGCCAAAGACCGCAAGGAACGCGGTAGCAAACGCACGGATTATACGCCTCATAGTTTTTTGATCAGCTCCAGAATCTCCCCCAGATGCTGTTCGATTCTGCCCGCAACTAAACGGGGGAATTTCCCAGCGACAAGTATAAAATCCCGGCGCCGGGTCAGCATCACCTTGCGCTCGCGCACTTCGACACGACTCACGCCGGAGTTTGCCGCAGCGAGCTTGATTTCGGTGAGAAGGAACAAATTGTCAACTGCGGGCGGGAATGGCCCAAAGCGGTCGCGCCAATCGCGTTCCAGGCGTTCCAATTCCTCGTGGGTCGTGATTTCCGCGATCTCGCGATAAGCTCGGATCCGCAAGGTCCCGTCGCCGATGTAACTGGTCGGGACAAACGCGGGCACACGCGTCTCTGGGCCGAGGTGGACGAACTCCGCTTCATTGGTGGCGACGAAATCGAGCCGCAGATCGACATCGAGCCGGAGTCGCAGTTTTTCACCTTTGCGTTCCGCAACGGCCTGTTTGAGCAGTTGGCAGTACAGATTGAAACCAACCGCCATGATATGGCCGCTTTGCGCCGTTCCGAGAATGCTGCCCGCCCCACGAATCTCCAGATCGCGCATCGCGATGCGAAAGCCCGCGCCCAGCGAGCTGTATTGCTTGATGGCGCTGATTCGTTTTCGCGCGGCGCCAATTGTCATCATTTCCCGCGGGAGCAGGAGATAGGCGTAAGCTTTATGCTCGGCCCGGCCGACGCGCCCGCGCAATTGATAAAGGTCGGCGAGACCAAACCTGTCCGCGCGATCGATGATTATGGTGTTGGCGTTTGGGATATCGAGACCGCTTTCAATAATCGTCGTGCAAACCAGCACGTCGATCTTCCCCGTGATGAACCGTGCCATGACGGCTTCCAGTTCGTCCGCATCCATCTGGCCATGCCCGATCTCAACCTTCGCCTGCGGACAAAGATCGACAATACGATCCCGTGCGCGCTCGATAGTCATCACTCGGTTGTGCAAAAAGAAAACCTGACCTTGCCGTCCGAGTTCGCGATCAATCGCATCGCGAATGATCCGCTCATCGTAGCCGGCCACCACCGTTTCCACTGGCAGGCGGTTAAGGGGTGGGGTCTCAATGGTGGACATGTCTTTTATGCCAACAAGCGAAAGGTACAGCGTTCTCGGAATCGGAGTTGCGGAGAGCGTTAGGACATCGACAAGTTTGAAAAGCTCTTTGAATTTTTCTTTGTGCAGAACGCCAAAGCGCTGTTCTTCGTCGATGACAACCAGGCCGAGGTCTTTGAAAAGGACGTCGCCGGAAATCAGCCGGTGCGTGCCGATGACGATATCGACGCCGCCTTCGCGCAACAGCAGCAAAACTTTCTTTTGTTCGGATTGCGAACGAAAACGACTGAGCATCTCGATTCGTACGGGATAATCGAGCATGCGCTGACGAAACACCTCGAAATGCTGTTGCGCGAGAACGGTCGTCGGCGCGAGTACCGCGACTTGTTTGCCGTCCATCACGGCTTTGAAGGCGGCGCGAATCGCGACTTCGGTCTTGCCGAAGCCGACATCGCCGCAAATCAAGCGGTCCATCGGCTGCGGATGCTCCATGTCGATTTTCGTGTCGATGATCGCCTTCATTTGATCAGGCGTTTCACGAAACGGAAACGAGTGCTCAAATTCCGCCTGCCATTTGGAATCTGGACCAAATGCATGTCCGGCATGCGTCTGGCGCTCGGCCTGAAGCGCGAGCATTTTGCTGGCATAATCGTAGATGGAAGCAGCAGCGCTTTTCTTCGCGCGCGTCCATCTGGCGTCGCCCAGCGAGCTGAGGGGCGGCGATCTTTTCCCCACACCAACATAGCGGGAAACGAGGTAGGCTTGCTCGAGGGGGACATAGAGTTTGGCTTCATCAGCGAACTCGATCGCGAGTACCTCGTGGACCCCATCTGAAGTGGCGCCCTTGCTGGCAATGTCTGGCGAAGCAGGCGACACGCCTGCCGCTACAGGTCCGAGCTGGATCAAGCCCAAGAAACGTCCGATGCCATGCTCGAGGTGCACGACCAGATCGCCCTCGCTCAGCTCACTGAAATCGATCTGTGCGCGATGGCGTTCCGCGCGCCGCAACCGCTGGCGCCCGTGCGAAGCAAATCGGCCGAATAATTCGGCGGCCGAGAGGACGACAAGATTGCCCGCCGGAAAACAAAACCCGCGAGCGAGCGCGCCTTCAACAAGATCAACCTCGTCAAGCAGATCCTTCTCGCCAATGATCTCGCGAAAACGCTCGATCTCACCCTCGGTCTGAAAATAAATGACAATTTTCGCCCGGCTCGAACGCCATTCCTTTAATTGTGTGACAAACTGCGCGCGTTTCGCTTCGATGAGCATGAGATCACCGATCGCGAACTCAGCGACGTCGCAATATTGGAACGCGCCGCTGAAATCTTCCGGACCAAGCTCAATCCAGCCTTCACTGATTTGGATGTGCGCGTTGGAATGTTCTTCCGGTTCGATGTCGATCCGAAGGTGATCGCGTGCGACGTAATCGCGGACGAGGCCGCTTTCGTCGTCTGTCGCTCCGAGCAGAATATCCGCTGAGCTCAAATCACTCACCGAAGTCTGGGTATCGATGTCGAATTCGCGTAAGGATTCGATTTCGTCGCCCAAAAACTCCAAGCGTACCGGTAATGGGGACTGCCAGGAATAAAGATCGACAATTCCGCCACGCACCGCGAATTGTCCACGCGCGGTGACCTGGGCTACGCGTTCATAACCGGCTCCAGCGAGTCGTTCGAGGACATGTTCCATGTGCTCGTTCGCCCCGCGTCGAAACTGGACCAAAGCGGATTGGAGCGCACCGCGCCTCGGTGCCGCTTGATCGAGACTGGCGCGCGTTGCGACAATCAGCGGGGAACCCAACTCGCGCTCAACTTTTGTGAGCAATGCGAGTCGTTCCGACGCGATTTCCGGATCCGGCAAAATATTTTCGACTGCGGCGAACTCCGCTTCCGGCAGGAAAAGCGCGTCTGGCTGCCAGTTGAGCAAACTTTCATAGATCAACTCCTGCGAATGAACGCTCGGGCTGAGGACCCAGATCGTCCGGTCAATCTTGGACGCAATGATGGCGACCAGAAATGCCTGCGCCGGCTGGATCACGTGAGAGAACTGCACCGGCCATTGCGCCGTCTCGCTTTCTCGAAGCTTGCGCGCAACGGGCCCGGTTTCCGCGACGATCTTTAGAATCTCTGCGCGTCCCGATTTCTGCACCGGTTAGCTGTCGCCGAAAAAAGTTAGAAGTTCAAAGGTGCCCGCGGGACAGGCGCTCTGTCGTCCCCGTGCGACTCATCATTGCTTCAGGCCACGGTCCAGCGTTGAAACGCACTATAGTCGAGCGAGCTATAGCTTGCGGCCGATGGCTGCGGCGATCGCGCGAAGACGCGGAACAAGATCGGCGAAAACTTCCGGCGTGAGTGCTTGGTCGCCGTCGCTTTTAGCCAGCTCGGGGGAATCGTGCACTTCGATCATAAGCGCATCCGCACCGGCAGAGAGTGCTGCGAGGGACATCTGCGGAACAAATTCGCGCAGCCCGATCGCGTGGGTTGGATCGACAATAATCGGAAGATGTGTCTTGGACTTCAAGAGCGGAACAGCACTCAAATCGAGCGTGTAGCGTGTGGCAGTCTCAAAGGTGCGAATGCCGCGCTCGCAGAGAACCACGTTCATGTTACCCTCGCTCAAAATGTATTCCGCGCTCATGATCAAGTCATTGATCGTGGCGCTGAATCCGCGTTTCAGCAGGACCGGCAACCTGCTGCGGCCAACTTCCTTCAAGAGAGAGAAGTTCTGCATGTTGCGGGTACCCACTTGAAGACAGTCCGCATATTTTTCGATCACGGATAGGTCCCGTGCGTCCATGATTTCCGTGATCACGGGCAGGCCCGTTTCCGCGCGCGCTTCAGCAAGAAAACGAAGTCCGTCTTCACGCAAGCCTTGAAAACTGTACGGTGAAGTGCGCGGCTTGAATGCACCGCCGCGCAATATTTTCGCGCCGGATTTTTTGACGATCTTTGCGATTGAGAGAATCTGCTCCTCGCTTTCAACGGAGCATGGGCCGCAAATCAAAACAACGTCTTCGTTGCCGCCTACCCGCACGCCTCCAATTGTTACCGACGAGGCTCCGCGGGATTCGCGCGAAGCGAGTTTGTAGGGCTTCAGCACCGGCACGATCGCTTCCACGCCGGGCATGGCGGCGAGCGACTTTTCGCGAAGGAGCGCCTCGGGTCCAATCACACCGATGATCACCCGCGATGCGCCTCGGCTGATTTGCGCATCCAAACCGAATTCGCGCACCCGGGTGACAATCCGATTGAGCTGTTCCTCAGTGGCGTTCGGTTGCGTGATGATGATCATATTTCGAATCGGCGGAACAACGAGAATGCCGCCGTCGAGAATTTTCTGCAAGCCCGGATGCCGAACGCTCCGGGGAGCCTAATTCGTGATCGTAACTGGCGTACCGACTGAGACCGATTTGAAAAAGTCTTCCGCCATGAATTCGGGCATGCGGATGCAGCCGTGGGACGCGGGATAACCGGGCAAGTAACCTGCGTGCATTCCTGTCCCGGAAACAATGCGCATAAAGTAGGGCATCGGCGTACCTCTAAAATGTGTGCCAGGCGGTTTCGGATCCTTCGTCACGTCTACATTCGGCGTCACTACGTTTCCCGCTGAGTCGACGTAGTCGCCGAATAAGCTGGAGACGTGGTTGGCGTCCTTTTGAATGATCGAGAAGTGGCCGTATGGAGTGTTTAGCCCCTCGCGGCCAGTTGAAAGTTGTGAAACGCCGACGAGCACGCCGCTCTTATAAAAATATGCGCGCTGCTCTCTGAGACTGATCGTGATGGAAGGTTTTCCTTCAATTCCATCTCCATCCCAGTATGAAACAGAGTCTTGCGGCGGACCCGCCAGAGCATTTCCGTAGGCGCCCCCGAGATATTGTGTCTGGGCTGAGAACCGGGGATCTTCCGCGCAACCAGCTGCTAGAAGGGTGAGGACGGCGAGAAATGCCACCATCGAAATGCGATAAAGTGAATGGAGCATAAGAATTTTGGAACGGACTCTTAATGCGCAAACGATGCAAAAAGTCAAGGGGAGCGACATTGACTCAGCGATTCAAGAAATCTAAGGAAAAGCGGTCAATCTGCACCAGCTGACTGCGGCTTGAATTGTATGTTGTTTAATGCAGACTTCCGACCGTCTCCGCCGACAGCGAGTCCGCAAATCATGCCCACCTACGAATATTCTTGTCAGAAGTGCGGCCAAAATTTTGAAGCGTTTCAATCAATGCGCGATGAGCCATTTCACGAGTGCCCAAAGAACCTTTGCCAGCTGCCGAAATGGGGACGTGGAAAGGTGAAGCGCCTGCTTGGGACCGGGGCCGGCCTCATCTTCAAGGGCTCCGGCTTTTACGCCACGGATTATCGAAGCAATTCGTACAAAGAGGCCGCGAAAAAAGAGGCGCCTTCCACCCGACAAGGCCGCCTGAGAAAAAACCAGGAAAAGAATCCAGCGAGTGACCTTGAAGAAACTCGGAGCCAAGCCGCTTCCGCTTGTGTTGATTGCGCCGTAATGAGACAACCGGCGGCCCGCCCTCTTCGCCCTGCGAGTCCGCCGGTCAACCAACCGAAAGATCGACAATCGAACGCTGGATTGCAGGCCGATTGCCCACCAGAAACTAGTAGCGATTGGTCATGCCGTACTCGCGGCTGCGTTCGTACGCGCGAATCGCGCGTCGCGTTTGTGGTCCCATGATTCCATCGATAGAACCGTGGTAGTAGCCCGCCTGAGCCAATTGGCGCTGCACCTCAACAACCGTAGACTGACCCCGGTAGCGACTGCCGTAGCCATATCCGTAACCCGAGTCGCCGTAATAGTTATAATCGTATCCGTATCCGTATGGGTAGCCGTAACCGTAGCCATATCCGTATGGGTAGCCATAGCCATAGCCGTAAGGATATCCCCAGCCCCAGAACGGAAAGCCGAAGCCGCCGATGAAGATGACGTCATTATTATTATTATGATGATGATGACGCCAATTGCCGCTCCAGTTGTTCCAATTGCGGCCATTCCAATTGCGGCCATTCCAGTTGCGGCCACTCCATGTTCCCGGTCCGCGGGCGAACGTATTGCCGCCTCGGGCTGACATGGAGCTGAAGTGCCCGCCGCCGCGACCCATGCCACCACCACCGCGCGGAGCGGCATTGACGACCGACGCGGCTAACGTCACCGCCGCAAAGCAGCTCAAGAAAAGTATAAGTTTTGCATTCATAGATAATTCCCACCTTCCACTAATTAGACCCCGTAAGCCGCGCAAAGTTTCGCTTTTTTACGGGGCCATAAGAATAAATAAAGCCCTTTTTCGGCTCGCCTCCATCGTTTTTCCACGAATATAGTTCCACTTCGCTTTCGCCTCATGAAGTTGTCCGCTCATCTTGTTTGCTCCGCGGTCAGTTTGTTCGCGTTCAGCCAAACCAGGCTTCTTTGCGCGCCGCTTGGGCGAAGTGTGAGTCCTTCGCAGCAATTCATCGTTTACGGCGCCAACGATCGGCTCCGCGGGGCGGTTTCTGAGCTTGCAGAACAAACCAAGGCCAATCTGCTCGCGCTACTACGACAGCCGGACCGGTGGAAAACGCCAATCGTGGTCAATTTGCAGTCACCGCAGGCTAACCTCCCGGAAATTCCACCTGCCGCGCTGCGATTTAGCCAGACCGGTTTTGGTTTAAAGCTGCAGCTCGACTTGACAATTACCCAAAACATCGATGGCGCACTGGTCGAGCGCGAACTGCTACGCGCGATTCTCCTGGAAATGATTTACCGGAGCGAACCGAACATTGCTCCCGGCACCGCCTTCGTCGAGCCACCGGATTGGTTGCTCGACGGCGTGCTTGGGCTCACGCCTGGGCGCGATCGCGGGACGCTTGTCGAAGCGCTTTCCGCGTCAGAGAAGCGGATGTCTCTGGAAGAATTCCTCCAGCAGCGTCCTCTGCTGCTCGATTCGCCCGGCCGCATGCTTTATCGCGCTTATTCCATTGCGCTCGTGCAGTTGCTTGTCGACGGAACGGATGGGCGCTCGCGGGTAACGCGCTACATCGACAGGTTATCAGGTGCCTCAAATGACCCGCTCGCTGATTTGAAGGCGCAGTTTCCTCTACTATCTGGCGATGTTGAAAAAGCCTGGCAATCAAGCGTGGCGCGTCTAAATGATGTGCAGAGTTATCAGTTGCTCACCTTTGCCAAAAGCGAGCGACGCCTTGATGAATTGTTGCGCGTTAAAATTCCAGACGCCGGAAAGTCAACCAAAGCGGTTGAGCTTAGCGAACTTGCACAGCGAAAGACGACTGCGGCAGAGAAAGCGGCGCTCAGTCTATTGAGCCAGAACTTGCTCGTGTTCACGATCCGGGCGAATCCAATCGTGCGACCGATTGCGCGGGAATATCAGCAAATCGTAGCGCGACTCGAGCGCGGTAAATGGAAGGGAGTCGCTAAGCGCGTGGCAGATTTGAAAGATATCCGCGCCAGAATCGCTGCTCGCATGAGTGACATCGATGATTACATGAACTGGTTCGAAGCGACCCAATCGAAGAGTGGCAGCGGCGTATTCGCTGCCTACCTTAGAGCGGCGGATCAGCCGCAAGCGCCAGCGCCTCGGCGGCGGGATGCGCTCTCGGTGTATCTCGATGCGCTGGCGAACCAATTCGAGGATTAGCCGGATGCACGAATCGGTCAGCAACGCGATTGGAATCGCGCAGGTTATCGATCTTTAGAGCAGTTGCTCGTCGCGCGGTTGCTGGTTATCATAGTCGGCGCGTCACAACGCGCGTCTCTCGTTGTTATGCAGAAAATTGGATTTGCCGAAGCCCTTGACTCGATTGTGACCAGCGACCCGCGTTATCAGCGGGATGCGTATGTTTTTTTGCGCGATGCGCTCGATTTCACCACGAAACAGCAGAAGAAAATTAAAGGAGCCACCGTGCGTCATGTGGCCGGGCCGGAACTTTTGGAAGGTGTGCGGCAGTACGCCCTCAAAGAATTCGGGCCGATGGTAATCACAGTTTTCGATAATTGGGGAATTCAGTGCTGTGAAGATATCGGACATATGGTTTTCAATCTGATAGGAGCCGGGATTTTTGGAAAGACCGAGGAAGATTCGATGGAGGACTTTAAGAACGTCTATGATTTTGAAGAGGCTTTTGTGAAGCCGTTCGAGCCGGCGAAACCAACGACCGCGAAGCCGGCGGCGGAATTGCCAGCTTCAAAGTCGGTATGAGGCGATTCGCGCCGCGCCTGGCGCTTTTGCCCGCGATTATGTTTAGCACCGCCAATCTAACTACTGCAACGATCGACGATTCGTCCGTTATCACCTTTCCACCCAGCTCGGCGCAGAAATGGGTCCTGCCAAATGGGCTGACGCTCATCGTGCATGAAGACCACAGCGCGCCGGTGGCAAGTGTCCAGGCGTGGTGTGCCACTGGTAGCATCGATGAGGACAACCATCTCGGTGCAGGCTTGTCCCACATTCTCGAACACATGCTCTTTAAGGGCACGAAGACACGATCGACCAATGTAATCGCGCAAAAGATCCAGGATGTTGGCGGTTACATCAACGCTTACACATCCTTCGATCACACCGTTTTTTGGATCGATGTGCCGAAAGACGGTGTCACTACTGCGCTGGACGTTTTGGCAGATGCGATGATGAACTCGACTCTGCCGCCCGAGGAATACCTAAAAGAACAGGAAGTGATTCGGCGCGAATTCGCCATGGGTTTGGATGACCCCGACCGCGTGACTACCCTGCTTCTTTTTGCCACCGCTTACCAACGACATCCGTACCGCCTTCCGGTGATCGGGCAAATCGAGGTCTACAATCAGCTTACGCAAGAGCAGGTGATGCAGTATTACAAAGCGCGCTACGTTCCGAACAATCTCACGTTCATCGTAGTGGGAGACGTCGACGCAGAGAAAGTACATCAACAACTCATAGAATTCTTCAAGGCTTATCCGGAGAAATCGCTCAAGCCGGTCTTCATTCCTGAAGAACCGCCGCAACTGGGCCGGCGGGAAATGCATCAGGAATTTCCCACCGAACTAACGCATCTCGCGCTAGCCTGGCACATTCCTGAGGTCACGCACCCAGACGTTCCTGCGCTCGATCTTCTCTCGACCATTCTCGGCGATGGACGCAGTTCGCGCTTGTACGGCCGCGTGCGTGAAGAGGCCGGTCTGGCCTACAGCATATCCGCCTTCTCCTACACGCCCGGCGATCCCGGCTTATTCGGCATTGATGCCATTGTCGATCCAAAGAAGCGCGAAGCCGCGGAGCAGTTGGTCCTGCACATCATTGACGAGGTGAAGCAACCCGGTGTCACGGCCGAGGAGTTGATGAAGGCAAAGAAAATATCGCTCAGTCATCATCTCGGCGCCCTTACTACCATGCGCGGCCAGGCTTCCGATATCGGATCGAATTGGCTGCTCACGCGCAATCTCAATTTCAGCCGGGATTATCTCGACGCCGTCCAGAAGGTGACGCTCGACGACATCAAACGAGTCGCCGCAAAGTACCTGACAAATGACAATCTGACGACCGTGTCGTTGAATCCGAAGGGGTCGCTCGTCGCAAAAGCCGAAGGCGCAAAACCGATCAGTGCAGGTGAGATTCAAAAATTCGAGCTATCGAATGGATTGCGAATTTTGGTGCGCGAAGATGCGCGGTTGCCGCTGGTTGCGATGGGAGCCGTTTTCCGAAGTGGTCTTCTCGCCGAGACCGCGCAAACAAATGGTATCACGCGCTTGATGGCGAAGGTGCTGCTGAAAGGTACCAAAACGCGCACTGCGGAACAGATTGCAAACCAGATCGAAGCGGTCGGCGGTTCGATCGCGAGCGACGCGGGCAACAATAGCTTCAGTGTCTCGCTCGACGTGATGAAGCCCGATCTGAAACTCGGCGTCGAGTTGCTCTCGGATGTGTTACTCAATGCAACCATGCCGGAAAAAGCGATCGCGCGGGAAAAAGAAATCCAGATCGCTGGTATCAAACAAGAAGAAGAGCAGTTAACGACTGTGGCCCGCAACATTTTGCGCCAAGCGCTCTTCACGCAGCATCCTTACGCTCTACGGGCAAATGGTTCGGTCGAATCCGTTCAGCGGTTGACTCAGAAAGATCTACTCGAATTTCGCGATCGTTACCTTGTCGCGAAAAACGGCGTCATTTTCGTCTTTGGCAATGTGAAGGCGGCGGAGGTGAAACAGCTTTTCGAGCAGGCGCTCGGTGGAATGAAACCTGGCGAGCTCGCCCTGACACACGCCCATCCGGCCGCGCCGCTTAGCAAGACCGAGACTGTCGAAAGCCGGAGAGAGAAAGCGCAGGGCGTGATTATGGTGGGATATCGGGGCGCGGATCTGTTTAGCCCGGATCGATACGCGCTTGAATTAATTGACGAGGCGAGCAGCGATCTCGGCTCGCGCTTTTTTATCCGTATCCGTGAGCAGATGGGCCTGGCCTATTACGTGGGCGCAAGTCAGATGCAAGGCCTCGTGCCGGGGCTTTTCGCTTTTTATCTCGGCACTGATCCGAAAAAGATTGAGCCGGTGAAAACGGCGTTGCTGGATGAAATCCGCAAACTCGCCAGTGATGGCCTTACGAACGAGGAGCTGACGCGCGCGAAAAAGAAGTTGATTGGGCAACAAGAGATCGCAAATCAGAG
>WNGE01009978.1_pt1 | contig 14677 bp, 10 predicted proteins | sample 5400651 | NCBI WGS metagenome assembly WNGE01 (sample SAMN13153370, study PRJNA577476) | soil metagenome | isolation source: 60 cm soil or saprolite under grassland replicate 2 | place: USA:California | collected 2016-06-15 | reverse complement strand
GGTACTGGCGCTCGGGCGCCTTGCGGTACACCGCGGCATCCAGCCCCGCCGCGACGTACTTCATGCGGACCCGGGCGACGGTGGCGGGATTGACCTCAAGCGCCGCCCCGATGGCGGCATCGGTCCAGCCGGGACCGGCCTCGCCCTGGTTGGCCTTGAGCAGAATGCGGGCATGGGTCAGCGCACGAGCCGGCGCGACGCCCTGCCCGATCAGGGTGTGGAGCCTGGCACGCTCTTCCTCGGGCAATCTCACCGTGTGTCGCTTGCGCACTGCTGGCCTCCTGCGGCGGTATCCCTGGACCGCAACCAGCATGAGACCAAACCCCACATCACACAAATCACAACTGACGAGCTACTAGGGCTTAATTCGGCAACGGCACACGGGGTACACGGGGTGGCTAAGTGCCGTGCTGATCTCGCCGAGGTCGGTAGTTACGGCTGCGGCCCGGACGTCGCGTCGGCGGTCGCTCGCAACTAACTGGTCGGGGGGTACTGCAGGGCGCACGCGAGCGACGTCGATCACACCGTCAGGCAATCGCAGATGCATGGCTTCTAGTGTTCGAATTTGTTATTCGTGCTCTGATTACTACTAGCAAAGACTCATCCGACAGTTACCCTGCGGAGGCGGTGCCGAAGCGGATTCCCGTCGGCGTGATGATGGCGAGCGCCAGGCATGAGCCGCGACAGCTCCGGGTCGAAGTGCTCTACACCGATCGTGCCTGGCGGCTGGTAGAGGTCCTGGCGTGGGCGAGATGGCGGGCCGGGTGGGCAGCCCTGGTCAGGTGGCCGGACGCTTCGGAGGACTGGCGGGAGTACAACGGGCAGCTCATCCGCCCCCCTGTGAAGCCTCAGCGCTGAGCCCGAGTCAATTTGGGCTGAGCCGACGGTTCCACGGATTCCCGGCGATAATGCTCTGACGTGCGTACACCTCGGCGGGGAGACCGACGCAGAGTCCTTAATGGCGCAGCCGTCAATCAGCAGCTGCTCGAATGGATCGTGACCGACCGCTACGCCGATGCTGTCGCTGAACTGTTCAACACACCTGGTGTGTGCAGCACGGTCCGTACCAGGTGATGTCGCCCCGCGGGCAGCGGATCGCGCGAAGACCGCCGGGTCAGGTCGCTCACTCATGGTGTGGCACCACGGCCAGCTTGGCGACGTACGCGGCGAGGTCGGTGCTGCGGACCCGCCGGGATCTGCCGATCTTGACCGACGGCAGCCTGCCGTCGCGGATCATCTCGAAGACCCGCCGGCGGGCAATGCGCAGCTCGCTGGCCGTTTCCTCCACCGTCAGGAGCATCGTCGCGGGCATCGCTCCTCCAACCGCGAGACAGTTAGCTGAATATCCGGCTCACGATTAGTTGTACCGCACGATGCAGCTAGACGCAAGCGCGTGCCGCGTGTATCGTCAACCGCGTGGAGAATAAGACGCAGCCGGCCGCGGCCCGCGCGGAACGCCCTGATCCCGAGGTTCAGGCTGGCCGCGCGCTGCGCCGGCTGCGGACGGCCCGCGGCTGGTCCCAGGAGGAAGTCGGCAGGCGGATGAAGGCCTACGGCTACGACTTCCACCAGACGATGATCGCGAAGATCGAGGCCGCCCAGCGCCCGCTGCGGGTCCGCGAGCTGGCTGACTTCGCGGCACTATACGGCATGGAAGTCCACGAGCTGATCTACCCGCCGGCCGGCTCGCTGACGGAAGTCAACGGGGAGATCGCCATGCTCACGGATCACCTGCAGGTGGCCGACAGGGATGTCCAGGCCCACAGGCAGGAACTCGATAAAGCTCAGGCCGCCGCGGCGGCAGCGGAGGAGGATCTCCGCAGGCAGGAGGGCGAGGCCGCAATGCTGAGAGGGCGGCTGACCTACCTGGAAGCGGCGCGGAAGAAGCTCGCGGAATGGGAGCCAGGCGAGTGACTACGTCCCGGACGAGCCGAACGCCAAGGGCTATTACGAGGCCAAGGTCACGATGGGCACCCGGCCGGACGGCACGCTGGACCGCAGGCATGTTGAGCGGAAGTCGAAGGCGGCACGGAACCGGGCCGTGCGCGAGCTGGAGCGCAAGCGGGACGCCGGGCAGATCACGAAGGCCGGCCGGGCGCGGACGGTCAGCGAGATGCTCACGAGGCATCTGGACGTGGTGCTGCCGCAGCGCGGGCGCGCGCCCTGGACCATCGCCAGCTACCGGTCGCTGTGCGAGCACCAGATCTTCCCGCGGTGGGGCGCCCAGCGGATCGACCGGATGCTGCCCGAGTACCTGGAGGACGGCTACGCGGAGATGCTCGCCGACGACCTGTCGGCCGGGACGGTCAGGAAGATCCACGCGATCCTGTCGAGCGCCTACGAGATCGAGGTGAGGCGCGGCAATGTCGCCCGCAATCCGTGCAAGCTGGTCGAGGCGCCCCGGCTAGGCCAGGCCCAGAAGAAGGCACTAACCGAGGCACAGGCCCGCGCCGTGCTCGCCGCGGTCGCCGGCCGGCGGAACAGCTCGCGATGGTCTGTCGGCCTCGCCTGCGGGCTGCGCCAGGGGGAGGCACTCGGCCTGCGCTGGCCGTTCATCGACCTCGCCACCGGCGAGATGCGGGTCTGGTGGCAGCTTCAGCGGCTGCCATGGCGCCATGGCTGCGCGGATGCCGCGAAGTGCGCCGCCGGCTGGCACCGGCGGCCGTGCCCGCGGAACTGCCCGAAGGCGGCCCGCAAGTCAGGGCGGCGTCACGCGTGCATCCCGGCCGACGCTCCACGGCTGTGCGAGCCGGGATGCGCCGGGCACGCGGCGCAGTGCCCGCAGCGCCGCGGCGGCGGCCTGGTGTTCCGCGAGATCAAGGAACGCCGCCGCAAGACGGTGGCGCTGCCGCCCGAGCTGGTCGCCGTGCTGCGTGCACACCGCCGGGCTCAGGCACGCGAGCGCATGGCCGCCGCGAACGTGTGGGAAGATCACGATCTTGTCTGGTGCCAGGAGAACGGCAGGCCGGTCGACCCGCGCGCCGACTGGCAGCAGTGGTCGGACATCCTCACCGAGGCCGGGATCGAGCACGCCGGGACGCACGCGATGCGCCACTCGGCGGCCACCATCGCGATACACCAGGGCGTCGCGCTGCCGGTCATCCAGGAGATGCTCGGCCACTCCGACATCCGGGTCACGCGCGACTACGTGGACGTGTCCTCGCCGCTGGCGCACGACGCCGCGGCGCGGGTCGGACGGGCGCTCTTCGGGACAACTGTCCCGAAAATTGTCCCGAAAGGGTCACCGCGGTGACCGCTGAGGTGGCGTTTTCGCTGGTCAAGCTAAGAGCCGCCTATCGGAATCGAACCGATGACCTATTCATTACGAGTGAATCGCTCTACCGACTGAGCTAAGGCGGCGAGCCGTCCTGGGGGACGGCAGCGCAAGGAGTCTACCGGTCGCCGGCCGGCTCTTGCCCGGGCATGTACTTGGCCTCGTACGCCTGCCGCGACCCGCACACGCTGGCGCGCGGGCAGGCGCAGCGCCGGCCATCCTCCGACAGCCTGACCACGACCTTGTCCGCCGGGACGCTGTGCCCGACCACCGTGCCCGGCCCATCCGGCGTCTCGACGCTGGCGCCGAGCTTCGGCGCCTTCTTCTGGAAGTCCTGGTAGAGCGGATGCTCGTACTTCAGGCAGCACATCAGCCGGCCGCAGGCGCCGGCGATCCGCAGCGGGTTCACTGGCAGCTGCTGGTCCTTGGCCATCCGCACCGACACCGGCTCGAAGTCCTTCAGGAACGTCGAGCAGCACGTGTCACGCCCGCATGGGCCGATCCCGCCCTGCAGCCTGGCCTCGTCGCGCGGCCCGATCTGCCGCAGCTCGACCCGGACGTGCAGCCGGCTGGCCAGGTCACGCACCAGGGCGCGGAAATCAACCCGGTGCGGCGCGCTGAAGTAGATAGTCAGCACGTTGCCCGCATCGACGTAATCCACGGCGATGATCTTCATCGGCAGCCCGTGCTCGCGGACCAGCCGCCGGGCGGCGACCCGGCCTTCGGCGCGCTTCGCCCGGTTCGCCTCGTCCCTGGCCATGTGCTCGTCGGCGGCCAGGCCGGCGCAGACCGGCAGGCCGCCGATCTCGTCATCCACCCACTGCGGCGCCCAGATGCACTCGGCGACCTCCGGCCCGGCATCGGTGGGCACGAGCACCTTGGTCCCCACGGACGGCGTGTACTGCCCAGGGTCCAGGTAGTACAGCCGGCCGTGACGCTGGAAGCTGACCGCCATCATCATGCCCACGGCCCCACATTACGGGGAGATCACGGGGCCCGCGCAATACCGGCCATCCCGAGCTCATCTCCTGGCAGCTGCCCACCCGCCTTTGACCTGCTGCTTTCGCCCGGACCCGCGACGGCAGGTCGTCAGGAGCCGGCGGGCTCACCAGGCCTCACTGGCGGCAACCCAACCCCGTCGCTCGGCCGCAGCGGAATCAGCCGTCCGGCGAGCACCTGCCTGCGTCCTCGGCCAGGATCGCCTCGTCTTCGGCGGGGTCCTGGGTCGCGCCGCGGCCCAGCGGGCCAGCGAAGTTCCGGTACCTGCGGGCCACGCCCCTGCGGCGCAGCGCGTGCTGCGGCAGCCATTCAGCACCGCAGCCCGCACGTAGGCGAGCGAGCCGTCTCCGGCCGGCAGCCGGTCGCGCAGGCAGAGCCTGGCGAAGACGTCTTGCACGACGTCCTCAGCGGAAGGCTGGTCGCCGACCAGCAGCACAGCGAGCCGTACCAGGTCCGCGTGATGCTCGGGCCGGCTGACCGCCCGCGGCTCCTCGTTGGCCAGCTCGACGCCGGCGCCGAACTGGACCGCGAGCACGTCCCGGTAGAACCCGGCCAGGTCGAGCAGCGCGAGGTCGAGCGAGTCCCGCCTGAGCCTGGTGGCACGTGACTTCTGCCGGTCCTCCAGGTCCTTGAGCGCGCCGGCGCCACCGCGGATCGCGGCCGCCACGCCCTTGCCGGTGGACCCCTCGCCGAACGCCCTGCGCAGTGCCGCCCGCTCGGGCTCGTCGAGTTCCCCGGTCGTCGCCGCCGCCTCCGCGTCCGCGGCCTGGACCAGCGCCGCGGCGGCGGCGAACGCCTGGCCGAGGCCGCCGACCTGCATCGGCACGCGGAGCACGGCGGCGCGGCGCTCGGCCGCCGCCGGATCGGTGGCCAGCCGCCTGGCCCGGCCGATGTGCCCCTGCGCCGCGCGCGCGGCGGCAAGCGCCCGGCTGGCGTCCACCCCCTCGCCGGCCAGGACCTCGGCAACGGCGGCGGTCGGCGGGATCCGCAGCGTGATCAGCCGGCACCGGGACCTGATCGTCGTCGGCAGGTCCGCGGCCGACGGGGCACAGAGCAGCCAGATGGTCCGCGGCGCCGGCTCCTCGATCGCCTTGAGCAGGGCGTTGGCGGCCTGCTCGGTCGCCCGGTCGGCATCCTCGAAGAGGACAATCCGCCAGCGCCCGTAGACCGGCGCGGCCGCCGCCCGCAATACCAGGTCCCTGGTCTGCCTGACGCCGTAGGACAGCCCGTCCGGGCGGACGAGCAGCAGGTCGGCATGGCTGCCGGCGGCGGCCTGCCGGCAGGACGGGCATTCACCGCAGCCCTGCCGGTCGCAGAGCACCGCCGCGGCGAAGGCCCGGGCCGCGAGCGACCGGCCGGAGCCCGGCGGGCCGGTGAACAGCCACGCGTGCGCGATGGCACCGGCCCCGGCGGACACGGCCGACCTCAGCTGGTCGACCACCGCCTGCTGGCCGGCCAGCCCGGCGAACACTCTCCCTGCCGCCACGGCCGGCCTCAGTCCCGGATCGCCGGGAAGCCCCCGGTGATCTCCTCGGCCGCGGTCGGTACCGGATCGGGCAGCATCTCCCGCACCCGCTCCTGGATCGTGCGGCTGAGGTCAGCCGCCGACCGGGTCGCGTCGAGCACAAGGTAGCGGTCAGGATCGGACTGGGCGGCCCGCTGCAGGAAACCCCGCCGGACCCGGTCGTGAAACTCGGCGGGCTCGGCCTCCAGCCGGTCCGCCGACCGCTCCCTGCGCCGCAGCCCGGCGGCCGGCGGCAGGTCGAGCACGATGGTGAGATCCGGCTGCAGGCCGCCGGTGGCCCAGTGATTCAGGCTGGCGATCTCCTCGACCGGCAGCTGCCGGCCAGAGCCCTGGTAGGCCAGCGAGGAATCCACGTACCGGTCGGTCACCACGATCGCCCCGCGCTCCAGCGCCGGGGCGATGACGGCCGCGACGTGCTCGGCCCGGTCGGCCGCGTACATCAGCGTCTCGGCCCGGTCGGACAGCCCGGTGTGCGCGGTGTCGAGCAGCAGCGCCCGCAGCCGCATCCCGACCTTGGTCGCGCCAGGCTCGTGCGTGGCGACCACGTCGAATCCCTGGTCACGCAGCCAGATCGCGAGGAGCCTGGCCTGGGTGGACTTGCCCGCGCCCTCGCCGCCCTCCAGCGCGAGCAGCAGCCCGCGGCGGCCCGGCGGCGCGCTGCCGTTGGCGTGACCGGGCACCGGCCTGAATTCCTCGCCGCGGAACACCGCGGACAGATCGTCGAGCAGCGACACCCCCCGGCGGTCATCCATCTGCCGGTAGGAGACGACGCCGAGCACGACAGCGATCACGGCGGCCAGCAGCAGCACCAGGCTGTCGCCGATGCCGCCGTAGCCAAGGCGGCCGATCCGGACGAAATCGGCGCCCGTCGCGCCGTGCACCGCGGCGGTGATCCCGGCCGCCAGCGACGGCGCGATGGCGATCACCGCGAACAGGATGACCCTGATCGCCGACTGCAGGAACGCGAAGGTCCGGCCGCGGGTGTCGTCGTCCACCTCAAGCCCGACGATGGTGTACCCGGTCACGTAGGCGATGCCGGCGCACGCGCCGAGCGCGACCACCAGCACGGTGGCCACGACCAGGTTGGGGATCAGGCCGATCAGCGCGAGCGGCACCGCGGCGGACGCGATGGACAGGCCGAACAGCCGCCGCCTGCTGAAGCCGCGCAGGATCCGCAGGCCGAGGAACATGCCAGCCGCCAGCCCGAAGAAGATCGCCGAGAAGACGACGCCCCAGCCCGCGTTGCCGCCGTGCAACGTGTTCTTGACGTAGGCCGGGCCCAGGCCGACCACCACGCCGCCGGCCGCGAACGCGCCGACCATGCCGATCACGATCCCGCGGACCACCCGGGTCTTGCCCAGGAACCGCCAGCCCTCCCAGATGGCCTTGGCCACCGACGGCGCGGAGATCTGGCCGCGGGCCTGCCGCCGGGGGATCTCCCTGAGCAGGAAGATGGTGATGGCGGAGACGACGAAGGTGGCCGCGTTGAAGTAGATCGCCAGGTTGACCGGGTTGGTCGTGAAGTAGTGCGACGCCGAGGCGAGCGCCCTGGTGACCAGGGCGAGAACCGCGAACAGCAGCCCGGCCACCGGCGCGGTGCCGTAGGTGGTCAGCAGGCTCAGCTGGTTAGCCTGCTCCAGCCGGTCGGGCGGCACAAGGTTCGGCACCGAGGCGTCCTTGGCCGGCGTCCAGAACAGCGACGCGCTGGATGCGAGGAACTGGACCAGGTACATCCAGGTCAGCTCGTCGACCAGGTGCAGCCGCAGGTTCAGCGGGATGGACAGGTAGAGCACGGCGCGCACGACGTCGCCGACGATCATGTTCAGCCGGCGGTCGAATCGGTCCGCGACGGCTCCCGCCAGCGGGCCGAGCACCAGCGCGGGCAGCAGCGAGGTCAGCCACACGCCGCCGACCGCGGCGTTCTGCTGCACGAATCCGTGTCCCACGGTCAGCTCGCCGGCCAGCGCGGTGAGCGCGAGCAGGCTCAGCCAGTCCCCGAGGCTGGATAGCGACAGCGCAATCCAGAGGCGCCGGAACGGCCGGATGGACAGTACGCCGTTCCGATCTCCGAAAGGGGATCTAAAGTTCACTGCGCCAGGGTATCGGCAGATCGTTCTGCGGACGCAATGGCCGGTTAAGAGGCCCCGGCAGTGCGGCGCTGGGATCAGGGAGCGGGTCATCCGCGCCCGGCTGGCACGACGGCAACGCGGCCAGGCGGGATGCGGGGGGGCCGCGAGCCCGGCAGCCCTACTGCCGGGCCCTCAGTCCGCAGCCCGGTGCGACTGTCCTTTCACGCGCTCTTACCGCGCGGCGACTTGCTCCCGCCGCGCGCCGCGCCCGGCCGCGCAGTCCTGGCCGTCCGGCCGGATCCCGCCGTCTTGCGGCGCGGTGCGGCCGGCCCGGCCGAGCGCCGCTCGGCGAGCAGCTCGGCGGCGCGCTGCAGCGTCACCGACTCGACCAGGTCGCCCTTGCGCAGCGAGGCGTTCGTCTCGCCGTCGGTGGCATACGGGCCCCAGCGGCCTTCCCGCAGGACGATCGGCTTGCCGCTGGCCGGGTCCTCGCCCAGTTCGCGCAGCGGCGGTGCGGCCGCCGCCCTGGCCGCCCGGCCCCGCGGCTTCGGCTGGGCAAAGAGGTCCTTGGCCTCGGCCAGCGTGACGGTGAACATCTGCTCCTCGCTGTCCAGCGAGCGGCTGTCCGTGCCTTTCTTCACATAGGGCCCGTAACGGCCGTTCTGCACCGTCACCGGCTCGCCGTCGAGCTCGCCGAGCGTGCGGGGCAGGGTGAGCAGCCGTAGCGCGTCGTCCAGCGTCACGGTGTCCAGATCCATGGACTTGAGCAGGGACGACGACCGCGGCTTGGCCGACGCGGCCGCGTCCTCGCCGAGCACCTCGGTGACGTACGGGCCGAACCTGCCCGCCTTGGCCACGATGGTCCGCCCGGTCGCCGGGTCGGTGCCGAGCACGATGTCCCCGCTCGGCCGGGCCAGCAGCTCTCCGGCCAGCTCCGCGGTCAGCTCGTCCGGCGCCGTGCCCTCCGGGATGTTCACCCGCTGGCCGTCCCGCTCCAGGTACGGACCGTACCGGCCGACCCGGATGACGATGTCCGTGCCGGCCAGCGGGAACGAGCTGACGTCCCGGGCGTCGATCTCGCCCAGGTCGCTGACCATCTCCTTGAGTCCCTCTTCCCTGGCGCCCGGCGCATTGCCGTCGGTGCCGAAGTAGAACCGGCGCAGCCAGGGCACCCTGGCCGCCTCGCCCCTGGCGATCTCGTCGAGGGCACCCTCCATCCGCGCCGTGAAGTCGTAGTCGACCAGGTGCGCGAAATGCCGCTCCAGCAGCGTCACCACGGCGAAGGCGATGAACGACGGGACGAGCGCGGTGCCCTTCTTGAACACGTAGCCGCGGTCCAGGATCGTGCCGATGATCGAGGCGTAGGTAGACGGCCTGCCGATCTCCCTGTCTTCCAGCTCCTTGATCAGGGAAGCCTCGGTGTACCTGACCGGCGGGCGGGTCGCATGCTCGGCCGGCGCCAGGCTGACCGCGATGAGCGGATCGGCCTCGGCGAGCGGCGGCAGCCGGCGCTGGTTGTCGTCGAGCTCGGCGTCCGGGTCGTCGGAGCCCTCAACATACGCCTTCAGGAAGCCGTAGAAGCCGATCACCTTGCCGGAAGCGCCGAACTCGGCCTTCTCGCCGGTCCACTCGCCCGGGGCGGACAGCCGGTCTGCCGTCGCCCGCGCGGTGCCGGTCACCCGCACCGACACGGACTCGCCCGTGGCGTCCTTCATCTGCGAGGCGACGGTGCGCTTCCAGACCAGTTCGTACAGGCGGAACTCATCGCCGGACAGGCCGGTCCGCGCGGGCGTGCGGAAGCTGTCGCCGGCCGGCCGGATCGCCTCGTGCGCCTCCTGCGCGCTCTTCACCTTGCTGGTATAGACGCGCGGGGCGTCCGGGACGTACTCGGCGCCGTACAGCTCGCGTGCCTGCGCCCTGGCAGCGGTGATCGCGGTCTGGGACAGCGTCACCGAGTCGGTCCGCATATAGGTAATGTGGCCGTTCTCGTACAGCCGCTGGGCGACCTGCATCGCGTACTTGGCCGAGAAGCCCAGCTTGCGGGATGCCTCCTGCTGCAGTGTCGTGGTGCGAAACGGCGCGTACGGCGCCCTGCGGTACGGCTTGCGCTCGACCGAGCCGACGCTGAACACAGCGCCGTCGAGCTGGCTGGCCAGCGCCGCCGCCCGCTCCCCGTCCAGGTGCAGGACGTCGGCGGACTTCAGCTCGCCGGTGGAGCTGAAGTCGCGGCCCTGCGCCACCCGCTTGCCGTCGACGGCGACCAGCGCGGCGGGGAACACGGAGCGGTCCTCCCCCTGCGCCGGGGCGAACTCGGCCTCGAGGTCCCAGTACTGGGACCCGCGGAACGCGATCCGCTCGCGCTCCCTGTCGACCACGAGCCGGATCGCCACCGACTGCACCCGGCCGGCGGACAGCCGTGGCATGACCTTCTTCCACAGCACCGGCGAGACCTCGTACCCGTACAGCCGGTCCAGCACCCGGCGGGTCTGGTAGGCGTCCACCAGGCCGTTGTCCATCTCCCGCGGGCTGGCCACCGCCTGGGCGATCGCCTCCGGGGTGATCTCGTGGAAGACCATCCGCCGGGCCGGGACCTTCGGCTTCAGCTCCTCGAGCAGGTGCCAGGCGATGGCCTCGCCCTCGCGGTCCTCATCAGTGGCCAGCAGCAGTTCGTCGGCGTTCTTGAGCAGCGACTTAAGCTTCGCGACCTGCTGCTTCTTGTCGGCGTTGACCACGTACAGCGGCTCGAAGTCGGCATCCACGTTGACGCCGAGCCTGGCCCACGGCTCGCCCCGGTACTTGGCGGGTATCTCAGCCGCCTTGTCCGGCATGTCGCGGATGTGCCCGATGCTGGACTCGACCACGTAGCCCTTGCCGAGGTACCCGGCGATGGTGCGCGCTTTCGCCGGCGACTCGACAATCACGAGCCGGTTGAGGCCGTCGCCGACGGAACCGCCAGCCCTGGCGCCTCTCGCGGCCGATCCAGTTCTTACTGCCACGCTCTTCACCCTCACATCCCGCGACGCCCTGGAGGCTACCGCAGGCGATCAGCATGCGGCCGGCGGACCGGCCACTCGGCCGCCGCGACACCGTCGTCGCGGCACTACGGCCGGGACCGGTCGCGGCCGGCAAGCCGCCGTTCGCGCCCCATGTCCCGTTCATTCAACCCGCCGCGGCATCCTGCGTGTTCCCTGCGGAATTGCCGCCCTTTTCCGCAAGGCCGGCGGAACTGCCCGGCGGACCGCGCAGAATGAGGGTAATGGCGGAGTACTCCTACCTTGTCCTCTACCTGCCGCGCGGCATCCCGAGGGACGTCGCGCGGCGAATCCTGACGGATCACGCCGAGTACGGCTACTGGGAGCTGGCCCGCCTGCGGCTGAATGCCGACGGCAGCAGGAAGGCTACCCTGCGGCGGCCGATCATCCGCCCGGTGCGTACGCTCAGGTGACGCCGCCCGCGTGATCACGGCTGGGGAACAGGCCGGTCATCCGGCTGGCCAGGCTGACCTGCGGTGCCGCATGCCTCGGGAGCACCCGGCCCACCTCGGCTCTCGGACGGCCGGTCCTGGCCCAGCGGGGCGGGCTGCGGTGCGCGCCCGCAGCGCCGACAGCGCGCTCGCGGCGGGCGCAGAGCGGCCGCCCCCGCCGTGGCCGGCGCGGGCTGGTGGCCATCAGGAAGCAGGCCCCGGACATCAGCGCCCCGATGGCGAAGCCATCAAGCCCGTCAGCCCGCATCCCGGCGGGCACGCCGATGGCAAGGCTGGGGACCAGGGCGCCCTTGCTCGCTCCGCCCAGGGCCAGGATGTTCATGATCTGCTCCTCGTCATAACCGTGATGCCTTTTCATTTTTAACGCAGAGTCACGCGGGCAGTGCAGTACGCAGTCGTACCTGGGCGTAGCGACTCGCGCGGCGCCTTACCTGCTGGCGTCGCTATGAGCCACTCGCGATGGGGGGCGCTCGTCGGCTAGTGCGGTCCGATGGCTAGCCCGGGTGGCACCGGCCAGGCAGTGCGAGGGCAGCCTCCGTACACTGCGTAATAATATCACTACTCATTGTACGCAAGCGGCATTATGCCGAACTATCCTGCGGCCGGACCTCCGGTAGTGCCCGCCCGCGCCGGCCGTGGGACCTGCGGCGGGGCGTCAGCAGTGATCGAGGAGCCGGTCCAGGACCCGGACTCCGAAACGCAGTGCCTCGACCGGAACACGCTCGTCGACGCCGTGGAACATGGCGGAGAAGTCCAGCTCGGCGGGGAGCCGCAGCGGGGCGAAGCCGAAGCACCTGATGCCGAGCCGGCTGAAAGACTTGGCGTCAGTGCCGCCGGACAGGCAGTACGGCACGACCCGGGCATCGCCGTCCTCGGCCAGCAGCGCCGCTGTCATGGCCGCGCAGAGATCGCCGTCGAACGTCGTCTCCAGCGCGCTGCCGTGGAAGATGAACTCGCGCCGGACGCCGGCCCCGAGCAGCCCGTCGACCTCGGCGAAGAACTCCTCCTCGTGGCCGGGCAGGAAGCGGCCGTCCACGTCGGCGGACGCCTGCTGGGGGACGACGTTGATCTTGTAGCCCGCGCGCAGCACCGTGGGGTTGATGGTGTTGGTCAGGGCCGCGCCGATCATCCTGGTGATCGGGCCGAGCTTGGCGAGGATCTGGCCGGCCGCCTCGGGCGTGAACTCGATGCCGAGCGCGGCCGCGGCCTCTTCGAGGAAGGCCCGCACGGAGGGGGTCATCCGGGCCGGCCACTCGTGCCTGCCGATCCTGGCGACGGTCTCGGCGAGCTCGGTGACCGCATTGTCCGGCTGCAGCATCGAGCCGTGCCCCGCTGTCCCGCGGGCGGTCAGCCGCATCCAGGCCATGCCCTTCTCCGCGGTCTGGATCGGGTAGATGCGGCGGCCGCCGATGGTGGCGCTGAACCCGCCGACCTCGCCAATTGCCTCAGTGACGCCTTCGAAGAGGCCCGGGTGGTTGTCCACCAGCCAGCGCGCGCCATGCGTGCCGCCCGCCTCCTCGTCGGCGGGGAACACGAGCACCACGTCGCGGGGCGGGCGGCGGCCCTCCCGGAGGCGCTGCCGCACCACCGCCAGGATCATCGCGTCCATGTCCTTCATGTCGACCGCGCCGCGGCCCCAGACGCAGTCTTCCCGCAGCTCGCCGGAGAACGGGTGCACCCGCCAGTCAGCGGCGTCTGCCGGGACGACGTCGAGGTGGCCGTGGATGAGCAGCGCGGGCCTGGCCGGGTCGGTGCCGCTGATCCTGGCCACCACGCTGGCCCGGCCCGGGTGCGATTCCAGCACGGCGGGCTCCAGGCCGACGTCGGCGAGCAGCGCGGCGACGTGTTCCGCCGCCTGCCGCTCGCCCGGCCCGGAGTGATCACCGGGGTTGGTGGTGTCGATCCTGATCAGGTCGCTGCACAGGGCCGCGACCTCATCCCGCGCTGTCGCCTCGGCGGAGGCCGGAATCATGGTCACCTGATCATCGTCGCATCCGGCGCACGGCGGGCGGTCCCAGGGAGGTCGGGACGGAGGGCTGTCACCTGTTCGCCTTCGCCCGGACCGGCCAGATTTGCTATCGTGATGCGGCCGGCCAGGCTTCGCTGCGATGGCGGCCGGGCAGGCTACGTCCGGGTGGCGGAATAGGCAGACGCGCTAGCTTGAGGTGCTAGTGCCCCAAAAGGGCATGGGGGTTCAAGTCCCCCCTCGGACACGACATCCGTGCAGGTCAGCGCGGCGGAATCCCGCCGCTGCAGCCTCCTGACACTGCGGCTGACACTTGAGGCCCCGCCGGTCATGCTCCGGCCTCCCTGACCAGGCCAGCGAACAGGTCCGCTGCCTCGCGCTGATTACCGGGCATGACGTGCGCATATATCGTCAGCGTGACCATCGGCGAGGCGTGGCCGAGCCGCTGGGAGACGACATGCACCGGGACGCCCGCCAGTAGCAGGATCGTCGCGTGCGTGTGGCGGAGATCATGAAGCCTGATCACCGGGAGCGCGTCGGCGCCGAGCACCTGGCGGCAGCGGGCCACGTCCCGGGCGAACTGGCGGGAGACGTGCTCAGGGTTGCGGTGCTTCCCCTCGAGGTCGCCGAACGCGAGCGCGTCATCGCGGGCCAGCTGCAGCGCCATTGAGCCGCGCGCCTTGCGGTGCGCCCGCCAGACGGCCACGGTGGCGGCATCGACGTCGACCACGCGGGGCTTGCCGCTCTTGGTGCCGCCCTCGACCGTCTCGGCGCTCTCGCCCGCGATCCGCACCATCCCGGCCGACCGGCGCACCCGGACGGCGCCAGCGTCCATGTCCAGGTCGCGCCAGCGCGCGGCCAGCCACTCGCCGCGGCGCTCGCCCGTCATGGCGTACGAGTGCCAGAGCGGGTAATTGTGGCTGTGCTCGCTGGCCCATGCCAGGAACGCGGCCAGCTGCGCCGCGGTCCAGCACGTCATCTCCGGCGCCCTGGCCTCCTGCGCAGTCGGCGGCGTGGCCGCGTCGGCAGGGTTGCGCAGCAGCAGGCCGTCCCTGACGGCCTGGCCGAGCACGCCGTGAATGATCGTGTGGATATAGCGGACCGTCCGCGCTGACAGGCCCTCGCCCGCACGGTGATCCTTCCGGCCTGACTTCTCAAGCCGCCGGTAGTGGCTGGTCAGCTTCACGCCGGTCAGCTGCGCCAGCGGGACGGCGCCGATCGGATACGGCTCGATGTGGTTGCGCCAGTTCTTGACGTAGCTGGCGCGCGTCTGCGGCCTGATCCGCAGTCCCTCGATGACCTCGGCTCCGTACGCGGCGAGGCCCTGGCTGCTGGGCTCGATGTACTCGCCCTTGCGCCC
>WNGE01006586.1_pt1 | contig 14682 bp, 8 predicted proteins | sample 5400651 | NCBI WGS metagenome assembly WNGE01 (sample SAMN13153370, study PRJNA577476) | soil metagenome | isolation source: 60 cm soil or saprolite under grassland replicate 2 | place: USA:California | collected 2016-06-15 | reverse complement strand
TCTGCTTTCCATTCCGCAATTTACCGCGTGAGATATTTACTTCCTTATCTCACCGGGCGAGTCCGAAATCCGACCGCCCTTTGCCCCTCGCTCCTAGCTCCTTGCTCCCTCACGCTCCAATCGTCGCGCTCACCGTCTGAGACCAAGGCCCTTGCTCACCGCGAGTGTTGACCCAGCGCAGCATGTAGTAAGCAGTCTTGCCGGCATCGGCGCCATCGTACTCCGCCATGTAAGGCGTGCGCGTGTCGGTTGCCAGATACTTCAATGCGCTCGCGTCAGCAGGCGCGGGGTCTCCGACCTTCACCCACACTTCGCATCCCGCGACGCCGTCCGGCTTGGCGCGGCTGGTGGGTGTTAACTCATCGACAAACTGAATTGTGTGACGCAGTCTCTGGCTGGTATCCACAGTCGCCACTGGTTTCGTAGTCGGCGCGCTTACTGGCGTGCGCGTCGTAGCGCGCACAGTGATGCCCAATGCCTGTCGTTGTGAATCGGTCACCGTGGCCGATGCTTGCAATTCACCAACCAACGCACGCGTGAGGGTTTCGGTTTCCGTCCTCTGATCGTCCCTGGCTTGCCGCGCCGCCTGCGCCTGGGCTTGCGCCGAGTCGTTGGTTGCGCGCGTGGTATCGAACGCCGTCGCCCCCGCTTGCAACGGCGCAATGTCTGCCGCAGTTAATCCGAGCGTGGCCAGGTTTGCATTCGCGTAACTCAAAAAGTTTAGCAGCCACGCGCTGAAATCAGCATCGCTTGAAGGAATATAGTCGGGCATCTTTGAGGTCTCCTCTTGTTGTTGTTTACTTGCTCGTTTTTACGGTCGCTGAAACTCCCTCTCACTCTGGGAGTGGGCTGGGGTGAGGGCCTAGCGATAACGACAACGAACAAATGAAATGGCGTGCTCTGCGTCCTACGCCCCACCCTGATCTCTTCGCGCTTTGCCCTTTGCTCTTGGAATCGGAATTCATCTTCTCCAGAGATTGAATCGTCTGCTCCTTGGAATAAGTCACGCATTAACGGAAACGAGAGGTCGATTTCTGAGAATCACTGACCCGCTCCTCGGAATCCGTCACCCATTCCTTAGAGAGCATGGTGTCTTTCGGGGAATCAGTGACTCACTTCTCGGAGTGAATGACTTGTTCCTTGGAATCGATCAGCGATTCCTTGGAACGCGTAACACATTCCGACTGGAATTTCATTTTTCCGGCCAATTTCCGTCTTTACGCTAGTGCTCTTGGCACTTTGCCCTTCGCTACTGCTTCACCCACGGGTGCGACTTCAACTCTATCTCATTGAAACGTACGAAGTCTTCCGGTTTCAAAGCCGGCGTTACGCGACTTTACCGCCGCATTCGAAGACCATGTTGGGTTCGCGTTTACGGCCTCATTTCTGCTTTACTACTTTGCCGGCCGACGTCGCCCTCGCTGCCTCCCAATCCACGCGCATCTTGCGCCATCTCGCATACTGTCTTTTTTTATCGGGGTCGGGATCCTCGTAGCTTTGCAGCCAGAAGCGAAACCAGTCGGTGTGCGTCGAAAGGGCGTGTAAACGGTGGAGCGGTGACTTCAGGTTGTGCGGCGCGTCAGGATATAGATAGAACTCCACTGGGATTTTCGCCGTCTTCAGAGCCGCGTAGCATTCCGCGAAATACGCCACACGACCGTAGCCATGCACCTCAATGAGGCGTGGCGTTTGTGCCTTGTCGTACTTGAAGTCGATGACCTGCCTCCGCCACTGTTCTGCTGTGCTCCCCCATGGGAACACTCCAGCCCACTGCTTTTTGAAACTCTCCGGACGACTCCAGCATATCGAGGCCGCTTTCGATATGCGCCGTCATGTACTCGTCTTCTTTAGGAGTTTCACGGACTGACGTCGCTGAAAGCGGCCAAGGCGTGAACAACACCATGAAACCGTTGTTGGCCCACACCTGGATTGCCGCTCCGCTCAACTGCTCTGTCCCATCCAGAATAAATGACTTGTCCTCAGGAAAGTAACCTTCGTCCTTCAACTGGATAATTAACGGATATTTTTTCCCGGCGACATAGCCAACCGGCTTGATTAGATAGCCGAAGGAGGTTCCTTTATCGTAGAGCCCACTCCATTGGATGCGGGTAACATCACCCAACTTCAAATCGCGAAGTTGGGGATTGAGGTGCGTCAAAACAATGGTGCGCTTTGTTTCCAGGTCGTATGCCGCTAATTCCGGCGGTTCGGAGAGGTCGTCTTTCACACCAACGATCAGATGCCCGTTCGTTCCGGGGTAATAGCGAGAGTTCAGCTCAAACTTCGAGTCAGCTCGCGCCAAAGCATTCAATCCCTCCCAGCCATTAATACTGCGACGAAGCGTCGCTAGTGTTCGATTGGAATCACCGTCCTTAGCATACGGACCACGAGTAAAAATCACTCCGGCGTCTGACATGGTCCAACCGAGTGGGTTCCACTCCTCATCCTGCCCCACTCTGACCGAGTTTGGCCGCCGTGTGGATAGGCTGATCTCGGATAATACATTCGGCGCTCCATAAGGCGCCGTGAAAACCAGGAGAGACCGAGAGTTGTGTGCCCACTTCACCCACCTCAGATCAGAGAACGAATCGCCGTGTTGGCCGTGTTGTAAGAGAGGCTCGATTGTTCCCGTGGTCATGTCGATTAATCCGATAGTCGGTTTTTCCCCAGCAGTTGCAACGTAGGGATAGACGACTGCATGCCGATCGTCAGGTGACATCCAGAAATTCGGTCGAGACGTAAATGCTTCCACATCTTCATAAATCTTTCGGGGCGATGTGCCAGGCGAACTGAGGAAGAAGTACTCTATCTTTGGGCTGAACCAATCGCCCGCGGCAATTGCAGCCATTGGCAGAGAGCTGATCGCATCGCGGTCCTCGAGGGAGAAGCCGTCGCGATAGAGAGCGGCCTTCTTAGTTTCGTTAGGTGGTCCATATGCGGCGTACACGATCTTTCCCGTGGAAGTGACAGCGAATGCGAGAACACCTTCCGGATGTTTCGTTAACGGTATCACCGCCCTTGTCTTTAGATCGATCGCGACCACCTGCCGCGGCTCTCCGTGGAATGTGGCCAGACTCGCTAGGCGGTTACCCTCAAGGAAGGCGAATCCCTTCATTGGCCGTGCCTGCTGATCCTTCTGTTCGTAAGCAAAGCTGACGTTTAGCAACTCAGTGGGCTGTTGGTCGAGGCGTTGTGCATCGAAGAGCAACACTGTGTAATCGTTTAGATTCGTGTTCAAATTGCCGCGCCAGATCATCGTGACGAACTGTCGGCCATCGCTCGAAAAGACAACAGTCGGATCATTGGGATCGTAGGTCTGCTGAATGCGAAACATCTCAATACAGTCTTTGCTCGTGACCGTACGCTGCTGGCCTTCAGCCGTAAAAACAGATGCCGCAGTAAACAGCAGACCGATGTAGATGCGTAACCTTGATTGTAAGTGTACGGGCAAAGCCTACCAAATTTGATCGCACTAGAAAAGTAACTTCAGCGATACTTGGCCAGAGCGTGGACCGCCAATCTGATAAAGCGGGTTCAGTCCACCCAGGGCCTGTGAAAGCATCTTCGTTGATACACTGCTCCCCGCGCTAAATCCCGTCGGGTCGCCAAAATTCGGATGATTGAAGACGTTGAAAAACTCGAACCGGAACTGTAGTTTCACGTTCTCCTTTAACGCGAATTGCCGCCGCAGCGCAAGATCCAGTTCCGACGCATTGAAGAATCGCAGGCTGTTTCTCGGGAAATTCCCAACGGTTTCATTCGGAGGGTTGGTGAATGCCGCCGGGTTTACGGCTTTCCCGCCAGGGAATTGAGGTCCATAAAGGATCTGTGGCACACCTGTTACAACATTTGGACGATTCTGAACTGGTATCCCGGCAATCGTGTTGTTCGCTGTCAAGGTAGTTGGCAAGGCAGTTCGGAATCTGAGCAAAGCGTCAAGCCCCCAACCCTTTGCGATAGCGGTAACAGCCCGTTGATCTCCGATGGTAGGAATGTCAAAGGTTAGAGCGCCGCTCATAGTATGTCTCACATCGAAATCAGAGGGAGCATAGTTAACCTTTGAACTCAGGAACTCAGAAGCTGTTCCGGCACTCCCGTTATCACTAGACGACACGTCATAAGATCTGGACCACGTATAGGAGAGCAGTCCCTGAATGCCATTCGAGAGACGCCGCTGGAACTGAGTCTGTAATGCGCGATAGTCTGACCAACTGTCGTTAGTAGTTAATTTATAAGGAATGGAAGCGGAGCCAAACCCGGCGACTTTGGTGACTGAGCTCACCAACCTCAGAAGACGACGACCTGCAGATCCAACGTACGTTACGGTGAGTGCTTGATGCTTGCCGAGAGATTGTTCGACGGCAGCGTTCCATTGAACCGTGTATGGCAGTTTTAGATTTGGGTTAGCCAAATAGAACTGTTGCGGAGGGTCTGTGCCCAACACCGGCAGTGGCGCGGTGGTCGAGTTTGTGGGGTACGGTATATTGCTATAGATCCTGCTGGCGAGGTAAGGATAAATAACGTCAAACTCACTTGCCAGCACTCCGGTCCCAAGGTCGTAAAACACACCAGCTCCACCTCTGAGAACGGTCTCCCGTCCTGGTCTCTTCGAAAGCTGATAGGATATGCCAAATCGCGGCGCAAAGTTGCCATACGTCGTCTTATATAACGGCGTTCCAGGAGGAGCGAACATCGCCGGGCTTGTAGTGCCAAGTCCCAACAAGACCGACGGGTGCTGCCCGTTTGCCGAATGTGGACTGATATTCAGATCCCATCGCAAGCCGTAGGTTAGTTTTAAGTTCGGCGTAACGGTCCATGTGTCTTGAGCGTAAGCTGAGAGGCTATTGAAGACCACAATGTTTTCGCCCGGCGCGACGATATTTAATTGCAGACGGAAAAGCGTTGGCTGGGATGAGATAAGGAACCGAGGTATGAACGCGTTACCGCCAGCCCTGGTTAATATGGGAGAGATTCGGCGGTAATCTGTTCCAAATTTCATCTGATGCGCGCCCTTAACCCACGAAAGGTTTTCCACCAGGTTTATTTGACGCTGAAAGTATTCACCACCTGCTCCAACCACTGGAAACGCGGCTGAGTCCTGCCCATTTGTTGCGGTCCAAATGGTTATCGTCGACTCACGAGTGAAAGGCGATGGAAAGAGCAACGAATCGCTCGGTACTATCGCGCCGCCGAACGAATCCAATGTCCACAATTGAGATATGCGCGCCCGCGCCCAATTGAACCTCAAGTCATTATTCACTGAACTTGAAACCACCGACGTTAACCCTACGGTTGCCGAATTATTCTGGAAGCTCTTGGAGGTCACGGTGTTTAGTGCTCCCGCACGAGAAACGGTCTGGGATGGAGAGACTTTGTACGTACCAAACAATGTCATCTTGTCCGTAAGCAAGTGATCAATCCGGACGTTATAGGCGTCCAGATTAGCTGGACTGCTGTAGTTGGCCGCGAACTGGGCTAGTCCATTCGCCACAACGGGAAGGTTAGGAATGGGATACGCATTGAGGAATGGTTTTACCGCGTCTGCCACTAGTTGTCTTGCCTGAATCGAGGGCACTGTCACTAGCGAAGTGATCGGCTGGCGCAGTCGAAGTCCCTCGTACGAGAAGAAAAAGAATGTTCGGCTCTTACGAATCGGGCCCCCGATCACACCTCCGAAATCATTTTGTCTTTCTTTTGCTTTCGGTAGGCGGCTGCGGTTGGCGAACCAATCATTTGCGTCGAAGACATCGTTTCTAAGATAGTCGAACAAGGTCCCGTGAAAGGCGTTGGTACCAGAACGGGTAAGCAGCGAAATCTGACCGCCGGGTGTTCTTCCAAATTCCGGCGCGAAGCTGGAAGTCTGAATCTTGAATTCCTGCAAGGCATCCACGGACACCATACTGTTTGTCCCGCCCAGAGCAGTCAAGGCAGGCAGTGATCCGGATCCAGACTCTCCTGTAAAACCACCGGTGCTTGCGGGAACACCATAGTTGGCGCTGACGCCGTCAACGGTGAAATAATTGGCATTCGTTCGCTGGCCGTTTACGCTAAACTGACCTCCGGCAAGCGCGGTACTGCCCACGTTTGGGAACACAACACCGGGAGTGAGTGCAATAAGCGATTGAAAGCTCCTTCCATTCAGGGGCATATTTTGTACGAACTGCTGATCCACAACCGTGCCCACCGCCGGCGATTCATTAATCAGCGGCGCGTCGTTCGTCACCGTCACCGTTGCATTAACATCGCCCGCCTTCAACTGAATCTGCAGCGCCTTCTGATCGCCAACATTCAGCACCACGTTCAGAACTTTCACCGGCGCAAAGCCCGTGCTTTGGACACTCACCGTGTAGGTTGCGGGAGGGAGCAGGGGAACAGTAAAGAAACCCGATTCATTCGTAACGACCTGTCGCTCCAGAGTTGTCGCGGGGTTCGTAACCGTGACTTGCGCGCCGGGAATTACAGCGCCTCTCTCGTCAACAATGGTACCGCTCAAAGTTGCGCTAGCACTCTGGCCGTGCACTGCGAAGGGCGAAGCGCCGAAAAGCAGTAGGCAGAAGGCAGTAAGCAGAAAGCAGCGAACAGAAAAACTTCGTATTCCCGATCGCGGATTGCGAATCTTGGAAACGGGGCTCGGCATGGCGTTAATCCTCCAAAGAAATCAGAAGTCAGCTATCAAAAACCAGAGGTCAGAGGTCAGTAGCCAGTGTCTCGGTGACTGCTGCGCCTCTGCGGCTCAATCGCAAATCTAAAATCAGAGATCTGACAAACGACAAGAACAAAGCTCAAAAACCAATCTAAAATCAAAATCGTGAAATCCGATTGGCAATTTGCTCGACGCTCGCCAGCGCCTGCCAGAAGGCCGGCGACTTTACCTGAGCAGACTGTGAACCAGTTGAGTAAATCGAAAAGGACTGATTGACCCCACGCTCACACTCCACAGACCGGTTGAACAATCTATCAGCCGCGCGTGAAAGATCTGCGTCGCTATCGAGTCTCAAGTCAGGCTCCCCGCTGTTCTGCAATCCCGGAAAAAGCGGACGTAGTTCCTGAAGCAGCGAGCGCGATTCCTGCTCGACTGTGCGTGCCCGACCGCGAATCATCTCTTTCCATTCCCCGCGCTTGGCAGCGTCCATCTGTTGCAGTTGATTCTTATCAAAACGCGTCGCGAGTTGTTTCAGTGCCAATGCGTCACGACGCATGATGCGCGCTCGGTTTACCATCTGCTTGGCGAAATCTTCTATCTCGTCTTCGATCCGCGTGGGTGATATGCCTCTTTGCGTAAAGTAGCGGCGCAGATCCGGCTCCACTGGCAATCCCTGGGTTCTGTCAAGCGTGACGCTCTCCACTGAAGTTGCCGGGGCGACGTCGGCCGATCGTTGTTGACGTGCAGCCGCAGCAGCAGCGGTTTCAATCTCAACAACTACGGCTGGATTATTCTTGACCGATGCCAGCGCACGAAAAATCTCCGCCTTGCGCTCCTCTGTGTCCACGATGCCCTGTACCCGTAGCTGGCCGGCCGGCGCACGCGTCAGAGCAATCTGTTCACCCGAAAGCGCATTGACCTGATTCAGCATCCGCAGAACTTCGACCTCCAGTTCGAGTGAAGCAACTGGCGCGGTCGCAGGTAAGTTCGACGTGTTTGCGTTTCCGGTCTTCAGTGGTTCGAGAGGTGCGATGACTCTAGTCGCTCCGCCAAGCAGAGCGGGATCCGGTTCGAACACGGATGGCGCGACATCGCTTATGCCCTTACGTTCATAAGCGGCCTCTGTAAACCGATACTCAACTGTCTCGCTGCCCTCGCGCATGACGAACGTCTGTCCAATGACATGCAGATCTGACCGGTTGATCGCCAGGCGCGTCTCGATCAATCCGCGTGACGCGGACTTGTCGGCGAATGAAAGAACGTATGAAGTCGAGCGCTCATCGATTTGGGCCAACGACGCATCACCACGCGAGGCGATAAGCGCGTTGAACTCCTCCGCCGAAGGTGTGAAGCGCCAGATCTCCGCGCTAGTAAGTTGACTGGCCGGGTCGCGGGCCGGAGCGCTGCGAAGTTTCGCACCGTGATTGAACAATAGGTGCGAACCGTCAGCACGTCGCCATTCACCATTCACAAGGTGTCCGTCGGAATCATAGACGCGACGCGCCGCAACCTCGCTCCCGCCCTTCTGCCACATCTCAATGCGCTGTCGCGAGCGTAGCTGGTTATTGGCCCACTGCTCCATATAGAAAGTGCGGTGGAGCACTTGATTAGGTTGCGCAGCTTGCGTCACCTCTGCGGCGGTAGCCTGTAACAAGACTTCCAGGGCACGGTTGGCGGGAATGCTCGGCGCACGAAGCAGAAGCGTTAGCATCGCCGCCAATAACAAGACAGCCAACACCGCTGTAATTGTTCCAGGTCGGAGCCAGAAGCCGGAACCAAATGCGCGCCTTCGCAGTCGGGTAACGATTCTCGCGAAGCGATTACTCAATAGCGCATGCCCAGTGATTAGACTTGAACCGAAAAGCGGATTAGCAGGGATCGCATCGGCCGCTTGGTCTGGATGTTCTAACGCGCTGGCGTCAAGCGCTTCGACTGCTTTGTACGTCGGATCGGAATAGACCAAATGCAGAGTCGGCCAGGAACTGCGGAACTGCAAAGTCAATTCGAGGGTGCGGCCATCGCTCAGTTCCGCGTGTGACTTCTGAATATCGGCGCCATGCGGCGGGGGCTCTTCGGCGTTCAGTAGCAACAGACGAATGCCCTGCTCGCTGAAGACCTCGACGAAATTCACATCCTCCGCCAAGTTAGCGCTAAGGTCGAGCTCGCTAACTTCGGAAGCAACCTTCTGGGCCCCCTGAATATAGCCGTTGACTGAAACACATAATTCCTGTGGCCGGTGCTCGAATGCTTCACGCGCACGCTGCCAATAGTTACGGACCGCGCGCTTTGGATCTCGACCGCCGGTCCCGCTGCCGCCTGAGCCTTGCGGCCCACCCGGGCCACCTTTTCCTGACATATCCTTTCCGATTGAATCCGTTGGATCGCGCTCAGTGAGCCGTGGTAGTTTCAGCATAGAATTGATTTGGTCTAAACAAGTGGTGCAACTAACAACGTGAGAGAGTCGTTCACAATCCAGCGGGGCAGATTCTTTGGCCCGATAAAATTCCTTCAGCTCGCGAATATCCCAACACTCACCATGACGGGCAGCGAAAATCGTCTTTTGCAATTCCCTCATTAGGTCTTCGTCCGTGCGAGCGACGCTGGCCGGCATCAGATCCACCATGGCCATAACATCCTTAAATACCAAAGCCTGCGGATCACTGAGCGCGAGCTTAGCTTCAGCGCGAGCAAGCTGTAGCGCTTTGTCCACGGCAGGCCGCGCGCTGCGCAGGACACGAACGATCTCGCTGGGATAGTAACCATGGAAGAAGCGCAGGATGAGCACGCTGGCGATCTTGGCGGTTTCTTTACGCGCGCAGGCATAATGGCATATGCGCCGCAGATCGTCCTGGAGTTGGATCACGTCCGGCGTGTCGAGCGTTCTTAGTCCTGTCGCGGCCGACTCGTACTCAACGATCGAAAGCTGCTGAAAGCGACTGCGGCTTGCGCGTCGCTGCTGCGAAATATGCAAGTTACGAAGCGTGGCGTAGAAATACGCGTCGAGGTTTTGAATCTTGTTTAAGTCAGGCCGGGTTAGCGCAGTGAAATGAACAAAAGCATCGTGCACCAGGTCTTCCGCCTGATCACGATTGTGTTCTGCTAGTTGAAGCGACCACACGAGCAGTTGCTCGTAGTGCTCAATGAATAGATCCTCATGACTGGGGGATACTCTCAGCAGCTTCAGCATTTCTTAGGTCCGATCATTACGGATACGCCCCGGACATCGCGAAATTTCCGCTTGATATTTACTAGTCGCTTGAGGAAGGGTCAATCTACCCTGAGGGGGATGATTTTCTGGCTATTCTGGAGGGGTGAGCACTCAGGAAAGCTGGCTGCTTAGCTTTCCTGATTCCACAGCGACACCATGCCGGAACCGGCGGGCATATGCGTTGGCCTCTTATTCGGCCTAAGAATTCTCGAATAAGGATTTCGTGAACGAAAGCTGCGATTCGTTGGCCTGATCGCTAACGAGCAATTCGTTGCGCACAGACTCAAGTCTCTTAATAGATTCATCGAGGGCGGCGGCAATCTCCGCTCGATTCGTCTCCAGAATATCCTTCCATATGGACCAGGAGCTGGAAGCGAGCCTCGTCATGTCCGCATACCCATTGCCCGCAACGCGCAATAGATCTTCGCCGCCGTGCTTTGACCTCACAGTTGCGGCCAGCACATTGGAGAGAAGCTGAGGCAGGTGACTAACAACGGCCACCGCACGATCGTGTTCCGCGGCCGTCATCGTAACCACGCTTGCTCCGCATCTCGCTATGGTCTCGTTAAGTCGTGTGAAAGCCGCATCGCCTTCATGAGCGGATGCCGAGACTAAGATATAAGGGTTACCAGCAAACAGGTACGCCCGCGCATGCTCGATCCCGCTCAAGTGGCTGCCCGCAATCGGATGACCGCCAACAAAGTGACACTTGTTCGACAGATGCTCGCGTGCGGCGCGCATTATCTCTTGCTTAGTACTGCCGGAGTCTGTGATCAAGGCGCCTTGTTTGATAGCTCGTGAGTTTTCTCTGATGAACGAGATGATTGCGTTGACTGGCAGCGCGAGATAAATCAGGTCAGATTCGGATACGCCTCCGCGCGCCAGGCTGTAATCGACTTCATCGATCACTCCTTTCCGGATTGCTTCGGCGAGAACGGCTTCCGAAGAGTCCCAACCTGCAATGCGCTTACAGAGATGATTGGCCTTGAGAGCAAGAGCAAAGGAGGACCCAATCAAGCCGCAGCCAACTATCGTGACCCGATTCCAGAGGGGTAAAATCATTTAAGCATTCTCACTGACCACGCTGAACTCCGCTAAGGTCATGGTTTCAGTCAGCCTTACTCTTTCGAGGCCCGCACAGCGCGTCAGAATTTCGTTCGCTACTTCTTCGGCGCTGGTGCGATTGGCAATCGCCACCCGGAGCATGGCCTGCGCATAAACAGGTCGCCGTTCATCAAACAAATGCTTGGCGCTGGCGCGATCCCGGGCCAGCGGCCGCTCAGTTGGGTCGCTGGAACTAATTCTCTGCCAGCAAAGATCGAAAGGCGCGTCGATCCAGACCGTGTAACAACTTCGGGCGGCAATCAGGGCGCGATTCTCTTCCCTAATCCAGGCGCCGCCTCCCAAGGCAATCACGCCGGCAGAATTATTTTGCAGCACCTTACGCAAAGTATTTGTCTCGCAGACGCGAAACAACGGTTCACCCCACTCTTCGATCATCCTGGCGATGCTGCGGCCCGCGTCTTTGCAAAGTACCTGATCGAGATCAACAGTTGCGCAACCTAGCCGGCGGCCGAGCGACTTGGCGACCACCGTCTTCCCGGAGGCCATGAAGCCGGCAAGCACAAATGACGAGGTCTGATTCATCTCTCCACCACTGACTCGAGTAGGCGAAAAAACTCAGGAAAGGAGATGTCAACAGATGCCGCGCCGACGATCTCGGAGTCTCCTTCGGCATAGAGCGTGGCTATGGCAGCAGCCATCGCAATGCGATGATCGCCAAAAGCGTCGAGTCGCGCGCCGCACAAACGTGCGCCGCCAGTCACTGTAAACCCGTCGGGATGCTCATCGATGCTCGCACCCAAGGCTCGCAGGTTTTGCACGGTTGCGTTAATGCGATCACTCTCTTTGACGCGCAGTTCCGCGGCGTCGCGCACTTCAAGGACACCATTCATGGCAGCGGCGATCACGGCCAAAAGCGGAAGTTCGTCAATCACGTTTGGGATAACTACGCCTGACAGAACCAACGGGCGCGACCGGCGCAATACTTTTCCGCGCACACGGATATGCCCCACCGGTTCGCCGGCTTCCAATCGCTCGCTAGTGATAGTTATATCTGCGCCCATTTCCTGAAGCACTCGCAGATAACCGATGCGCGTGGGATTAAGGCCAATGTCGCGAATAGTCAGATCCGACCCTTCCAAAACGGCGGCGGCGGCAATAAAGAAAGCTGCGGACGAGACATCGCCCGGAATCCCAAAATTGCGAGCTTGCAAATCAGCTGGACCTTTAACGCTGATCCGTCTCCCCTCGCGCGTCACTTCGACACCGAACGCAGTCAGCAGCCGCTCAGTATGATCGCGCGTAGGCTCGCGTTCGATAACCGTCGTCACTCCATCGGCGAAAAGTCCTGCCAGCAGAATCGCCGATTTGATCTGCGCACTCGCCGCTGACGTTTCATATTCGATGGCGGTAAGAGGACGACGACCACGAATGCGTAGCGGACCCGTGCCGGCCGACGTCGTCTCACAATGAGCGCCCATCAATCGTAAGGGCTCGGCCACTCGAACCATTGGACGAGATAGCAACGACGGGTCTCCAGTAATCTCGCTTTGGAAAGGCTGACCGGCAAGTATCCCAGCCAGCAGTCGCATGGTGGTGCCGGAATTGCCGGAATTGAGACTGTTTGCGGGTTCATTCAACCCGCCGTCCTCAACTCCCTTGATGATCACAGTCGAGTCTTCTTGTGTTATCTCAACCCCGAGCGCTTGCAGCGACTCGATGGTCGAACTGCAATCCCGCGCAGTTGAGAAGTTTTCCAAGACCGAAGTCGCCTGCGCGAGCGCGGCAAGCATCGCTGCCCGATGTGAGATTGACTTATCACCAGGGAGGCACAGCGTTCCGCGAAGACGCTTGGCGGGTGAAATACGGGCCGCCTGATTGAAAGCTGTTTCTGTCGCTGTCATGGTTTCTCTTGCAGACAAGAATGTTCTGCTTGTCTTCTAAGCGCACGCTCGGCTGCTTGGCACATCGCCCGGCATCAGTAGGCCCTCAATTGTTCCTTGTAACCGTCAAAGTTTCGGCGCATCTCACCGAGACTGTCACCACCGAATTTCTCGCGCATAGCTCCAGCCACAACGAGAGCGACCATGGCTTCGCCAATCACGCCGGCGGCCGGAACCGCGGTAATGTCCGAACGCTCAAAGGCGGCAGCCACTTCTTGCTTCGTGTCGATATCTACCGAACGCAGCGCCCGTCTTAGGGTTGAGATTGGTTTCATATATCCGCGCACGCGTATCTCTTCGCCGTTGGTAATTCCGCCCTCCAGCCCGCCGGCTCGATTTGTGCTCCGCAAAAATTCCCGCGACGTGTCGTCATACTCAATTTCGTCGTGAGCTTGTGAACCCGACAGCGCGCTCACTTCGATACCCGCTCCGATCGAGACTGCCTTGACTGCCGGAATTGACATGAGTGCCTGGGCCAATCGTCCATCAAGCTTCTGGTCCCATGAGGTATGTGAGCCCAAGCCCGGCACACAGCCACGCGCGACAACTTCGAAAACTCCCCCCAACGTATCGCCATCGCGCCTCTTCTCATCAATCAAACTGATCATTTGACGTTGCGCCAGGTCAGCGGCGCAATTCAAAGGCGCTCCGTCCGGAATCGCGGCGATCGCTAACCATTCAAGTTCAAGTGGTTGTTTTGGCACACCGCCAAGCTGGATCACATGACTGCGAATCTCGACGGCAAACTGCGACAGTAACTGCTTAGCCACAGCGCCGCCGGCAACGCGCGCGGCGGTTTCACGAGCTGAAGCGCGTTCAAGAATATTGCGCAGATCGCGAGTGTCGAACTTTAGACCACCAGCCAAATCCGCATGACCCGGCCGTGGACGCTTAACCTGGCGCAGGGTCGCGCCATTAGGACGCTCCGTGACAGCCATTACGTCGGCCCAGTTCTCCCAGTCTTTATTCTCAATGAGCAGACATACTGGTGAACCTAGTGTCACACCGTGTCGCACGCCACTTAAGATTTGCGCCTGGTCATGCTCGATCTTCATGCGATTGCCGCGCCCATATCCGTGCTGGCGTCGGCGCAGCTCTCTATTGATAAGTTGGACATCGACGGGCAATCCAGACGGCAGCCCTTCGACGATCGCGACGAGCGCCTTGCCATGTGACTCCCCGGCACTAGTGAACCTGAACATCTCCTTACGCGACCTCCGCGACCCCCACTCTCTTGTAGGCTGTCAAGCTGTCCATCAATTGCGCGAACGCTGGCAGATCCAACGATTGTGGTCCATCAGACAGCGCGCGCTCTGGACACGGATGCACCTCAATCATCAAACCGTCCGCGCCCACTGCCAGTGCGGCCCGCGAGGCAGCCGGCACCACACTTCGCAGACCGGTTCCGTGTGACGGATCAGCAATGACCGGCAGATGCGAAAGTTCTTTCACCAAAGCCACCGCCGCAAGATCCAGCGTGTTGCGCATAGCCGTCTCGAACGTCTTGATGCCTCGCTCGCACAACACGACCTGTGAGTTCCCCCCGGACAAAAGGTACTCGGCGGCCAGCAACCATTCCTTTATGGTGGCCGATGGGCCACGCTTCAGCAGCACCGGACGACCGATGCTCGCCACTCGTCGCAGCAACGAGAAATTTTGCATGTTGCGCGCGCCGATCTGGAGCATGTCGGCGTATTCGGCGACTATCTCGACATCTGTTTCGCTCATCACCTCGGTGACTACCGGCAAGCCGGTCTCGGCGCTTGCCTCCTTCAGTAATTCCAGCGCCTGCACACCCAACCCTTGAAAATCATAAGGCGAAGTGC
>WNGE01010531.1_pt1 | contig 14685 bp, 13 predicted proteins | sample 5400651 | NCBI WGS metagenome assembly WNGE01 (sample SAMN13153370, study PRJNA577476) | soil metagenome | isolation source: 60 cm soil or saprolite under grassland replicate 2 | place: USA:California | collected 2016-06-15 | reverse complement strand
TCCGACCATCTCGGTGGCCACGAGCTTGGCCAGGGCAGCCTGGCGCCTCCCGTCTGCGCCGTGGTCGATCTCCCGGGCGCACTTGTAGACGAGCAACCGGGCCTGCTCCAGCTCGGCGTAGGAATCGACCAGCATGCCCTGAACGTACTGATTCTTTCCGATGGGCTGGCCGAAAGCCACGCGGTCGCGGGCGTAATCGAGCGAGCGGTCCAGCAGATCCTGGGCGATGCCCAGCGCGCTGGCAGCGATCTGCAACCGGGCTCCGTTGATGCCCTTGACGGCCGAATAGAAGCCGAATCCCACCTTGCCGAGGACGTTCTCCTCCGGGACCCCGGCGTCCTCGAACGTCAGCTCCACCGGGTTCTGGTACGGCGACATGGTCCGCTGGATCCGCGTCATCGAATATCCGGGCGTGTCGGCGTCGACGAAGAACGCGGTGATGCCGCCCTGGGCCCGCCTGTCGGCGTCGGTCAATGCGAAGACCAGAGCGAAGTCCGCCGCGTCGCCTCCGGTGATGAAGTGCTTGCGGCCGTTGATGATCCACCGACCATCCGAATTGACTGCCTTGGTCTGGATGCCCATGGCATCCGATCCGGCGCCCGGTTCCGTCAGGGCGAAGCACGTGACCTTGTCCGCGGCCATCAAGGGAAGGAGGTATTTCTCCCGCTGGGCTTCGGTGCAGTCCAGATAGATCGGGGTCGGACCGGTGACCACGGGGAACACCGACTCGAAGTGTGTGAGGAGAAGCCCGGTCCGGCTGGCCTCCTCGTGCAGCAGGACCTGGCCCAGATATGACAGTCCCCCTCCCCCGACCTCCTCCGGCATGTGCAGGGTCCAGAAGCCGAGCTCGGCAGAGCGCTTCCTCACCTTCAGGCGCTCGTCCTTGTACGCTTCGAAGGTTCCAGTCGCCTGGATCTCCTGACGGTGCGACTCCTCCAGGGGTCGGATCTCCCGGTCAATGAAGTCCCGCAGTGTCTGACGGAGCTCGAGCAGCTCCTCAGGGATGTTCAGCACGGGCACAGGCTCAACCTCCTCGTGCGCGACCGCCTCGGCTAACCTACCGGAGCGTAGCTTGGTGGAGGCGAGGATACCTCAACCGTCCCGCTCCGGTAGAGTGCGGGCCATGCCGCACGACCCCGACACCCGCGTCGATCCTCCCCGGCAGGTCGGTGAGCGCGAGACGCTCGAGGCCTTCCTGGATTACTACCGCGAGACGATCCTGTGGAAGCTGAGCGGGATGTCCGATGGGGACCTTCGGAAGGCCATCGTGCCGTCGGGTTGGTCGTCTCTGGGGATGGTCAAGCACCTTGCCTACGTGGAACGGAACTGGTTCCGCATCCGGTTCGCCGGCGAGCCGGAGTTGCCCGTTCCGTGGACCGACGAGGATCCCGACGCGGATTTCCGGATCGAGCCCGATGAGACGACCGACCAGGTCCTCCAGTTCTACCGGGACGAGTGCGACCGCAGCCGGTCGACCGCGGCCGGCGCTTTGCTGGATGACCTCGCGGTCCAATGGCCGGCGGACCGGCCTCCGGAGAAGCGGCCCAACCTGCGATGGATCTACGTCCACATGATCGAGGAGACGGCTCGCCACGCGGGGCATCTCGACGTGGTTCGGGAGTTGATCGACGGCACGACGGGCGACTGAGGACCGCCCGGCTGGCCTAGGCGACCACAGTCAGTTCGCGAGGGGCGTTGTTGAGCCGTACGGCCCTGTCCTCTGTGACGGTCACGATGTCCTCGATCCGCACGCCGAACCGCCCCTCGAGATAGATGCCGGGCTCGATCGAGAAGCACATCCCCTGCTCGAGTGGCTCGGAGTTCCCCTCCACGATGTAGGGATGTTCGTGCTCCTCCAGGCCGATGCCATGACCGGTTCGGTGGATGAAGCGACCGCCATATCCGGCATCCGAGATCACCCGGCGGGCAGCCCTGTCGATCTCCTCGGCGGGGACGCCCGGCCTCACGGCCTGGAAGGCGGCCTCCTGAGCCTGGCGAACTATCTCGTGGACCTCCCTCTTCTCCGCGGGTGGCTCCCCCACCGAGACCGTCCGGGTCATGTCCGAGCAGTAGCCTCCCACCCGGCCACCGAAGTCCAGGACGACCGCGTCCCCGCTCTCGATGGTCCGTTCCCCGGCCTCGTGATGCGGCGAGGCACCGTTCGGGCCGGAGCCCACGATGGCGAAGGCTGCGGACTCACAGCCGGTTTGGACCAGCAGCTCCGACAATTTTCGCGAGATCGCTTTCTCGGGTTGGCCGGACAGCCCCTCCCCTGTGATGAGGTCGAACGTCTCGTCGGCGCTGCGCCCGGCTCGGCCGAGGAGCTCGACCTCTCCCTCGTCCTTCCGAATGCGAAGGCGGTTCATGACCACGGAGGCGAGGACGATCGTGGAGCTGGGGAGCGCCTGTTGGAACCCGAGCAAGTGCATCGCCCACATGCGATCGGCGGCTCCGAACCTCTGTTCGTCGGACAGGACCCGTGCGACCACATCGAAGGGGTCCTCGCCGTCTCGCCATGTCTCGATCTCCAAGAGCCCGCCGGCCGGAGAGGCGGCGGCCCTGGGTCGTTCCAGCTCGGGGACGATCAGGAGGGGCGAGCCGCTCGCCCGCGCGATCAGGGCAGTCAGCCGCTCTAGGAGCGGAGCGTCGTACCCCACCAGGTAGAGCATGTCCGGGGAGGGCGTGATGACGAGTGCGTCCAGGTTCGCCGCCGCAGCCTCCTTGGCCGCTCTGGCCAGCCTGTCCTGGTAGTCGTGCGCCACCGTTCGGCCATGATACCGGGCCAAGCTAGCGGCGCGGCTTCACCAAGACAACGCGCCATCCGTCCGGGTCTTTCACGGTCACGCTGTCGTCGGTCGTCATCCAGTACGGGTTCTCTGGTTCGACCTGTCGATGACCTGCAGCCGTCAGCCGTTCCACGATCGCGTCGACCGCGGCCCCATCGGTGAAATACAGGACCAGCAGATTGTCCTTTGTCGGTGCAGGGCACGGACTCCCCTTCTCATGCTGAGTGAACTCCAGGTGGTGGCGGACGTCGGGCAGCCCAAAGAAGATGCCGCTGTAACCCGCGTGTCCCTCGAACCTTCCGAGTTCCGGCAACCCGAGCAAGTCGCCGTAGAAGCGCCGCACCTCCCCGAGGCGGTCCGTTGGACGAGCGACGCGCGTGCGGACGACCGGCAACCCCTCGGGCCACTGTTCCTGCTCCTTCATCGACCCTTCGCCCCCATTAGGAGCCGGGGAGAAGCTTGCCCGGGTTCATCAGGCCATCGGGGTCCAGGGCTGCCTTGATCCGGCTCAGTGTCTCGGCGCCGGAGACTCCGAGTTCCTCCGCCATGAACGGAGCCTTCAGCAGGCCGATCCCCTGGTGATGCGAGATGGTCCCGCCCGCCGCGAGGCAGGCAGAGACTGCGTCCCGCCACGCCGCGCGATAGATCGGCTCCACATGGTTGTCGTCGGGGCCGCGGACGACGAAGGTAAACTGCAGGGACGCCCCGGAGGCGTGCGGGTGCGCCAGCCGGCACGCGACGGTGTCAGCGTATTCCATCAGGGCGCCGCGAACGTCCGCATACAGATGAGGGAGTCGGCGCCACAGACATGCCATGTCCATGCCGTCGGCGAGCACCCCGGGCCCGAGGGCTCGGTCGGGCCCCATCACTTCCTCATACCAGCTGACCGGGTCGTGCCGGTGACTCCACCAGTGCTCGGCCAGATCGGCCCCCAGAGCTCGGGCACCCATCTTCCGGGCGATCTCCTTCAGGTCGAACCTGAGGGCCTCGACGGCGGGTGCGGCCGCGTCGAACCCCGCGATAAGCACGGGACCGCGCTGTCCGAGCGCCGCGAACAGCGTCTCTGCCTCGGCCTCGTCCACCAGTCGGAGAACCAGAGGACGATAGCCACGCTGCACGATCTCCCTGACCAACGCCATCCCCGTTTCGAAGGAATGGGGGCGCATGGCCTCCCACGCGTAGGCCTGGGGCAGGCGAGTCACGGCGAGGGTGGCTTCCGTGATCACCCCCAGGGTCCCCTCGGAGCCGGTGAAAAGACGGCGCAGGTCCGGTCCGGCCGCGGAGCGAGGCTCGGACTTGAGACGAATGACCTCACCCCCTGCCAGCACCACGGTCAGCCCGAGCACCAGGTCCTCGATGGCCCCATACCCCAACGCCGCGTACCCGGCCGAAGCGGCGGCGATCCATCCCCCGACGGTCGAGTCCTCGTAGGTGTCCGGGTAGTGCCCCGTGGTGAGCCCGTGACGGCCGAGGGCACGTTCGAGCTCTCGCCCTCGCGTCCCGGCCTGGACTGTGGCGGTCTGCGAGACCTCGTCGACATCCAGGATCCTTCCCATGCGGGTAAGGTCCAGGACGACGGATCGTCTGATGGCTTCGGCCCCGCCGGTCACGCCGGTCCCGCCTCCCCTGGGCACAACCGCGGTACCAGTCTCGCTTGCCCAGGCCAGGGTGGTGGCCACCTCGTCGGTGCTGTGGGGGAAGACCAGGGCCGCCCCCGGCGGGACTCGGTCACCTCGGACCTCCCGGAGGAGGGCCAGCGCCCACCGGTCGTGGGCGTGCGTGAAGAGCTCGCCCGGATGGTCGCTCACCGTGCCGGGAGGGAGTCGCTCGATCAGGCTTTCGAGACCATCCACGGCCGAATCTTACGTGCGGCTCATAGCCAGGAGTCGCAGGTCAGCAGTGGTTTCTCAGGTCCCCTACAGGCCCGTGTAGGCGACGACGCTCCGGTTCACCGATTGGTGGGCGGCCCGGAAGGCCGGCGACAGCTCCGGGCCGGCCACTTCCTCGATCTGGCGCAGCAGGTCCAGGAGCTGCTTGCTGTTTCGCACGAAGTCGCCCGGGGTCAGGCCGGACGCCGACAGCACGTCCTCCAGGGCCTTCCCTTCGGCCCAGCCGAACACGGTGTCCATGAAACCCGGGTCGAGCTCGCGACAAAGTTCCACCTGGTGCGAGTCCTCCACCGCCCGGACCCGCGACCACTGGGTGGAGAGCGATCGGTGCCGGATTCGCAGTGCTCCTGTCGGGATGTCCACCTTGCGGGGGATCCGCTCTCGGGACTCGTACACAAGCGCGGAGACCAGGGCCGCCACCTCTGAAGGCGAAAGCCCGGCGAACAGGCCGTCGGACAGCGCCTCCACTACCAGGATGTCTCCCTCCCCGTAGATGCGCCTGAGCACATTGCCCTTCTCGGTGAGCGAGAACCCCCGGACGTAGCCCAGCTCATGAAGCACCGCCAGGACCCGGTCGAACTGGCGCCCCAGGGTCTCCGTTCTCGACCGAATACGTCGGTCCAGCGCCGCAACCTCCTTCTCCAACTTGGAGGCCCGGGCCGCCCACCGCTCGTGCTCCGGTCGATCGGGACATGCGTGGCAGGGATGGCGGGCAGCCTGTCGTTCCAGCTCGGCCGCCTTCCGCCCGGCGGCAGGGTCCCTTCGGGGCCGGCGGGCCATCGAGGGGCGGACGCCCAGAGTGGCCAGCCGCGCCGCCAGGTCCCTGCGGACCCGGGCGCTCCGAGCGCTCCCCGACCTGGGCAGGTCGATCCGGGCCACCGGCCGAGGCGGCTCGTCGAAGTCCCGGGCAGACAGGCGGAAATACCGCCGCTCCTGGGTGAGGACCATGGGCCGTCCCTCCCTCGAGCCCATCACCACCGCCAGGCCCCGACGGCGAACGGAGGGAACGAAGATGACGTCTCCCGGCCGGAGGGAGGCCAGGGCCGCTCTGGCCTCCTCCTCCCTGTGGCGTTCGCCCGATCTCCGAGCGTCTTCCCGGATCCGTTCGGCTTGCTCTCGCAACCGCCAGTACTCGGCGAAGTCCCCCCGGTCGCACTTGACCCTGGCCCGGTACCCATCCAGGTAGGCGCGGTCCCGTTCCAGCTGGCGCTCCAGGGTGACCACGCCCCGGTCGGCCAGGAACTGGGCGAAGGAGGAGTTCAGGAGGTGCCGGGCCTCTTCTCTCGTGTAGTTGCTGACCAGGTTCACGGCCATGTTGTAGGAGGGGCGGAAGGAGGAGCGCAGCTCGTAGGTCCGCGTCGAGGCCAGCCCGGCCACTCGTTCGAAGGGCACCTGTTTCTGGTACAGGACGACCGCATACCCCACCTCGTCGATCCCCCGGCGCCCGGCCCGCCCCGTGAACTGGGTGTACTCGCCGGCGGTGAGGAGCTCGTGTCGTTCCCCCGAGAACTTCCACAGATCCTCGATCACCACCGTCTTGGCCGGCATGTTGATCCCCAGGGAGAGGGTTTCGGTGGCGAAGACCACCTTCACCAGCCCGGCCTGGAACAAACGCTCGACGGTCTCCTTGAACACGGGGAGCATCCCGGCGTGGTGGGCGGCGATCCCGGCGGCCAGCGCTTCCCGGAACTCGTAATAGCCGAGCGTCGCCAGCTCCTCGTCGTCGATCCAGGCTGCATGGTGGTCGGCTACCTCGAGGATCCGCTCGGCCTCCTCCTTCGACGTGAGCCGGATCCCTGAGCCCATCAGATACCGGACGCTCGCGTCGCACCCGGCCCGGCTGAACACGAAGTAGATCGCCGGGAGCATCCCCTCCTCGTTCAGCCGCAGGACGACCTCCTCCCTCGAGGGCACGTAGACGCGCCGGTGACCCTCCCGCGGACGTTCGATCCGGGCGACCTGGCGACGCCCATACCGGCCCCCGGCCCGGGGCCGCCACTCTCGTACGCGAACCTCGCGCTGGGTGAGCGAGATGAGATAAGGATTCGGGGCGACACGGCCGCCCTGCTCCACATGCATGGGATGGAGGTCCCGGCCGACCAGGTACAGGTTTTCCAAAGGGACCGGTCGCCGTTCCTCGATGACCACGCGGGTCGGCCCGCGCAGCGCCCCGATCCACTCCCCGAACTCCTCGGCGTTGGACACGGTGGCGGAGAGACACACCACTGCCACCGACAGGGGCAGGTGGATGAGGACCTCCTCCCACACGGCCCCCCGGTAGGGGTCCTGCAGGTAGTGGACCTCGTCCAGGACGACGCACTCGAGGCCTTCGAGTGTCGGGCTGCCTTCGTAGAGCATGTTTCGCAGGACCTCGGTGGTCATGACGACCACGGGGGCCTCGGAGTTGATGGAGTTGTCCCCGGTGAGCAGGCCCACCCGGGCCGATCCGCACCGTGCGATGAAGTCGCCGAACTTCTGGTTGGACAGTGCCTTGAGCGGCGTGGTGTAGAAGGCTTTGCGGCGACGGGAAAGGGCCCGCTCCACGGCGAACTCGGCCACCACGGTCTTGCCCGAGCCGGTGGGAGCTGCCACCAGGACGGACTCATCTGCATCCAGGGCCTGGATGGCCCGGACCTGAAAGTCGTCCAAGGCAAATGGATAGCGCTGCTGAAAACGCGCCAGATCGGTCACGCGTTCCAGTGTAGGAGGAAGAAGTTGCCGCTCCGATACCGCCGTCCCTGGCGCTGAGCTAGCCGGTCAGGATGCTGCACCGCTCCAGATGAGCCCGAAGAAGCTGATTGAACTCCTGCGGCGCTTCCAGGTTGGAGAGGTGGCCCGCGCCATCGATGACCTCCAGATCCGCTCGGGGGATCTGGTCTGCCATCGGTGAGGTCGCTTCGGGTGGGATCAGGGTGTCGGCGCTGGCAGTGATGACCAACGTCGGCACGTCGATGCCGGGGAGATCGACGGTCGAATCGGGCCGTCCCGCCATACCGAGCGAGGCCGCAGCGAGGGCCTCGGCCGATTGGGCGGAGATGATCGACTTCACGTGGTCCCACAGCTCGCCGGGCGCGTCTGAGGAGAGGAGCGGTGGCGGCGAGTCGACCAGGAACGCGTTCCCCTCGGCGCGGAGGCGCTGAGCCAGGGCCCGCCTCCGCTCCCGGCCAGCCTCGTCGTCGGCGCCGGCCCGCGTGTTGGCCAGGACCAGTCCGGCGACCCGGGCCCTGAACTTCCTCCAGAACGCGAAGGCCACGTACCCGCCCATCGACAGGCCGCACACGACCACGCGGTCCAGCCCGGACGCGGCGACTTCGGCCTCGGCGCGTTCGGCGGCCTCGTCCATCGTGGAGACCTCACCGGCGAGCGGGGCGTCACCGAACCCCGGGAAGTTCGGCGCGACCACGGCCACCTCGCCCTGCCTCGCCGCGAGCTGCGGCGCCCACATCGAGGCGTCGAGGGGAAAGGCGTGCAGCAAGAGCAATCCATCCGCCATAGGGGAAACCTTAGCCAGAAGCGGGAGGGACGACGACTCGGAGCGCCGATGGAACGACCGAGAACGTGGCCGGGAGGTGTCCCACCGGCTCACCGTCGGCGTAGACCTGGAAGGGGCGGTCGGCCGAGATCTCGATCTCCCTTCCCCGGAGCATGGTGACCGCTCGATGCTCGACGTGCTTGCCGGAGAACACCTTCGGGAACGTCGTGACGAACTGCCACTTGGGCAGCTCCTGGATCACGCACACGTCGAGGAGCCCATCGTCGGAGCGGGCGTCGGGCGTCACCCGCATCCCTCCGCCGTAGGAGGTCCCGTTCCCCACAGCGAGCATCATGCCCATGAACGGATGCTCCGTCCCGTCCACCGTCACCACGAATTGGCCGGGAGTGAACCGAGCGAGGGTGACGAATGTCGAATACATGTACTTGGGGGTTCCCCGGAGCCGGCGGACCTTGTTCGCGTGTTCGTTCACCTCGGAGTCGAACCCCGCTCCCCCGATGTTCACGTAGTAGCGCTGCCGTTCCTGCGTGGTCACCTTCACCACATCGATCGTCCTGAACGAAGGCGAGGAGAGGAGCCGGATAGCAGCGAGTGGGTCCTTGCGGTCCAGGCCGATGTGCCTGGCGAAGTCGTTGCCGGTGCCGGCAGGGATGACCGCCAGGGCGCTCTCCGATCCGAAGACGCCGTTGGCGCAGGCCCCGACCTGTCCGTCCCCGCCGAGGGCAGCCACGATCTCCATGCCGTCGGAGGCGGCGAGCCTGGCCAGCCGCTCCGGATCGTCGGCACCCTCGCAGATGTGAAGAGTGTGCGAGACGCCGAGAGAGCGCAGGAGCGCATCGACTTTGGGGATCAGCCTCGCGCCCTTGCCGCGGCCGGCCGTTGGGTTCGCGACGACCACGACCGCCATGGGATCGCTTGAGTTAGCTCACGCGGACGGAGACGCGGAAGGCGAGGCGGTGGCCGACGGCGTGGGCGTTGGGCTCCCCTGCGGGGCCTGCGGCGCGGGCTGGACTGTCGTCTTGATGGGGAGGCCCAGACGGTTGGCCATCCGGACGATCTTGGCGTAGCCCCGGTCGAACAGCGCGCCTGACCTGTTCGTCAGCGATCGAGCCTGGTCGAGGAGGGCCTGCCGTTCGGCCTGGGCGGGGGACAGGTTTTTGAAGTTGTTGAGATCGTTCTGCATAGAGGAGAAGATGACGATGGCGTCGGGCGGGATGGGGGTCCGGTCCTGGGGTAGGTGAAGGCGGAACGCATTGAGGTAGCCGGCAACGTCCTTCTGCTCGCGGGCTTTCCTTGTGGACACGCCGTGGGCGTGGACGGCAGCCATTGCCCCGGCCACGATGCCGGCCACCGCCACCACCCCGACAGCGCGCCACACCCACCGGCGGCGCCACATCGGAGGCTTTCGGACGACGATTGCGCGCCTGGGCGGAGCGGCCACTGCACGGCGGCCGCGCGTACGCCCCTTTCCTTTGATGGCCAACTCGGGTTGTCCCCCTGCTACTTCTTCAGGATCCGACCGATCACGATCGACACTTCGTAGAAGATTATCAGGGGGACCATCAGCGCGGACATGGTGAACCAGTCCTGGCTTGGAGTGATCACCGCCGCGATGACCGCGATGAGCACGAGCGCGTACCGACGCCATTGTCGGAGCTGCCGACTGCTCAGGACACCCACGAGCATCAACGAGATCAGTATCAGCGGAAACTCGAAGGCCGCCCCGAACGCGAGGATCACCAACATGACGAACCCGAGGTACTTCCCGATCGACAGCACAGCCAGGACGTTCTTGGTGCCGGCGAATCCCAGGAGGAAACCCAGACCCTTGGGCAAGGTCAGCATGGCGAAGAACCCGCCCAGCGCGAACAGACACAGGGAGGAGAGGACGAACGGGATCGCGTACTTGCGCTCCCGAACGGTGAGGCCCGGCGTCACGAACCGCCAGAACTGGTACAGGACCACGGGGAGGGCCAGCGCTATCCCGAGGAAGGCCACGACCTTGATCTTGATGATGAACGGCTCGGTGACAGACAGATACACCAGCCGGCACGGGTCCTTGGGGTTGGGCGCCAGGTTGGGATGCCCCGTCATGAAGTCGCAGAAGGGGTGCTGCATGACGTTGAACACCGGCCGGAAGAGGAACCAGCCTCCGATCATCCCCACCCCGATGGCGGCGATGGACGTGATCAAGCGCGTCCGGAGCTCGTCCAGGTGCTCGATCATGGTCATGGTCCCATCGGAGTCCTGCTCCCGACGGAACCGCCGCAGCTTCAGCGCCATCAGATCACCTGGAACGCGAGGGTCGTAGGTGATGTCGGTCTTCTTGGCATGGGATCGATCGTTCTTTGTCCGGAAGGCCGGGGGAGCCGAGCCCTCCCTATCGGGACATCCTCTGCATCTTGTCTTGTGCGCTCGCCGAGTCCTGTTGGATCTCCTCGAGGATCGGCTGCACCTCGTCCTGGAACCGCCGTAGGGAAGAAGCCAGAAGCTTCACGTGGCGGACCAATGCGACTACCAGGATGGCCAGCAGCGCCAAGGAGGCGAGGCCGATGGCCAGCAACACAGCGACCACGAGCACTTTCGCAGGATAGCAGGCGAAGGTGCCCCGGTAAGGGGGGGAGAACCCTAGCTTCGAGGCAGGAGCCTGGACAGCTCCTCGTCGTCCTTCAGCAGGAAGTGGAACGTGATCAGGTCGTCCACAGTGAACGGCGGGCCGCCCGGATGCACCTCCAGCGGCTCGTAACTCTCCCACTCGGGCTCGTGATCCAAGCCCTCGGTGCCGGCATCGGCGAGTTCGACGCCTGCCGAGAGCAAGAGGGCGACGACCTTCCTGTCGGCCGGCTTCTCGATCGTGTTGAGGCACTCGGGACAGGAGAAGCGATAGGAACCTTCGCCTCGCTGATCCCGGATCGACAAGAGGATGGCCTCGGGGGTCATGTCGACCTCACCACAGCGAGGGCAGGTCGTCCGGATGGTGGTCATCTCACCACGCATATCGGCCGGGTCGGAACGGCTCTTGAGATAGCCGAAAGTCCATACTGGAACCGAGCCATTCGTCCCGGGTCGACCCTGAGGCAAAATGGGCCCCGACCTGCCCCGATAGCTCGGGTGCGATCCGATCAGAAGGAATGCCGCCGGTAAAGCGCCAGCGTCCGGCGCGCGGTATCTCGAACCATGTCGGCCAGCTCTCCCGGTCCCAGCACGGTGGCCTCGCCCCCCAGGCGCAGGATGAGCTTGGCCACCCAGGCCAGCTCCTTGGCCGGCAGCGTGACCTCGATCTTGCCGTCCTCCTGCTCGGCGACCCGCTCGGTCTCGTAGTACTCGGCCACCCACCGCGCGCTCGGGGCCAGGACCAGCCTGATCGGGATGTCCCGCGTCGAGCGGGTGTACAGGGGGCGGCCGGCTCCAAGGAGTCCGCGGGGTTCGAACGTGTCGCCTGTGGCCTTGGCCGAGCGGACGCGGTCGGCGCGGAAAAGACGCTCGGCGTCCGCCAGGTGGTCCCATGCCACCACATACCAGTTCCCGATGGAGGAGAAGACGTGTTCGGGGTCGATGCGCCTGGTGGTGAGGTCGTCCCGGGCGGCCGTGTAGTACTCGATCTCCAGCTGCTCACGACGCTCGACGGCGAGGCGAACGGCAGCCAGGGCGGCCGCGGCGTGGCCTCCGCCCCCTACCTCCACTCGGCCGGCCAGGTTTTCCAGCGTATCTTGTCCCAGGCCCTGCTCGATCTTCTCCAGCGAGGACGCGAGCGCGGGAGCTTCTTGCAGCCCCGGCGCGCCCAGCAGGGCCTTTCCCTTCAGGTACAGAGCCAGGGCCTCCGAGCGGGTCAGACGGACCGGCCGGGAGAAGTAATCGGCCATCCCGATCCACACTCGCCCTTCTTCCACCTGTACATCGATGAGGTCGCCCGGGCCGTAAGGAGGGAGGCCGGAGACGAACAGGAGGTTGAGGTCCTCCAGCAACTCGCGCTCCCCCAAACCGAAGAGGCGGGAGATCTCCTCCAACCGTGCCCCGGGATGGCGAACCACGTACGGCACTACCACAAGGAGGCGACGCAGTCGATCCGATGCCCTCGACGTGTGACGAGCGGCAGCTGGCCTAGCCATGGGCGGCCAGCGCCTCGAGCCGGGCAACGACCTGATCGCGAATGGACCTCGGCGAATACACGCGAACGTCCGGACCGAAGGACAGGATCCAGGACACGAAGGAGTCGCTGTGGCTGGCCGGGACGTCGACCTCGACCCAACCGTCGCTGCGGGTCTTCAGCATCCTGGCGCCGGAGACATCCCGGACCGCCCACCACGCGACCTTCGGACTGAAGGCCACCCGCGCCCGGGCCGCCGGCTGCCCCAGCCCCCACGGCCCCGCTTGCAGGAGTGCCGAGGCATCGAACCCCTCCGGCGGCGAGGAGGCCGGTCCAATCTCTTTTACCGGAGAGAGGAGGCGCGAGAGCCTGAAGGAGCGGATCTCGCCCCGGGTTCGATCCAGGCCCGCCAGGTACCAATGTCCGCCCCGGAACACCAACGAGTACGGGTCAACTTCCCTCGATGCGGGTTTGCCCTGCGCTGGGCGGTACCGAAATCGCACCGCCCGCCGCCGGGCCAGCGCGTCGGCGATGGCTCCGAGGTGCGGCCCTGACGGGTCCGCTCCGGGCGCGGCCGTCCGCTCGGTCATGGCCGTCAGCACGTTGGTCTCTGCGCCCGTGGAGAGCTTCTGGAATGCAAGCTCGGCATCGCCGCTCTCCCCCGGAGTGTGGGCCGCAACGAACAGCGCCCACACCTCGTCGGGGGTGAAGCTAACCTCGGGGAGGTAGTACTCGTCCTTGGGGATGCGGTAGCCCTGCTCCACTTCCCAGGCGTCGGTCGAGGCCAGCTCGACCGGGATGCCCACTTCCCGGAGGGTGTCCTTGTCCCGCTCGAACATCCGCTTGGCCGCCGCCACGTCGCCCTGCTGGTAGGCGGGCATCAGAGAACGGATCTGCTCGAAGGTGAGAGGTCGGCGGGCTTCCAGGAGGAGAGCGACCAGATTGATCAGGCGCTCCAGCGGGTGCATCAGCCCCGCCCGAGCTCTCGCAGCCGGTCGTCCGAGATGCCGAAGAAGTGAGCCACCTCGTGGACCACGGTGTCGGCGATCACGTGTTTGAGAGCCTGGTCGTCCCCGGCCACCGCCTCGATGGTGGAGCGAAAAAGCGTGATCCGGTCGGGAAGGACGCCGAAATACCCTGAATTCCGCCGAGTCAGCGGGATCCCCTCGTACAGCCCGAGGAGGCTGGGTTGGTCGAGCGGAGGCTCCTCCTCCACCAGGACCTCCACATTGTCGAGGCGATCCAGGACCCACGCCGGGAGGTCGTCCAGCGCCTCCGCCACGAGGTCCTGGAACCGCTCGCCAGTCCTTCGCATCGTTCCTCTCGCAGCCCTAGGGGAAGTGATGATAATGCCCGTCATGGCGGGTCCCTGGATGCGGACGCGGCGCGGGATCGTCTTGGACGTCCTGGCCGAGCGGCCGGGCGCCATCGAGCTGATGGTCGATGTCGAAGGCGAGCCTGCCAGGGCAGTGTCCTACCCCTCGCTGGTTGGGCCGGTTCGTCCGGGGGATCGAGTGGTGCTCAACACGACGGCCGTCTGGCTCGGCCTGGGCACCGGAGGCGATCACTTCGTGGTGGCCGTCGAGGGGTCCGAGGAAATCGAGGCAACCGGGCCCGGGCGAACCATGAAGCTCCGCTACACCCCCCATCAGGTGACGGTCCAGACGGCAGAGGAAGAGGGAAGCTCGCACCGAGCGACCATGGAGTCCGCGTCCGAATTGAGCGGGCTCCCCGTGGTGTGGGTGCCCCTGCACTCGATGGTGGGTCCCGCCGTGGCCGGCGCACGGGCCGGCGGAGCCTCCAGCGTGGCCTACGTGATGACCGACGGGGCAGCACTGCCCGCCGGCCTCTCGCGAATGGCCGCCAAACTCCGGGAGGCCGGGCTCGTCTCCACGGTGATTACCACGGGCCAGGCGTTCGGTGGGGACCTGGAGGCCGTGAGCGTGTTCTCGGGACTCCTGGCGGGCCGCCACGTGGCGCAGGCCGACGTGCTGGTGGTGGGAGACGGCCCCGGGAACGTGGGCACCGGAACAGCATGGGGCGCCTCCGACGTCGAGTCAGCCATGACCCTGAACGCGGTGGGGATCCTGGGGGGGCGTCCTGTGGCCGCCCTCCGGATCAGCTTCGCCGATCCTCGCGACAGGCACCGCGGGGTATCGCACCACTCGATCACGGCCCTGTCGAAGGTGGCCCTGGTATCGGTCCACGTCGCGGTCCCGGCACTGGAGGATGAAGACCGGCGCCGCATGATCTGGGATTCGTTGCGGGAGGTGCGCCTGGAGGAACGCCATCAGCTGGTCGAGACGACCGGACGGCCCGCGCTCGACCTGCTCGCCGATTACGGCCTCGAACCCCGGTCGATGGGGCGCGGGGTCGCCGATGACCCCGAGTTCTTCCTGGCCGCGGGGGCAGCTGGGGTGTTGGCCGGCC
>WNGE01006362.1_pt1 | contig 14685 bp, 9 predicted proteins | sample 5400651 | NCBI WGS metagenome assembly WNGE01 (sample SAMN13153370, study PRJNA577476) | soil metagenome | isolation source: 60 cm soil or saprolite under grassland replicate 2 | place: USA:California | collected 2016-06-15 | reverse complement strand
TAGCTGGCCCAGCCCAAGGGACCGCGCGCTACTAACCGCGCCCAGACGCACAGCACGAGAACCGCCGGCCTTGGCGCCGGCGGTTTTCTTTTGTGCGGGGGTCACGTATGCTCGCCGCCGTCGCAGCGACCTGGGAGGGATCACATGCGCGAGCGCATTGTGTGCGTGCTGTTGGCATTGATGGCGACGACAGCGGCTGCCGACGAAAGTCCGGTCGGAATATCTGAGGTCGACACGAAAGACCTCCGGCTCTATTACTACGATTCCCTGAGCTACCTCGTGCCACACGTGGTGCGCACGTTCACCACCTCGCTCGCGTTTCAGCGCAAGACCTTCGGTTGGGCGCCCGACGAACCCATTGTTCTTCTGATGCAGGATCTCGCAGACTACGGCGGCGCCGTCGCCTATGCGGCACCCCACAGCATGCTCGTGTTCGACGTTGCACCTGTCTCGCACGCGTTCGAGACGTATCCTGCCAGCGAGCACATGTACCAGCTGATGAACCACGAGATGGTTCACGTGATGTCGAACGACATATCGTCCGAGGAAGATCGACGTTGGCGGCGATTCTTTCTCGGCAAGGTCGCCGCCCAAGGGCAGCACCCCGAATCCTTGCTCTACAGCTACCTTACGGTCCCGCGCTTCACCGCCCCACGCTGGTACCTGGAGGGCGGTGCGGTATTCATGGAGACCTGGGAGGCCGGCGGCCTCGGCGGCGCGCAGGGCGGCTACGACGAGATGGTGTTCCGGGCCATGGTACGGGACGACGCTCACTTCTACGATCCGTTGGGGCTCGCATCGCGCGCCACCCAGGTCGATTTCCAAGCCGGCGCGAACGCGTACCTCTACGGTGAGCGCTTTTTCACATATCTCGCGTACACCTATTCACCCGAAAAGGTCGTCGCCTGGTACAGGCGCGACGAGGGGAGCCAGCGCTATTGGTCGGAGCAATTTCAGCAAGTGTTCGGAATTTCGGTCGAGAAGGCTTGGCAGGATTGGATCCGGTTCGAGCATGAGTTCCAGCGCCGGAATCTAGCGGAGGTGCGCAAGTTCCCGGTCACGCCGCAGCGTGGTCTCGCCGGAAGGGCGCTGGGTTCGGTATCGCGCACGTACTACGACGAGGCAACCGGCATTCTCTACGGTGGGTTCCGCTACCCCGGCGTCGTCGAGTACGTCGGTGCACTGAATACCCGCGATGGCAGCGTCCGGCGACTCGCCGACATCAAGCGAGCGATGCTGTACCGCGTCACTTCGTTTGCATACGATCCTTCCAACGGGACTGCTTTCTACACGAATGACAACCGGGGCTTCCTTTCATTCCGGGACCTGATGTCGGTGGACGTGCGGACCGGTGAGGAACGGATGCTGATCGAGAACGCGAGGATTGGCGAGATAGTCGTCAATCCGATTGACCGCGTATTGATCGGCGTGCGCCACGCGAACGGCCAGGCGACGCTGGTCCGCATTCCGCCGCCCTACAATCTCTGGTACGAGGTGTACAGGCTGGCGTATGGCGTCGTGCCGTACGACCTCGATATCGCCAACGGCGACCAGTTCCTGCGCGTATGGGAACTTCAAAAGATTCTGACCGGCGACATCAAACCGCTCTCCGAATTCCGTTTCGGCCAGTCGGTCCCGGAGAGCTTTACGTTTTCCAAGGATGGCCGATACCTGTACGGAAGCAGCTATTACACGGGCGTATCCAACATCTTCCGCTACGAGGTTGCGACGGGCGCGGTCGAGGCCGTGTCGAACGCGGAGACCGGCCTCTTCCGGCCTGTGCCGCTTTCCGACGGTCGGCTCGTCGTGCTGAGCTACACGGGGGAGGGTTTCGTTCCGGCAACCATCGAGCCTCGTCCGATCGCGGACGTCAGCGCCATCAAGTTCCTGGGCGCCGAACTCGCGGAGAAATATCCCATCGTCAAGACGTGGCAGGTGCCACCGCCAAGCACGGTCGACGAGGAGAAGCTGATTACCTCGAAAGGTCCCTACGTTCCCTGGCGAAACGTCGGTCTCTCCAACGCCTTTCCAGTGGTGACGGGCTACAAGGAAAGGGGCGCAATCGGCTATCACTTCAACTTCGACGACCCGCTGCAGTTCGCGCACCTCGGCATCACGGCGGCTTACACGCCGGACACCAACCTGTCCGCCAACCAGCGCGGCCACATCGATATCACCGGTCGCTACCAGTTCTGGACTGGCAGCCTTTCCTGGAATCGCTCAGACTTCTACGACCTCTTCGGGCCGGTCCTGCGTAGCCGCAAAGGCTACGCGGCGAAGCTGGGTTACGACTGGGAGCTCTACAACGATGTGCCGCGGAAGCTCGATTTGCTGCTCGACGTCGCGTATTACGACCAGATCGACACGCTGCCGAACGCGCAGAACGTTGCCACGACTTTTACCCGGCTCGTCACCGGCCAAGCGGGACTCGTCTACACCGATGTGAAGCGCTCGATAGGCGCGGTCGACGACGAGAAGGGCATCTACGGCGCGCTCGTCTACAAGGGCAGCCGCGTAAGCGGCGCGATCACGCCGCAGTTCCACGGCGAGCTCGATCTCGGCGTTCCGCTTCCACTCGCGAACTCATCGATCTGGCTTCGCAGCGCGGCTGGAGTCGCCAACGGCGACCGCAACAGCACTGTCGCCAACTTCTATTTCGGCGGCTTTGGCAACAACTATGTCGATGACAAGTCGATCAAGCGTTACCGCGAGTACGACAAGTTCCCAGGCTTCGGAATTGACGAGATCAGCGGGCTCAGCTTCGTGCGGGAAATGGCGGAATGGAACCTGCCGCCGTACGTGTTCGAGTCGGCCGGCACACCCGTCTTCTACCTCAACTGGCTGCGGTCGTCCGTGTTCGCCGCCGGATTGTGGACGAATCCGGGCAACGCAGCGCAGCGGAACGAATACGGCAGCGTGGGTGCGCAGGCCGACCTCCGCTTCAGTGTCCTCCACTGGTACGACATGACGCTTTCCATCGGCGCCGCCGTCGGTTTGACGGGCTCGCACAAATCCGGGTCCGAGTGGATGATCTCGCTTAAGATTATGTAGGCAATTCTCGCAGGACCGTCTCGCGCGATGCCGACTGACATCGTTGTACACATCCTTGTCGGACTCGCGCCGGTCCTGTGCTTCCTTGTCGCGCTCTTATATCTCGACAGCTACAAGCTTGTGTCGATGCGCACCGTTGTCGCCATGGTTGCGTCCGGCGTTTTCGTCGCAGCCTTCAGCTACGGCATCAACGTCGTTCTGCTTCGCGCAACCGCACTCGATATCGAGACGTTCAAACGCTACGTCGGTCCGGTGGTCGAAGAGCTCGGCAAGGGACTGGTAATTGTCGCTTTGATCCGTGCGCACCGCATCGGCTTTCTCGTCGATGCAGCAATTTTCGGCTTTGCGGTCGGCACAGGCTTTGCGATCGTGGAGAATGTCTACTATCAGCTCCTCATTCCGGATGCCGGCATCGGCACCTGGATCGTGCGCGGCTTCGGCACTGCAATCATGCATGGCGGGACGACCGCGATATTCGCAGTAATGGGCATCGCGATGCTCGAGCAAAAAAAGCTCGCTGTGGTCGTGGCGTTCCTGCCCGGCTTCCTGCTCGCCGTTGGATTGCATGCGGCGTTCAATCACATGTTCCTGTCGCCGAAGCTCTCGACGCTCGCCGTCCTCATCGTCCTGCCGCCGCTGCTCTATGCGGTGTTCCAGCGCAGCGAGAAGGCAGTGGGGGACTGGCTTGGGCAAGGCTTCGACGCCGACACGGAAATGCTCGCATTGATCAACTCCGGAAGCCTGTCCGATTCGCCGGTAGGCCAGTACCTGCATGCGCTGAAGGACAAATTCCAGGGACCGGTCGTCGCCGACCTGCTCTGCTATCTCCGCCTCTACACCGAGCTTGCGTTACGCGCCAAAGGCATCCTGATGATGCGCGAAAACGGCTTCGAAGTTCCGGTCGACGAGGAGACCCGAGCGAAATTCACCGAGATGCGCTATCTGGAACGGAGCATCGGCAAGACCGGCGCGCTCGCAATTCGTCCGATGCTCCACATGAGCCACAAGGACTTGTGGCAACTCTACATGCTCGGGAGCAAGTGAATCGCTTGGCGCTGGTCAGCGCGCCGGCTCAGTACGGCTGCATGCCAATACGACGACGGTCAATATCGCGCGTTTCCCGGCGTCCGCGGGAACGGGATGACATCGCGCACATTGGCAAGCCCGGTTGCATACGCCACCGTGCGCTCGAATCCGAGACCGAAGCCGGCATGCGGCACCGTGCCGTAGCGGCGCAGGTCGCGATACCAATCGTAGTGATTCCGGTCCAGCCGTGACTCCGCCATGCGGGCGTCGAGGACGTCGAGCCGCTCCTCGCGCTGGCTGCCGCCGATGATTTCGCCGATTCCCGGAACCAGCACGTCCATCGCGGCGACCGTCTTGTCGTCATCGTTGAGCCGCATGTAGAACGCCTTGATCTGTTTCGGATAGTTCATGAGGATCACCGGCTTGCCGACGTGCTTTTCGGACAGGTAGCGCTCGTGTTCGGATTGGAGGTCGATCCCCCAGTGCACCGGAAACTCGAACTTCTGCCTGGCTTCTTCGAGGATCCGGATGGCATCGGTGTAATCCATCCGCACGAACTCCGAATCGACGATTCCCTGAAGCTTGGCGATCACGCCCTTTTCGATGCGTTCCTCGAAGAACGCCATGTCGTCGGCGCGCTCGGCGAGAACCGTCCTGAAGACCTGCTTCACCAACGCTTCGGCGAGCGTCGCATTGTCGGCGAGATTGGCGAACGCGATTTCGGGCTCGATCATCCAGAACTCGGCCAGATGCCGGCTGGTATTGGAGTTCTCCGCACGAAACGTCGGACCGAACGTGTAGACCTTCGACAGCGCCATGCAATAGGTCTCGACGTTCAACTGTCCCGAGACCGTCAGAAATGTCTCGCGGCCGAAAAAATCCTGCGTGAAGTCGATACGGCCCTCGCTCGCGCGGGGCAGGTTCATCAGGTCCAGCGTCGAGACGCGGAAAAGCGCGCCTGCCCCTTCCGCATCGGACGCGGTGATGATCGGCGTGTTGACCCAGAAGAAGCCGTTGTCGTGGAAGAAGCGATGGATCGATTGCGCGATCGTGTGCCGAACGCGCGTCACGGCAGCGATGACGTTGGTCCGCGGTCGAAGATGGGCGACCTCGCGCAGGAACTCGAGCGTGTGCGGCTTCGGCTGGATCGGGTACGAATCCGGGTCGTCGACCCAGCCCACGACATTGACGGCAGCCGCTTGCAGCTCGAAGGGCTGCCCCTTCGCCGGCGAGGGCACGACGGTGCCGGTCGCTTCCATCGAGCATCCCGCGGTCAGATGCAAAACCTGGTCCGCGTAGTTGGGAAGCGTGTTGGGCGCCACGACCTGAACCGGATGGAAGCATGACCCGTCGGACACGTGCACGAAGGAAATGCCGGCCTTCGAATCCCGCCGGGTTCGCACCCACCCCTTGAGGGTGATGGGCACGTCCTTGGGTGCGCGGCCCGCAAGAATGTCCGCGCAAGACAATGTAGTCATCTGGGGAGCCTCCGGCGAATGCAATGAACGCCACCCGCGGAATCGGGAAACCGATCGAAAAATCGGCCTCGCGAGCTCGGTGGCGCCAATGGAGCGATGGTACCAACGTCAAGGCACTATTGTAGCTGCCGCTGGTCCTCGCTCGGCGTCCCCAACCATCTCGCGCGTGGGCGCAGCGTCGACGGTTCTGCCGGGAAGCTAGGCGCCGGCCTGCCGGTTGTTGCAGGTAAGCAGAGCCGATACGGCGTCGAAGGGCAGCGGCTTGCCAATCAGATAACCCTGCATCTGGTCACAGCGAAGAAGGCGGAGGATTTTCGCCTGCTCCTCCTGCTCGACGCATTCCGCGACCACGACGAGCTTGAGCGAGTGCGCAAGCGAGATCATCGTCGACACGAGCGTCATGGCATCCGGGGTGTCGAGCATCGCGCCGATGAACGAGCCATCGATCTTGAGGGTCCCCACCGGCAGCTTGGCGAGGTAGGCGAGCGAAGAGTAGCCGGTACCGAAGTCGTCGATGGCGATCGTCACACCGCGATCGCGCAACGCTTCGAGCTTCGCGATGTTGCCCTCGACATCCTGCATGATCAGGCTCTCGGTGACCTCCAGATCGATGCCGGGATCCGTCGCGACCACGGCGAGCGCCTGGTCGACGGTCGTAACGAAGTCGGATCGGCGCAGCTGGACCGCCGATATGTTGACGGCAACGCGCGGCACGTCCCCTTGCTTGCGCCAGGCCGCGCGGTCCCGCACCGCCCGTCGCAGCGCCCATGCGCCGGCCTCGAGGATCATTCCCGTCTCTTCCATCAACGGAATGAACCTCGCCGGCGGCACGAGCCCAAGCTCCGGACTCTGCCAGCGGATCAGCGCCTCGATGCCCACGATGCGCCGCGTCTCCATATCGACTTTCGTCTGGTAATGCAGGACGAACTCGTCGTTTTCGAACGCGCGCCGCAGCCGGGTTTCGAGGGTGAGCTTCTCGGCGACGCGGTCGGTGATCTGCTGCGCATAGAAAAGGTAGGGGTCGCCGGTTGTCTTCGCCTTGTTGAGCGCGGCCTCGGCGTTGCGCAGCAACGTTTCGGCATCTTCGCCGTCATCGGGGAGAAGCGCGATCCCGCCCTTGGCCGAAAGCCTCAGATCGCCGCCGTTGGCCGCAAACGGCGCACCGAACGATTCGCGCCGCCAGCGCTCGATGGTCCGAATCACTTCGTCCTCGTCGGTCACGGCGGGCATCACCGCCGCAAACTGATCGCCGCCGATCCGTGAAAGCTCGTCGGCGTTGCCGACCGCGGCGACCAAGCGCTTGCCGAGTTGCTTCAACACCTCGTCCCCGACATGACGACCCAACGTGTCGTTGACGGTCTTGAAGCGTTCCACATCGGCGACGACCACCGCGAGCTTGCGTCCGCTGTGCACCGCTGCGTTGGCATATTGGGACAAGCGCTCCTGAAAGAGCGAACGATTGGCAAGGCCGGTCAGCGAATCGTAGCGAGCGAGATAATCGAGGCGTTCCTCCTTTTCGATATGGTCGAGGGCAAACGAGATATCGCCCGCCAGCTCGCTGAGCAGGGGCATCTCCTCGTCGTCGAAGAATCTCGCCTCGTCCGCATAAAGCATCAGATAGCCTACGACTTGGCCATCGACCGAAAGCGGGAAGCCCGCCGCCGAATGGAAGTCGCGCGCCAGCATTTCGTCGCGATAACGCAAACGGGTCGTCTGCGTGTCGATGTCGATGACAACGGGCGCGCGCGACAGGATCGACGCCGCGATCAGATCGAGGTCGGTTCCGTCCGCGCTCGGAAGCGGAAACCGCGCGAGCCGGGCAAACGATTCCTCCTCGCCAGCCCACGCGACGGGAACGACCTCCCGCGCAGTCGGATCGACCCACCCGATCCACGCAAGCTGGAACCGGCCGTGCTCGATGGCGAGGTTACATGCCTGCCTTAACAATTCGTCGCGGTCGCGGATCCGGACGATGAGAGCGTTGATGCCGGAGAGCATCGCGTAGACCCGATTCAGACGCTGGATCCGGACCTCCGCCTGCTTGCGCTCGGTGACCTCGTTCTGCAGGCGCGCAGCATGGCGCCGCACTTCCGCGTACAAGGTGCCGTTTTCGTAGATGCGGCCGACTTGTGCGGCAAGGATCGTCAGCAGCCGCTCGTCCTCTTCGTTGAACGCCTCCGCGCCCAACTTGTCGCCGAGGCAGATCCATCCGTAGACGGATTTCAGCGATGCAACGGGCGCGGCGACACACGCGCGAACCCGCGGAAAGCCCGATGGAAGGCCCGCGGCGATTGGGTCACCCCCCGGGTTGTCGAAGCGGCGGGAGCGCCGCTCGAGGGGGCCCGGCCCGAGCGGACCTCCGTCGATGCGCGGGGGTTTCATCACCGCGGCGTAGGCAGGGCCGATGCCGCTGGTCGTGAAGAAAACGGTGTCCTCGAGCTGTTTTTCCCTGACGCAGAGGATCGCGTATCTGGCGCCGATGAGATCGCGCGCCGACCGGCAGACTTTCTCGAGCAGCACGTGCGGATCGAGCTCCGAGGCGAGCTGGAGATTGATGTCGTTAAGCGCGGCAAGCCGTCCGTTGGTGGCGACGAGCTCTTCGGCCTTTTCCGTCAGCTTGTCGGTCATCAACCGCACGTGTTCGCGATCGAACTCGAATGCGACAGGCGGGGGGGCCGGCTCCGGCACATGAGCCAACCCCTGCTCGATCGCAAGCAGGATGTCTTCCGGCTCGCAAGGCTTCACCAGCACGCGCGAAACGCCGCAGGCCTTGGCGAGGTTGCGCGCTTCGCGCTCCCGGTAATGCGCGGAATAGAAGATGACCTCGGTGCGGGCGATCGCCGGATCCGAGCGCAGCTGGCGCACGAACTCGTATCCGTCCATCGTCGGCATCAGGATGTCCGAAATGACGAGCTGCGGCTCGCGTGCGCGGACCATCGCCAGCGCCTCGGCGCCGTCGACCGCCTCGAGCGGTTCATGGCCTTTGTATTTGAGGAGCGTGACGACGAGCTCGCGGTTCGCGGCGTTGTCGTCGACGACCAGCACCTTTGCCATGGGCGCAAATGACCGTCAGCCGGCCGGCGAGGAACCACCGGTCCTCGCGGCGGGCGGAAGGAGCCTCTCGATATCCTGGACGAACGTCTCCGGCGCGATCGGCTTCGAGTGATACGCATCGAAGCCGGCTGTGAGCGCGGCTTCGCGGTCGCCCGGCATTGAGAACGCGCTCACGGCCACCAGCGGAACGCGACGCCAGGTCGAGCCACCCCGCAGCCGCTCCACGACTTCGTACCCCGTCATTATCGGCATCTGCAGATCGCAGATCACGAGATCCGGCTGCGCGCTCAGCGCGAGCGCCAGACCCGCGCCGCCATCGGTCGCGGTAAGCGTTGCATATCCCGCGCTGTCGAGCAGGTATTGCACGAGTTCCAGACTGGCTGGGTCGTCTTCGATGATCAGTATTCGCGCAGGCATGTTCATGCCTCCGTCAGCTCGAGGGTGAAAATGCTGCCCTTGCCGTACTCGCTCCGGAGCGTGATCTTCGCGCCCATGAGCTCCGCCAGCTGCCGGCTCAAATGCAATCCGAGCCCGGTGCCTTCGAGGTCGCGTCGGTGCCCCTGTACCCGCGAAAAAGCGTCGAACAGCTTGGCCTGGTCTTGCGGACGAATGCCCAGCCCGGTGTCTTCGACGCTGATGGCGACCACTTTGTCTGCCGCTGTCCCGTGTTGGCTGATGCTGACATGAACGCTCCCCCGGTCGGTGAACTTGATCGCGTTCTGCGTGAGATTGATGACGATCTGGCTCAATGCACGCCGATCGGTGTGGACGCTCACCGTCTCGTCGGGCACCGTGGCCGTGAAAGCGAGCCCCTTCTTCTCCGCCTCGGGGCGAAGCGTGGCGACGACCTCCTCGACGACGTGCCTGCAGTCGATCGGCTCGCGTCCCAATTCCACCTTGCCCCCCTGGACCTTGGCGACGTCGAGCAAGTCGTTGATCAGCGAGAGCAGGTGCTTTGCGCTGCTCTGGACAGTGCGCAACTGCTTGTCCTGATCGGGCGTCAGCGGACCCGGGAGCTTCATCAGCAGCGTCCCGGTGAAGCCGATGATCGCGTTCAACGGCGTGCGCAGCTCGTGACTCATGCTGGCGAGGAAACGGTCCTTCGCACGGCTCGCTTCCACGAGCTGCACGTTTTTCTCGCGGAGCTCCTGCTCGATGCGCTTGCGGTCGCTGATGTCTCGAATCGCGCTCATGACGAGGACGGTTTCGTCCATTTGCATCGGACTCAAACTGATTTCCACCGGGAATTCCGCACCATCCTTGCGCAGTCCGTACAGCTCGAGCCCGGCGCCCATCGCACGCGTTCGCGGCTCCTCGAAATACTTCGCGCGATGCCCGAAATGTTTCGCCCGGAAGCGCTGCGGCAACAGCATTTCGATCGGCTTGCCATGCAACTCTCCTCGCCCATAGCCGAAAAGCGCTTGCGCATGGCTGTTCGTGAACACGATGTGGCCCGTCGGGTTCACCATGACGATGCCGTCCGGCGTCGATTCCAGCAAGCTGCGGTACCTCGCCTCGACCTGCTTGGTATCGCGCAGGACACGCAAAGCGGTCACATCCTTCTTGGTGGAAAGGATCAGCGGTGCGTCGTTTCCCGCGAGGCGGACGACCTTCCAGGAGACGTCGACGTAGACGAGCGTGCCGTCCCTTCTGCGGCGCAACGATTCGAACGTCGCGAAGCCATTGGCGAGCGTTTCGGCGAGCTGCCGCTCATGCTCGTCACGTTGATCCGGCGGGACGATCAATTCGTCGATCTGCCGTCCGACTGCTTCGCCGGAACCATAGCCGAAGACGGCTTCCGCTCCCTTGTTCCAATGCAGCACCGCGCCGTGCTGCGTCACGACCATGACGGCGTCGGGGGATTCCTGAACTGACAACGCCTCGTAGGGGGTTTCGATCAAATTCATCCTGGTGCTCGCAACCAGGCACGTAATGGGCTGCAGTACACGATCTCTCCAGGGCCACGCGATGGTTTGCAGTATGGCTCAGGTGAAGGAAGACTTACCACCCCCGCCGCAGCGCGGTCTTGCTCCGCTTGGACTGACCGCCAGCAATGCGCATCTCGTGCCGCGAAAGGCGGCCAGGACCCTTCACGCCGAGACCCTGTACACCACGGCACGCCCGTTTCACGGTTGTTGGTATGAAGTTTGCTGAAAACGGTGAATGACCAACTATGCAGCCGGCACCAAGCTGTCGGAGCTGACCCTCGCTGATGGGCCATCGACTAGCGGCGACGCGCCTGCGTCGCAGACGCCAGTCCCCGTGGCGCCCGCGCCATTCGCGCCAACTTTGGTGTTGCCAACTCTTGCGCCTCCCCTTCCTGCGTCGCCCGCCCGTCCGGCAGACGGTGCCGCGTCCCCGTCCGTCGCAAACACGGGGCGCCCGGTTCAAGCGGATAGCGCGGATAGGTCTCTCGCGCTCGCGCTGAAGGAATTCGAAGCGGGCCAGATCGACCGGTCACTCTGGGCCCGCGCGATGGCCCAATCCCGCGGCGACAAAGCGGCGGCGAAGCCCGCGTATTTGCGCGCGCGTGCTACTGCGTTGCGAATCGCCAAGCGGGACCAGCGCGCCGACGCGCCAGCGCGCAATGTGAACGCGTTGCAGGCGGGAAGCGACCCAATGCGTCGCCGCGGGATGCTGGCTGTCGGTGCGATCGGATCGCTGGTCGTGGTCGTTGGACTCGTTTCCATTCGCTCGGAAACCACTCCCGCTCCCTCCATCGCGACGATGGCACCGCGTGGCGGCACGCCCACACCTGCGCCCCCGGAGAGGTCGAAACAGGTAGTTCCGAGCGCGGTGGACGCGAAGCGCCGCGAGATGTCCGGCGACGATTTCGGCGGCAAGGTGCGCGAGCTCAAGGATGCCGGCAATTGGAACGTGCTCGTTCTTTACGCCGTCGAATGGACCCGCAAGCAACCCGGGAATGCGCAAGCATGGAAGGAGCTCGCATTTGGCTACGCGACGCTCCGCCAGTTCGACGATGCGCTCGAAGCCGCGACCAAGGCCACTTCGCTCGCACCCGCGGATTTCGAGCTATGGCAAACGCTGGGGCAGATCAACATCGCCTTGGCGCAGCCGGCCAAGGCTCTTGTCGACTTCGAGCGGGCAGCGGACTTGAATGGGCGCGATGTGACCAGTCTGGTCCGGGCCGGGGCGCTGAACGCGGAACTGGGGCACCTTCGGGAGGCAAGGGATGCCTTCACGAAGGCGCTCGCAGTGAGCCCCAGGGATGTCGATGCCCTTTGCGGGGTGGCGTCGATTGCGCAAAAGGAAGGACGTCCGAAGGAGGCCGAAGCCTTCATCCAGCAAGTTAAATCGATGGAGCGGGTTTGCCGGGATCCGAACGCCGCCCAAAGCGTGTCGGTGGCGGCCGACAGCGGCGCAAAGAAGTCCGCCACCCGTTGATGTCGTCGCTGGCGCGGTCGACCGCGACGCCCAGGAATCGATAGCCACGAGTCGGGCCGCCTTGGTAGCCTCCCCCAGGATTGCCCAGGGCCGGAGCAGCGAACTCCCTCTCGCGGAGGCCGGTTGGCAACTGCACACGACCCGCCTTCGGGCGGCCGTGCGGCGAGTCGTGGGCGCCTTCGACCCCGCCGTGCCGTGCTCGTGCGTCGCACTGCGTCGGCCCATGCGACCGCGCAGGGTTGGAAACAAACCGGGCAGCGGGGTCCATTCACGGAAGCCGGTTGTCTCTTTCCCGGCATCGGTCGTCGCGCCATTTGATCCAGATCAAGCAGACGCAAAGCCGTGCTTCGCGGGGCTTTCCAGCGGCGGATAATGAGAACCATTCTCAATCGACCCCCCCATGAACCTCTCCCTCGATCATCTCCTTCCCGATCACTCCGCGGCGATCGTTTCGGTCAGCGCAACCGGAATGGCCAGCGAGCGGATGGCAGCGCTCGGTCTCATCCCCGGCAAGCGCGTCGCGGTACTGCGCCGCGCGCCGTTCGGTGGGCCTCTGCATCTTTCGATCGGACCGGCGGAGCTGATGATCCGCCGTGCCGACGCACGTGCGATCCTGCTCGATCACGTTCATGCGGTGAAGACCGGCCGCCGGCGCTGACCCCATGGGCGGCTGCTGCGGCGAAGTTGGCGAAAGGGCGAAAGGGCGCGCCAACCTTCAGAGCCCGACCAATGGCTCGGTAACGCGTACGCGAACAGTCGCGGTCGTCGGTCCACCCAACACCGGCAAGTCGACGTTTTTCAATCGCCTCACCGGCGCGTCGGCGCGCGTCGCCAACTGGCCGGGAATGACCGTCGACATCACGACCGCGCGCGTGCTCGCCGGCGGGGCGATGGTTCGCATGGCCGACTTGCCCGGCATCTATACGCTCGACGGTCATTCCGAAGACGAGGCGCTGGTGCGCACGTTCCTGTCGACCGTCGCCCTCGACGCGATCGTCGTCATCGTCAATGCGTCGCGGATCGAGCTGCAGCTTCCACTTGTCCTTGCGGTGAAGGCAACAGGCGTGCCGGTGCTGCTTGCCGTGAACATGACCGACGAGGCGACGAAGCTCGGCATTGTGCTCGATACGACGGCGCTCGCCGCCGCGCTAGGGTCGCCCGTGATCGCCGTATCGGCAAAATATGGCCAGGGCATGGTCGACGCGAAGCGCGCGCTCGACCGGCTGCTCGATGTGCACATCGCGCCCGTCGTTGCCGATCTGGATTGCGTAACGGAACGCAACGCGCGGGAGCGCGAAGCGGCTCGGCTCGTCGCTGCGCACGTCCACGTGCCCGCGACGCTCCCTGCGGGCGTCACCGCGAAGCTCGACCGCGTGCTGCTGCATCGCTGGCTCGGCGTCCCGCTGTTCTTCGTCGTGATGTTCGCGATGTTCCAGCTCGTCTTCGGCGTCGGTGTCCCATTGCAGGACGCGATGAAATGGCTCCTCGACGGATTGAAGATCGGCATCGTCGCGCCACTTTTCGCCAATGCGCCACCGCTCGTCGCGAGCTTCGTGCTCGATGGCCTCATCGATGGCGTGGGGACCGTGGTCACGTTCGTGCCGCTGATGGCAGTGTTCTTCGCCGGAATGGCGCTGATCGAGGACTCCGGCTATCTCTCGCGCGCCGCCTGGTTGATGGACGCGCTGATGGGCCGGCTCGGGCTCGATGGCCGGGCGTTCGTCATGCAACTGATGGGCTTCGGGTGCAACGTACCGGCGTTGATGGCGACCCGCGTGCTGCGCAATCGCGCGGCGCGCCTCTTATCGATGCTGGTGATTCCGTTTTCGTTGTGCTCGGCGCGGCTGCAGGTGTTCCTGTTCATGACCGTGGCGATTTTCAGCCCGATCGCGGCGCCGATCGTCCTGTTCTGCCTTTACGTCGCAAGCTTCGGCGCCGCGTTCCTGACCGCGGCGGTGTGGCGCCGCCGCTATGCGAGCCACGAGCCGATGATGATGGAATTGCCGCCCTACCGATTGCCAACGGCCTCGATGGTCGTCGCCGAAGCGTGGCGGGCGACGTGGCATTTCCTGAGTCGCGCGAGCGGCTTCATCGTCGCCGGTGTGCTGTTGATCTGGGTGTTGACGCATCTGCCGCCCGGCGCTGCGACGGCCGGACCGCAGACGCCCGCCGGGCATCTCGCCGCGTGGCTTTCGCCGATCATGAGCCCGCTCGGCATCGATCCGGTGATGTCGATCACGCTGCTGTTCGGTTTCGTCGCGAAGGAAATCGTGCTGGGCGGCTTGGCGGTCGTCCTGGGTGCCGGCTCCGATCAGCTCGCCGGCGTGATCGCCGCCCGACTCGATTGGGTCAGCGCGATGAGCTTCATGATCTTCACGCTGGTCTACACGCCATGCCTCTCCGCGGTGGCGACGTTGCACAACGAAGCGAAGAGCCTGTGGTTCACCGCGCTTGCTGTCCTGTGGCCGCTCGCGCTCGCCTGGGTATCGAGCTTCGTGTTCTACCAGGTGGCGCGCGCGCTCGGGTTGTAGTCTCGGGCGGTTGACGGAAGCCTAGGCGCTGCGGGTCGCCCCGAGGATCACGAGCGCGAAGTCCTGCGGCCCCTGCGGCACGTTCGAGCCGAGGACGTCGATTCGCCACGTGCCGGCGCGAGGCGCGTCGACCTGCACGA
>WNGE01005248.1_pt1 | contig 14692 bp, 15 predicted proteins | sample 5400651 | NCBI WGS metagenome assembly WNGE01 (sample SAMN13153370, study PRJNA577476) | soil metagenome | isolation source: 60 cm soil or saprolite under grassland replicate 2 | place: USA:California | collected 2016-06-15 | reverse complement strand
GTACCCGCCGGGCTCCGTCGCAGCGCTCCGTCCCAGGCACACGCCCGGCTCGTTGCACGCGGTCGCGGACCCGCGGCGGCCGCGCCTTCGCGTCCGCTGTTCAGCTCGCGCGAACGCTCTCGGCCCAGTGCTGCAGCGGAAGCGCTGCTCTCGGCACCGGTGGAGTCGCGTAGCCAGTAGGCGTCGCAGATTCAGCTCGTCGGGTCGCGCCGCGGCTGAACCTTGAAGTTCAACTATTCAAGTGATAGCTTGAATATGTGGCGAGTGGGGCGGCGAAGGTGGCGTTGTTCGATGCGTTCGCGTCGGTCGCCCGGGCGCTAGGCAGCGGTCGGCGAGCGGAGATCGTCGATCTGCTCGCGCAGGGCGAGCGTTCGGTCGAGGAGATCGCAACAGAGATCTCGCAGACTGTCGCGAACACCTCGCAGCACCTGCAGCTGCTCGCTCGCGCGGGCCTCGTCCGCTCACGCCGCGAGGGGACGCGGGTCTTCTATCGGCTGGCGAGCGAGCGGGTGGGCGATCTGTGGGCGGCGGCCCGCGATGTCGCGGTGCGCCACGTCGCCGAGGTGAATCGGCTGGCGGGCGAATACCTGGGCGAGCGGGACGAGGTCGAGCAGGTATCCGCCGCCGAGCTCGAGGAGCGGCTGGCGCGGGGGAACGTGGTGCTCCTCGATGTTCGGCCCGAGCCCGAGTACCGGGCGGGGCACATCGCGGGCGCCCGCTCGGCGCCGCTTCCGGCGCTCGCATCGCTTGCTCCGAAGCTGCCGCGCCACCGGGAGATCGTCGCCTACTGCCGCGGCCCGTACTGCGTCTACGCCGACGATGCCGTCCGGCAGCTTCGTGAGCGGGGGTTGAAGGCGCGTCGTCTGGACGTCGGCTTTCCGGAGTGGCGGCGGGCGGGACTGCCGGTCGAGACGGGCTGAGGAGGAGAGCGGATGCTGCTACGCCCATTCCTGAACGATCGGACCTCGTGCGCCAGCTACCTGTTCGGCTGCGGTACGCACTCGAAGTTGGCGGTCGTCGATCCGCACGTCGACCTCGTCGACGACTACCTCGCCGCGGCGGCCGCGCTGGGCGCGCCGATCGTGGCGGTGTTCGAGACGCACCTGCAGGCGGACCACGTGTCCGGCCTGCCGGCTCTCGTCGCGCGCACGGGCGCGACCGCCTACTTGCCTGCCGGCGCCGGGGTCGAGTTCGCGCATGTCGCGCTCGCCGACGGCGGCGTCGTGGAGCTCGGGAACACGCTCGTGACGGCGATCGCGACTCCCGGGCACGCGCCCGCCCATCACGCGTACTCGGTCGCCGACCGTCGGCGTGGGACGGAGGAGCCGTGGCTGGTGTTCAGCGGCGACTCGCTGTTGATCGGCGACGTCGGCCGGCCCGACCTGCATGTCGCCGGGGACGCGCGCGGCCAGGCACGGCTGCTGCACGCCAGCCTGCGGCGACTGCTGGAGCTGCCGGACCACGTCGTTCTCCATCCGAGTCACTACGCCGGCTCGGTGTGCGGCCGCGGCCTCTCCGGCAACCCGGTCTCCTCGATCGGGTTCGAGCGCGCCCACAACCCGCTGCTCGCGCTGGCGGATGCCGACGCTTTCGCGGACGCCTTGCTCGCCGAGACGCCGCCCGCGCCGGCCGAGCAGGCGCGGATCGTGGCCGCCAACCGCGCCGGCTACGTGGGCGCGGCCGCGTGACCTCGCCGGTCAGGCTCGGCCTTCGTGCCAACGCGCGGCAGTTCGCGCTACTCGTCGCTCTGAACGCGCTCGTCGGCGGCATGGTCGGTCTTGAGCGGAGCGTGCTGCCGCTGGTCGGCAAGCAGGACTTCGGCCTCAGCTCGACCTCGGCGATCCTCGCCTTTGTCGTCGCGTTCGGCGCTGCGAAGGCGGTCACGAATCTGGCCGCGGGCGGGCTGGCGGAGCATGTCGGGCGTAAACGGTTGCTCGTGATCGGCTGGTTGGTGGCGTTGCCGGTGCCGCTGCTGATCGGGCTCGCGCCCTCGTGGTGGTTCATCGTCGCCGCCAACCTGCTGCTCGGCGTCAACCAGGGGCTCGCCTGGTCGATGACCGTGGTGATGAAGATCGACCTCGCCGGTCCGCGCCGGCGCGGGCTCGCGCTAGGGCTGAACGAGGCGGCCGGCTACCTGGGCGTCGCCGCCACCGCCTTCCTCACCGGCGCGCTCGCCGCAAGCTACGCGCCGCTGACGGTCGTCTGGGTCGGCGCGGCGCTGATTGCGCTCGCCGGCTTGCTGCTCAGCATGCTCGCGGTACGCGACACGGGCGCGCAGGTCGCACTCGAGCAGGAGGCACACCGTGCTCGTCCGTCGATGCATGCGAGTCTCGGCGCCGCGTTCGCGCAGGCGAGCGTGCGCGACCCGATCCTGCGCGCCTGCAGCCAGGCCGGGCTGGTCAACAACCTCAACGATGCACTGGCCTGGGGCCTCGCGCCGCTCTACCTGGCGGCCCACGGCGCGAGCGTGCGCGAGATCGCCGTCGTCGCCGCCGCCTACCCGGTGGTGTGGGGCGCCGGCCAGCTTGCGACCGGCTGGCTCTCCGACCACACGGGCAGAAAGCCGCTGATCGCGGCCGGGATGATCGTCCAGGCGGGCGCCCTCGGCCTGCTCGTCGTCGGCGACGGCGCCTTCGCGCTCTCGCTCGCCGCGGCGCTGCTCCTGGGCGCCGGGACCGCGATGGTCTATCCGACCCTGATCGCCGCCGTCTCGGATGCGAGCCAGCCGCGCGACCGAGCGCGCGTCGTCGGCGTCTACCGCTTCTGGCGAGACTTCGGCTTCGTTCTCGGCGCGCTGATTGCCGGTATCGGCGCCGATGCCACCACGCCTCGAACGGCGATCCTGATCGTCGCCGTGCTCACCGGCGCCAGCGGCCTGCTGGTCGCCGCCACCTCCTGGCAGCCGCGCCCTGCGTTGCGTGCCGCCTCAGTCCCCTAAGAGAAAGGACGCGTAATGGCTGTTGAGGTCGAGATCGACGTTCAACTCCTGAAGAGCGAGATCAAGAAGACGTACGCATCGGTCTCGGAGGAGCCGGAGAAGGACTTCATCTTCCCGACCGGCCGGCCCTGGGCCGAAGACCTCGGCTATCCGGCCGAGGTCGCGAACGTGCCGGAGACGGCCGTCGGCTCGTTCGCCGGAGTCGCAAACCACTGGGAGCTGGGCCGGCTCGCGCCGGGTGAGCGGGTGCTCGACCTCGGCTCCGGTGCCGGCACCGACTCGCTCGTCGCCGCGCAGATGGTCGGCGAGCACGGCTACGTCACCGGGATCGACATGACGCCGGAGATGTTGACGAAGGCGCGCGCCGCCGCCGCCGAGATGGGCGCGGCGCACGTGGAGTTCGTCGAGAGCGAGGCGGAGCAGCTGCCGTTCGCTGATGCGAGCTTCGACGTCGTGATCTCGAACGGCGTCATCGACCTGATCCCGGACAAGGACGCCGTCTTCGCGGAGATCTTCCGGGTGCTCGCACCCGGTGGGCGGATCCAGATCGCGGACGTCACGATCCAGAACCCGGTCAGCGCCGAGGGACGGCGCAACATCGACCTCTGGACCGGCTGAATTGCCGGAGCGCTGCTGGAAGCAGCGTACGCCCTGCTCCTTGAGCGTCACGGCTTCGAGCGGATCGAGACCGGTCAGCTCGTCGACACGTACGCCCGCTCCAAGTTCGAAGACACGCGCCGCAAAGCGCAGAAGTTCGGTGCCCGCGGCACGACCGTCAAGGCCTACAAGCCGAGGCTCTAGCGAATGCAGCGGCGCGACCACGACGGCGTCGAGGCGGCGGCCATCGCCGCGCTCGTTCCGCTCGAGCACAAGCGCGTGCTCGAAGTGGGCTGCGGCAAGGGACGACTGACCACGCTCGCGGCCGCCCGCGCAGCGCACGTGTATGCCTTCGACCCGAACGCAGAGAACGTCGCCGCCGCGCGAGCGACGCTGACGGAGGATCAGCGTCGCCGCGTCCGCTTCGCCGTCCACGACGCCGAAGCGCTCGACGTGGCCCGTGAGCGCTTCGACGTCGCCCTCTGCGGCTGGTCATTGTGATGCGTTCCACTCGAGGGCGTCGTGCACGCCCTGCACAACATCCACACCGCGCTCGCCCCCGACGGAATCCTCGTCGACACGCAACCCGTATCAGCTCGCCCACCGGTCGCCGCCGACGACGCGATCCTCGGCACCCTCGACATGCGCGAATGGCTCGACACGATCCAGGCAGTCGACGCGCGCTTTGCGGAGACGATCGGCGCCGGACTCTACGAGCTGCAGCGCGAGTCTCGCTTCGTCGTCACCGACACCTACGACACCGGGCCCGAGTGCCTGGAAATAGTCGGCGGGTGGCGCGGCACGCGCGTACCGGCCGGCCTCTCGAGCCGACTCGCGGCCACGGCGTCGCAGGTGACCGTGCAGCAGGACGTCCGGCTACGACTACTGCGGCGCGCGCCTTAGGGGGCTCGCGCGAGCGAATTCGGCTCGGCAACGGCGCGCCCTTTCAATTTCTCGAGCAAAGCGCAAGAATCGGCGCTTGCGACGCCCACCGGGCCGAGCGCCGAAAGCCGACCGAGAGAGGAGCTCCCTTGATCTCTGCAGAGACTGCGACCGAACATCGTTTCGAGCCCCCCGGCCCCGGGTCGTGGGCACTGGACGCGGTTCACTTTCCGCGCCCGGTGACACGCTATTGGGCCGAGTTGCATCCCGAGCCCTTCAGACGCGGCTTCGGCGAGTTCACGCGCTATTACGGGATGCTGATCGACACGCGCGAGTACCGGTACGTCAACGGCTTCGCGTACGGGACGGTCGTCCCGCTTGCGGACGAGGAGGTCCCTCGACGCTTCCAGCGGGCGGAAGAGGTGTTCCAGCAGAAGCTGTGGCGGGAGCAGCTGCGGGAGTGGGACGAGACGTTCAAGCCGGCCTCGATCGCGGCGCACCGCGAGCTGCAGGCGATCGACCCCGACGAGCTCTCCGACGAGGACCTCGTCGCGCACCTGACACGGTGCCGCGACCACCACGCGGCGATGATCTTCCAGCACATGCGCTTCACCGGCGCGGCGATGGTCGCCATCGGAGACTTCCTCGCGCACGTCGGAGACTGGACCGGGCTTCCCCCGGCCGATTTGCTCGGCCTGATGCGGGGGTCGGCGCCCGTGTCCGCGGGCGCGTCCGCCGAGTTCCAGCGGCTGGTCGCGGCGATCGCCCGGGATCCTGCCGCCCGGCAGCTTCTCGAATCGGACGACGAGCCCGGCCGCGTGCTCGAGGCATTGCGCTCGCTCGGCGGTGACGCCGGTGCGGCTGCCGCCGCGTATCTCGACCTCGTCGGCTACCGACTCCTCGACGGCTTCGACATCTCGGGCCGCTACGCGCTCGAGCTGCCGGATGCGCTGCTCCGGGCCATCAGCGCCGCGGCACCCGGGCAGGGCGCCGAGGACTCGGACGTCGAGGAACGGATCGCCGACGTCCGCGGCCGGGTGCCCGAGCAGCACCGGGCTCAGTTCGACGAGCTGCTCGACGAGGGCTGGGCGACCTATCGGATCCGCGACGAGCGGGGCGTCTTCAGCGACATCTGGGCGTCCGGGATCATGCGGCGGGGCGTGCTCGCGGGAGGCCGCCGGCTTGCCGGCAAGGGACGGATCCACGACGCCGAGCACTTCGTCGACGCCGGCTTCGACGAGATGCGCGCGCTGCTGTCCGGCGCCGGCGGGCCGTCCGCGGACGAGCTCGCGGAGCGCTTCCGCGACAGGACTTCGCGCAACGCGAAGGAGGCCCCGCCGTTCCTCGGCCCGCCGCCTCCGCCTCCGCCCGACCCGTCCGGATTGCCGCCTGCGACGGCAAGGGTGATGCGCGCGGCCGGGATCGTGCTCGACGCCATGTTCGGCAGCTCCGAGGCACCGCACGAGGAGCACCTCCTCCGCGGGCTCGCGGCGAGTCGCGGCGTCTACGAAGGCACGGCACGCCGCGTCTCCGGCCCCTCCGAGTTCGACCGGATCGTGCAGGGAGACGTCCTCGTGACCGAGGCGACGAGCGAAGCGTTCAACATCCTCCTGCCGCTGCTCGGGGCGCTCGTGACCGACAGCGGCGGCCTGCTCTCCCATTCGGCGATCGTCGCGCGCGAGTACGGCATTCCGGGCGTCGTCGGCACTCGCGACGCCACCGACCGCATCGCCGACGGGACGCGGGTGCGCGTCAACGGGGACGCCGGCGAGGTGTCGGTGCTCGCGTGAAGCAAGTCGTCCCGCTCGTGAAGGCGCGCGACGACGCGGTCTTCGGCTCGAAGGCGGTCGGGCTGGGTCAGGCGGCGCGGGAGGGCCTGCCGCTCCCGCCCGGCGTCGCGCTTTCGGGGTCGATCGTCGCGGCGGTCGCCGCCGGGGAGGAACGCGCGATCAGGAAGGTCGCGAAGTCGGTGCGCCCGCTCCGCGGCCCCCTGGCCGTGCGCTCGTCCGCCGTGGACGAGGACGGCGCCGAGGCGAGCTTCGCGGGACAGCACCTCACGCTCCTCAACGTCCCGTCGTCGGACGGATTGACCTCGGCGCTGAGGGAGATCTGGTGGTCGGCCAACTCCGACTCGGCGATCACGTACCGGCAGCGCGTCGGCCTCTTCCACCGGCCGAGCGTCGGCGTCGTCGTCCAGGCGCTCCTCGACTCGGACGTCGCCGGCGTCATGTTCACGCAGAATCCGGTCACGGGGTCGGACGAGCGCGTGATCGAGGCGGCCTGGGGGCTCGGCGAGGCGGTCGTCGCGGGCCGCGTGATTCCGGACCACTACCGCGTCGACCGCTCGGGCGAGGTGCTCGAGCGCACGCCGGGAGTCAAGAAGCTCGCCATCCGCTCGCTCCCGGAGGGGGGCACGGTCGACGAGGTGGTTCCAGCCGAGCTCGTCGAGCGCCTGAGCCTCGACGACGAGCAGCTCGTGGAGCTGAACCGCCTGGCGGGCCGGTGCGAGCACGTCTACGGCCCCGCTCGCGACATCGAATGGGCCTTCGCCGGCGGGGAGCTCTACCTGCTGCAGTGCAGGGCGGTCACGCGGGCCGGGGCCTGACGGCGATGCCGGGCGCCCCCGTCGAGGCTCTGCAACGCGTGCCGCTCTTCGCAGACCTGAACAGGCGCGAGGCGCAGCAGATCGCGCGCTCGTTCAAGGAGCGTCGCTTCTCCGCGGGCGAGACGGTCGCCAGGGAGGGCTCGGGCGGTGCCGCCTTCTTCCTGATCGACTCCGGCGAGGCGACGGTCTCGGTCGGCGGCAAGGAGCGGGCGACGCTGAAGCCCGGCGACTACTTCGGCGAGATCGCCCTGATCGACGAGGGTGCGCGCACGGCCACGATCACCGCCTCCAGCGACCTCGTCTGCTACGGGCTCACGCTCTGGGAGTTCGGTCCGCTCGTGCAGGAGAACGGCGCGATCGGCTGGAAGCTGCTGCAGTCGCTGGCGAAGAAGCTGCGCGCCGCCGAGCAGGAGTAGTCAGCCTGTCAGGAACGTGACGACGGCCGTGCGGCCGAGGTCGCTTCTCGCTCGATTCTGAATGCTGTGTCCGGCGCCGCGGATGACGACCAGCCGGCCCGCCGGGGCGACGCCGAGCTCACGCCGCGCCCACTCGAGCGGCGTCGAGAGATCGCGGTCTCCGGCAAGCAGCAGCGTCGGCACGCTGGGCAGACGGCGCGCAGCCGGGGGAGTCGGCGCCGTCGGCGGCCAGGCGAGGCACTCCTGCTCGACGCCGTTGCCCACCGCGGTGGCGCGGTCGAAGGGCCAGAGATCGAGCCTGCGTAGACGTGCGCCCGCGCGCGCGAGCTTCATGCGGCGTCCGGTCAGCGGCGAGCGCGCATCGCCCCAGGGGAAGCGCCAGTCCGCGCAGAGCGCGCTCGCATGGAGTCCCTGGCTGAGCTCCGCGGCAGGTACCGCCTCCCAGGCCCTGACCGTGCGCAGCAGGCCGTTCAGGAGGCTCGTATCGCCCCGGCGGGCGCGGTCGAGCGCGGTCGGGAGGTCGAGCGCGCTGCCGAAGCTCGGATCGACGATGCTGACGAGGGCGAGCGCGTCGAGCAGCTTCGCTCCGTCGTGGCCTCGCTGGACGACTCGGGCGAGGTCGTCTGCGCAGCGCGCATTGCAGGCGAGCCGGAGCACACGTCCGGCGGCGTGCAGCTGCAACGGGAGTAGTTCGAAGCCGGCGTTGTGCGGAACGACCGAGTCGAGCACGAGGCGACGGGCATGCTCGCGGTGCGCGATCGCGTAGCGCTCGGCGACGAACGTCCCGTACGAGACTCCGTCGAGCGTCCACGTGTCGGCTCCGAGCGCCTGCCGGAGGAGCTCCATGTCGGACACGACGTCGTCGGTCCCGTAGAGGTCGCGGTTCGAGCCGAGTGCACGTGCGCACGCTCGCACCGCGCTCGCGCGCGGCGGGTAGAGATCGGAGGCCCCCATCGCGGCCTGCAGCGCAGGGCACTGCAGCGCGTCGGCGCCGGTTCCGCGCTGGTCGTACATGACCAGTCGGTACTGGGTGAGCGCACCTGCGAGCGCCCTGGCAAACCGGCCGATGTAGGGCACGCCGGGCTGTCCGGGCCCGCCGGCGAGCACGAGCAGGACGCCTCTGGGCGCGGCGACGTTGTCGGCCGCAGCGACCTGCAGACGCAACGAGCCCGGTCGCCGGCCCGCATGGTCGAGCGGCACCGTCAGCGTCGAGCACGTGAAGCCGGGCTGCCCGCGGCAGGGACGGGAATCGGTCAGCCGGGGAGCGGTGGCCGCCTGAACCGAGCCCGCGGTCACGAGCGGGAGCAGAAGGAGAACCGCCGCCCGCCCTGTCACGTCGAAGCATCGGACGCCGCCGCGGCCGTGTCGGCGTCGGCAGCGATGGCGGCGGTGGTCTCCTCGACCCAGGCAATCGTGGCGCGCACGCGCGCCAGACCATGGCGGAGCACGTGGTCGCCGTAGTCGAGCGGAGCTCCCGTCGCCCGGGCTTCCATCTGCTCGTACGCCTCGAGCCGTCGCTCGAGAAACCGCCGGTAGGCGGCCAGGTGCGCGAGCGCGGTCGTCGGTGAGGCGAAGTCGCAGAGAAAGATCTTCAGCGCGAACACGACGCGCCCGCCCGCCGGCTCCTCCTCGACCTCCTCGAGCCACGCGCGCAGCGCCTCGTTCCCTTCCGGGGTGACCTGGTAGAGGGCCTTGTCGGGTCGGCCCTGCTGCTCGACCTCGCGCACGCGTGCCAGTCCGGCGAGCACCAGGCGGGGCAGCACCTTGTAGATCTGGCTGCGAGAGGGCGTCCAGAGGTATGCGACGCCATCCTCGGCGAGCTTCGCCAGCTCGTAGCCGGAGCGCTCGCCCGCGGCCGCCAGGAGTCCGAGCACCGCCCCCTCGGTTGTCGATATAGTCTCACGCATACTATTCTCATAGATAGTATAGGAGGTATCCCATGGTACGGACGCTGCTCACTCTTGCAGTCGTATTCTCCGTCGCCTGGGCGGCGGCGGAGGCCGCCGCCGACGACACGCCGCCCACGCTCGTCCAGGCGTGCGGCGAGAACGACGACGCCCGTGCTCTGTCCGCGCATTCCTTCTGGCAGGAGACCACGGACGGTGTGCGGCTGTACATGATCGAGGCCGGGAGCGGCAACACGACGACGGTCCTGGCGCACGGCGGCAACTCCAATCTCTGCGAGACGCTCATCTTCGCGCGGCGGCTCGTGGCGGCCGGCTACAGGGTCGTCGCGTTCGACTTCCGCGGGTCCGCGGGTTACTCCGGATCGTCCTCGACGGCGCCGCTCGCCCTCGGCAGGGACCTCGCCGCGGCCGTTGCCCACGCTCGAGCGACCGGCGCCGAGCACGTCTTCCTGATCGGCTCCTCGATGGGCGGAGCGGCGATCGTCCAGAACACCGCCTCGCTCGACGTCGAAGGGCGGATCAGCCTCTCCGGGACGAAGCTCTGGCCAGGCTTCGGCATCAACAACTCGGCAGGCGTGGCTCGAATCCGGGCACCCTTCCTCTACGTCGGCAGCCGGAACGACTGGCGCGCACCACTGAAGGAAGCGCTCGGCATCTTCCGCAGGGTCGGCGCGGCCGACAAGCGCACCGCCCTGTACCCCGGCTCGCTCCACGGCTGGCAGCTCGTCGAGAGCTCACGCTTCGCCGGCCAGGCGAGAGCCCTCGTCCTCGGCTGGCTCGCGAAGCACTCGAAGTGACAGCGGCTTCACTCGTAGACGAGCACGGCGCGGAGCACGTCCTGCGGCCGGCGGTCGATGAGGTCGTACGCCGCGGCTGCGTCGGCCAGGGCGAACCGGTGCGTGATCAGCGAGTCCGCGTGGAGCTGCCCGCGGGCGAGCAGGTCGGCGGCGAGTGAGCGTGCGCGGGCTCTGGGCCAGCGAGGCTCGCGCGGGGACGACCCCCAGCCGCCCATCGAGGCAAGGAGCGTCAGGCGGTTGTGGTGGAACTCCGCGCCGAGGGCGAGCTCGCCGCCTGCGTAGAAGCCGGCCGCGACGACGGTGCCGCCGACGCGGACGCTCCGCATCGCCTGCTCGAGAGCGGCATAGGTGCCCGAGAACTCCACGGCGACGTCGACGCCGATGCCGTCGAGCTGCCGCAGCTCGAGGCCGACGTCGCCGGCCGTCGGATCGAGGACGAGATCCGCTCCGAGCTCTTCGGCGAGCGCCCGGCGGCCTGCGAGCGGATCGGCCGCCGCGATCCAGGCGGCGCCGCTCAGTCTCGCGAGCTGCACGGCCAGCAGCCCGAAGGCGCCGAGCCCGAAGACGGCGATGCGGTCGCCGAGCTTCAGCGACGCGTCGTGCACCGCCTGGACGGCGATCGTCGTCGTCTGCACGAGCGTGCCGCGCTCCGGCGGGAGGTCGTCGGGCAACGAGAACGGGAGGCCGGCCGGCTCGTCGACGGCGAACGTGTGCGTCTCCGCGTGCGGCCGGGGCAGATGGACGAGCTCGCCCGGCCGTACCGAGCGTACGTCGGCGCCGACCTCCTGCACGCGTCCGACCCATTCGTAGCCGATCCGGAGCGGGAAGGCGGCGTCCTCGTCGTCGTCGACGAAGAGGCGGAGCTCTGGGTCGAACCTCCGGTCGCGAAACGGCGATGTGCCCCGCCACAGCTGCAGCTCGGTGCCGTGGCTGATGCCGCTGCAGAGGGCGGTGGCCCGCACCTCGTCCGGCCGCAGCGGCCGCTCGTCGTAGTGCGCGAGCGTGCATGTTCTCGGGGCGGTGACGAGCAGCTCCCGCGGCACGCGCGCATTTGTAACGCATCGACAGCATTAAGCTGAGGCATGGCGGTCGATCCCACGCAGCCGATCCCGATCTACTTTCAGCTGAAGACGCTGCTGCTGGAGGAGATCCTGGAAGGCCGCTACGGCGCCGACGGACGGCTGCCGACGGAGCATGAGCTGTGCGAACGGTTCGGGATCAGCCGCACGCCCGTCAGCCGCGCGTTGTCGGAGCTGGCCGACGAAGGGGTGATCCTCCGCCACCGGCGGCGTGGGACGTTCGTCAACTCGCACTGGCTGCGGCGGCGGCCGGACCAGCCCGAGGTCCGGGTCGTCGTCTCGGAGAGCCTCTGGGGCCAGGTGATCCGCGACGCGGCTCCGGAGGGGATCCAGGTGAACGTCGTCACGGTCGCGCTGCCGTCGCTCCATCAGGTGCTGACCCACGCGGTCGCCGAGGGCCGGGCGCCCGACCTCGCGATCGTCGACTCCGTCTGGATCGCGGAGTTCGCCGCGTCGGGCTTCCTCTACGCGCTGGAGGATCTCGACGAGTACTGGGTGCGCCACGAGCACGAGGTCGACTTCCTCGAGCCGCTCGTCTCGTCGAACCGCTCGGGTGGAAGAACGTTCGGCGTCTCGGCGTTCGGGTCGGTTGCCGGGGTCTGGTACCGGCGGCGCGAGATTGCCGCGCTCGGGCTCGAGCCGCCGCGCACGTGGGACGAGCTGCGCGCGGCCGGGCTGGCCCTCGCCGACGGCGGCATGGCGCACCCGGTGGTGATGCCGGGTGGGTCGAAGGGCGGTGAGACGACTGCGTACTGCCTGATCGCGTTCCTCGCGTCGAACCGAGCGCGCGTCCTCGACGGGAGCCGCGTCGGCATCGACTCGCCGGAGACCGTCGAGACGCTCGAGTTCCTGCGCGGACTGATCGAGGACGGGGTGATGGCCGCGGACGTCGTCGGCTACGAGTGGACGCGCCCGATCAGGCTGTTCGCCGAGGGCAAGGCCGCGTTCAGCGTCGGCGGCAGCTACGAGGCGCAGACGCTTGCCGAGGCGCTCGGCGTCTCCATGAGCGAGCTCTGGGAGCACGTGGGCTTCATCCCGGTCCCCGCCGGGCCCCAGGGCCAGCCGGCGAGCGTCGCCGGCTCGATGAGCTACGCGATCTTCCGCCAGGCGGCGCAGCCGCAGCTTGCGATGCGTGTGCTCGAGAGCGCGGTCGCGCCCCGCGCGCTCGCCCAGCTCGCTCAGGTGACGGGCCGCGTGCCCGCGCGCCGCTCGGCGGTCGAGCTGGCGGCGCCCGATCTGCGTTTCCTCTCGCAGTCGGCCGAGATCCTCGAGCAGGCGGTGACGCGCCCGACGATTCCGCTCTATCCGCGCGTGTCGACGCAGCTGCAGGCGATGCTCGAGGCGGTGCTCACCGGACGGCTCCGGCCCGCCGACGCGGCGCGCCACGCGGCCGAGCTGATCGAGGCGATCACCGGCCTGCCGATCGCGCGGGCGCCGACGCCCGTGCCCGCGTAGTCGCCGGCGGCGCCGTCGCAGCGCTTTTTGCTCTGCGAACGTGGCAATTCGCGCAAGCCGGCATTGACTGTCCGGCCCTGCATTTGATACGAACGGGTGGCAAATCCGGGCGACGACGACCGGGGAGGATGCGTGACCGAGGTGGGGCTGGGCCTGCGCGGTGCAGAGCTCGTCGACGACGACGCGGCGCTCGCGCGCGACGGACTCGCGATCCTCGACGCGAACTGGCTCGGCCACGCGACCCGCGCGTCGTCCCGCCTGTACCCGCACCAGTGGAGCTGGGACGCCGCGTGCATCGCGATCGCGTACTCGCACTTCGGCCAGGAGCGGGCCGAGACCGAGCTCCGCTCGCTGTTCGAGGGGCAGTGGCGGAACGGGCTACTGCCGCACATCCGCTTCACCGACGCCGTCCGGTACTTCCCCGGCCCGGAGTTCTGGCAGACCGAGCTCTCGCCGGACGCGCCGGAGCGGCCGCGCACCTCCGGAATCATGCAGCCGCCCGTGCACGCGACCGCGGTCTGGCAGCTCTACCGCAACGCCGCGGACCGCGATCGCGCCGAGGCCTTCCTGCACGAGCTGATGCCGAAGCTCGTCGCCTGGCACGCGTACCTCTATCGCGAGCGGACGCGCGACGGCGAGGGGCTCGTCGAGCTCTGGCATCCGTGGGAGTCGGGCACCGACAACTCGCCCCTCTGGGACGAGGCACTGGCGCGCATCGAGCTCGACGAGGTGCCGAGCTACAAGCGGGTCGACATCGAGCTGGTCGACTCGTCGCAGCGGCCGACGAACGCGGAATACGACCGCTATGCGTACCTCGTCAAGTGCTACCGCGACGTGGCCTACGACCAGGCGCGGATCCGTGCCGAGTGCCCGTTCGCCGTGCAGGACGTGCTCTTCAACGCGATCCTCGTGCGCGCGAACGAGGACCTCGCCCGCATCGCCGGCGTCGTCGGCGCCGATCCGGCGCCCTTCGAGCGCATGGCCCAGCTGACGCGGGCGAGCCTCGATGCGAAGCTCTGGAGCGAGGCGAGCGGGATGTACCTCGACTACGACCTGCGCGGCGACGCGCATGTCGCCGCGCGCACGTGGGGCGGGCTCGCGCCCCTGTACTCCGGCGTCTCGGAGCAGCGGGCCCGCCGGCTGCTCGAGACCGTACAAGAATTCGGGGTCGACCTCGACGCCGGCTGGGCGGTCGCCTCCGTGGCGGCCGACGATCCGACCTTCGACCCGGCCCGCTACTGGCGCGGACCGGTCTGGCCCATGATCAGCTGGGTCATCTACCTTGGGCTTCGGCGCCACGGGTTCGACGCCGAGGCCGACCGGCTTCGAGCCGCCCAGCTCGGCCTCGCCCGCCGCGGCGGCTTCTGGGAGCACTACAACGCCGAGACCGGCCAGGGGCAGGGCACCGAGCATCTGTCCTGGACGGCAGCGATCGTCCTCGACCTCCTCATGAGTAATTCCCGTAGTGGAGAAAGGAGTTGAGCATGCTTCGGAATCGGCTCGGGCCGATCACGGCCCTGGCGGCCGTCCTGCTGCTCTCGCTCGTCGCCGCCGGTTCCGGCGGTGCGGCTCAGGCGAGGCACGCGGATGCCGGCAACGTCGTCTTCCTCTCGACGCAGCTGAACGCGATCACCGAGAGCGAGGCGTTCCGCAACATCATGGTGAAGGGCTTCCCGGGGTCGGTCAGCAAGATCGACGTCCCGCTCGGCAACACGACCTTTTTCTTCGACCGCATCAAGGCCGAGGCGCAGGCCGGCAAGGGAACGATCAGCCTGCTCGGCGGGCTGCACGGCGACTTCGCGACGATCCCGCAGTATCTGACGAACCTCTCAGGTCTCGCCACGCAGTTGAACAAGGCGGGGATCCCGCGGGATCTGCTCAACCTCGGCAAGCTCGGGACGAAGCAGCAGCTCTACATCCCGTGGATGCAGGCGACCTACATCATGGTCGCGAACCGGCAGGCGCTGCCGTACCTGCCGAAGGGGGCGAACATCAACGCGCTCAGCTACGGGCAGT
>WNGE01011714.1_pt1 | contig 14694 bp, 18 predicted proteins | sample 5400651 | NCBI WGS metagenome assembly WNGE01 (sample SAMN13153370, study PRJNA577476) | soil metagenome | isolation source: 60 cm soil or saprolite under grassland replicate 2 | place: USA:California | collected 2016-06-15 | reverse complement strand
TCCGCGAGCACGGGCCGGCCGGCTCCGGGCATTCGCCAGAAACCGCCGCTCTCGCCCGCGTGGGCGATCCACTCGCCGCCGAACCCTTGCAGCTCCGGGACGAGGGCCCCCTCGGGGCCCGCGACGATCGCGCGCGCGCCGGCATGCACGAGCGCCAAGGTCAAATCGAGCACCTCGCGCCCGCTATGATCGTCATCAAGCGCCGGAACGATCTGCAGGACCGTGGCTCCGGGAAGCCCGCGGGGCGCGAGGCGCCGACCTTCGGCATCCATGCTCATGCGCGCGCCTCGCCGTCCGATCCACGGCCGCGACATGGACCGCCCGCATGGTTCGGGCCGACGCTTGCCTTGACCGCGGGCTTGCGGCGAATGAATTGCGTGCAGCGCCCCATACGGTGCCCTCGGAGTTCCCGTTCCGCGCGACGGCGCGACCTTGTTTCCCTAAGATCGGCCCGACAGGCGAGCGAGATGAGCGATTGTTGCGCAAAATACCTGGACGTAGGAGCCGATTCCGCGGCGCGTCGCATCGCCGTGCGGGTCCAAGCCGGCACCGCGCCCGGCCTATTCTGGCTCAGCGGGTTCAAGTCCGACATGCGCGGGACCAAGGCCCAGGCGCTCGCCCGCTGGGCGAGCGAGCACGGGCGCGCCTGCGTGCGGTTCGACTATTCGGGCCACGGCGAATCGGGCGGGGATTTCGCCGAAGGCACGATCGGGCGCTGGCTCGAGGAAGGACGTGCGGTGTTCGATGCGTTCTGCCGGGGGCCCCAGGTGGTGATCGGCTCCTCGATGGGGGGCTGGCTCGCGCTGCTGATGGCGCGCACGCTGAGGCAATGCGCCGCGTCGGCGGGAGCCTCGGTCGCCGGCCTGGTGCTGATCGCGCCCGCGGTCGATTTCACCGAAGTGCTGATGTGGCAAAAATTCCCCCCGCAGCTCCAGCGCGCGATTCTCGAACAGGGCTTCCTGGCTCGGCCCTCGCAATATTCATCTGAGGCCTACGTGATCACCCGCGGCCTGATCGAGGAAGGGCGGTCGCATCTCCTGCTCGGCGGCATGATCGAGACCGGATGTCCGGTTCGCATCCTACAGGGCGTCGAGGATCCCGATGTGCCGTGGGACCATGCGGTCGAGCTGGTTTCGCATCTCGCCCAGGATGACGTGGTGCTCACGCTCGTCAAAGACGGCGATCACCGGCTGTCCCGGCCCGAGGACATCGAGCGACTGATCGCGGTCGTGGAGGAATTCTGATCCGCCACAAATTGGTTTTTGACGGCTGTTTCGGTGGTGGGTTTAGTTGGATTTTCCAGAATAGTCTCAGTAAGATAGGGGGCCATTGCCTTCCGCCATGGGTTGTGCCATTCTCGCCCTGTGTAGTGTTGGTATGAGTGTTGGTTTTCATCTGAAAGAGACGACAGCATGAGCAGGCAAATCCACCGATTGACGGAGAGCATCGTGCGCAACGCCAAGCCGCAGGAAGTCATCGTGCCCGTGGCCGATGCGGCAGTTGATGTGGTCACGAAGTTTGAGAAGGACAAGGCTCGATCCAGTCTGCTCCGGGGGGAAAGGGATCGCCGGTCAGCCGTCATGCGCAACATCAGAAAGCTGGCGGCAGCGGCGGATGAACTGGAGGCCACTCGGGACGGCAAACCCGTCACGATTCGACAACGAACCCGAATGCTCGCTGATGGCGGAGGGCTGTGGCTGCAGGTCTCGGCGGGCGATGGCGGCACGATCCGCAAGTCATGGATTTTCCGCTACTCACTCCCCGAGAAGGTCATCAGCAAAGGCGGCCGACAGCGGCAGCGTCAGCGTTGGATGGGTCTAGGGTCGGCTAACACCTTGTCCCTGGCAGAGGCGAGGGAGAAGGCAACGCAACTCCGCAAAATGCGGCTGGAACAGATTGACCCGATACAAGCTCGCCAGGGAGCGAAGATGGAGGAGGCGGTTGCGAAAGCCAAAATGATGACGTTTGACCAGTGTGCGCTTGCCTACATGGCTGATCACAGTTCGTCATGGCGAAGTGCCAAGCATGCGAGACAATGGCGGCAATCCTTGGAAGACCACGTCTCGCCTGTATTTGGTTTCCTGCCCGTGGCAAGCATTGATGCCAATCTCATCATTCAGGCATTGCGACCGCTCTGGAACAGCGGCAAGATCGTGACTCATCAGCGTGTGCGCCAACGAATCGAGGCCGTGCTGGACTATGCCCGTGTGCACAAGCAACGTCCTGAGAACGAGGCGAATCCAGCGCGTTGGGCTGGACATCTCGCCGTCGTTTTTGACAAACGAAACATCGCTCACATCGCTCCCGTCAAGCATGTCCCTGCCCTGCCGTGGCGAGAGGTGCCGAACTTCATGGCGGAGTTGCGAGCGATTGACGGGACGGATGCTCGGGCTTTGGAATGGGCGATCCTGACGACGGTGCGAACGGGCTCTGTCCGACTCGCAACCTGGGACGAGATAGACGAAATCAACCGAGTTTGGACGGTGCCGAAGGAACACACCAAGGGTAATCGGGAACTTCGTGTCCCGTTGGCGGATGACACCCTGGCCGTGCTTGCTTCCTTGGACAGGGACAGTGCCCGTGTGTTTCCGATCAGTGAGAACGCAATCTATCGGGTCTGCAAGCGGCTGCGTCCTGATGACGTGTCGGTGCACGGTTTCAGGTCGGCATTTTCCGATTGGGCGCACGAGCAAACTGAGTTTCCAAGAGAGCTGATAGAGGAAACGCTTGCGCATCAAGTCGGCAATCAAGTTTCCCGTGCGTATAAGCGTGGCGACATGCTGCCGAAACGGAGACTCCTGCTAGAGCAATGGGTGGCGTTTTGCGCTGGACAGGTAGCCAAGGACAACGTTGTTCCGATGCGGGCGAACTGACGGGTGAATCTGCAGGCGATTTGGACGACCGTTGCCTGCTGCTCGAAGGCGGCAGCGCAGTGCTGAAGACTTCGGCGGTGCTCGCATCCGTCGGCGCCATCATCACGTCGACGTCGGCCTGGTCGAGGCCCAGCCCCGGGGGCCCGGTGAGCGCTGCCGGCGCATTCGGCCCTGCGGCTTTCTCGCCAGCGGCCTCGTCCTCGAGCCCCCAGATGTCGATCATGGCGTTGATGCGGCCTTCCAGATAGCGCAGCAAATGGATCACCTTGCCGGTGCCCTGGCCAGTGAGATCCTGGAACGCGCAGGCGGTGTAGATGTCGGTCGCCTTGGCGTTGATCAGGTCGCAGACCTCGGGCTCGATGCCTTGCTCGCGCAAGGTCCAGGCGATCTCCTGGACCTGCTCGGCGGCAGCGAGGATGTCCGAGACATAGCATTGAGATCGTTTACGTTTTAGGAGCTAAGGCGCTGCTTACAATGATTCTTATGATGGTCCGGACAGCCTTAATCTGCGCCGCAAACGTGGCCACCGCTGGAGCCTCAGTGCAGCAATAGGGGGCAACCTAGGTTGGACGATACTGGCCGACGCTTGACAGCCACCAAATACTGTGGACACACCATTCTGTCCACGCTATTTCGAAGGACAGTTATGGGACGGCGACCTATCGGCGACCACGCAATGTCGGACACGGAGCGTAAGAGGCGCTACCGCGCTCGCCTGCGTGAGAAGGCCGCCGCCGCCGAGCGCCGCCGCCGAGCTCGCCGCCGTGAGCGCCAGGCCGCCCGTGAGGCGGCCGAGGCCGCTGAGGCCGCCGCCCAACACGCCGCCAGCGCCTCGCCGCCCGGCCCTGCGGAGTGGGCCTCATTCGCAGCGCTGTTCGGAATCGGCGCCACCAACGATACGCTCGCCAAGCGCCTTGCGAGAATCCTCGGCATGCTCGGCTCCGACCACGACGGCGAAATCCTGGCCGCTGCCCGGGCCGCCACGGCCCTGGTCACCCGGTCCGGCCTCACCTGGTCCGCCGTGCTCGGCGTGGACGACGCCGACGCACCCGGCGGTGTCGCCGATTAGTTCGGCCCCCGCTTCCACATCTGCGCCAGCGCCAAGACCGCCCCGACGACGTGGAAGCCGGGCGCAGCGTTCGGCTCCGGGCGGTCACCAACAGCACCTGTTTGAAGCGACCGGAGTGCCCCAGCGGGACCCGCTAGCTTCAGGCAGGTGCGGTTGGTGCGGGCGGCGGCGGTCCGGTGCCAACTACATTTGGCGCAGTCGCTCTGTTAAAGCGGACGGACCGAAAACCACGGCGATCCACCACCGCCTGGGCGGTTTCAGTCAGAACGGACCGGGCGGGCAATGTCTGGCATTACGTTGAGTGTTCCCTGCTAGGAGCGGGCGCATTCCGACGATAACTCGTTCTTTTCCCGGTCGTCCGGCACCCCGACGAAATCGTCGGTATCCACCGTGGGCACCGACTACGGTCGGGTTGGTCGACGTTGGTCGGTAGTTGGTGAAACTTTGGATTAGGACCTGTTCAGTCAGCTCCGAAGGCGGCAGCCCGCAGGAGGAGCAGGCCGAGCCCGCCGAAATCGACGGGCACCAGGGCGCAACCTTTGACCACGCCGGGGACAAAGCCGGGTGGGGTTTAGCGAAGCCCGCCGCCTCGATTTCGCCGAAGGGTCTCGAATACGCTCTCGAGCTCGGCCAGGGCGGCCGCATCATGGCGGGAGGATGGTGAGGATGGTCCCGACCGTGCTGAAGATGCGGGCAAGGAGCGCCGCATGGCCAGCGAGGACGGCGGTGGGACCAAGCCGCCGACACCGAACGGATCGTAGTTGCCGACATAGTCGTGATCGGCCGGATGGTAGCCTGCATCCGCCAACCTCATTGCGAAATCGTGCTCGGCGCTGCGCTCCGCCTTGGCCGCCAAGGCGGCGGCCCGCTCGGCCTGGCGCTTTTGCTCGGTGATGGGTGGGTCGATCACTATTTCGTAGTCGAGCGAGCCTTGGGCCTTACCGGGGCCGGCAATGCCATTGCGATATGGCGCAGGTGGTTGGGGGCCGAATGAGCGGCGTATCTTCGGCGGGTCGCAACGCCGATCGTCGGCGAGCCAATCGTTAAGTTTGTTGAACTCCCGCTTGCGCATGCCGTCGGTTGGGCGATCGTCATAGTAGCGACCGCCACGTTCGCCGATGGTCACTGGAAAATGCCAGTAGGCCTCTGCCGCGCGCTCGGCAATCCATTCGTCCGGCATTTTCAATCTACGGCGCTGGAGGATATACCTGATGACCTTCTCACGATTGGCGCGCCGCTCGACCACGTGTTTCGTACGGGCCACGTTCTGCACAGCGTACGGCAGCACCAGCGCGGCCCGGGTCCCGATGCGCCCGTCTAGCGTGATGAAAAGATCGCCGAACTTGATCCCAGCCTCGAGCACGAACGCGCGGTGACTCTCGACCTTGGCCCCGATCACGTTGTTGAGCAGGCCTATCTTGACCATGCGCTTGCCCCGGTGCCGGACGGGTTGGGGCCGGCTGTTAACCACAAGCGCCCAACGCTGACGCTTGCCGTTGAACTCGATCTCCAACCAACTCTCATCGGCGCCTAGGCACATTCGCCACGTCAGCATCTCGGGCAGTTTGGCTTGGTCCAACCCGTCGACAAACTTGACCAGCGCTAGATCTGGCCGCGCCTTGATGATCTCGGAGATGCGGCCCGGCTTACGTTCCCTTAAGTGGTGGCGCAAGTCGCCGCCGTCATAAGTGAAGCTCTTACCCCGACCTGCATCGCCAGCGGCCTTCCGGGCCGCCACAGCTCCCCGGAAAAGATCGTGGATGTGAATGAGGAAGCAGTCGTCCAGCGTCCAGTATTCGCCCGCCCGTTCCTTGCGCTTGGCCAGCAGCGCACCTCGCCCCACGGCTCCCCGACCACAGCGGCGTCCCGGGCATCGCCGTCGCCCAGGTCAAGCAACTCAGGCTCGAGCTCAGCCAGTGTGTCGAGCACGAACAGCGCCAGGGTCGCCCTGGACGCATCGAGATGTTCCAGAAGCTGCTTCGCCCTGGCGATGGTGACTTCGTGCTCATCCCGGGCGCCCGGCTCCGCCTCAAGGGCGTCCAGGGTGGCGATTACGGACGCTGCTTCGGACAGGGCATAAGCAATGTCTTCAAGCACGTTACTGAGGTGCGGGTGCAGTCGAGTGTTGCGGGTGTCTTCCACGTGGAGCTCCTTCGATTTGGACCGCAATATTTAGATTAGAAGCGTTCGGATTTCGGCGGGCTCGGGCTCTATCTGGTGTGAATGGTCCGAGAAGGCGCCGGGAGCGCCCTGGCGCCCGAACGGCGGGCGGGGACCGAGTGTTACCTGACCGAGCGGGACCGAGACTAGGACGGCGCCCCGGTCCTGTCTGGCACCGGACAGGCCGGGCAGGGAAAGTTGAGAAGCGGCGATGGCTGTTCACGACCGATACCGCAACGGTCGCCAACGAGCAGTGCTCGACTAGGAGATTCCTAAGAAGTAGGAGAGAGAAGAGCCTTACTGACTCTCTTACTGACTCTCTTACTAATGGGACCCCATGTACCCATTGGGACGTAGTTGTGTCCCATCGGGACATAGTTGTGTCCCATTGGAACATAGCCGTAGTGGCCGCCAAGCGGCCGACCGGCACCGGATTCCGGCTCGCACACCGCTCCAAACCCGCCCGATTAGGTCCGGCGCAACCGATTTACGTGGCCGCGCGAATTCGCTGCTCGGCGCTGCCAGTCCGCCTGATTTCAGACCATAACATTTGTTACGATCTAGGCCGATGTGGCGTAGAACCCTGATCGCGGCCAGCCTCGCCAGCGAATATTACAATGAAACCAAATGATTAGCGGCGTAGCGGTAAACCCGCGCGAGCGCCGAATAGCGCGGCTCCGAGCTGTATAAGTACTCCTAGGTGACAGCTATGGGAGAACGTAATGACACCTTCTGAACAGCAGCGTTTCGCCGTCGTCAAGCATTGGGTCGTAGAGCACGGCTTTGACCCCGTCCGGGTCAAACAATCGCTCGTCGAAGGGAGCATCCCGGGCGTGAAAATCGGCGCTCGGTGGATGGTCGACACGTGGCGAGCAAATGAACGGTTCGATTTCGACCGCAAGCCTGCGGCCTAACAAACGCAATTCGGCCCGCCGGATAAGGGCGGGCCGAAAGGAGCAATCCCAAATGTCCCAGAAACTCCCGACCAAAGGCGTTTCCGATGTTCGTATTTATAGTCCATCTCTCAACTAAAAACCAGCCAAATCTCCCCACCGTTCTAATCCAGCGCACGGTTGCGGCCGACGTGTGCGTGGATTTTCGTGCGGCCGCATCATCATGCCAGCAACGGGAGGAACCCTTATGGCAGACGCAGTGAAGAAGGCCGCTGAAGGTAGTAAAATCATCGATACCGACATCATCAAAGCGCAGAATGCGGCGCAGTTCGCCTCTGGGCCCGACACCGACGGGGTAGGCGCCGACGGCGCCGACCCCGTTCCGACGGCTCCGACAGGCGAGAGCGCCGAGCCGGAGCGGACCGAACCGGCGGGCGCCAAGGTGCGCCTCGCTACGTCGCCCAAGCTGGAGATCGTCGGCAAGAAGAAGCCGTCGATCGCCAACATCCGCCTGAAGCCGGAGACGCTGTTGGCGGCAACGTCGGACGAACAGTTAGCGATCCCGATCGGTAAGCCGCACGCACAGAAGTGGTTCAGGGTTCGGCCCGAGCTGGAGTATCAGCTGCCGGTGATCGGCCTGACGCTGAAAGACGAAGAAGACGGATTTTTCGTCGTGGACGAAAAGATGGCCGATGAGCTGCGGGCAGCTGAGCAGGCCGCCCCGTTTATGCTCTATGTCGTTCAGACCAAGCTGAGCAAAGGCATTCGGGTCTGGCCGATTAGGCAGGCCAACCCGGACGACGGAAAGTGGAACGATTGGTCCCGCACCGCCGACATCGCGGCCCACATCGGAATGGAAGAATGGGTCAGGCTGATCCCGGATCGTAGCACCGGACAATACAGTGTCCGGCGCCAGATCACGGCGGAGAAAAGCCCCGACCCTGTCTGGCCCAATCTCACGATCGACGAGATCGTTGAGAAGGCGTTTTTCGCAAAGGGCAAACTGATAGACAACTTTGACCATCCGGTGCTGAAGCAACTCACGTAAAGGAATGTTAACTCGGGGAGCGCTTCGGCGCTCCCCATTTTAGGAGACTACCGTGGATTTCAGGAACGACGTTTTATTTGATGATTTTAGTGAAGTCTGGTTCTGCGATACCGAGTTCCGGGGTGTGAATGGCCACGACGGCGACCGTCCCGATCCCGTGGCCCTTACGGCTGTCGAGCTGCGTTCGGGCCGCACCATCGTATTGTGGCGAGACGCACTCGACAGCGAGCCGCCCTTTGACATCGGCCCGCACAGTCTTGTCGTCGGCTTCTATCTGAGCGCCGAGTTCGGCGTGTTCCACGCCAAAGGCTGGTCCCGGCCGGAGAACATTCTGGACCTATTCGTCGAGTTCCGAAACTTACACAACGGGCATCCGGTCGGCGCCAGCCTGCTCGCTGTGCTCGACTTCTATGGTTTCCCGCACGCCTCGCAAATCCACAAAGACTCGATGAGAGACTTGGTACTGCGGGGCGGCCCGTGGAGCGACGTGGAGCGCGCTGCCATTCTCCGCTACTGTCTAGAAGACACCACCGATACCAAGCGACTGTTCGAGCGAATGCGATCTCAAATCGATTTACCGCGGGCCCTGCTGCGCGGCCAGTTTATGTGGGCCGCTGCGGCAATGGAATGGACCGGTATCCCGATCGATACCGAGACGCTCAATCTACTGCAGGAGCATTGGTCCGATATTCTGAACCTGCTGATCCGGCGCACCGATGAAGCCTACGGTGTCTACGATGGCCGCTCGTTTAAACTTGTTGCCTTCGATGCGTACCTGGCCGAGCGGGGGATACCATGGCGGCGCACGCCGTCGGGGCGGCTCGATCTGACCGACGATTATTTCCGAGATCAGGCTAAGGCTCATCCCTGCTTGATGGCGCTTCAACAGTTGCGCGCTACGCTGACGAAACTGCGATTAGACAAACTCCAGATTGGCAGTGATGGTCGCAACAGAGTTCTCTTGTCCGCATTCCGATCTCGCACTGGACGCTGCCAGCCATCGAACGCCAAGGGTGTGTTCGGCCTGAACGTCTGGACCCGCCGATTGATCCGCCCGCCGCCGGGCTGGGCCGTCGCCTATCTCGACTATGCGGCGCAAGAACCCGGGATAATGGCGGCGCTGAGCGGCGATCCTGCGATGGTCGCGGCTTATAAATCGGGCGACGTTTATTTGGCGTTCGGGAAACAGGCGGGTCTAATTCCACCCGACGCTACCAAAGCATCGCACAAGGACGAGCGGGAAAGCTACAAACCGATCGTACTCGGCACTGCCTATGGTCTTGCCGAGCACTCTCTGGCCGAGCGCTTGGGCATCTTCGGATTTCAAGCTCGAGAGTTGTTACAGCTCCACCGAGACACCTATCCTGTATTTTGGAAATGGTCCGACGCGCAAGTCGATCAGACCATCCTGACCGGTCGCAACACTACGGTGTTCGGCTGGCAGGTTCACGCCACAAACAGCGCTAAGCCGAACATGTTTAGGAACTGGCCGATCCAAAGCACCGGCAGCGAGATGCTGCGGCTTGCCTGTATCCTCGGCGTCGAGCGCGGCATCCAGATTTGTATGCCGGTTCACGACGCTGTTCTGATCCAGGCCCAGATTGAGCAAATCGAGCAAGCGGTAGCTGAAATGCGGGACGCTATGGTGGAAGCTTCCACCATGGTGCTCGACGGTTTCGAGTTGCGTGTAGACGATCACGTGTCCCGCTACCCTGAGACTTTCCGTGATCCGAGTAGGCGAGATGAAAAGTTATGGGACATTATCCAGGATCTGATGCGGCCTTACGCTTCGCAGCGAGTGCGAGCATGAGCGGCGCCAACACCATCATTTCCGGTGCCGGGCCCGATCTGTCGATCACGGTATTGACCGAACCCGAGGATGGTCTGGTCGGGTTGCCTTTTCGGCACAAGGTTACGTTATACCTCGGCGGCAAAATCTACTTGGACCAGCTACGCATCGCAATGCGACTGTCGCCCACGTCAGCGGGTGCGGCGATGCTGTACTTGTTGGTCCACCATTTGACATCGCTGAATGCGGGTAAGAGCCGATGGGTAAAGCTGACACAAGAGGCGCTGCGCCGGTTCGGGCTCTCCCGCAAGCACAAGGACAAATGGTTGGCCCCCCTAGCAGAGGCGGGCCTGATCGCAGTGAAGCGCCGCGGCCGCACCAGCAAGCGCGCGATCGAGGTGCGGTTGCTGCCCCGAGTTCAGGAGCCCGACGGCGCCCATGAGCACACTAACCACTGATTATGGACGGCCTGAGCGTGAAGATATGCGAACCTGTAAACCCGAAGGCAGGAGAACATCCCAATGAGCGTCCTAGAAACTGAAGAATACCGCCACCGTGAAGCTCACGATCGCACGGTCGATCTCGTGCTCTTCAATGGCGGTGGCTCTGAGAGCTTCGCCGATGAAAGGCGCCGCCGTGATCGTGAGGCGCACGAGCGCACCGCCATCGAGCTGGCCCACTACTGTCGCTATGCGACCGAACCGGAACAGCGCCGAATGGCGGCAGAGCTGTCCAGGCCATAACGGACGGGAGGATATGATGACCACTCCGACGATCTACATCGAGCGGGTGGAGTTCCCTCGCCGTCCTACGGTTTGGTTCGTGAGCCGCCAAGACGTGCCACAATACGATCGGCAGCGCCGGTGCTTCACCGGCGTCGGCTGCGAGCTTCTGGAAGGCTTCTTCTCCGAAGCTGAGGCTGAGGCCTATGTCGAGCGTATGCGGGCCCTATTGGCGGATTGACCAACCCCGGCCGGTCTGGATCGCACCACGCCGGCCGACTTTTTGAGTTTTGCCGCCCGGCGGATATTTTAGAGGGACGACGATAATTAACGCTGAAGAACTCAAACACAGCAAGCACCGTTATTGAACTGCTCGCCGAACTGTTTCCCGCTGCGTTCTCGGTCTACGGGCGTCGTCGCCGCCCGCTGAAGCTCGGCATTCACCTGGCGATCGTGGAACGGCTCGGTGCCAATATGCCGTTCACCGAGCACGAGCTCGAGCTCGAGCTCGGCCTACAGCACTACGCCGGCGTCGATGGATACCTGATCGCCTGCTCCTACCACGGCACTTGGCGTGTGGACCTAGCCAGGGGTGCCGTCTCAGCGCCGGGCCCGCCGTGCGAGCGCTACACCATCAGCGCCTGCGAGCGCCGCCTCGCCTCTGACGCCTGCGAGCGCCACGGCAGCGGCCCGTGCTGATCTTGCCGATCTGCGCCGGGCCAGGGTCGAGCAGCGCCGAACGGCGGCATGACCACCTCCTTGGCAGCGGCACGCACCTGCCCGGACCCGTCGACCTTGTGAGCACGCCCGGCTCGGCCATGGCGGCGGCCTCTACGTCGGCCAGCCCCCATCCCGCCGGGCATTCCAATGCGGTTGGCTGCGGGGCGAACATTTTAGACCCTGAGCGGCTGGAAAGTCCGCCCCTAGCCAACCGGCAACCTGCCCGACCTCGTCGACCATGTCCACGCCCGTGCGCAGGCCGGGTCGGTCAGCCGTACTCATGACAGGCGGTTACCGGCCTCGTCGAAGACGACGCGCCGCTCGGCTCTGCTGAAGAAAGACTTCGGCGTCCAGAGGCCGATGTCCTCCCAGCGGCCGCCGAGCCAGTCGACGCCTTCCGGACCCGGCCGAAGGTCGTCGAAGGCGATCGGCAGGGCGCATGCGCTACACCTGGTCATCAGCGTATGATACGCGCCGACTCGGTCCGGGTGGAAACGGCCGAGACTCTTGATGTCTCCGTCGCTCATCCCTAGGCCAGGCAAGTCCTTCAACGCGTGCAAATGAGCATCCCGGTAATATCCCTTATGGATCACACTGTCCTGCTCGTACTTCCGTCCGTACTTCCGCAGGAAACCCTTCAGATTCCCGCTGTCGTCATCGTTGCCAAAAACTAAGTAGGCGTGCTCGTCCACCGGCCTGGCGTAGGGGGATCCGTGACTCTCGATGTACCGCCCCCGCACATGGAGACGGCCAAAGTAGCGGCATATTTCAATGTAAAGATCGATGTTGCGGTCTCTGTTTTCGGCGGGCGTGAGTTCGCGTCGGTACGCGGTAATGAGCCCGACGTTCCAGGATTCGATATCTGACCTAGGACGCTCTGGAGGTCCTATGCGGACCACCTCGGGTCCAGCAGCCTCCACTTGCTCGCCGGGAGCGGGAACTCCACTGCACGCGGCCGCTCCGACACTAAAAAACGACGACGGTCGACCCGTTGCGAGTGAGTGTGAAAAATTCGTGTGGCCATCAGACCCTCCATCGTTGATTCACGGAGGGCTGGCGTTCCGTTACGTTTGCCGTCGAAACGGCCGCATCCCACTTTTTGTGGAGACCACCTTGCCACGGATGAGGCAGGTTGGAGAGAGCGCCAGCCCTCGTCGTGATGCAAAGCTAAAGATCCGTCCAAAAGACAAAAAAGTCAATGGTGGTTGTTGGCCAAAGGCTGAGCGCACAGCACCCAATTTGTCCACCTGCAATAATCCAGATTCAACGACCACTTTGCACTGTGTTTGGCTATCCAAGAACACTGCGTATAATTGCGAGACGCTCGGCTGCGAGGCCATCAACTCCATTTGGAGGCGTAAAGACGTGGACGCATAGTTGGCCGACTCTCCCGAACCGATCAAATCGACCTAGGATTTGGTGGAGCATAACTTCGCTATCTAGACCGTCATACAGAATGAGATCCGTAACGCCACTCAGGCTCACACCATCGATCATTGCGGCCCTGGTGGCTATTAAGACTTCTCCTTTGTATCGGAAGAGCTTCAGCGATCGGCGACGGTCATCGGCAGACATTGTGTCATGCAGGAGGTGATAGTTAATGTCCTTGCCATCGATCTCGGCAGCCAAATAATGGACGGTAGACAGGTAATCGGTGAGGGCACAGATCCGCAGCGGTCGCGAGCCCGATGGCCCAGGACGATCCCCGCAAGCATCGCCAGCGCGTCGTGATCATCGGCGCAGGTTTTGCGGGCCTTTCCGCCGCCAAGGCGCTGCGGGATGCGCCGTTCGACGTGATCGTGATCGATCGGCACAATTATCATCTGTTTCAGCCGCTGCTCTATCAAGTGGCTACCGCCGGCCTGTCGCCCGCCGACATCGCCTCCCCGATCCGGGGGATTCTTCGCGACCAAAAGAATGCCACCGTGATCCTGGCTCGGGTTTCGCATATCGACCTCGAACGAAACGAGTTCGGAGCGGAAGGGCTTCGTATCGATTTCGATCATCTGATCGTCGCGACAGGCGCCCAGCATGCTTATTTCGGCATGCACCGGGCCTGAAAACGATCGACGATGCCACCTACCTTCGACGCCGTATCCTGCTGGCCTTCGAGAAGGCCGAGACGGAGCCGGTCGCCGCCGAACGACGTCGGCTGCTCAATTTTGTCGTCGTAGGCGGGGGCCGACCGGTGTGGAAATGGCAGGCGCCATCGCCGAGCTCGCCAAGCGGGCGCTGGCCATGGACTTTCGCTCGATCGATCCGAGATGCGCGCGCATCATTCTGGTCGAAGCCGGGCCGCGGCTGCTTCTTTCCTTCGATCCGTCGCTCTCCGAGGCGGCGCGGCTTTCGCTCGAGCAGCTCAGGGTCGAGGTGCGCCTCGGGGCCGCGGTGACCGATTGCGACTGCCAAGGGGTGTCGCTCGGCGGCGAACGCGTGGAGGCGCGGACCATCATGTGGGCCGCCGGCGTCATGGCGTCGCCGGCAGGGAATTGGCTCGGCGCGCAAACGGACCGTGCAGGGCGGGTGAAGGTCGCCGCTGATCTCTCGCTGCCCGGACATCCCAACGTATTCGTGATCGGCGACACCGCGCTCGCCCTGGACGGACACGGAAAGCCGTTGCCGGGCGTGGCTCCCGTCGCCAAGCAGCAGGGCAAATACGTCGCCGATCTTTTGATGGCGCGTGCCCGCGGAAACGAAATGCTGCCGTTCCGCTACCGCGACTTCGGGGCGATGGCCACGATCGGCCGCAAGCGCGCTATCGCCCAGATCGGCCGGCTCAAGACCAGCGGCTTGGTCGCCTGGGTGCTGTGGAGCGTCGCCCACATCTACTTCCTGATCGGATTCCGCAATCGCCTCGCCGTGGCAACGAACTGGGCATGGAACTACCTGACGTTCCAGCGAGGCACCCGTTTGATCACCGGCATCTCCGGCTCGCGCATGGAGGACATGGAGCGGGACGGCGAGGTGCCCGAACTATCCGCTCGCAAAGTAGCCTAAACCCACATCAGTCCGGGGTGGCGGCCTTGTCGTCATTGCTGAAGGGCTTGAAAGCTGCCCAGCACGTACTATGGAGCAAAGGTTGTGGGGCGTCTGTGCAAAGTTGAACACTCACGCCATGCACATCCGGCCGGGCCCCAGTTAAAGCCCCGGCTCTCGGCCTGAGCTTCACCTTGCGAGGTCCCGACACCGTGGCGACGGGGCCAGGGCCTCACCTCAAAGGCGGTTATTCAGAGAAATCAAGGCCAACCCGAACCTCGACGACGCCGCGGTGAGTGCGCTCCACACCTCGGGCAACACCGCGGCACTCTGCATTCCGGCGTACCCGTCGGCCCGGCGCGAACTGCGGATCACTTGATCTTCGGATTGAGGAGTTCCTGCGAACGCGCGGAACTTATGTTAGCCTTGGTGATGAGGTTGACG
>WNGE01008825.1_pt1 | contig 14694 bp, 15 predicted proteins | sample 5400651 | NCBI WGS metagenome assembly WNGE01 (sample SAMN13153370, study PRJNA577476) | soil metagenome | isolation source: 60 cm soil or saprolite under grassland replicate 2 | place: USA:California | collected 2016-06-15 | reverse complement strand
CTTCACGCTGTGCCCGGCCCATTCGGCTACCTGGGTGGCGGGGGACTCCCGCGTTGAGCCGCAGCGAGACGCCAGCGTGGCGCAGGTCGTAGAGTCGGCGGGCCAGCGGTGAGGCGACCTGGGCCGGGGTGAGCGCCAGGCAGTGGACGCTGGCGGCCCCGAAGCTACGATTGCCCGGCGCCGGCGTGGACTCGATCACCATGGCATCAGTCGTGGCGCGAACTACGGCGCGCCGCGGTAGTCGCGGTCGCCACAGTCCACTCCTCCGGCCGCAGAGACGCTGGCCGCAGGCACGGTCGACGCGGTCGGAAGTTCTCATAATCCCTCGGTCGCGGGTTCGAGTCCCGCCCGCCCCACCGCAAACTAGCCCGCTGACCTGCGGTTCTGCTGACATCCGCGATCTTGGGGAACTCCTGTTGATCATTGATGGGAGCGACGTGGGAGCGTCAGTTCGAGATCAGTACATCGCAAGATCATCAGGCCGCTGGCCGGGCACGCCCGGCGGTCGCAGCACGCCCGACCGGAGGGCACGGGCGCCCGGAGCGACGGGCGTCCGGCGGCCACGGGGTCCGGCGCCTGTGGCGGCAGCGGGCAGCGACGGTCGGCGCGGTGAACTGCCGCTGGCCCGACCCGGTCGACGGCCATCGGTGGCTCCAACCCGGGTCGGCCGACGTCGGCCACCCGGCTGTCAAGATCGTCCGCATGGAATCAGTGGGGCCGGTGTCGCTCTCGGGGCCGGTGGCCGCCATCGCGCACCGTGCCACCCGCTGCCAGACGCAGGTCGCCGACCACAACCCGGTGCTCGGTCCGGTGCCGCAACGGACGCCAGTCGGACCGGCAGGACTGGCCACCGCCTCGCCACGAGCGGTGCTCATACCCCACCAACATGGCCAGTGGCGCCGGCGGAGACGCATAGGCCGAACACGCGAAGCTCGGGTCGAGTGTGGCCAGTCGGACGCCGGTCGGACGATCAATGCTGACGATGCCGCTCGCCACTCCGCCTCCGCAGGTCGCCACGACGGCTATCAGAAATGTTCGACGGTTGGTAGAACCGTCGGCAAGGTCGATGAGAGTGTCGAGTCCGCCGGTGCGATAAGTCGCCCTTCGGAATCTACAAGCCGATTGCCTCGGAATCTGGACCGCATAATTGGCAGGATAATCGCGGCTCGTCTCAACCAAGCGTGGCGACCGCGCCACGCCGAGGCTTCCAGGTTCGGGTGTGAAGCATACCACTGGGACCTCAGCTCAGGATCGGAGGTGTCGCCGTCCCAGCTCGACACGTTCATAGCGAGTCGGACGGCGTCACCAGGAAGCTTCCGGGCAGACGACCCGCTCACGAGTATTCAACCACCTACGGCGCCGGCGCCGCCCCGAGGTAGTCGTGACGTCTCTCTCTCGCGAATGCGCCTGCAGAGCTCTGAGAACTCTACTTCGTAGCCTCGTTGGCTGAGGCGGAACGCGTCCTCACTCAACATCAACCGCGACAACGCCAGGTCCGTCATCGAATAGATGAAGCCCGGATTCGGCACTAGGCCCTTGCGAGCCATCATGTAAGGTGTCGCCAGGTTGTTCAAGGCGACGTAAGTAAACCACTTCCTGCGTAGATCATCTATGGTCGCCGTGGACAGAGGTTCCATTACCTCTTCGGCCGCCTTAAGCATCTCTGGACTTGAAAGAGCTAGGGCGTCCATTGTATTCCAGCTATCTCTCATCGTCCTATGTTGCTCGAGTCGTGCAATCCGCCTCGAGCCAAGATACGCCAAAAGGGCCAGGGCAGTGGAACTTATCACTGCGGCTGTGGAAAGAAGGATCTGTGCTATGTCCGATGCCTTCATACTGCCTCCACTCCTCATGTGCAGACCGGTAACGACTCGTGCAGATACCCCTCCGCCGTGTGGCGGCCAAGCGCACATCGTCGACCGCGTGTACAGGACCCGGCCACCCCAGGCACCGTCATCAGTGCGCGAGATGGGTGACGGTACCAAGATCATCCCGTCATCTGTGCGGGTTCGAGAAGGAACTGGCCCGCGCCGACGTTCAAGGGCACCTTCGGCTACCACCCGATCATGGCGTTCTGCGACAACAGCGGGGAGTTCCTGGCCGGGCTGCTGCGGGCCGGCAACGCCGGCGCGAACGCCGCCGCGGACCAAATCACCGTCCTGGACCAGGCGCTCGCGCAGGGGCTCTGTTGCATCCTGCCGATGGTCATGCGCCGGCTGGCCGGGTGGAGCAGGCTGGAGCGATGCGTCGAGGGCGGATGACCGCGCCAGTGGTGCAGCGCTCGGCGTTCGCCGGGTTCCGGTTCCCGCCGGAGGTCATCACCGTGGCCGTGCGTTGGTACTTGCGGTACGGCCTGTCGTACCGAGATGTCGAGGAGCTGCTCGCCGAGCGCGGCGTCGAGGTCGACCATGTCTCGGTCTACCGGTGGGTGCAGCGGTTCGCGCCGCTGTTCGCCGACGCCGCCCGGCCGTGCCGGCACGCACCAGGGGACCGTTGGTTCGTGGATGAGAGCTATCTGAAGGTCGCTGGCCGGTGGCGCTACCTGTACCGGGCGATCGACCAGTTCGGGCAGGTCATCGACGTGCTGCTGACCCAGCAACGGGACACAATGGCGGCCCGGCAGTTCTTCACCCGTGCGCTGCAGGCCGCGTCGGCGCCGGCCGAAGTGACCACCGACAGGGCCGCGGCCTACCTCAAAGTGCTCGACGAGTTGCTGCCCGCTGCCCGGCATGTCACCGAGCGCTACGCGAACAACCGGATCGAAGCCGACCACAGCCGGCTCAAGGCGCGGCTGCGGCCGATGCGCGGGCTCAAGCGGCTGCGCAGCACCGAGGTCATTGCCGTCGGACACGCCTTCCTCCAGAACCTTCGCCGCGGCTTCTACGAACTCGGCCTCGATGTCCGGCCACAGCTCCGGCTGGCAAGGGCGTTCACCGAGCTCGGGCACACGCTCTGATCGCAGGCCGGCCTCCGCAGACCCAACGCCCGATCCCCAACAACGCAACAGCGCCGACCCGAACGATCCGGGCTACCGGCGGCTGCACTACAGCCGCTACGCCGATGATTGGCTGCTGGGCTTCACCGGCCCGCGGCAGGAGGCCGAGCAGATCAAGGCCCGCGTCGGGGAGTTCCTGCGCGACCAGCTCAAGCTGGAGCTATCCCCGGCCAAGACGCTGGTCACCCACGGGCGGACCCGACCGGTCCGCTACCTCGGCTACCAGATCGTGGTTCTGCACGCCGACCACAAGCACGACCAGCGCGGTCACCGCAGCATCAACGCGGGGATCGGGCTGAAGGTGCCGGCCGACGTCATCCGCGCCAAGTGCGCGCCCTACCTACACCACGGCAAACCGATCCGGCGCACCGAACGCACCGTCGATACCGACTACAGTATCGTCGCGCAGTTCCAGGCCGAGTTCCGGGGTGTCGCGGAGTACTACCGGCTGGCGTTCAACCGTCACCGGCTCGGCCAGTTGAAGTACGTCATGGAACGGTCGCTGACCAAGACCCTGGCCCGCAAGTACCGGATCAGAGTCGCCCAGGTCTACCGCCGCTACCGTGCCGTGCTCGACACCGAGCACGGTCCACGCCGTGGCTTGCAGGTCACCGTGCACCGCGACGGCGGACGCCCCCCGCTGGTAGCCCAATGGGGCGGCGTCACCCTGGCCCGGGACACCACACCACGGCCCCTCAACGACAAGCCCCCGCGCATCTGGAGCAACCGCCGATCAGAACTTGTCCAACGACTTCTGGCCGACGCCTGCGAACTATGCGGATCCACCGAACAGGTCGAGGTGCACCACGTGCGTGCCCTCAAGGACCTCAACCCCAGGGGGCGGAAACACCAACCAGAATGGGCCACACGGATGGCATCCCGCCACCACAAGACCCTCGTCGCCTGCCGCGCCTGCCATGAAGACATCCACGCCGGACGTCCCACACGGCAACCACGATGAACACCAGAGAGCCGGATGCCACGGAAACCGTGCGCCGTCTAACTCGGCGCTGGATCGCCGGGAAGGGGTCGACGGAAAAGGTCCTGGCGACAGGAACCTCGCCGGCGATCTACTTCACGGGCATGTCCGGTTCGGGAAGGGGCCGACGGAAAAGGACCCGAACCACGGGCACCTCGCCGGCGGCCTACTTCACGTCACGCTCCGTTCCGTGGGAGCCGGGGGATGCGACTTCCCCCGGCCACCCGACCGTCTGTGACTTCAGCAATCCAGACGACACCTTTTCAAACCACCTCTTCAAGAAGTGGCGTGAACGCCAGGGCCTGGAGTGATCACTGGCGGAGGCCGTGCGCTCCCTCGTTACGGCCTGGTGAAGAACCTCGTGGTCGCTGGCGGAGGCTGGCACGGCCGCCATCGTGTACGCGCGGTTCCAACGTTGCGGCTCCCCGGCCCGCCTCAACACACTCCGTAGGGTGTGGGTGCCCAGAACTCGATCACGCTACGCGACCTGCGGGGTACGAGTGGCCCGGCTGGGCGCTGGACGCACTGCGCGGCGTCGAGCCGCACGAGGTGCTCCAGGCGCTCAACGCCGACCGACGCTGGCCCCGGCCGGCGACCAGCCCGGCCGGCGTCGCGGTGCTGACCATCTGGGCCCGCACCGGAGCCGGTCGACCGCTGATCGTCGCGGTCCGGCAGACCGGCGACTGGGACTGGCTGATCATCGGCGCCCGTGACATGCACCCCACCGAGGCGGTGGAATTCGCGCGATGGGAGGAGGCAAGCCATGACTGACCTGCCCGACAAGACCGAGGACGTGCAGCCGCTCATGGACGGCCTGCAGTTCAACGACGAACCGGCCGAGCTGCCACCACGGCCGGGAGACACCGTCATGGTCGTGCGGTCCTTGCGCCTTCCGGTCGAGTTGGACAAGCGGCTCAAGGCCGCCGCCGAAGCCCGCGGCGTGCCCATGTCGACGCTCGTCCGCGAATGGATCGAACTGGAACTGACCGCACTCGAGCAAGACCAGCCGATCTCCCGCGCCGACGCGCTACGGGCTCTTGCCGCACTGCGCCCGCTCGGCGTCGCCTGACGCCCCGGGCCGGCCCTCACTCGGAGCGCCGCCGGCAAGTACGGCACAGTGTCGGGGTCACGAACAGCCGCGCCCCGCGGGCTCGGCGGAAACAAGTCGGCTCAGAGGGCCTGCCCCGCCCAGCCGGCCCAGCAGGGTCGATCGGGTCGCCCTGCCGCCGCCGTACCCTCAGCTGGCGGCCGACGACGACCTTCGTGTCGCTCGACCATGCTTGCCGAGCCGGCCGAGCTACCCGATTGTCGTCCGCAAGATCAAATGAGGGAGCCGCTGGGCCACGGCCCGCGATCACGTCCCACCATTCCTCGCAGCGAACTTGCAGCTCAGACGCCGTGGACGAGGTTTTCGGCACCCACAGGCTCGACGCGGTGATCTACCGGGAGTACCTCGATCCCGGCTACACGGTCCCGAACATGGCGCCGCTGGTCGCCCGGGACCTGACCGTGCCACGCTGGGACCAGCGCATCCCCGGCTGCGTGCTGTACGCGGAGCCGAACGAGCGGCTACGGGTGCACGTGCGCAACGACGACACCGACCCGCACACCTTCCACGTGCACGGCCTGGTGTACGGCATCGACTCCGACGGCGCCTGGCCGTTCGGCGTCGCGGCCGCCGACGGGCGGCGCAGCGACGCCATCTGCCCGGGCGAGGAGTGGTGCTACGTCTTCGACGTCACGATGGAGACGGTCGGCTGCTGGCCGTTCCACGACCATCTGATGGACATCCAGGCGGCGGTCGACCGCGGCCTGTTCGGCGGCATCGTCGTGCGGCACCCGGACGGGCCGAAGCCGGACCTCGAGGTGCCGTTCTTCCTGCACCGGCTCGTCGGCGCCGGCGGCGAGCCGGCGTTCGACAGCGGCACCCTGAGCGGCAGGGACACCTTCACCCACACCTTCCCAACAGCGGGCACGTTCGACTACGTGTGCAAGTTCCACCCGATGCTCGGCCGGGTTCGGGTCAACCCGACCGGCCCGATGACGGCGAACGTCAGCATCGTCGACACCCCGACGCCCCGGTTCGTCGCCGACGACATCACCATCGGCGTCGGCGGCACGGCCACCTGGACGCACGGCGGGACGATGCCGCACGCGGTCAGCGACGCGGCGACCGCACCGCTGGACTCGATGGCGATCAACGGCCGCGCCTTCGTCGGCAACACCCCGATCGTCGCGGCCGACACCGGCGCGCGCATCCGCTGGTACGTGTTCAACCTCGACCTCTGGCGAACGCTGGCACAACTTCCACCCACACGGCCAACGGTTCCAGTTCGCCGGCGACACGGTCGACACGCGCAGCATCGGCCCGGCCGAGTCGTTCTGCGTGGACACCATCGTGCCGCCGGTCATCCTGGACCCACGCGCCTGCGACGACCACGGCCAGGACGACCACCACGACCACGAGGACCACGAGGACGACGACGAGCACCACGGCCACGATCCGCACGGCGGCGACCAGCAGCCGGACGACAGCCACGACGACGGCGGCGGGAACGGGCCGAAACGCCGCCGGTACTGCCTGCGCGGTGACTTCCTGGTCCACCGCCACGTCGAAATGCACATGATGATGGGGATGGCCGCGCTGGTCCGCGCCGTGCAGACGGTCATGCTCGACGACGAGGACATCGCCCGGCTCGGCTTCACCCTGCCCGAGGCCGACCCGGCGTACTGCCAGCTACTCGACCACCAGCACGACCACGAGGACGGGACGACCACAAGGGTACGGGCACGGCGGCGGACTCTCTCCTCGTCCGTACCGGATGGGGCGTCCGGCACGGTCAACCGCACGGTTGGCCGGGAGCCGGCGCCGTCTTCGACGACAGCCGGCTCCCGGCGTACCAGCAGCCACCTCTCTACGACCCGACCCGGTACGGCCGCATCATCTCGTTGTCCTCGTGCTCGACGATGTGGCAGTGCCAGACGTAGAGGCCGGGCAGGTCGAACAGGGCGCGGACCCGGGTGACCTGGCCGGGGTAGGCGATGACGGTGTCCTTGAGGCCGCGTTCGGCCGGCTCGGGGGGCCGGGCCGGGCCGCCGTCGAACGGCTGCCGGTCCACCACGCTGAACTGCACCTCGTGGATGTGGATCGGGTGCGCGTCCTCGGTGAAGTTGTGGATCTCCCAGACCTCGACCGAGTCGAGCGCCGGGTTCTCGGTGATCGGCTCCATCCACTGCAGCGATGTCGCGGTGCCGTCCGGGTTGACGGTGCCGAGCAGCGCCTCCCGCGGGCCGACGTCGGGCAGCACGTCGGAGCCGGCCTCGTTGAGCGAGACCTTGCGGACGTTGCCGGCCGGCGCCGGGGCGACCGGCGGCGGGGCCGGCAGGGTGAGCTGCGCGGGCGGCACGCTGGTGTCCCGCCCGACCCGCGGGACCACGGTGAACCGCATCACCTGGCCGGTCGTGCCGGGGTCGGCGAACGGGAAGTCGACACCCGGCACGCCGCCGCCGAACGGCTCGTCCGGACCCTCGTTGACCAGGTGCACCCGGGCGCCGACGGGGAGGCCGGTGAAGTCGACGATCACGTCGGCCCGCTCGGCCGGGGACATCAGCAGCCGGGGAAGCTGCACCGGCCCGGGCAGGAACCCGCCCTCCGCGCCGATCTGCCAGAACGGCAGCGCCGGGCTGGCCGGCCGCCGGGTGGGGTCGCCGGTGACCAGCGCGAGGATCAGGAACCGGGCGTTGCAGCCGTTCAGCAGCCGCAGCCGGTAGCGGCGCGGCTCGACCTGAAGCTCCGGCCAGGTGCGGCCGTTGACGACCATCGTGTTGTGGAAGGTCTCCGGGTTCCAGATCGGTGAGATGTCACTGTCCGGGATGTACGGGCCGGCGAACCCGTCGAAGAACTCCCGGCTGCCGGGATAGAACAGGGAACCGTCCGCATTGAACGACCGGTCCTGGATCGCGATCGGGATCTCGTGGTACCGGGTGCCGGCCGGGTCGCCCAGCGCCGGCGCCGGGCCGGGCAGTATCCCGCTGGGCAGGTCGTACGGTCCGCCGCGCAGCACGTAGAAACCCGCGGGCCCGGCGTACACGTTCAGCCGGGTCATCCCGAGCGTGTGGTCGTGGTACCACAACGTGCTCGCCGCCTGGTCGTTCTCGTACTGGAAGACCGCCGTACCCGGCTCCCACAGCTGGCCGACCCCGCTCTCGAATTTGCCCCGGAACTGGTCATAGAACGACCCGACCCGGGCGTAGCCGGCCGGGATGTCGCTGGCCACTGGCAGGTACCACGCCCCGGCGTAGCCGTCGCTCTCCTCCCGGCTGTGCCCGCCGTGCAGGTGCGTGACGATCGGCACCGGGCCGGTGTACGGCCCCGGCGTGCTGCTGAACATGGGCCGCATGTCCCGGCCGCCCGCCCCGCCCGGCGGGTTCGCCCAGTGCAGAGTCGGATCGACCGCCAGCAGGTGAGGCAGGTAATGCCCGCCGGCGTCTTTCAGGTCGTTGATCCACTTCACCCGGACCGGGGCGTTCCATTTCGCCTCGATCGTAAACGCCGGGTAGTTGAACGTGGCCGGAGACCCGACCGCGCCATAGCTCCATACCGTCGTGGCCGGCTTTCCGGGCGGCAGGATCTGCTGCAGGAACTGCCGGACCGCGATCTCGTAGTAGCTGACCTGCTTACTGCCGGAACGCATGATCTTGGTCGTCCGCGGCATTGCCGGCGGAATCACCAGTTGCGTCACGTACTTGGCGATCCCGGCCGGATCCAGCGTGCCGCCCGGAAGCGGGTCCGCGTACGCCGGCCGGGCACCGCGCAGGATCACCCCGGGCCCGACGACGGCCGCCGCGCCGGTCATCCCGGCCAGCTGTACGAACTGTCGCCTGGACAGGTGTCGTCGTACGATCGTGGAGTCGGTCATGGCCCCTTCCCCCTTCGCCCCGAAGAGCCAATCCCCGACGAATTCACAGCTCCCGCTTAAGTGAACCGCCGGCCGTCCGACCCAAACAGAGGCGAACGACCTTGCCAAACGTCCTTTGTGGAGTGACGCCGGTCACACCGGGCTGAGCAGCTCGCTGGCCGGACGACGGGCGGTCACCGGGGCGGCGTCGGCTCGCCCGAGCTGCAGCAGCATCTGCGGTGCTCCGGGCAGCGCGAGCCCGGCCCGGATCGCGTCCCGGACCGGCGCCGACTCCAGCGGCTGGGTGTGCATGCTGGCGAAGACCCAGCTGCCGGCCGCTCTCAGCAGCAGCCGGTGCAATGCCTGCCCGGCCCGCATCCAGTCCGCCCGGCCGTCGCCGCGGGTGATCAGCACGACGGTCGCCGCCGGCGGCGGCCCGCCACCGTCGAGCAAGCCCCAGCCGCGGCGAAGGTCGAAGTCCCGCATCATCAGCCGCCTACCCGGGCGGCCCGGCGTGGCCGAGTAGGCGCGCGCCGGGACTCCGTCGCGGGCGCGGCTGCCCGGCGGGCGGGTCCACCGCCGCAGCTCGGCCGGGACCATCGACAGCAGGCGTTGCCGGCGGTCGGCCGCGGCGACGAGCGCGGCAAGCCGCTGATGGTGACCGGGCCGGTCGACCACCAACAGGGCGGCGCCCTCGGCCTCGGCGTCGCGTTGCAGCGCGGCCAGCAGGCCCGCCGGGAGCGGATGCGGACTGAACGGTCCGCGGTGGGTGTGCCGGTGGTTCACCGCCGCGAGCAGCGCCCGCTCGGCGGGCCCGATCGGCTCCGGCCTGCCGAGCCACACCCGGGCGAGCAGGTCAGGTTGGCCCGGGTTGGGGAGCACCTGCATCGGGGCGCGATGGCCCAGCTCGCGCACCGCCAGCCGAAGCCCGAACAGGGCGGCGCCGCAGCTGATCAGCATCTCCCGGCCGTCCGGGTCGGCGAACGGGAGCCGCCGGCGCGGGTCGGCATGCAGCTCGATGCTGGTCCCGGCGACCCGGAACCACCACGGCTGGGTGTTGTGCACCGAGGGAGCCCGCCCGGCGGTCGTGACCAGGCGCCGGACCAGGTCCGGCGAGACCCACGCCGCGCCGCCGGGACCACCTGCCGGTGCGGGGCCGCCGGACATGACCCTCCTCCCACCAGCGATGCCCGCCCAGGCTGCCTCCGCCCGGCAGCGGCCGGCAGGGCCATCCGCCCTGTCCAGTGCGGGACCAACGTCCTTTGCCAAAAGGCCGGACGTGGTCTGTGGTGGATGGGCTATTGGTCGGTGCGTTGCACGATCCACAGCCCGGAGTTCATGTCGCTGAGGTAGGCGAGGCCGGTGGCCTCGTCCACAGCGACGCCCCAGACCTGGGTGGCGTTGGTCAGGACGCCTCGCTGGGACGGGCTGACCGGGTCGTTCGCGCTGGGCGGGACGAAGTAGGCGACCTCCCTGGGTGCCGCCGGGTTGCTGGTGTCGATCACCCGTACGCCGTCGGTGTACCAGGAGGCGTAGACGTCGGTGCCGACCAGCAGCGGGTTGTGGATGACGTAGTCGCCGGCGCCCTGGTCGTTGGTGCCCAGCGAGTTCGGCGTCCGGTAGTCGCCGATCTGCACCGGGCTGGCGAGGTCGGCGTAGTCATAGACCCGCAGGTAGCCGTAGCCCTTCTCGGTGCCGCTGCCGGAGGTCTTGCAGAAGTCCTCGTCGGCGGTGAACAGCAGGTGGCGTGCCTCGTCGTAGTTCGACAAGTGCCCGTCGCCGTCGGCGGTGGCCGGGTAGACGGTGCGGCCGCGGTACACCGGCGTCGCCGGGTCGGTCAGGTCGACGGCGATGAAACCGCTGTCCCAGTAAGCCAGGAAGGCCAGCTTGCCGTCGGCGGACGGCTCGGCGCTGTGCCCGTAGACCGGGTCGGGGTCGCAGCCCAGCCCCGGCGCCGGTGGACCGCCGAGGTCGTGCACGACGCCCCAGTCGGCGACCTCGACCGGCCGGGTCGGGTTCGTGATGTCGATGAGCCGGAAGTCGCCCCGACCCGCCCGGTCGCGGAAGCCGTTGGGCGAGGTGCTGTCCGGGTACTCGCTGGCCGGCACCGACGCGTACACGAAGGTGCGGGCCAGGTCGGTTCGGTGCTGCACCTCCAACTCGTGGATGCCACGGGTGCAGCACCCGGTGTTCAGCCGACCGATTTCGGCCGGATGCGCCGGGTCGGTCACGTCCCACACCTGCAGGCCGCGGAACAGGCCCAGGTCGTACCGGGATCCGCACGCCTGGATGCCGACCACCGCGATGTCGCGCCCGGCCAGCGGCCCGTACCTGGCCGTGTACACCACCACGTCCTCGGCCGACGTGTCCGACGGGTTCTGCAGCTTCGCCACCACCGTCGGCCTGCTCGGCGTCCGGGCGTCGATCACCGCGACACCGGAGTGGGCGTCGTCCGGGCAGAACCGGTTGTCGCCTCCGCCGGACCAGTCCTGGAACCCCCAACTGCCGACGTAGGCGAAGCCGCGGTGCACGAACACGTCGGCGTTGAAGCCGCGGTTGCCCAGGTCGTTGTGGCCGACCAGGCGCATGTTGAACGCGGCACCCGGGGTGGTGGCCGCGGACGCCGGCGGCCCGGCCAGGCAGGCGAGAGCCATTCCGGCCGCCGCGCCGAGTGTCCAGAGTCGACGTCTGATCATCCTGTGCTCCCCTCTGGCCACAGGCCTAATCGGCGCCCGTGTAGCGGAAGATGTACAGGCCGAGGTCGCGGTCGCTGGCGGCGACGTACTCCTGACCGCCCTGCTGGAAGACCTGCACGCCCCAGAAGTTGTTGCCGCCTTGGTCGATGAAGTGGCCAACCTCGACCAGCCGGTCGTTGACGATCTTCGTGACCCGGAACCCGCCGGCGTAGTAGGAGAAGTAGGCCAGGTCGGCGCGGGTCTGCGAGGTGGCCACCTCGTGCACCGTTAGGTCGCCGAAGCCGGTCGCGTACGCCGGGTCTTCGCCCTGGGGATCGCCCAGGTGTCCAGTTCGGGCAGCTTGCCGGCCCCGTTGCGGAACAGGTGCACGTAGCCCCAGCCGTCGAAGAAGCCGTGGATGGTGATGACGTCGCCGGTCTGGCCGAGGGTGACCCCGGGGATCTCGCTGGCGGTGCCGGCCAGGCAGGCGGCCGGGTCGAACGCGGCCTCCCGGTCGAAGAACCCGAACCCGGTGCGGCGGTTGGCGGAGAATGTCGGGAGGGTGCCGGACACCGTCATGCCGAACGCACCGCAGGCGTCCGGGCCCTCGCGGTTGACGATGATGACGCCCTCGTAGCCGCCGGCCTGCTCGACGCTGGCGACCTTCTCGGTGAACGTGCACAGTCCGCGGGTGACCACGGCGATCTGGTCGCCCGGTGTGGCCGGCGCCGGCGGCACGGCGGCGTCGCCCGGGCAGGCGCGCCCGGCGTAGACCGCGGTGCCGGTCAGCGTCTGGCCGTCGCCAAGCTTCGGGGTGTCGCTGCCCTGGGAGAGCCGGACGGCGGCCGGGGTGTCGTCCGTGGTCGCCTCGGCCGGGATCGGGGTGAAGTCCTCGTCGGCGCCGATGATGTAGCGGTTGTCCAGCGTCCACTCGGGCTCGTGCCCGTTGCCCTCCGGCGGGCGTGCGTTGCCGGTCGCCTCGAGCAGCTGCGGGTCCGGGTCGGTGAAGTCGCTGTCGCCCACGTAGGAGATGTGGGTCGGGTCGGTGACGTCGAGCACCACATACCCGGCGTCCCAGTAGGAGGCGAGCAGGTAGAGCCGGCCGCCGACCGGCTTGACCACCACGTCGTGGAAGAAGACCTGGGTGAGGTTGTCCGGGGCCGCCTGCAGGATCTGCGGGAAGGTCTGGTCGAGGTCGTACTCGGCGATCAGCCGCGCCTTCTTCGGGTCGGTGATGTCCAGGATGTCGACGTCGGCCTCCTCCTCGTCGTCCACGATCACCGCGTACGCCTTGTCCCCGGCGTCCCAGGCGAACACGCTGTGGATCTCGTTGGCGGCCTTCTTGCCCTGCCCGTTGACCGTCGAGTCGCCGACCCCTTCGACCAGCGGGGTCGGGTGCGCCGGGTCGGTGATGTCGTAGATGTTCATCCCGCCGAAGCCGGCCGGGTCCTTGCAGATCTCGTTGTTCGTGACCAGGACGTCGCCGGTGAACGACGGCGTGTCCAGGTGCAGCCCCTGCACGCCCTCCCCGGGGTAGCTGCCCTCCTTGGCCTGGATGAAGGCCACCTCGCGGGGCTGGCCGACGTTTCGGATGTCCACCACGTGGATGCCGTTGTAGCTGCAGGTGGTGCCGCCCCAAGCGGCGAGGAACGCGTAGCCGTTCCACACCCCGACGTCGGCGATCTTCTCCGGCACCACGTTCTTCAGCCGGAGCTTCGAGACGAGCTGGACGTTCGCGCTTGTCCCGGCCGGGAACAGGTGCCCGGCGGTGGTGCCGTGCTGCTGCGTGTCACGTGCCGCGTCGGCCGCCGTGCTGCCGCCGTCGTCGGCGGTTTCGGCGTAGGCGGTGCCGGTCAGCGCAAGCAGTGCGGCCGCGGCCAGCGCGACGATGCCCCGATTGCGGCGAGAACGGAGTGCCACGATGCCTCCCGATGGTCCGGCCCGGATCCGGACGCGGCCCGGACCGCGGACGGTGCTGGTGTTCCGCCTGCCTGGCCGCAGGCTACGGTCACCTACGCCGTGTAGGAAGATGGGCATTGGGTGACTGCCGTGCACCCTGTGTGACAGGGAGTTGGGGGAACCGCAGGCGGCAGCGCGGCCGGGGAGCGCCGCGCCGCCCGCATACTCGGCGTGGAGGTGGTCGTGCTCGCGCTCGCCGCGCTGGTCGGCATCGCCGCGCTGACCGGCGCGGTGCTACCCCGGCTGCTGCTGCGCGTGTCCTGGACCGCTCGAGCGCCCGCGCTCGGCATCGCCGCCTGGGCCGCCGCCGGCATGGCCTTCCTGCTCAGCGCGACGCTCGCCGGACTGGTGCTGGTCGGCAACGCGGAGGCGGCCGCCGACCGGCTGGCGCACCTGCTGGGCACCTGCTTGACCGGGGTCCGCGACCACCTGGGCGCCACGGTCCCCAGCGGGCTCGCCTCGACCATCGGCGCGGCCGTGGTCGGTGGCATGGTGCTGCCGGCGCTGGTCGGCGTGATCAGCGCGGTGGTCCGGACCGCGCGTCGGCGGGCGCGCCATCTGGCCTCGCTGGCCCTCGTCGCGCGGCCCGGTGCGCACCGCACGGTCGTCCTCGACCATCCGGTCGCCGCCGCCTACTGCCTGCCGGCGAGCACCATCGTGGTGACCAGCGGCGCGCTGGCCATGCTGACCGAGCCGGAGCTTCAGGCCGTGCTCGCGCACGAGCGGGCGCACCTGCGGTCGCGCCACCACCTGTTGCTCACCGGCGCGTCGGCCGGCGCCCGGGCGTTGCCGTTCGTGCCGCTGCTGCGCTCGGCCGCGGCCGAGCTGCCGCGGCTGGTCGAGCTGGCCGCGGACGACGCCGCGGCGGCGCGCTGCGGCCGGCCCGAACTGGCCTCGGCGCTGCGGAAGCTCCCCGCCGGCGGATGGCCGGGCGGGGCGCTGAGCGCCGCGGCGTTTGCGGCAGAGCGTGCTCGGCGGCTTGGCACGGACAAGCGCGCCCTGCCCCCGGCAGCCGCGGCGGCGCTGGCCGCGGGCCTGACGCTGCTTCTGCTAGCCTGGATACCCACGTAGGGGTAGCGGGCTAACGCTACGGTCGATCGAGCCGGGCTTGCTTCGTGTGGGCGGCCCGCTGACGTTAGCTCTCGGTCGAACCGATGAACCATCTCCCACAGTGTTAGCTGGTTGGCC
>WNGE01007336.1_pt1 | contig 14699 bp, 11 predicted proteins | sample 5400651 | NCBI WGS metagenome assembly WNGE01 (sample SAMN13153370, study PRJNA577476) | soil metagenome | isolation source: 60 cm soil or saprolite under grassland replicate 2 | place: USA:California | collected 2016-06-15 | reverse complement strand
ATGAACACACAAACCAAAACTTCACTACGACGGCTTCGAAACCATTTGGAGTCGGCTTTCATCGTGCTCGGACTTACCTGCTTTGCGCTTCCCCAGAGTGCTCAGGCGGTCAGTCCGAAGCCCGACGGCGGCTATCCCGGGGCCAACACTGCGGAAGGAGACGCCGCCCTTTTTAGCCTCACAACCGGCGGGTACAATACTGCCCTTGGTTTCTTCTCACTCAGGACCGACACCACTGGCAGCTTCAACACCGCTATCGGTGCCGGGGCGCTCTTCGTCAACACCGCAGACTCTAATACGGCCACTGGCGCCGGGACGCTTTTGGGCAACACCACCGGCTACCAAAACACGGCCAACGGAGCCTTCGCGCTCTCGAGCAACACAATGGGGTACCAGAACACGGCCAACGGTTATGAAGCGCTGTTTAGGAATACGGTAGGTCTCGCCAACACTGCTAATGGAACGTACGCGCTCTATAGCAATACCACCGGATACGAAAACACAGCCACCGGTGGTGCCGCGCTCCTGAGCAACACAACCGCTGTCGGAAACACAGCCACCGGTGCTAGCGCGCTGAAAGAGAACACCACTGGCTACAGCAACACAGCCACCGGTGCTCAAGCGCTCGTTTTCAACACCACCGGCAGCGTCAACACGGCCAATGGTTTCAGTGCGCTGCACAACAACAGCATCGGCAACGACAACACGGCCGCTGGTAGCTATGCGCTCCCTGGCAACACCACCGGCAGCCAAAACACGGCCACTGGTAGTAGTGCGCTCTACAGCAACACTACCGGCAACTCTAACACGGCCGATGGTTTTGAGGTGCTCTCTAGCAACACCACCAGCAACGGCAACACGGCCACGGGCTGGAGAGCGCTCTATCAGAATACCACCGGCAGCGAAAATACCGCCGTCGGCTTCGCTGCGCTCTTCGGAAACAGTACCGGCAACAGCAACGTCGCGTTGGGCTCCGGAGCTGGACAATTTGCAACAACTGGTTCCAATAACGTCTATATCGGAGCAGGGATGACTGGTCAACCTGGCGACAACAACTCCTGCTTCATTGCGAGCATCGAAGGGCAAACCGCCGTCTCAGGAACGGCAGTGTTTATTCAGCCTAATGGTAAACTGGGCACGGTCACCTCATCGCGGCGCTTCAAAGAGGACATTAAACCAATGAACACCGCCAGCGAAGCGCTTCTGGCGCTCAAGCCGGTGACTTTCCGTTACAAGAAAGGGATCGATCCCAAAGGCACTCCACAGTTTGGGCTGATAGCCGAGGAGGTGGAAAAGGTGAATCCCAAGCTGGTCGTGCGCGATAAAGAGGGCAAAGTCAACACCGTGCGCTACGAGGCAGTAAACGCGATGCTGCTAAATGAATTCCTCAAAGAGCACAAGAAAGTAGAGAGATTGGAAGCGACGATTGCTCAGCAGCGTAACGATTTCGAGGCTGCCGTTGCTGAATTAAAAGGACAAATCCAAAAGGTCAGCGCGCAGATGGATATGAGCAGGCCCGCGCCGCAAGTAGTAGCTAACCCCTAGGCATTCTGCTGACAACGAATCCTTGAGATGCGGCGTCCGGCAACTTCGGGCGCCGCGTCTGTTTTTGTGAATCCGCGGTCGAGGCTCACATTTGCCATACCTCTCTGGCCCGGCAGGGCTCGTGCGAAGGCGCAAAAATTCGTGGCTTGTTTTGCCGTAGCCTTGGCGAAGCGGGATCAAAAAAAAGTCGTGTCAAAATTCTTCGGAACTTCGGCCCGAATTTCCGGGACTGCGAATGGGAAACATCCAAATGAAAAACCAGGAAATTCAAATGAAAACATCTATGAAACAAATGCTGCTCGGCGAATCACCGGTTCGTATAAAACGAAGTCTTAGCAACGTCACTATCGCTTTGCTTTTCATATCAGCAGCGATTACCTGCTCGCTCACAACGTGGGCGACTTCTCCCGGATATGGCACGGCGTCAGGTATCGGCAAAACATCCCCGACTGGTACGATATCTGACCTGACCAGGGATAACCCTGGGAATCCACTTTTAGGAGAATGTGTGGGAGAGCCTAGAGTGACACTCGCGCCTGCATTCGCCTCCGATTATACGTGCACGAACCTGGGCACAGTGCCTGTGCCTTTCGGGTGGGGCGCTCTTACTTTGAAATATAATGATCCAAACACGTTGCTTATTGGTGGAGCTGCGAATACCGCCAATGGCCGCATCTATCAGATTGCGGTCACTCGCGACGCGAACCATCATATCACGGGCTTTTCCGGCGGCGCCACGGTGTATCCGGCGCCGAACTCAACGATTGATCAATACAATGACGGCGGCGTCGTATTTGGACCCGAGAATTTGCTCTTTGTAACGCGCTTCCCTAATAATCAACTTGAACAGAGTAAGCCCGGCAGCATTGCTCCCGACAAAATAACAGATCTCACGGTACTTGGCATACACTCATCGGTAGGCGATCGGTTTCGTGCCATCAGGATTTCCCGGGGCAGGCAGCATGAAAATCGCTTCCTTCAACACCGGCGAGTGGTATCACTGCGATTACGTTCCGGACGGCAACGGCACGTGTGAGATCATCACGGCATTCCGGTGCACGATCCTTATTGGCGATAGCGGTCCCGAGGGCATTGCTTTCGTGCCGCCTGGTTCGCCAGTATTTCCTGCCACACCCTCCGACCCTGCTTTACAACGAGATACTGGCCGAATCCGGCGTCAGCCAGGTGGATCTGTTTGACACCGGCGCCGCTACCCCCCACCCTCCAACAGCTGAACAGTACGACATCGTGTTCGCCTTTTCCAACAACATCTGGAACAACGCCGTGGCGATGGGTAACGTGCTGGCCGACTACGAAGACGCTGGCGGAGTTGTGGTAGTAGGCAATTACGCCTGGGCCAACGACGGCGGGTGGCTCCTGCAGGGTAGATGGATGACCGGCGGATACAGCCCGTATAACTCAACTGGTCAAGCTAACTTTTCCTCGAATACCGCCAACATCACTAACCCGTCCCACGCATTGATGCACGGAGTGAGCAGCCTGAGTGCCTTTTACCGTGATGGCGTGCCTTTGGCGTCAGGAGCGTCGGCAGTCGCGATGTGGACGGACGGCCCTCCGGCGGTCGCTTACAAGACCAACAACGGCAGGACAGCAGTGGGCATAAATGCCTGGCTGGGCCACACCAACGATTATGCAGGAGCATGGGGACGAGTGATAGTGAACGCGGGCAGATGGTTGCTTCCTTGCGGCGGGACACCGACGCCGACACCGACACCCACTGCCACGCCAACCGCGACGCCTACTGCAACGGCTACGCCCACCGCGACGCCAACAGCCACGGCGACCGCAACTGCGACACCTACCGCGACGGCAACGGTGTCCCCTACGACAACGCCAACTCCAACGGTAACACCAACCGCGACAGCCACTGCAACTGTAACACCGACACCTACTCCCACGCCGGGCGGTTGTGTTTTCGGACAAGGTTATTGGAAGAACCATGAGCAGTGGCCAGTAAGTCAATTGCAGCTTGGCAACCGCACTTATAACCGCCAGGAATTGCAATCGATTCTACGTCAAAAACCCCATGGCAACGGCTTGGTTCAGCTGGCGCATGAGGAGATTGCCGCAAAACTGAACATTGCCAACGGCGCGGACGGAAGCTGTGTAGAGCAAACATTGGCTGCAGTCGATGCTTTGATCGGGAACCTGGTTATTCCGCCAGTTGGCAACGGCCATCTGCGACCGAGTGATTACAGGCGCAAACTCACCATCTACAATAACGGCGGGCTGTGCAGTCCACACTGCGAGTCGAGTCCGCTGCCACACGCGAGTCCGACTCCTCCTCCGAGGCCGCACCCGACGGCACCACCTCGGCCAGGGCACTGATGACTACAAACTAAAAACGACGAAACAAAAAAGCGTTAAAGCGTCGGAAAATGTAGCCGGAGTCCTCGGATTCCGGCTACAACTTGTACATCAAGAAGCGCTCGCAGCGACGAGGATTTTGATTACAGGTTCGTAGCGTTGGCTAACCGTGGTTCAAGGGGTAATCCCGAAAGCATTAGGACTTGTCTCTTATCAACGCTTCAAGGCATTCAATATCGGCTGGGGGTAAACGCCCAGCCAAACCGTTGAGACAATTAATGCGCTGATGGCGACACGGGATAACGCGGTGACCGGAATCTTGTCGGTTCTTTCTGAGGACTGCCAGTACATCGCGCGAACGACTTTGAGATAATAATAAAAGCCGCAGCCCACGGTGAGTATCCCGACGATGACCAGCATGATCTGGCGCTGCGAAATCGCCGCGTAGAAGATAAAAAACTTTCCTAAGAATCCCGCCGTAAAGGGGACACCGGCGAGCGAGATCATGCCGATTAGCATCGCGAATGCGAGGAATGGCGAACGTTTGGCGAGACCATCAAAGTCGGAAATTTCGTCGCCCGTTTGCTGCGCGACAATTACCAACACTGTGAAACTGAGGATCGTCATCAGCAAGTAAGCTGCGAGATAGAAAGTCACGGCGCGGACATCGAAACAGACAACCCCGATTAGCAGATAACCCGCGTGCGCGATGCTGGAATAAGCAAGCAGCCGTTTCAGGTTTGCCTGAGGCAGGGCTGCGAGATTTCCATAAATCAATGTGAGCAGCGCGATCAATACGAGCAGTCGCTCTGTTTGCGGCAGCGTGAGGAACGGGACCAAAACCCGTAGCAGCACAACAAATCCTGCTGCTTTCGAAGCAACGGAAAGATAAGCAGTCACTGGAGTGGGCGCGCCTTGATAAACATCCGGCACCCAGATTTGGAATGGCACGGCCGCGATCTTGAAGCCAAGCGCGACCAGAACAAAAACCATGCCGAGCAGCGCTGCACCGCGATCTGTAGCCGGATTAGCCAGCGCCTCTGTGACCCGGTGCAGATTTGTCTGGCCGGTCACGCCGAATATCCAAGCAATTCCATACACCAGAAACGCCGTGGAGAGCGCGCTGAGCACCAGATATTTCGTGCCCGCTTCCAGAGTGACCGGATTGCGCCGGGTAAAGCTGACGAGCACATAAAACGATATCGTCACCAGCTCAAGGGCGACAAAGATGAAGACGAAATCGATGGCCGACACCAGATACATCAGGCCGGCGCAGGTGAAGATTGGCACTGCGAAAAACTCGCCGAGTCCGTCTTGCGAACCGGGAAAAGAACGGCGCACAACCGGGGCATAGTCGATCATCATCACGAGAACGAGGATCGTGGTCAGCAGCGCGAACTGTTTGAAGAAGATCGATAACCGGTCGGCGGTGTAAAAACTCCAGAAACCAGTTGCTTGATTCGGCGATGGAAATGGAGCCACGAAGAAGCTGGCCAGAAGAATGATCGCCAAACCGGCAATTGCCGCTAAGGCCAGAAACCGTTTGTCGATTTTCGCGGCAAACGCTTCGACCATCAGGATCAGCATCCCCAGCACCAGCACAGCGATCTCAAGTTCTGGCGCTGTGATCTTCATCATCTGTTTGCGGTCAGATAAGTGCGGAACTTGGGCGCCAGCATTCGCACGAAGGATTGCGGAAAGAACCCGTAGCAAAGAAGCGCGGCCACCAGAAGGGCAACCGGCAGACGCAACGCCGGCCGAAGGTCGACAAGGTCCTTCCACTGCTCCTTTAGCGTACCCATGAACGTTTTGCGATATGCTCGCAGCATGTAAACCGTCGAGATCACTACTCCCCAAAGCGCGAGGACCGTGGCGATTTGAAAAATATGAAAGCGGCCCATCGCCCAGCCGTTTTTGAACGAGCCAAAAAAGATCATGATTTCGCCGGTAAAGTTCGCCAAGCCGGGAAGACCGATGGCAGCAAATGCGCCAAATCCAAAGGCGAGCCCTGCGAACGGCATGACCCTGGCCAGACCGCCAAGTTCATCGAAAACCAATGTGCCTGTCCGCTGCCGTAATTCACCTGCGAGCGCAAATAGCAGCGCAATTGATAGACCATGAGCGAACATCAACACAGCCGCACCGGTCACACCAAGAATGCCGGCGCTGGCAATGCCGAGAAAGATGTAGCCCATGTGCATCACGCTCGAATAACCAAGCATCCAATCGAGCCGCTTCTGAGCAATTGTAACCAGCCCTACGTAAATGATGTTCCCGAGCAACAGCACCACCAGCAGATCCGCCCAGTGACGCGCGCCTTCTGGGAGCAGGGGAATAGCCACCCGCAAAAGACCGTACAGGCCAAATTTCTTCAGCACTCCGGCATGCAACATCGCTGCTGGCGCTGGAGCCGAAGCGTAAGCTTCAGGCGCCCAGGTATGAAATGGGAAGAGGGAAATGAGAATTCCAAAACCGATAAGCAACAGCAGGTACACGTGTCGTTGTGCGTCCGCTGCGATCTGACCTTGTGCGGCACCAACCTGTAATGCGCGAATGTCAAAGCTGCGCCAGGTCGGCGGAAAGCTTTGGTAAAGTAAAATCAGCCCAAGCAGCAAAACAAAACTTCCGATCGCGAGATAGATCGTAATTTTCCACGCTGCCGCGACTCGATTTCCGCTTCCCCAGATTCCAATCAACAAAAATGTGGGAATCAGCGCCAGCTCGTGAAATGCATAGAAGAAAAGCAAGTCGATTGACGCAAACGCGCCGATTGCACCGCCGGAAATGAACAAGAGACAGGCGTAGAATGCATTTTCATATCTCTCGATTGTTCCGGCAAACCAGACCGCGGCCAGCGTAACAATACTGGCAAGCAGCACCATTATGAGGCTCAAGCCGTCTATGCCGGTCGTGAAGCTCAGTCGCCATTCGGGAGATAAGCTAAACGACGTAACGTGCTGGAAATTGTCTTTCCCATGATCAAAGGAAATCAGGAGAAACAGCGCCGCGGCAAACGTCAAAATCGACGCGGCCAGCGCCGTCTTGCGAGCAGGCGCGCCGACCATGATCAAAATGGCGGCGATGATCGGACAAAAGATGGTAAAGAGAACCATTAGCGGAAAATCTGAAAAGCTATTTGCCCACGAAAGAGCGCGAGATTGTAGGGCGTTTCTGTGAAACGTTTTTTCTGATAGATGGCGTCTGACACAGACGCTCTACAGTTCTCTTCTTTTCGTGTCATTCGTGTGTTTCGTGGGCTAAACCCTTATCGGAAAACAGCAAAGTAAATGACGGCAACAACACCAAGCCCGAATAAAAAGACATAGCCTTGCAGATTTCCCACCTGGACCAGCCGCAAAAGAGCGCCTATGCCCCAGGTCCCACGACTGCTTCCGCCCACCACGCCAGCATCGATGATCCAGCGATCAACGAAAGCCGACACGCGTGCCAGGAGCTCCTGCGCGCAGTAAATCAGCCAGCTGTAGAACTCGTCGAAATAAAATTTATGGCGCAATAGTTCCAAGTCTCCAATCGGTTCAGTGGCGCGGTTGCGGTAAAGAGCAATGGCCAGCCCACTTCCCACAATCAACGCGACGATCGCAAGTGCGGGAACGATGATTGCAACTCCCTTTTCGACTGGGAGTGTGAGGAAGTTTCGTGCGAAGAACGCAAATCCACCGAGTGTCGCCAAAAACGCGAGCACGATTAACGGGACGGTCATTACCGGTGGTGATTCCCGGCTGTCACGTGCGATTTCACTTCGTGCTTCCCCGAAGAAGACAATCACGAGCAGGCGAATCACGTAGAAGGCGGTCAGAAACGCCGTGAACAACGCGACGGCAAAAATCGGAGTGTTGCGTTCGTACGCGAGCGCAAGAATTGCATCTTTGCTGAAAAAGCCGCTAAACGGCGGACAGCCGATCAATGCCAGCGCGCCGACAACAAAAGTAATAAATGTGATCGGGAGTTTCCGGGAAAGGCCGCCCATTTTCCAGATGTCCTGTTCGTGATGAAGCATCACAATGACTGAACCGGCGGCTAAGAACAGGAGCGCCTTAAAGAACGCATGCGTAAACAGGTGAAACATCGCTGCATCATTCGAGGCAAGTCCCACCGCCATTACCATGTAACCAAGCTGTGACAACGTGGAGTAGGCGAGAATTCGCTTGATGTCGTTCTGCTGCGTTGCAATTAACGCAGCCATCACTGCGGTGATTGTGCCGATCCAGGCGATGGTCAGAAGCGCAGTCTGTGAAGCTTGAATGATGAACGCAACACGGACCAGCATATAAACACCTGCCGCAACCATTGTCGCGGCGTGAATCAACGCGGAAACCGGCGTCGGTCCTTCCATCGCGTCCGGCAACCAGACGTGCAGCGGAAACTGGGCCGACTTGCCTACCGCGCCGCAGAAAATCAACAGGGCGACAATTGTCAGAAATAGCGGATGACCGGCTAATGTCGACATCCGCGGCGCGATCTGAGCGAAAACGACAGACCCAGTCGCCATCCAAATCATCAGGATTCCAATCATGAATCCGAAATCACCGATGCGCGTGGTGATGAATGCTTTATTGGCTGCGTCCGCAGCGGCGTCGCGATAGAACCAGTGGCCAATTAGCACATAAGAGGTAAAGCCGACCAATTCCCAAAAGATGAAAAGCATGACGAAATTATTCGCGAAAACGATTCCAAGCATCGCAAACATGAAGAGCGACAGCGCGGCGAAGTAACGGGATTTGCCTTCGTCATCTCGCATGTAACCCAGCGAATAAATGTGAATGACGGCCCCAACAGCGGAAACGAGAACGGCCATGGTTCTGCTCAACTGATCCAGTGTCAGGCCGAGCGGGACTTGGAAGACGCCGCTAATGCCGATCCATGTAAACTCAGCCGCGTCGCCAGTTTGGTGTGCAAAGATCAAACAACTGCAGATAAAACTTACAAACACCGCCGCGATTGAGATCGAACTGCTTAAAGTTTTCCATCGACGGGTGAACAGCGTGATAACAGCGGCGCTCAGTAGCGGAGCGAGCAGAATCACCCAGGGAAAACATGAGTTCATCGGCCGAAAATGACGAAGCACGAATGACGAATGACGAATGAATGACGAAGCACGAATGACAAGCTAATCCAGCGTCGCGGCCGAGCGTCTTTGTCATTCGTCATTTGGACTTCCTCCGTCATTCGCCATTAGACATTCGTCATTCTCTCGTGCGTCTCGTGGGTTAAAACTTCAGGGCGCTGATATCTTTCACGTCTGTCGTCTGTCTGGCACGAAATAGGGCAACAAGGATGGCGAGGCCCACCGCGACTTCGGCAGCTGCTACCGTGATGATGAAAAAGACGAACACCTGCGCGTTGTAATTGGGCAGACCGTTTGGATCGACACGGAATCGCGAAAAGGCAACGAGCGACAAGTTTGCCGCATTCAACATCAACTCCAGTGACATAAGAATGATGATTAGGTTGCGCCGCATCATCACTCCGGCGAATCCAATTGAAAAAAGAACGCCGCTTACGAGGAGGTAATGGCCGAGTGTAATCATTCTATCGAGGCTCGCGTTTGCTCAACAGCACCACGCCAATGGTCGCCACCAGCACGAGAACACCGATGATTTGAAACGGGAGATTGTAATTTCGAAAAAGAGCGATGCCGATGTTCCGCACATCATCAGTGGATCCCAAGAGAGGCGGAAAAGTTCTTCGCGCAGCCTCAAAGCGCCCGATCGTAAGGACAATCTGAACGAGCAGAATGAGCGCCACGCCGCCGCCGCCTGCGGCAGCAAGCCAATTAATTCCACGCCGTTCTTCGACCTGCAGGTTAAGAAGCATGATGATAAAAAGAAAGAGCACCATGACGGCGCCCGCATAAACGAGCACCTGAATGATCCCGACAAAGAATGCGTCGAGTGACATGAACAGCGCAGCCAGTCCCAGGAACGAAACGACCAGACTCAGCGCGCTGGCGACGGGATTGCGATTGATGACAACGGCGACACCGAAGATCAGCGTCAACGACGCAAAAAGCCAAAAGAGGAAGGGAGACATTGCTAGTAGAGTAATGGAGTAGTGAAGTATTGGAGTAATGAATTCGTATCTCTTGCCAACACTCCACTGCTCCAATTCTCCATCACTCTAATGCCGCTCATTTCTTCTCGTTCCATTTCAAGACGACGCCGTGCATTACTCCGCCGATTTCGATCAGCTTCTCTTTGTGATGCACCATTTCCGCCCGAGTGAAGCCAGTGATGGCATAATCTTTACGCAGAAAAATCGCCTGCTCGGGGCAAACCTCCTCGCACATCCCGCAGAAAATGCAGCGAATCATGTCGATATCGAATTGGTCCGGATATTTCTCGACTTTGGCGAAGCGATCGGTCGATGGGATTTCGCCGGGAATAATCTTGATCGCGCGTGGCGGGCAAATGAATTCGCAGAGCTGGCAGGCGACACAACGCACACGGCCATCCTCATCCCGAACCAACGCAGGCGCACCGCGGTAGTGTTCCGGCAGGCTGCTGTCATGTTTTTGCTCGGGATATTGCATCGTGACCTTGGTCCGTCCCAGCAGCATGTTCTTGAAATGCTTAAACGTAATCGCCAGGCCGGCGACGATAGCGGGCAGATAGAGTCGCTCGAGCCAGTTCAGTTTCGGTCGTGGAACAGTAATAGCCATGAGTGTTAATCTGGAAGCCAGGAATCCAGGAGTAATGATTTTTCGAATCTTCCTGGTTTCTTGGTTTCCAGATTTATATTGGAACGAAACGCAAAATTGCTGCCACAATAAAAATGTTCACCAATGCGATCTCGAAAAAGAACAGCCAACCGAGACGCATGAGCTGGTCGTAGCGGAATCGGGGGAGCGTCCAACGCACCCACATGAAAATAAAAATCATGATGGAAACTTTCGCGAAGAAAACCGCGATGTTGATCAGGCCGAAGAGCCAGCCGCGCGAGCCATCGGGAATCCCGGGAAAATGCCAGCCGCCGAAGAACAATGTAACGAGCACGGCCGACCCAGTGATCATCGCTGCGTATTCGCCTAGAAAATACAGGGCGAACTTCATGGAGCTGTATTCGGTGTTGTAACCGCCGGCCAACTCCTGTTCGGCTTCCGGCAGATCAAATGGCAGCCGGTTTGTCTCTGCAAACATTGCGATCATGAATACGAGGAAGGAAATGATCATGGGAACAGTGAGCAGCCATTTCCACGGGTTCGTCCAATCGCCGACAAAAGGTGCGATGAACCAGCCATGCTCAATCTGATAACGCACCACGCTGGTCAGGCGTAAATTTCCAACCAGGAGAAAAACCGGAATGACCGCGAGCCCGAGCGACAGTTCGTACGAGAGCATTTGCGCGCTGGAACGGATCCCGCCGAGGAACGGATATTTGGAATTTGATGCCCAACCGCCAATAACGATCCCGTATACGCCGAGCGATGCGATGGCGAAGACAAAGAGAATCCCGACATTCACATCCGCGATCACCATCGGAACACCGAACAGCGTGCTGCCGAAGGGGACCACCGCGATCGTAATGATGGCCGGCATCACGGCCAGGCATGGAGCGAGCCAGTAATAAAACGTATTCGCCGCTCGCGGCGTAAAATCTTCTTTCAGCAGCAACTTGAACATGTCCGCGATGGGTTGGAACAGACCGGCTGGTCCCACGCGATTCGGCCCCAGGCGGTCCTGGATAAACGCGCTTACTCGTCGCTCGGCATACACCGCGTAGGAGACCATCGTCAGAATCACAACCAATATGCCGACGATTTTCAGGAGTGACGTGATCACGAAAGAAAAATCCATCTCAGTGTGAGCGGACCGCGCGACGTAATGTCTGAATCGCGACCGCTTGTTCGATGCTTTCTTCGTCGCTGGGATGGGCCGGTGGTAATTCTTCCATTTGCAGAATGTGCACGCCCAAGTCGCCGATTTTGGGCAAGCTTAACCCGGCGAAGTGGTGAACGGTTTGGCTGATGTTGCGAAAGACGTCATCCACAGAGTGAAGAGAGTCGCCTCCGACTATCTCCTGGAGCAAATCACGCAAAATCTCCCAATCGTCTCGCGCATTTCCGGGCGGACGCACCGCGCGATTCAATCGTTGCAAGCGACCTTTACCGTTGATCATCGAGCCGCGTTTTTCGGCAAAACCACACGCGGCCAAAACGACGCTCGCCTTTTCAGTCGCCTCGTTCGGCAAAGTATTCATCACGATGAATACGGGCAGCTTTGCGAGCTGTTCGACCGAAATGCCCAAATGCATCGCGTTTTCCTTTAATATCAGCAGCGCTTTGATTTGTCCGGATTTCACCGCTTCAGCGATCGCCATGAGTTTTGCGCCGGGCTCATTCGTCGATCCAAGAATCAGCCGCGCCCCGTTGGTATTCGGGTTGCGATCATCGCTTAGCAAAATGTCGTCGCCCCCGCCGCGTCGCGGAACGATGTCCATCATGTGCACGCCTAACGACTTCGCCAATTGGGACGTCAGCCAAAGCTCCTCGTTCGTCATCCGACCCGACGCGATGATCGCAATCTCAGGCCCAGCAAATTGCTTCAACTGGAGCGCCGCCTGCTTGATCGCCACTGGCCAATCAGCAGCGACCAGCTTTCCCTCGGAATGAATTTGCGGCTCGAGCAAACGGTTTTCGTCTTCGAGATACTTGAAGTTCAGCCGCCCGTAATCGCACATCCAGCAGGAATTGACGTGATCGTTTTCTCGCGGCGTTTGGCGATAGATCACGTCCTCGCGACTGCCGATGACGGTGTTGCAGCCGGTAGCGCAACTTGTGCAGATGCTCTTGGTTTCTTTCAGGAACCAGACGCGCATTTTGAATCGAAAATCCGTCGACGTGAGCGCGCCAACGGGGCAGATGTCGACGGTGTTGAGAGAATAATTATTTTCCAGTCGCTTGCCCGGATGCGCCGTTAGCAGCGTATAACTGCCGCGATCAACGAAGCCGAGGACGTCGTCGCGTGCGATTTCCTGGCAAAAACGAATGCAGCGCGAGCAAAGAATGCAACGCTCGTCATCCAAAGTCACCCGTGGGCCGATCTGCACATTTTTCGGCTTCTTGACTTTGTGCTCGAGAAAACGCGATTTCGAGTTGCCGAAATCAACGCTGAATTCCTGTAAACGACATTCGCCAGCCTGATCGCAAATCGGGCAGTCGAGGGGATGATTGATCAGGAGAAATTCCATCACGCCACGCTGGCATTCCTTCACCAGTGGAGAATTGGTGCGAACAGCCATTCCTTCGGAAACATCCTGGGCGCAGGAAATTTGCGGACGCGGCATCCAATTGATGATCGGTTTGCCATCCGCTCCCAATTCAGGCTTCCGATCCGGGCCGAGCCTTGGGAATCCCATTTCGATCAAACACATCCGGCAATTACCGGGCGAGCTGAGCTTCTTGTGATAACAATAACGCGGCACATAGCTCCCGGCCTGCTCGCATGCCTCAATCACGCGGGTGCCCTTGGGAAATTGATGCCATACTCCATCAATCTCGACGTTGAACATTAGAACTGATAATTCGTCAGACATGGATGAATCTGGAAGCCAGGAAATCAGGAATGTTACAGGACAACATCTTCGTCTTCGCTCGTTGGTTGGTATTCGCGACCAACGCGCTTCACCGTTAGGCGCGCCTTTGCGAAGTTCAGCAATAGCGCGTCGGCGAGGTCCGCTGCTTTCAAATACGATCGAAGAATTGCAAAGTGAATGTTTTCCAGCGCGCTAATCGCTTTGAGTTCTATGATCACCTTCTGCTCGACGAGGAAATCGAGTCGGTGTTCGCCAATGAGATGCTCGCGATAGAAAACTGGTAATAGCTTTTGTCGCTCAAAGTAAACATTAACCGCAGCCAGTTCGATAGCTAGAGCCTCTTCATACATCGCCTCGAGAAATCCAGGGCCAAGTTCTTTGTGAACCCGAATGGCGGCACCAATTATTCGATCCGTGAGTGCTTTGTTCTGTATTTCCATTCCTGGTTTCCTGGTTTCCAGATTCATTTCTAAATTGTTCCTTTAGCTCCGGCTTTTTCCCAGCCGGGATCGTGTGCCATCGGAACAGTGGGAATCGACTCTTCCTGAATGAGCTCTTCCGCGGTGTATTCGGGTGGAAGCGGCGGTGGAACTGGTTTCCGCGCGCGGGCCGCAAATTCCTCCCGAAATTTTTCCACGAAGCTTTGGGTCGGCCACGCGCAAGCTTCGCCGAAAGCGCAAATGGTGCGGCCAGCGATGTTGTCGCCAATGGTCTTAAGCGTGTTCGGGTCTTCCACCACTCCGCCGCCAGCCAACATGCGGTCGGTGATTTTCTTCATCCAAAGCGAGCCTTCACGGCACGGTGTGCATTGGCCGCAGCTCTCGTGCGCGTAAAACTCGTTGATGTTGTTCAGTACCCAGACCACGTCGCGAGAATCGTCCAGGACGATCACGCCGCCTGACCCGGCCATGGAACCTGCCGCTGCCAGTGAGTCGAAATCCATCGGGATTTCGTCAATCGACATTTCACGTTCGATCGTCGATCCATCGGCTTGTCGCTGCTTAAGCTTGAGCCGCTCATCTGCTCGCAAAACTTTCGCAGAACTTCCGCCGGGAATGACTGCCTTTAACTTTCGGCCCGGCCTTAAGCCGCCAGTCATTTCGTAGATCAGCTGGCCCATTGTTACCGCACCGACTTCAATTTCGAAATAGCCCGGCCGCTGCCCGTCCCCGCTCACACATACAATTCGTGTGCCTGTATTGTTGGGCCGGCCGCGGCGCGCATACTCGACGCCTCCCATGGCAATGATGTGTTTTACGTGGCAAAGTGTTTCG
>WNGE01005245.1_pt1 | contig 14700 bp, 19 predicted proteins | sample 5400651 | NCBI WGS metagenome assembly WNGE01 (sample SAMN13153370, study PRJNA577476) | soil metagenome | isolation source: 60 cm soil or saprolite under grassland replicate 2 | place: USA:California | collected 2016-06-15 | reverse complement strand
CGTCCGGTTGACAGAGCGCCAAACTACGGAAATACCTGGCGGTAGGTCAGACGGGCTCGATCCCCCGCCCCGCCGAAGCGGGCCTCGTAGTCTTGCGTCATGGCCTTGAGCGTATCGGAGGCCGCGAATTCCCGGAGCGACTCCTCCGAGTCGAACTCGTAGACGACCATGTACTGCCAGGGCTCGGAGCCTGCGTGGACGCCCACGTCCAGAGGCACGGGTACGTAGCGTCGCATCGCCACCAGGCCCGGCACCTGCGCGGCCTCTGCCGCGCGCCGCGTGTTGTACCACTCGTTGAACGCCGCCTCGCGCTCGGGGGCTATGGTCGCCTTGACCACGAAGAGCGCGGGGCGCGGCACGCGTCAGCCCCGGACCTCGCGCGTATGCTCGCCCGGCGTGGGGGGAGCCCGGCGGATACCGGGGCGCGCGCCGTCGAAGGACAGGGGCAGGGCCACGAGCTCGTAGTCGTCGCCGGGCACGGGCTGTATCATGCCGATGGCCTCGGTCTGAGGCTGCGACACCGCTTCCGGCAGCGTGTGAATGGGCCCGCAGGGCACCCCGACCGCTTCGAGCAGATCGATCCACTCCCCCTTCGAGCGCGTGAGCAGAATGCGCTCGATCTCCGGCAGGAGCTCGAGCTTGTGGTCGACGCGTGCGCCGTTGGTCGCGAAGCGCGGATCCGTCGACCACTCCGGATGTCCCAGCACCTGCGCCAGCTTCCCGAAGAGCCGGTCATTGCCGGCGGCGATGATGAGCGGCCCCGTCTTCGTCTCGAAGCCCTGGAAAGGCACCACGCGATGACTGCCCGTCCGATGGCGCTCGGGCACTTCTCCCGAGGCGCGGAAGCTCGCGAAATGACCCTTGAGCCAGGCCAAGCCGGTCTCGAAGAGCGAGGCGTCCACGATGCAGCCGCGCCCCGTCTGCTCGCGCTGGATGATTCCCGCGAGCGCGCCCATGGCCGCCCACATGCCCGTGCCGTAGTCGAGGATGGAGGTGCCGATGCGGGTCGGTGGCCCGCCGTCCTCGCCGTTCATCATCATGAGCCCGGAGAAGGCCTGGACCATGGGCTCGTAGCCGGGCTTGAGCTTGAGGGGCCCCGTGCTGCCGAAGGCCCACACCGAGCAGTAGACCAGCCGCGGAAACCGCTCCGTGAGCGCCTTGGCGCCGAGGCCCATCTCTTCCAGCGAGCCGGGACGGAGATTCTGAACGAGCACGTCGGCGCGGCCGATGAAATCCAGGAGCCACTCCACGTCGTCGGCCTTCTTGAGATCCAGGGTGATGCTGCGCTTGTTGGCGTTGACGGCGAGAAAGCCCGGCGACACGCCCTTCCAGAAGGGCGGGCCCCAGCGGCGGGCGTCGTCGCCCTCCGGGCGCTCGATCTTGACCACGTCGGCGCCCATGTGGGCGAGGATCTCCGCGGCGATGGGCCCGGCGAGGTTCTGCGCGATCTCCACGACGATGATTCCCTGGAGGGGCAGTGTCATTCTTGTCCTCGATTGTTCATTTTCGCTGCGTGGCACCTTTGCGCCCCCCTCACCCTGCCCTCTCCCCCTCCGGGGGCGAGGGTTCACTCCATCCCTCTCCCTCACCGAGGGAGAGGGCAGGGAGAGGGTGGCCGAACGATGACCGCAGCCGTTACCGCGCCGTGAGATACGGCCAGAGCGCATCAGCGCCGCGCCCCGCCACTTCGCGGCCAAGCATGGCGGCCCAATAGGGCTCCGCCCCGAATTCCGCCCGCCACGACCAGAGCCGCCGTGTCACGAAGTGCAATGTGTGCTCGTACGTGAAGCCGATGGCGCCGTGGCATTGATGCGCGATGCCCGCGCCCAAGCCGGACGCTTCGCCCGTGCGGATCTTGGCCACGGCGATCTCGAATCCCGCCTCGCCGCCGTCCATCGCGGCAAAGGCCTTCTGGGCCGCCATGCCCGCCGCGGCCGTGTGGCCGGCGAGGAGAGCGAGCTGATGCTGGATGGCCTGGAAGGAGGCGAGGGGTCGGCCGAACTGGATGCGCTCCGTGACATACCTGACCGATTGCGCGAGCAGGAATTCGAGGCCACCCGCCATCTGGGCCGAGCGGGCCATGGCGCCCGCGAGCATGAGGGCATCGGCGGGAAGCCCCGCGCCGACGGCGGTGGCGGCGAGAACGGGCGCATGGCTCCACGTGAGCGTGTCGCGCGGCTCCTGCGCCAGATTGACGTCGGACTCTGCCTTGGCCGTGCCGCCCTTGACGAGCGCGAGCATGGGCTTCCCCTCGCCTTCGGCCAGCACCACGACGTGCCCGGCCGAGGCGCCCCACGGCACCCGGCTCGCCCTGCCGCTCAGGCGCCAGCTTCCGCCGTCGCGCGTGAGAGTGAGATTCTCCGCGGGCCGCACCGGCGCTACCGTGATCGGTCCCATCGGCACGTGGAGCCTGCTCGCCGAGAGCAGCCACGCGCCGATCATGGTCTCGGCCACGGGAAGCGGCACGGCGAAGCGACCGGCCGCCGCCAGCACGACCTGGGCATCTCCCCATTCGCCCCCCGCGCCTCCCTGCGCTTCGGGAATCTGGGGCAGCGTGAGCCCGTTCTCTTCGAGCTGCTGCCAGAGGGCGGCGGGCCATGTTCCCTTCTCGGCAGATTCGATGAGGGCCGGCGTGACCTGATCGGTGAACAGCCGCGTGCAGGTGTCGGCGAGGAGGGTCCGTGTCGAGTTCATGGCTAGCGGAGCCCCAGTCCGCGGGCGATGATGCCGCGCAGGACCTCGCGCGTGCCGCCGCGCAGCGAGAAGGACGGGGCGTGCTCGACCAGATAGCCGAAGGTGCGCTCGAACTGGCTGCCCGAGCCGAGGCGCGGCTCGATGCCCAGCAGGGCGTGCACCACTTCCGGAATCTCCTGTTCGAAGCTCGTGCCCACGTCCTTCACCACCGCGGCCTCGAGATTCGGATTCTCGCCGGCCTGGAGCATCATGGCGATGGACAGCGACATCTGTCGAAGGGTGGCGAGGTGAGCGGTCAAGCGGCCGACCGCCACCGCCGAGCGCTCGTCGGGCTCGCGACCCACCTCGCGGATCAGCTCGATGATGAGCCGGATGGAGGAGAGATAGCGCTCGGGGCCGCTCCGCTCGAAGGCCAGCTCGGTGGTGACCTGCTTCCACCCGTCGCCCTCCTTGCCCACCAGCATGTCGTCGGGCACGAAACAGTTCTGGAAGTGCACCTCGTTGAAGTGATGCCCGCCCGCGAGGTCGATGATGGGGCGGATGCCGATGCCTTCCGACTTGAGGTCCACGAGAAACTGCGAGAGCCCCTCGTGCTTCTTGTCCGGCACCACCTTGGTGCGGAAGAGCGCGATGGCATAGTCGGAGAGATGGGCGTTGCTCGTCCAGATCTTGGTGCCGTTGACGCGATAGCCGCCCTCCACGCGCTCGGCGCGCGTGCGGATGGAGGCGAGGTCGGAGCCCGAGTCGGGCTCGCTCATGCCGATGGCGAAGGCCAGCTCTCCCCTCGCGATGCGGGGGAGGAAGCGCTCGCGCTGGGCCTCCGTGCCGAAGCGCAGGAGCAGGGGGCCGCTCTGCCGGTCGGCCACCCAGTGCGCGGAGGTGGGCGCGCCCGCGGCCAGCGACTCCTCCAGGACGACGTAGCGCTCCAGCGCGCTCCGCTCGTGGCCCCCATACTTCTTGGGCCACGTGAGGCCGATGTAGCCGGCCGCGCCCAGCTTGCGTGAGAACTCGCGGTCGAAGCCGCCCCACGAGAGCGCGCGCTTGGACGCGCTGCGGTCGCCGAGCTCGCGGCTGAGGAAATCGCGGATCTCCTCGCGTATCTTCTGCGCCTCCAGCGGCAGCTCACCCAGATGGAAATTGAACGTGGCCACGGGGTTTCCTCCTAGCGGAAAAGAGACCGGGCGATGACCATGCGGTGCACTTCCGACGGGCCCTCGCCGATGCGGCGCACGCGGGCCTCGCGGTACCAGCGCTCGAGCGGGAACTCCTTGCTCACGCCGTAGCCGCCGTGGATCTGCACGGCCGCGTCGATGACCCGGCCGAGCACTTCGCTCGAGTGGAGCTTGGCGATGGAGGCCTCCACCCGGGCGTCCTCCCCGCGGTCGGCCTTCCACGCGCCTTCCCAGATGAGCCAGCGCGTGGCGCGGATCTCCACGAGGGCGTCGGCGAGCATCCACTGGATGGCCTGGCGCTGCGAGAGGGGGACGCCGAAGGTCGAGCGATGCTTGGCGTGCTCCACCGCCATCTTGTAGGCGGCCACCGCGATGCCGAGGTTGCACGCCGAATACGGGAAGCGATTCTTCACGAGAAGATCGAAGGCGAGGTCCAGCCCCTGCCCTTCCTGGCCGATCAGGTTCTCCGCGGGAAGCTCGCAGTCCTCGAAGACAACGTCGTTGGGAATGGCCGAGGTGCGGATGGTGCGGATCGGGGTGGCGGTGAAGCCGGGCGTACCCTGCTCGAGGATGAAACAGGAGATGCCCGCGCGCCCTTTCCCCTTGTCGGTGCGCGCGAACACGATACCCCAGGGCGCGTTGTGGGCGCGCGAGATGAAGACCTTGCGTCCGTTCAGCACCCAGCGGTCGCCGCGCTTCTCCGCGCGAGTCTGGATGGCGCCCGCGGGGTCGGAGCCGCCCGACGGCTCGGTGATGGCGAAGAACGTCTTCACCCCGTCGCGAATGGTCGGCACCGCGTACTTCTCGATCTGGGCCTTGCTCCCCGCCCAGATCGCGGGCGGTGGATAGCGGCCGAAGACGCCACAGCCCGGGTTGTAGAGTCCCATGCGGTGCTGCGACATCTCCTCGAGGGCCACGCACATGCTGAAGGTGTCGAGCCCGCCGCCGCCGTATTGCTCGGGAGCGCCGAGGGCCCACAGCCCCGCCGCCTTGGTCTTGGCGGAGAGGCGCGCGAAATCTTCGTCGGGGAGATCGGGGGCGTCGGGATCGATCTGGCCCTCGAGGGGAATGATCTCTTCCTGGACGAAGCGCCGGATCTGCTCGCCGAGCAAACGCAGCTCTTCGGGCATCGTGAACCCGGGGAACGAGGTCATGGGGCGCGATTCTACCACCTTCGAGCGGCGCGGGGAGATGCCGCACTTTGCCTGTCGCGCCTCCCGCAAAAACGGCTAGACTGCGATGTTTACAAATCACCCTCACCCTACCCTCTCCCTCAGTGAGGGAGAGGGTCTCGAATCCCTCGCCCCCAGAGGGGGAGAGGGCAGGGTGAGGGGGTGGCCAGAGCGCGGATCGGGCTCCAGAGGAGACGCGGTGAAAAAGCGCTGGTCCCTGTCGGTACCGATGGAAGAATTCTCCCTCGCCGAACTGGGTGGCATCGCCCGCGAGGCGGAGGCGCTGGGCTATACGGATGCGTGGTCCTTCGAGGTGGACGGCGTGGATGGCTTCACCCCGCTGGCCGCGATGGCCACTGCCACCACCGGAATGCGGCTCGGCATCGCCATCGCCAATGTCTACACCCGGGGGCCCGCCACGCTCGCCTCGGTGGCCGCCGGGCTGGCCGACCTCGCCCCCGGCCGCTTCGTTCTCGGCATCGGCTCGGGCTCGCAGCCCATCGTGGAGGCGTGGAACGGCGGCGTCTTCACCAAGCCCGCCACGCGCGTGCGCGAGATGGCGCAGTTCCTCCGCGTGGCCCTCGCGGGTGAGCGCGTGGTCTTCAAGGGTCAGACCTTCTCCGTGGACGGCTTTCGCCTGACGCGGGTGCCCGACCCGCCCGTGCCCATCTACATCGCCGCCCTGCGTCCCGGTATGCTCAAAGTGGCCGGTGAAGTCGGCGACGGCGTCATCGTCAACTGGAACGCGCCGGAGGACGTGCCGAAATTGGTGCAGGTGGTGCGCGAGGCGGCGCAGAAGGCCGGCCGCGATCCCGAGGCCATCGAAGTCACCGCTCGTCTCTTCGTCAACCTCGACCCGCCCGGGCCCGAGTCGGACCAGATCATCAAGCGGCACATCGCCGCCTACCTCAACGTGCCCGTGTACCGCGCCTACCAGGAATGGCTCGGCCGCACGCCCGTTCTCCAGCCGATGTGGGACAGATGGGCGGCCGGCGATCGCAAGGGCGCGGTGGCCGCCATACCGTCGACGCTCGTCGAGGAGCTCATCGCGCGCGGCCCACTCTCCGCCATTCGCGCGCGCGTGCAGCGCTATCTCGACCACGGCATCGACACCGCGTTCCTCCAGTTCCAGACCAATGACCCCGACCCCGCGCGCCGGCGCGCGCTCGTGCTCGACGCCATGCGCGCCCTCGCGCCCTCCGCGCGCTCCTAGGAGACCGCCATGTCAGACGAAGTCCTCTGCGCGATGGACGGTGGCGTCGCCACCGTCACCCTCAACCGCCCCGGCCAGCGCAATGCCATGAACAGCGCCCTGCTCGCCTCGCTCCGCCAACGTTTCGAGGAGCTGGACGCCAATCGCGACATCCGCGTGGTCGTGGTCCGTGGCGCCGGCCCCGCCTTCTGCTCGGGCATGGATCTCAAGGAGATGGAGGCGCGGGGAGGTGCCCAGGGAGCCGATCCCGAGAGCGGCGTCATCGAGGTGCTCGGCCGCGTGGAGCGCTCGCGACACCCCACCATCGCCATGGTGCACGGCGACGCCATCGCGGGCGGCTGCGAGCTCGCTCTCCACTGCGACCTGCGCGTGGCCGCCGACGTGGCGCGCTTCGGCATGCCGCTGGCGCGCATCGGTCTCGTCGTCCCCTTCGTGCTCGGGCAGAAGCTGCTCGAGATCATCGGCCCCGCGCACACGCGGCATCTGCTCTTCACCGGCCAGCCCATCGACGCGGGCCGGGCGCACGAGATCGGCATGGTGCATCAAGTCGTCCCCGCCGCGGAGCTGGAGGTGGCGACCGCTCAGCTGGCGCAGGGCATTGCGCGCAACGCCCCGCTGGCCTTGGCGGGGATCAAGGCGACCATCCAGCGCGCGATCTCGCTGCGGGAGAGCATCACGCACGCCGACCTCGACGAGGCCACCGGGCGCGCCCGCCAGAGCGCCGACGCGAGCGAGGGCCGCCGCGCCATGCTGGAGAAGCGGCGGCCCGTCTTCCGCGGGGAGTAAAGCCCGCCGGGGAGCGCCCGCCCGTTCATTTCCAGATCTCCATGTGCCTGATCGCGCCATTCTCGATCAGGTACACGTGCTGGACCATCTGGTCCGTGACGACGCCGCCCGACAGGTCCCGCACGATCTGATGGACATGGGCGACAATGCGCCCGTCGCCGTCAATGGTGAAGCGCCGTGGCTCGACGTACGGGTCGATCAATCGCCACTGCCGGGTCCAGTAATCCCGCACTGCGGCGTGGCCGCGCACGTATCCACCCTCCATGCCGTTCGGCCAGTCCACCTCGGGATGCATGGTGGCCAATGCCCGCTCGACGTCCCGGGCGTTGAACGCCTCATACGCTTCGGCGAGCAGGTGGAGAGCCTCCATGGCTCTCGCTAGGGCTGTTGACCGAAATAGAGGGTGTGGCCTTGGTCGTCCTTGATGGCGAGCTCTCGCGTGCCCCACGGTGTCTCGTGCACGTCATTCACGAGCGGCACTGCGTTTCGCTTCAACGCATCGGCGGTGGCCTGGACGTCGTCCGCCCAGAAATAGAGGTGGAAGTGATCCCCCTTGTCCACGAACTCGATGGACGGGTCCTTCTCATCGACGAGCTTCAGGTGGAAGACCTGCTGGCCCGCCCGGATGCCCGCGTAGAAGTCCTCGTACTGGAACTCGAGGGTGAGCCCGACCTTCTCCGTGTAGAACCGGATCGATTGGCCCAGGTTCGTCGTGCGCAGCTGCGTGACGACATTCGTGATCGCCATGCCCGGCTCCTCTATTGCATGTACTTGACGTCGCACCGGTAGGTCTTGTAATCGCCGACGAAGAAGGGCTGCAGGGCGGGCGCGATCTCCTGCTTGTACAGATCGCCCTGCTCGTACGCCTGCATCTCCCCGGCGCTCTCCCAGAGACTCACGGCAAACCCGGTATCCTTGTCCTCCATATCCTGAAGGAGCCACCGTCCGCGAAGCCCCTTGATCTGGCGCCCCTTGGTCGCCACCGTCGCGTTGTACGTCTTCTCGAAGTCCTTCCACGAACCGGCCCGGAGCTTTCCCCACGTGATCCGCATGATCATGGCCGTTCCTCCCCTTGGTTGTTCCCTCCACACAGCCAGGTCGAGATCCTCCTCGGCCTCCCGACCGGCCGCATCGTCTCGGAGTCCCTCGGCAAAGCATCTCAGACGGTTCGCGTAACCGCTACCGCTCAGCGAGGGGCCCCCCACTCGCACTCTCGATGCTTGGACGCCTCGCCACCATATAGCACCGATCAGTTTGGGCTTCCACGGGCGGATCGTAGGGGGCACGTTGGGACGACTCGATGACCTCGAAGCCGGCGGAGCGCAAAGCGCCCGCGACCTCGCTCGGCTCGAGAAAGACAAAGTCCAAGCTCGTCTTGGTTCCCCACAACTCATCGACGTGTCGGACTTCGTTGCCAATATGAAATGCCAAGGCAAGGAGCCCACCAGGTCTGAGTACTCGCCGTAGTTCCGTGAACACGGGTTCCAGTTCTGCGGGCTCGAGGTGAATGATCGAGTAGAAGGCGGCTACTCCAGCGAAGAACTCATCCGGGAACGGCAGTTCGCGCATGTCGCCTTGCAGGAATTCGATGCTGGGGTTCAATTCCCGGGCCAGGCGGACCATCTCGTCGGAAATGTCGAGTCCACGGGTCGGAATGCCTCGCTCGTGCAAATATCTTCCAATGTGACCCGGGCCACAGCCCAGGTCCAGAACCTCGCCGGCTGGCATGGCTTGCGCGAGCCGATCGAGAAACGCCCGATCGAACGGCTTGGCTTCGAGCTCGCCATAAATGCGCCTGGCGTATTCGGCGGCGACGAGGTCGTATCCGGCCGCCGTTGACGCCGCGGAGCGTGTGGAAGGAGCCTTATCGTGGGGCACAGCGTTGGCGATCAGCGGCGCCACACGCCCGCTGAGTCTGCCTTGTTAGCCCTCCTGACATCACGCCTCCGGAAATAACGGGACGGGTCAGCGGCGCGCGCCGCTGCAACCTTTGTTTAGGTTGCCCGCCTCAGGGCAACCGCCTCGACTACCACACGAATGGCACAAGACGATGCCGGACCCGTTTCTGGTATTCGTCATATCCCGGTAGATTCCTGGCGAGGAAGCGTTCCTCGGCGAGGAGCCGCCATATGAGAAATGGCATCATCACGGCGATCGGGACAAGAGGTTCTTCATAGCGCCAACTGACCGTACGGACATGCGGCCGATTGTGCAAGCTAACGCCCGCGGCGAGCGAATGCGAGCCAGTGGTTAGGTGGCCCACTCGCAGAACTCCGCATCCAGACCTGCAACATCACCCGACTGCCCATCCGGGGATGGAAACGGCGTTCTGAATGTGAAGGCGTCAGGTGACGGCCCGCGTTCCTTGAGGTGCTGGAGACGCTCCTGCGCTTCGGCGACTGTTGGGACGTGTCCGGCAGGGATCCACCACAGGACGAGTATGGGCCCCTCACTGGGCTCGAACCACTGCTTCCGGTCGCGAAGTGGTCCGACATGCGCGCTCTGGTAGACGAACTGCTGGAGCGCGGCGAGGGACTCCCAGACGGACATGTTGATGGCCATGCGCTCGTCGGCGAATGGTCGGATCGACATGGCATTGCCGTCTTCGGTCTGGAGTCGCCACACGAACCCCGGACTGCGGTCGGCCAGGGCATTGATGGGGTCCAGCTGGGAGCGGAAGCCCTCCATGATCGGGTCTTCGAGCGGCGCCCGAATTCGCCCAATGTTCGCCTGCGCGAGATGGAAACGAGTCACTAATCTGTTCCTCCTTTGCCGTGCCGAGTCGCTTGTCCAGCTAACGTCCACGCCCGTCGACATCGGGCCGATGTTGGCTCCCGCCCCACGTCGTTCATTCGATGACTTGATCGGCTCGGAGAAGCAGCGACTGCTGGATTGGCAGTCCCATGGCCTTGGCGGTCCTGAGGTTGAAGATCAATGCGAATTTCGAGGCCTGCTCGACCGGGATCGTGGCCGGGGTGCCCCCCTTGAGGATCTTGTCCACGAAGTATGGCGCTCGCCGCCAGAGCTCAGGGAAGCTCACGCCGTAGGCCAGCAGCCCGCCGCCCTCGGCGTATTCGTCCGACCCGGCGCCAGGCAGCCGGTTCGCCGCGGAGAGTTCCCCGAGACGTCGCATGTTCGCGACGAGCATCGAGTCACTCAGTGCGACCAGGCCATCTGCGCGGCGACGGACCATCAGGGCAAAGGCGTCATCAAACTCACGAGGGGATCGTGCCGGCGCCTCGAGAAGCTCAACATTCAAAGCCGCGGCCACCTTCTTCACGGTCTCGAAGTCCACGCGATAGTTCCTGTTCTCCGGATTCAACAGGACCGCGACTCTGGCAAGGCGAGGCACAGCACCTTTGAGTATCTCCAGCCGCTTAGCCGAGAGCTCCGGACCAAAAAAGGTCGATCCCGTGATGTTCCCACCGGGCCGCGCGATGCTGTCGACGACTCCGTCGGCCACCGCATCGGCGCTGGCCGCCATGACGATGGGGATCGTCGTTGTCGCCTCCTTGAGGACGCGGATCCCCGGTCCGCTCGTAACGATCACGTCCGGCTGGAGACGGATCAGCTCAGCGGCGAGGGCAGGCAGCCGATCATACCGGCCCTCCGCCCACCGGTATTCGATGACAATATTCTGGCCCTCAACGTAGCCCAGGTCGCGGAATCCTTGCCGCATCGCCTCGACTTGCCGCGCGTAGCCGGCAGCGGAGGTGACCCCGAGTAGTCCGACGCGCGGCACCTTTCCCGCAGCGGGCTGCGCGTCTACGGGAAGTGGTGCGGTCGCCAGCGCCGACACGATCGCAAGGAGCTGGAAGCACACTAACCACCCCCGATTCGCCGCCATGCTCCGCTCTCTCCTCTTGCCCGTCGAACGTTTGACATGAGCGATGGAAGGGCTAGGTCGCATTGTGGACCCTGAGCTCGACTGTGCGAGCCGAGACCGAGCCGTTGCTTGCGATGATGAGCTCGGCGACCGAGACAGGGAGCTTGAACCGGCGTGGGCCCGCGCTGCCTGGGTTGACGAACAAGACACCTTGACGCTGCGTGACCAGCGGCTTGTGTGAGTGGCCTGAGACGACGACCCGAACACCAGAGGCGGATGGCTCAATGTTGAGTTGCTGAAGGTCGTGTATGGCGAAGAGGCAGACGCCTCCGACGGTGACCAATTCTGTTTCGTGAATACGCTCAGCCCAGGCGCCGACGTCGTTGTTTCCGCGTACTGCCGTGACCGGAGCGAGAGCGGCAAGTTCTTCGAGGATGCCCGCGTGGCCGATGTCGCCACCGTGAACGATATGGTGGCAACCGTGAAGGAACGCCGTGGCCTCCGGCCGGAGGAGACCGTGCGTATCGGAGATGAGGCCAACTCGGAGCATGGCCCTGGGTCTCTGCCACCTAACGTTGCGGTGAGCGCCCGCGGCGAGCCAAGGCGAGCCAGCGGGTCGCTCGATCGCGAAGTTGGGCGAAATGGCCACAGACAATGGTGATCGCAAGCCTCATGCGGTCTCTCGAGAAGAGAAAACTTTGAGGCCGGCTGCAGCAAGAAACTCCTTGACGCCAGCACCCCCGCCGAGCCTGAGCCAAACAGGACCAGGGGAAGGCTCGAAGCTTAGCTCGAGACGGAGGAATGGACAGCAGCGACGCTCCAGAAGAATCCAGTCGAGAGCGTCCTGAATGAGTTGAGCCTCCGCGTCGAGTCGCGCGGCATACCCGTCCGAGGTCTCTCGGACTTCTCGAAACCGAGCAGAGACACGAGTCGCCACGGTCGATCGCCGAGTCTGCTCTTCGCCGCTCAGCGCACCGAGATCGCATGCTAGGGCCGGTTGACTGTCGCTCATTACACCTCCGCGTTCGATCCCGAACTGATTGTCGCGCAACGTTCGCACTCAGCCACGCGTCTTTTGCGTCGGATGCAAGGCGCGGTTAGGCAAGGTCCCTCTTTGCGGCTAGGAAAGCTCAACCGAGTCCCCCAGTCCAGCGTACACACACTTGTCACCAAAACTCTCGCTTAGCGCGAGAAATCCCGGCTCCCCCGTGCAGTGGCCGGGAGCGATTCGCTCCACGCGCCATTCCTCGCGCAGGGCCTTCGCGATGCGTCGGATCTCCGGCTCCTTCGTGAGCACGAGGTGAAGGCCGCCGAATATGCAGTGCACCCGCTCCTCGATTGCGCGCGAGGCCGCGAGGATCTTGTCGATGCCAGGATGAGAGCAGCCGGCGACGATGGCCAGCCCATGGGGTGTTCGCAACGCCAGGGAGAGCTCCCGCCTTTCACGCGTGCCCGGGACATCCGATACGACAGAGACCAGCCACACATCGGCGCCGACCTCGGTCGTCTCCTTGATCCAGACAAATTGCGCTTCGGGCCACGGTGTCCCATGGCCAATGGCTTCGGGCGGCTGGCCATCGTAGCACTGCATGTACGCGGGCAACGTATGGCAGCGGGGATAGAAGACGCCCGGAAGGCTGGAACCAAAAACTCCATACGTCTCGTCGGGCGTATAGACCTTGACGCCGGGATTGAGCTTGAGCAGATGATTGAGCCCGCTCGTGGGGTCGCCATGCCGATGCGAGATCGCCACGAAGTCGAGCTTTCGCAAGTCGATGCCGAGGGTTTCGGTGTTCTCGGCAAACGTTCGTGGGTTGTTGCCCGGGTCGAACAAGATGCGCTTGCCGCCAAACTCGAGCAGCGCAGCGAAGCCCCAGTCTTTCCTCAGATCCGATCGCTTGCCGAACGAGTCATGAAGAATCGTTATGCGATTGACGGGCATGGCCGGCTTAACGCTCGCGGTCACCGGTCGGAGCGCGAGCAACGCGAGCGCCCCGGTCCGGTGCACCGCGAAGTTGGGCCGCCGGTGGAAATATGTGCGCCGAACCGTCCTTGCGTCCGACCCGCCCTTGTGCGGTATCGCGGAGCATCAGAAACGAAGGGTTGCTTTACAGCTGTTCGGCTCAAGTAGTAGATCCAAAGCTTGCTCAGAGCCATGGACGAGAATATTGGCGTTGAGAATCGCGTCAAGCGCGCAACCTTCGCCGTTGTCGACAGCCACTGCGAGACCTCCCGCATCGCGCACAGTTTTCAGCAGCAGCCGATCTATGGTTCCATTACCGAACGCCGCCACATGCTTCGGCTCATATTTCAGGACGAACCGTTGCTTCTCCTTGTCGTGACGTCGATCGTTGTTCAGAAAGTGCAGCTCGACGGGCAGTCGCGCAAGTTCGCGGCGTGCGGTACCGAACGTGTCCACGGTGAGAACGTGGACCTCGACGAGCCTAGCAAGTCGTGCGAGGCGGGTTCTGACACTCCTCCTCACAACCCCTTTGAAGGAGTGCGTGCCGGTATAGTCGGTCACGATCCGACTTATTTCCAGGGGTCCAAAACCAGGGATCGTGAGCTTAATCATCTCGCCCTCCGCCGCGGGGGGGACACGGCGCGCAGCCAGACATGGCCGACCTTATGGGTCCCTCGCCGTTATCAACGGCGTTGACGGTCCAACGTTCGAGCTGAGCGGACCGCGGCGAGCGAAGGCGAGCCAGCGGCCCGCTCTGGCGCGGGGTTAGAAAGCCTGTTGCCACAGGCCGTCATCGTAGGACTCCATCTCGCGGCTAAGCCGCGCGTGGAGAGTGTCGAGTTTTTTCCGAATCTCCTTGTCCGTTGAGTGATTCGCCTCCGCCGCCACAAATCCCAGCAACTCATCGAGATCGTCGAGTGTATACCGGACGACATGCCGCCCCTCGACGAGCTGCGCCCTGCGGAGTGCCCTTGTCAACTCCGGCCCAGCAAACGTGTGCTCGAGTACCAACGTCCGCTCGCGCGGCTTGAAGCCTACCGCAACTTTCTGACCCTGCTTGATCTTCTTCCGCATCACCGCTGCTTTCTAACGCGCACGTTGACCGGCCGCGGCGAGCGAATGCGAGCCAGCGGTCCCGTCCAACGTGATGTTGGGCGTCAGCAGGGCCCGTCCACCCGGTCGAGAGTGACTCCTTCCGTTCCGGTGGTTCACGACGGCCGCCCAGGCACTACCTCGAGGAACGTGCATCCATCGGGTGTGGAGCATTGGTGCTCCGAGCCTGCCCGATTCAAAATGTACGTGCCGGGCCCGGATGCACGATTCTGATCCACGAACGTACCGGCAAGAATATACAGATGTTCATCGTATTCGTGGTGTTCAACGACGCCCATCCGGTAGCCCGGGTCCCACTGCACCAACATCGTCAATTGCCCCGTTGCGGCGTCCTCATAGAGAACCTTGCGCCGTGAGCCAGGCCGAAATTCTCGCCAGTCCGCTTGAGAGCTATCGACGTAGGTGATGAGCTCAGGGTTCTGTGCGGTTGCCATCGCAGTCCTCCTTCCTCTTCGGCGGAATCAGGACCCATCGGGGCCGTCTTCACCGTGATGTCCGGAGCCGTGCTGAAGGCCTGCAGGCCCGTACCCTTGGTGTGACGCCCAACTAGAATTCGGCTGAACTGCATAGCGCCTCTGATCACGCATGGGCCGACAGCGTAGCATGGCTGTCGGCACCAGGGTTGTGGTGCGATTCGGCCTGGCAGAAAGCGGACTTTGCCCCCTCGCAATATTTGCCCGGCCCTTTGCTATGCAGACCTGGGATATCCGATATACGAGGTCTGCGTATCCGCTTGGATTAGGCAGCTGACTTGTCGGCTA
>WNGE01005768.1_pt1 | contig 14709 bp, 12 predicted proteins | sample 5400651 | NCBI WGS metagenome assembly WNGE01 (sample SAMN13153370, study PRJNA577476) | soil metagenome | isolation source: 60 cm soil or saprolite under grassland replicate 2 | place: USA:California | collected 2016-06-15 | reverse complement strand
TGCTCGCAGATCCATCGCGCCTTGATAGTGGCAGCTAACGTGCGCAGGTTCGCCCCGGCTGGCAGGTTGGCAAGATAGTATTTCTTCTCTCCCGACGTGCGGTGTTCGCCGATGAGACAGGCCTCGTCCCCCGGGAGATGCTGCTGACCCTTGTCCCATATCCGCTGCGGAGGTCCGTCGGCTGCACGCACGCGGACAGCGGCAAAGCGGGCTTTCAGCCGGCCCTTCGTCCCGTTTCGCCAGCTCACATTTTGCCACTTGGCATCGGCCAGCATGTCTTCAGCCGCGATCGATAGAATATCTGGGACGGGCCGCCGACGCGGACGGCCCCGAGCAGCAATTGGCCAGATGAGCTGCACACCGATAGGGTACACCTTGAGATGACGGGGAATGCCGACGGCCCAGGCCAGGCCGCGAACTGTGAGCGCCTGGCGGAACGGCTAGTGCTATCTGCGTTGCCAAAATCTACAGAGGTGTTCTGAACCGGCAAAAGCTGAGAGCTGAACGGCTCTGCGGAGGCTGACGGCTGGTGTATATTAGCTGGTGTATATTCTGGCCGGCTGTCGGCGCGCTAACGTGGGGCGCTTTTAGCCCTTCGCAGGATGCAAGCGCCTTCTCGGAGAAACGAGCTCGTGGTCCGATCGGGTCCCCTCGCAATACGAACCGCGTCTCAGCTATCTGCTAACCCGTCTCTTGCCTAACTTCGACGTTCGCCGGGAAACACCATTTTCGGTCTAGGAGACGCCCAGGACAAATTCCCTCAAAAGCCCCCTGAGCCCGCTCAGGACAAATTCCCTCAAAAGCCCCCTGAGCCCGCTCAAAGAGACCGGTGACAGCGCTCCGTGTCCCGCTAAGCTGCGGAACTGACGCACTTTCTTGGCGGTCTCGTGGAAACTCCCGTTTCGTCGGGACTGCGTGGTGGGCCCGGCAGGAGTGCCATAGATAAGCGATTTCCGGGTCTTTCACTGGCAAACCGGTCTATCGGCGCGCATTGACGTTAAATGCTTTTCTCGCGCGGTGGCAAACCCGTCGGACCGTATGTGAAGTTTCCGGGCGAAATGCCCCGTCTGCCGGGTGTCAATCCTGACGCCGCCTCCGCGCGCTCCCGTTTTCGATAGTGTGGATCGGAGGCGGTGTGCTCAGGCGCTCAGAGTTGCCGCGCCGGCAGATCCAGCACCGGCCGCGAAAAGCCCCTGGCGAGCCAGCAGGCAGCCGTTAAGCCGAGGGAGGCGCGGCGAGGGGAAAGGCCTCAGCGATGCTCCCGCGCGGAGCGCGGCGCCGGGGAAATGGCACATAATTTCCTGCGCGAGGACCAGGCCCGGCAACGCTATCGAGAAGCGCGCGGCGGCCCTTGGTAATTCCCCATGCTCGCACCCGCGAGGAGTAGAGACGGTGGTTGCAGGGGCTCGCAACTGCCTTAATTTGCTGCTGTGGGCAACGCACTTAGAGAAAGAATAACCGGGTCCAGATTGGCACAATCAATAGGTTGGAAGCGGCCGGGGCTTCGCAGCGGGGCGCAGCAAACCGTCCTAAGGGCGCAACGCCAAAAGCTTTCTGCGCGTAGACGCGGTGAACGGACGGGGTAAGCTCGCGGCCTGATGACGTAGATGTGGCACTGCGGGAAACTAAGTCAGGAAATGATCATCTCGGGCCCTATGCCTCGCCTGGCATCCGAAATAGGATTGCCATTCCATGCAAGAACCCTCTCCAAGTGCCGAAGCGCCCTTTGGCCTCATCCGCTTCGCGCTTCCGCTCGCCCATACCGCCCAGCACGTCGCGGAGGGCGAGCCGCTGAAGATCGTCGCCATCGGGTCATCCTCGACTGAGGGAGCCGGCGGCACCGTCCCCTACCCTCGCAGACTAGAGATCGCTTTGACGGGCCGATTTCCCGGTCTACAGATCACGGTGGTCAACCGCGGCAAGGGCGGCGAGGAGGCGGGCGACGAGCTAGCGCGGTTTCAAAGGGACGTCATCGATGAAGAGCCGGCGCTAGTGATCTGGCAGGTCGGAACGAACGCGGTCTGGAAGCACTACGACCTCTCGCAGGTCACCCCGTCGATCAGAGCCGGACTGCAGCTGCTCAAGGACCTGTCGATGGACGTCGTCCTTATGGACCCGCAGTACGCTCCCGCGGTGATCCAGCAGCCCGTCGACGCCGAACGCATGGTCACTCTGATCGCGGAGGCCGCCGAGGGGGCGAGGGCCAACGTGTTTCGTCGGTTCGCTCTCATGGGCTACTGGAACATCGTCGAGCGCGTGCCCTTCGGACAGATAATCTCCACCGAGGACGACGGGACGATGCTTCACCAGAACGACTGGAGCTACGAGCGCGTGGCGCAGGCCCTAGCAGCCGCGATCGCCGACGCCGCTGCGCGGCGTGAGGCCGTGAAATAGCCGAGGCCAGTACCAGCATCGAGAGCGACGCTGCGACTTTTCTCCACGAATGCTATCCCGTGGCCCTGCCATTGTGTCGATCCCGCTCGGTGATCACACTCGCCGATAAGGATGCGCCCAAATCTCTTGGTTCGGAACCTCCCATCGCGCTATACGGATTCCCATGAGTAGGCCATTGGAGTGCGGCTTCCATCCGTCACTGCCGCCGGAGCTGGTGGCAGCACCGCTTGAATTCGACGCGTGGTCCCAGGCGCAGCTTCTGATCGAGCAGAGCGAGAGCACACGGATCGAGCCGCTGTATCACTATACGGCCGAGGAGGCATTAAAGGGCATCTGGGAATCGAACGGCTCTGGTGCTTTAGTCACCTGCACCACGAGCGACCGCACAGAATTCGAATACTCCCTTGCCATCGCCCGCCGTGTCATCAGCGAGGTGGGTCAGAGCCAGGACGGGGTGACGCATCACTTTTGCGCATGCCTCGAGGATTTGTTGGAGAACAACTCTTTCGCCGAAAAATTCGAGTTCTACCTTTTCAGTCTCAGCCGGCACCGTGACGACATGCAACAATGGCAGGAGTACGGACAGCAGGGACGTGGTTTTGCAATCGGTTTTGCGCCGACGCTATTCCAGTTCACTCCGACTGAGCTCAACGGCGACGAATCCTTGCCGCTTACGCGGCGTACTACAACCAGGTGCGCACGCATTTATCACTTTGCAAGGATGCGCCAGTACATCGCAGGGTCCAGCGGGAAGGTACGATCGTCGCCGTGCCCATCTTGTCCGGGCTGCATCACCGGTACGCGCGGATATGATTATCGGAAAGGACAGGTGCCGGAGCATCGGTCGCATATCCGACACTGCCGCCATATCCCCAGAAAACAGCGAAGCTGATGACAAGAATTGTCAGATGGAAACGATGACGTAGTGAATTTGCGCACATTGATGCCTCCCAACTGCGCCCTCGAAATGCAACCTTAGAGGAAAGGCCCTGCCTTGTGTAGGGGTTGCAGAATGGATGGCTACGAGTCTGATCAACGGTTGCACAGTCGCTCGATTTGGGACTAAACTCACCGGTCGAAAGCAGACGCGCCCTTGTAAGGTGCGCCGGTGTTGCGCGAGTGGAAAGTCTCGCCGGTGGCGAGCCGAAGGGGGACTTATGGCGAAAGCGGATCAGGAGCGACCAGCCGATCGTGAACATCTCACGCTCGGCAGAAGAGACCTACTTCGGGGGGCCGCAGCCGCTGGTATCGCCACGGTAGGCGCAATTGTCCAAACGACGCCGGTGGGAGCGGAGATCTGGGAAGAGGGCGAGGAACAGTGCCATGCCTCGGCCAAGGAAAAAAACCCCGACTATGACATCGATGATGCGCTTCTCGCAAGCTTCATGGATGTGTCCCGGACGTTGACGGGCATGCCGCTGTCGTCGGTCTCGGACCTCCGCCTGGGCCGGGAATATCTGGAACGATATGCGCGGATCGACATGCCCGGCATCGACCTTCGTAAGTTGATCGATGTGCACCAGGATTCCGCCGAGGCGCTCATGAACAACCCGGCAGTGCGGTCGGCCGCGGTGCAGCTCATCTATCTCTGGTACTTGTCCGCCTTCTTTCTCCCAACGACAGCAGATCCCAAACCGGTGTGGATCTACGGCACGACCGAACAATATGAGCGCGGCCTTCTGTGGACCGCGATTGGCGCGCACGCCCCAATGATGCCCATGCGCGGAAGCAAGCGGAACTATTGGGCGGACGAAGGTAATCCGCCATACAAACCAAATGGGCATAAGAAAACATAAAGGGGGAGACATGGTATCGAAGATCACGCAGCCGGAATACGATGTCATTATCGTGGGATCCGGAGTGGCCGGCGCGCTCATCGCGAACCAGCTTGCGCAAAAGCAGGTTCGCGTTCTTCTCCTCGAGGCCGGCGGCGTGGCGGAAGAATCCCTCGATCGCTACGAGCTGCTGAACAACTACGCCGGCTCCGCATCCAAGGCGACCGATGCTCCGTTCTGCGGCGACAACGTCCTCGCCACTCAGCCAGATCCCCGCAATACGACAGCGACGGACACAAACTATTACTTCTATCCGCCTGGTTACCAGGGCGACCCATTCAAGAGCTTCTACGAGCGTATCGTGGGCGGATCGACGTGGCACTGGCAGGGCATCTATGTCCGCATGCTCCCGACCGACTTCACGATGAACTCCACGTACCAGATCAACTCTACACACAAGATCAAAGACAGTGTCGTCGACTGGCCCATTCGCTACGAGGATGTTGAGCCATATTACGTCCGCGCCGAGCGCGAAATGGGTGTGGCGGGGAGCCGGAGAGACTACGAAAAACCGCGTTTCCGCAACCCAATGAGCCGCCCCTATCCGATGCGGGAACTCGCGCCGAGTTATCTCGACAAGGAGGTCGGGGAGGCGGTCAACAACGAAATGCTGGACGCGCGGATCGAAGGCGCGCCAGTGTTGCTTGGACCGGAGCCGATTTCGATACGCGTGACGCCGGTGCCTCACGCCATCAACTCGGAATACCGTGACGGACGACCAGCCTGCGAAGGTCGCACCTCCTGCCTGCCGTTGTGTGCGATCAAAGCGCGCTATGAAGCCGTATTCCATATAGAGAAAGCGTTGCGCGCTGGCGCCATTCTGCGCAAGCAGGTCGTGGTGACGATGCTGCAGCTAGACGACGCGGGAAAGCGCGCGCTCGGCGTCCACTACAGGAACTGGATTTGGCAGGAGAAGCCGGACGCGAAGGACGGCACTGGCAAGAAGGAGGACACCGGAAAACGAATCCGCGTCTCGGATGGATATGCAACTGGGCGGATCATCGTGCTCGCTGCGAACGCCATTGAGAATCCGATGATCCTGCTACGCTCGAAGGCAGCGCCTTCCAGCGGGGCGGTGCTCGGCGCCTATCTCATGGACCATCCCATCAAGCAGTCCTTTGGGCTAGCCAAGAATCCCCTCTATCCATATCGCGGTCCGCAAACGACCTCGCACATCGAGGGTTTTCGTGATGGAAAATTCCGCAAGGCGTATGCCGCGTTCAAGACGTCTCTCAAGAACGACGGATGGTCATCGACCGTGGTTTCGTGGCCGCGCGGCAGCACGTTTCCAATAGACCCCGATGGCGACTGGCTTCCCGGAACCATCGTTCGCCTCGTGGGGAACCTCGGATACGCCGGCGCAAAGTTGAGAGACTATCTTGCGCAGCATGCACTGCACCAGATCACGCTTAACAGCGCCTGCGAGCAGTTGCCCATCATCAACAACAAAGTGAGCCTGGCCTCAGTGGTCGATGATCTTGACCTCCAGCGCCCACAAATATCGTACAGCGTGTTCGAGAATGACGGCGGCTATGTGCAGAGATCATTCCAGAAAATCATCGAATTTCATGGCAGGGTGTTCGATCTGCTGGGCGTTCCCAAGGACCGCAGGGTGATGCTCGACAAAGACAAGCTCAAAGTTTTCTTCGGTTCCGGCCACATCATGGGAACGACGCGGATGGGAGGCAAGGACGACCGCACCAAGGCCGTCGTCGACCCGGAGTGCCGCTCGTTCGACCATCCGAACCTTTTCGTGGTGGGCAGCAGCGTATTTCCCACGAGCTCTACCGCGAACCCCACCTCGACGGTCGCAGCACTCGCGCTTCGGGCGGCGGACTCGATTGAAAAACAACTTAGGAACGGAACCTAAGCATGCGGGCGTACGCGAAAGACCCGGAAGCACCGGGGAGAACGTTGATGGCCATCCCAGCACTTGCGCCATCTATGGAAGGGAGTTGGCGCGGGATTGAGCCGCGGCTTTAGCGCCAGAAGCTTCGTTGTCTCGTCGGCGCCGTACGCGACAAGCGCCTCGAATCCTTGCCGCTTACGCGGCGTACTATAACCAGGTGCGCACGCATTTATCGCTTTGCAAGGATGCGCCAGTACCTCGCAGGATCCAGCGGGAAGGTACGATCGTCGCCGTGCCCATCTTATCCGGGCTGCATCACCGGTACGCGCGGATATGATTATCGGAAAGTGACAGGGTGACCTCGTTTAGACAGTGTCATTCCGTATCCGCCGGGGACAGATCCACACCTGGGCAAGACCCGACACCGAGTTTCGTCACGCCATCGGGATGGCGGCGAGTGCCGCGATGATCTCGGCGCCGCGGGGCACGCCGAGGCCGGTGCATGCGTTCCAGCCGGCGCCGGCCGCGTAGCCGATGCCGTTCTGCCGATTGTCGCCGGTGATGATCGGGCGCATCAGCGTGGGGGCGCCGTAGAGATGCGGGGCGACGAGGCCGAGAGGCGCGCCGCGCTCCGCATTGGCCATCGCGATCAGCGCCGCCCACAGCGGTGTGGCGGCACTGGTGCCGTCCTTTGCCGTCTCGGCGCCGCCTACCACGATGCGATAGCCTGGAGATTTCGCGGCGAGCGCCGCTACGTCGGGAACGCCGCGGCCCTTGTGCCCGTCGTTGACCGAGAGCGGCAGCGCCACGCCGAGCTGGAAATCGGGCACCGGATAGTTGTCGCTGATGCCGCCGCCCGTGCCGATCGCTCCCTCGTTCCACACCCTCTCGCCGCCGATCGCCGAACCCGCGAGCGTCACGGCGGTGCCGCCGCAGCCCAGCACGTAGGGGCTTGAGGCCGGAAACCAGACATGTGCCTTGCGATCAGTCATGCCGCTGGTGGCGAGCTGGTCGCCCGCAGCCGTGACCACGCTGACCCGGAGGCGCGCCGCGTCGCACAGCGCCGCGGACACCACCTCGCGCCGCGGCGCCGTCCAGTAGAATTCCGGGCTGCCCCAGCTGATCGACAGCACTTGCGGACGGTTCACCTCGTCGCGCACCGCCTGGTCGATCGCATTGGCGAGCGTCTCCGCGGTGTTGCCGGTGAAATAGACGACGATGCGCGCACCCGGCAGCAGGCTGGCCAGCACCTGCAGGTCGAGCGCGATCTCCTCGTCGTCGCGGCTGCCGCCGCCGAACTGATTGGTCACGCCGCCGACCGACTGGTCGATCACGGTGGGCGGCCTGCGCCCGATGCGGGCGAGCGCGTCGGCGAGATCGGATGTCTGATAGCCGCCACCCATCGCGATGATCCCGACGCACTGCCGGGACGCGTCGCGGTCGAGCGGGATACCATAGAGCGATGCTACCTGGGTTGGCCACAGGCTGCCGGCGGCGTCGCCGGCGGCGCCGCGCAGGAGCGGACGCTGATCGAACCCGACCACTGCCCGGGTCCACGGTGCGATCTCGCGCGGGATGTGCAGCACGCCGGTGCGCGCCCGGAACGTCAGCGTGCCGTCGTGATAGAGCCGCACTGTGGCGCCGAACATCGTCATGAGCAGCCGTGCCGGTGCCTCCAGCACCATGCGTCGGCCGGTGAGGTCGATGTCGCGCACCGCGATGCCGTGGGCGCGGGCGAACGCCGCGATGCGCGCAGCGGCGCGCGCATGGGTGCGCGCGCGCTGGCGGTCGAGCGCATGTCGCGTCATTGGCCGCATCAGGCGCTCGAGATCCTCGGCGCTTCCCGGCGGAGGCGCCGGCGTGCGCCGTCGGAAATACAGGGTCACGGCGAGCGGCGCGTCCGGGTCGATCTCGCCGGCCTCAGCGGCGCGTTCGGGGGTGCCCCGCGCGCTACCCGCGAGCTCGATGGCCTGCGGCCGCGCGCGGCTCATTTGCCCGTACAGCCGGTTGGCGGCGGGGGGTTCTGTGTGTCGTCGATGGCGCAGAACGGGATCGACCACACGAAGTCGGCCGAGGTGCCGGTGCGGGTCAGCCCCGGCATGCCCTCGAAGATCGGCGGCTGGCCGGTGAAGCTATAATACCAGGTCGGCAGCAGCGGTCCGAGCGGACCGATGGGCGGGCGGACGTTGACGTTGACGAAGCCGGCGGGCGACGTCGGCTGGCCAGTTCGGTCGAACGCCGCGCGACCGTGGCAGGTCATGCACGACGAGGAGGCGACAAAGCCGTCCTCGGTGACCGAGTTGCCGAGCCGGATGTCGAGGCCGGTATTGTCGACGAAATCGGCCTGCGAGCCCTTGAGGCAGTAGTTGACGTAGAGCGGCTCGATGTCGGTCCGAGCGAGCAGCCCACTGAGCGCTGGCGACTTGGTGCAGTCCGGATAGGTCCGCCCAGGGGTCGGCAGCGGCGGCACCACCGCGGTTTGCGCGCCGAACGAATCACGGCAGCCGACGATGTCGCAGCGGCCCGGATTGAAGCGGTGCTCGAACGTCGCCCAGGTCCAGTTGGGCACCTGCTTGCTGATCACGTGTATGGAGACGAGCGCGTACTTCTTGCCGTCCTTGTCGGCGTTGACGTGATAGAGCTGCGGCACCTGGGCGACGGTGACCTGGTTGTTGGTGAACGCCGGGATCTGATCGACCGCCACCCAGTTGGCCTTGACCTCGATGGCGTCGATCGGGAACGACAGCGTCTTGCCGAACGCCGCCTTCAGGCCCGATATCTTGTAGAAATTGTTCTGCACAATGAAGTCGAAGGCCGCGCGGTTGCGCCGCGTCTCCTCACCATTCTGCAACGTCGGATCGGGCGGAATCGCCGGCAGCAGCACGCCGTTCTTCAGCGCCGTCTCGCTGGCGAACGCCGCCAGGATCGGCGTGCGCAGGGCGGAGACCGTAGGTCCCGTGGGATATTGCGGGTTCGGCTGGAACGTTTCAGTGTCGCTCGCAAAGGTCTCGAACACCGAGTTGGTGCCGCCAGCGCGGCTGTTGACCTGAATGAAGAGCTGCCAGGCGAGCTTATCGGGATTGTTCATCGCCGGATCGGGATCGGTCTGCGCGAAAGCCGGCAGGGCAGGCAGCAGCAGCAGCGCGCCGCAGGCCAGCGCGTATGTCAGGCTTCGTTTCATCGGGGACTCCTGTGTCACGGGTTGAAACCGTCGGTCATCCAGCTCTGAAAGATGTCCAGCCAGTCCTGCGGCCATCTGCGGTTGGGCGGCATGACGCCGCGCGCGAGCGCCGAATAGACCCGGCGTGCATTGCCGTGGTCCGGATAGCCGTTGCGGGCCGCGGGGTCGCACATCCAGTCTGCGCTGGCGATCAGAACACCGCGCGGCGCCATGCAGCCGATGTCGCCGGGCTTGAACAGGGGAAGGATGTCGGTCGCGAAGCTCGTCGACATTTCGCCCTCAATCTATGACCGTATTCATGCTTTAATTTTAATTTATGCGCAATACAATCCTTTGAGCGGCAGCCCGCTTGCCAGGAACCAGCGCGGCCGAGTGGCGCCGGGTGATGCAGGTCAACCTGGAAAAGCGTGTTTCTCGCGGCGAAGCATGCCGTTCCGGCAATGATCGCCACGGCGGGCAGAGCCAGGACGTCGGTTTGGCTGGGCCGTCCATAATCGTCCAGTTCGGTGCGCTTTTCGAAGAAAACCTCGACGAGCATGGCACCTGCAAAGGCTGGGTCGCTAGCGAGCACGGCTTGGACACTCGCCGGGACGCCTTTAGCGTCGAACCAGCTGTAAGCGGTCTGGCAAGCTGAATACTTTTCTCGCCAATGCTCGGTCTCGCAAGCAAGGGGATCACGTCTTCCGGGCGCCCGAGTGGCTCTCTGGCTGGGCGACCGTTATAAAATACGCTTGTCTGTTATTTAAGACTGCAATGGAAACCAGAGAAATAAGGGCGGGAACACTTCGATTGAAACTAATTCTTCCACCTAAGTTGACGGTGCAGATATGGATGTTGGCATGCAGCACGTTTGACGAGTGAGCGTTGCGACGCGGCCTCGCGTCCCGGACTGGACCAGTTCCACCGCCAATCCCACATCCACAACGCCGCGCTGGCGTTGCGTGCCGCCGAGACAATCAAGAGAAAGCTGCAGCGTCGCCCCTGAATACGTTACGTCAAATTGCTGGACTCTCTCCGTCAGATTCATTTTGCTAGTCTGCTGCGCTACACGGTCCATTTACGCCAACGTTTTGCAACCGCTTCGATTTATTACCGTCCTAAGAGGCTGCGCAAATTTGCGGACAACGTTGCGTCCTCAAGTACGAAAAACAGCCCACCTCGAGTATTTTGAGGCACATCGCATGGCTCGGATAAGGCGCCTTCTTGGTTCAGGTCGCCGAAAATTGCGTACTTGCCAGATCCAGAGGCTGTAGACACCCCGATTTTCGCATGATTGCGATCAGCGCTGGCACCTCCGGCAAGACCGAAGCTTGTACCCTCCCATTGTCCAGTTTCAGCATTTATAACGACCCCGGGATCGTTGAGCGCGGAGTCCCAGCAATCCGGTCTCGTTCCATCGGTGTCCGGTATTTTGCGTGGTCCCGTCAGCCATGTCGCGACTGTAAGGGGCGCCCTGCCAAAAATAGCCGAGACCATTTGCCATGGAGGCACATGGAATTGAGGGGGTTTGGAAATGAGCTGCACCCCATTTGAAAGAATGCCCTTCGTGAAGGTGGTATCTTCAGATAGTTTGCCAAGTCCATGCACCAAATCTTGAATCTCTGCGGGGCCCCCGTTCTTAACGATTTGCGACTGGCTGTTGCGACTCGAGTTATTCGCGGTGACCACACTTGTGGACTGCAACGCCTTTAATACCGCTATCACATCGCTTTTGTTCAATTTTGATGCAAAGAAATGCTGGCTGAACCATACGTTATTCCTCGGTGCGCCGGTATGATCTGTCAAACAGCCCAGCGTGTTACCATTGAAGCGAGGCGGGACCTGCTTGCTTCCGGATCCAGGCCAATTTGGAGTTGACACCTGCATAACAAATCCATCCCCATCATCATTCCAGGCAAGCATTCCCTTCGAATGAGCCCAAGGCGCCTCACAGAAATCCTTACCATGGCACGCCGCCAACTTCGGATCGTTATAGAACTGATCGTTCCAAATGACGTAGTAATATGAACCGTTGTAAACTTGATCGAAGGTGGCCCCGACAGGATCCGTCGTCGTGTCCCCTAGACAAGTATTTCCCATTTTGAGGGATGGACTTCCATTGCTCGCGTAGACAAACTGCTGACTATAACCCGTAGAATAATCCTGCACGTCTCCGCCGAACAAGCACGTACGACTTGCTCCCGTCGCACAGCCAGAAAAAGATTTGGTATTGAATTTAAACACAAACCACCAATCGGCCGATTTGCCCGTTTCCAAAAGGGGAACAGGAGCATCGGCTGCCCATCCAGGACTGGCATTGCAGCCAAACAGGCAAGCTAAACAAAGGATCATGGTGCGCAGCAACGGAGCTATACGCAAATGTCCGCTCATGGCCGGCAGCCCCTCATTGGTCGGTAACGCGCAAAGCTTAGCGTATCGGAATGGGCTTGTGAATACTGGTTGCGATAGCGAATAGTCTCCAATCCCGGAAGACGTGATCGCCGCTCCCGCCGTTTCGTGCGGGGAGAAACTCCAACGGTAAGGGGATAGGTCTGGACCAGCGGCTCTACGTGCTGCGGATCGAGTGCGCCAAGTGCGAGCCGAGCGCGGGGGATCACCAGAAATCGAGCGAGCGGCCATTTGGAGTGGCGTATCTCACACCCAACAGGTAAGTTGCCAACTAGTACTTCCGACTGGGACTCCGATCCGGAGGCTGGGATGGTCAACCGATCGCTGCTATTTGCTGCGGTGATCCTCTTCACGGCCACTGCCCTTGAGCATGCGCCAGCAGTCTGGCGGGGGCCACCGCAAATGCGCCGTCTATGGCGTAGGCCCGGGCGGGCCAATGACATACACTGTAACTTCCCATCTTTCCAGCGCGATGCCGGTTCGGCAATTTTGACCCACCCGCCGTGCCGGACGAGGCGATAGGCCTCACGCAGATAGTCATGATAATTCAGCCCCATTAGATCTCTTGCACGGTTTCGGGCGGAAGCGGCTTAAGGATCGGCCGGAAAATCTCGTGCGGTTCTCCATTGGCCAGCCGCTGGATCCACGCATCAAGCGCTCTCCTAGCCTCTTCGAGCATCAATTCCGGGGAGACAAGATTTGCCTCTGGCACGACGCCATCAACTGCAGCATCGGCGAGCGTCTTCTTATATCGAATTCGAGCAAGTCGCTGTTTGTCCCAGGACCACTCATCGGCGCCGTTCCGCAAAACGACTTGAGGGATGAAGACCTCCACATCGTGGAAACCGCCCTGACGGTAGACGCCGCCGAGAAGTTGCTCATACCCCGCGCTTGTCCAGGGAAGGCAATTAACTATGAGCCTGTTACAGACATACTGCAGCCCGTCCACACCTGTCCCGAGCGCGCTAGAACCGATTAGGATATCCACCTCACGTTTTTTGAACCGCTCAAGCCCAGATTTGTCCTCGCCATTGAATAACGCGACACGAAATCCTTTTCGGGTTAATCGCTCGTAGATCATCGGGAAGATCGTATCGACGAATTGGCTGTATATAAGGGTTCCTGGCTTGGCCAGTTCGGTGATCGTTTCGAGCTTTGATTGCGACAGGATGGTCTCGATTGCGAGAACTTGGCCCTTGCCAACTCCTTGAAGGCGTTCAGCGAGGTTGGGCGCCAGTATCTCTACCGGCCGCTCATGCAGTTCCATCTCATAGCGCGGCACGTACCGCACCCCGTGGATCACAAGCTGTTCGTGAATAGCAAGCGCATTACTAACTCGCGGCCGAGTGTCGAGATCCGGATATTCGCGGCCTGTCACCTTTTCGAGCAGGGATACCGCTTCATCCAGGGAGTTGATGACTGGGTCGCCGACATCGCAAGGACCCGCAGGTCACTGTTGATCTTGGCCGCTTCTCCGAGAAGATAGTTGATCAATTGCCGTCGCTTCGATTCGACCTGCCCACGCGATTTGGCCGAGTGCACCTCGTCGAGTACGATAAAATCGATTTTGTGTTCCCGAATTAGTGCTTTGACGAATGCTTGGGAATCTCGCAGTTGAAATGATTCGTAGTTCAGAAGCAGATAGTTTGGTTTGGCCTCATCAAGATTCAAAGTTCCCCGTTCTTTGATAATCACATTACTATCTGGAAAAGCATTGAAAATCTCTCCGGCCCAGCCGGATTTCAAATCGGAAATCGTGTTATTAAGGGCAATCACGACAGTAAGTTTCGCTCGAAGAGCGCGCGATGCGAGGATCGCGCCAAGGTTTTCCCTGCCCCCGTTCCTGACCAATTTCCCACCCGGCCATCCACGGCAACGCGATGCACAACCAACCGCTGCATAAGGTTTGGCGGTAAGAGCTCGCCTTTTTTCCGAAACGAGTAGCCCTCAGGAATAATTAGCCTTTTTGCCCCATTGAACTGAGCAAGGAACCGTTCGCGGACTCGGGAACCGTAGGAACCGGGATTATGAGACCGCAACCCGGCGAGATCCTGCTCGACATCCTCCGATCTCAGAATCCTAGACCAAAGGCGTCCTACCGCATTGGTGATGAGAAACTCGATTGTCTCTGTGTCGGACAAAACGACAGATCGTTCGAGGTCATCTAGCCCAGACAAAATGCCTACCGGCGTTAATTCCGGGAGGCCCCCATCTTTTTCCAGCAACGGAAGGGCCGTCTCTGCGACTGCGTCATTCTCGGGATCTTCCCCGGCACATACCTCTATCTCTTCATCATCGAGTTGCTCTAATCCCAATTCGCGAATTGAACGTTCGGCCCCTTGCGTGTCTTGATGAAGGGCTGCGTGGACTAGCTGCCTCAATGGGGAGGAATCAGGAAGTGAATCGACGGCGCTTAGGCATCCGTTCTGACGGAGGATTGCATAAATCTCGATCGGCTGAAGTCGATTGAGCATCGGCACGAGGCTGGACACAAACGCCAGCACAGCCGTCTTACTCCACTTGCTGTATGCTCCAAGCCAGTCCCCCCAACCTCGCCAACCCGTCCTGGCGTACGTCCGTGATGGCAGTGCGGGGATATTCGGTGGCCGCATGTCACTACGCGCCCACGCGTCGTATTCGGTCTTGGTTTGGAAGCCGCGCGCCCGAACAAGTTCACGCGCTTCCTCGAAGGTCAGGAACTGCTTCTTGGTAGATGCGACGCTATTGGTGCCTAACCAATCACCCATTGATTGCCAGCCCACAGCCGCATAGATGCGACGCGGATCGGTTGGAATATCCACAGGCAGATTGCCGGATCTGCACAGTGCGTTCCACTCCCCGGTATTCCGTATGCCTAGCGCCCTGACATAATCTCTAGCTTTCAGAAATGGGCGCCACTGCTTGTTCTTCGAATCGCGCTCACCCTTGCCCAACCAATCGCCAATCGTGATCCAGCCTTGATCGCGGTACACGTGGCCGGGGCGGGCAGGAATATCTGAGGGCAATTGGCCCGACTTCGTGAGCGCTTTCCATTCTTCCGATGATTGAAGGCCTTGGGACCG